>Ga0208249_1000230_pt1 | contig 18564 bp, 11 predicted proteins | sample CryBogmetaGMA1M_FD_184546 | JGI IMG/M metagenome (GOLD analysis project Ga0208249, IMG submission 184546) | Freshwater microbial communities from Crystal Bog, Wisconsin, USA - MA1M (SPAdes) | ecosystem: Environmental > Aquatic > Freshwater > Lake | place: Crystal Bog, Wisconsin, USA | collected...
GATCGATCCGCAGGAGACCACGCTCACCGACGTCACGGGCCGACCGCATCCACTGGTTGACCGCGGTCGAGTCATCACGGAACTGCTCTGACAGCGAACACCCCCCGCAGCCTGTGTCCCGGGCGCCGATTTCAGGCCCGTCGGGGCTTCGGCAGCCGTTCTTGTTGGCAGGGGTAGGGGGCCGTACGATGGCTGAGGCAGGGGCACGGCGGCCAAGCCGCGCCCGGCGTTTTGCTCCCGTAGCTCAGTTGGATAGAGCGGAGCTTTCCTAAAGCTCAGGTCGCAGGTTCGATCCCTGCCGGGGGTATTTGGTGTGGAGCATGCTTTCCATCGCAGCCTGCATTGGCCCGCCTTGGAAATCCTGATCCAGTCGGCATGAAGGTCGATGCTCCTGTGGGGGACGAGACTTTCGACGATATCCAACCGTCAGACGAAGCAACAGCCGGAACAGCTCGTCGCGAAACTGCTCGACGCACTCGCGTCTGAATGCCGGCAAAGACCTGGCCGCGGTGCTGATCGCCCTGGAGACCAGCGTGGCCACGCTGCACTGCTGGCGAACCGCGAACCGCCGCGCAGCGGTGGTCGCGTTGAAATGAAGGGCGAGGGGACGGAGTGGCTTTGCGGCCCTCGATGACGAAAACCGGCGGCTGCAGGAGATCGTGGCCGACCTCACCCTCGAAGTGGTGCCGTTGAAGGGGGGCGGTCACAACCGCAGATGCTCTTGAAACACCCGCTCACACCCCCACTCTGTGTCGTGCTCCAACAAAGCAACCAATGGACGAAAAGCATGAACCACTTGCCAAAAGACGAAGCAATCAAAGGGGCCTTTTTTGGTGCCCTTGTCGGCGACGCCCTCTGTCTTGGCAGTCATTATGAATACGATGCCGCCAAGATTTCCAAGGCCTATGGCAACAGGCCGATAGAGAAGTTCATGTCGCCCGGTGAAATGATGGGTGGCCACACGCATGGGATCGGATGGGGCGAGCGTAATTACCATCCGGGCAAAACAGCCGGGGGAACCACCGACTACGGTGATTATAACGTCCTCGTCTTGGAGCATTTGGCGGCTACCTCCGACCCCCCGCGAGCCTTGAGTGTTGCAGCGCTGATTCCGCATTGGATGCATCGTCTCGAGAACGGCTGGGGTTCATGGATTTGCACCATGACCCAAGAGACCTACGCCCAAGTCAAACGAGGAACCCCGATTGAGAATCTCGGCGGCATCTCGAACGCGATGGCGATCCGCCATGTTGCCGCCCATGCCTACTACGACACCGAGGAGGAATTGGTAGACGCGGCGCGAAAAACGATGTTCACCCATAGAGACCCTCATGCATTAGGCGGAGGAGAGTTTTTCGCGCGTGTCACCCACCGAGTTTTGAATGGTGCCACCCCTCGCGATGCGATTGAAAGCGTCGCCTCACTCATGGGGGGATTTTTTGAGCACAAAGCGGCTCAAGCGATCGCAAAATGTGCGGAGGAGGCGGATCCCAGCTCGGCGCTTTCCAAAGAGGCTTTCTCGGATGATCTCGCCCTCACGAGCATGGCACGGCTGTGGGATATCGGCCGCTCTGAACCGATCAAAGTCGGTAAAGCCAGCCCCACCGAGGGGACGCTTCCAGGGGCGATCTATTTCATTCTCAAGTATGCTGACCGAGAAGATGGATTGAAGAAAGCGCTTCAAGCCAATGCCATGGTCGGTGGCGATAACGCGTCACGGAGCATTGCCATCGGCATGGTCTTGGGGGCCTCCAAAGGAGTTCATGCGATCCCCGGTGCCTGGAAGGACACGCTCGATCAGTGGGACTACTGCGAGAGTCTGCTTGGCCAGCTGCCACTGCTCAAACATCGATCACGGTCCTCTTCGAGCCCGCAGTGAGCACGACCACACCCAAGATCATCGCGGAGCAGCACGAAGAGGAAAGAGCGAGGGGAGCAGGCCCCCTGGAAGCCTGCTCCCCTCTCGATGCATCGAAGATCTTCGAGCCTGCGTCAGGCCACTTTTGCCTTCAGCCGACGACGCTCGAGCAGCCCAAGGGCCCCGGTGACGAGGGCGAGCACCAATTGCTTTTGAGCCAGGGAATCGAGGACGCTGGCTGCGTAGCCTTCCCGATACGCCTGCTGCTGCGTGTCCGGCGTTCGTTTTCAGTACGTCCGGCCTGTCGTGTCTGGCAAAGTTCTGGCACGCCCCCCTCGTCGCGATGCTCTCAAAGAAGGGCTTTGTCGTTGTCGGGGAGTTTCACTGCCGGGGGCATGATTCCTGGGGCCCGCTCTGGCTCGCGGGTGGGATCAACAAGCATCACCCCGATGGCCATGATCTGGAGCGGGCGGGCCGGATTGCCTTCGACCTTGCCACGAGCGTGTGGCCCGCCGAGAGCGTCCATGCATGACGTCGGCTTCCACATCGCCTCACCCCGGGGCCTGGCTTTAGCGACTGAGTGCGAGGGAGGCAAAGGCCACCGCCGGCATCACCCAGATCGTGGCCAGCCGCCAGCGCCTCGGGATGTTGCCAATCGACGCCAGCCACACGAGCCCTATGGCCACGGTGACGTCGAGCACCCATTGAAACGGCACCGTCCCAGAGCTGCCGTTCACCCAGTCGACGAGCGGGGCGACGGCCATCCGCACCCGATCGTCAGCCGGCACGCCGATGAAGCACGACGCAAACACCCGCAAGCCGAAGGCCGCAAACGGGATCAATCCCGCGATCAGTTCCACGCGGCGGGAGAGCTTCGGCAGTGGCGCCGCCCAGATGGCGGTCCAGAGCGTCGTGAAGAGCACGAGGCGGATGGTCTCCATGATCTCGCTTCACGAGGCACAGTTGCTGGGCATTTCCCAAGTCTACCGCCGAAAGGAAACGGTTGGTCCCGGGGGCAGCGGTGTAAAATCGAGTGACGAACGCTTGCCCCTAGACATGAACGACTGTACACTTCTTCTATCGATTTCCAAGAGGTTTCCATGACCCACAACCTCATCCAGTCCGATCCCTCCGTGATGACCGGAAAGCCGGTTGTCCGGGGTACTCGCATCACGGTCGAGACGATTCTCCGAAAGCTTTCCTGTGGGGAATCGATCGAGCAACTCCTCGAGTCGCACCCTCGGCTCACACGGGAGTCGGTCCTAGCCGCACTCGAGTACGCGGCCGAAGCCATGGCTCACGAGACGGTGCATGCCGTGGCTGAACCGGATTCAGCATGAGATTCCTCGCCGACGAGGGGGTGGACGCCGCGATCGTGTCGGAATCGTCGCCCAGGCCATCGGCAAGTATCACACCCAACTCACTGGAGCGTTCACGGTGATCCAGCACGCGACCATCCGCATTCGAGGCATGTAGCATCCCCGCGCCGCCAGGGGCCGCTCGAAAGATGGTCAGGCGGTCACCGTCACGAACTCCCCGACGATCGTGAGATCGGCGGAGTCCTCCGGCTCGAGATCGATCGGCGTAAACGCCCGATTGAGCGGCAGGAGCTCAACGCGATCATGCCGCCAGCCCTCGGCGGTGACACTCTTCTCCGCGTGGTATTTCTTGACGGTGAACCGGCCGCCGTTCTCCCCCGCGCCGAGCGTGTTGAACTGCACGAGCACGATCCGCCCCTCGCGCGAGCCCGCCGGGCAGGGGCGGAAGAGGCACCAGGAGCCGTCCGGGATCAGCGGCTCCATCGACGCGCCGCTGACCTGTGCCACGAACATGCCAGGCTTGATCGCAACGCTCGGCACCGCCGTCCACCCGATCTCCTCCGGGCTGCTCTCCGGGCCCCAGAAGCCGGCGGCGATGGTGAGGTCGTAGACCGGGACGTGGGTCACATAACGGGCCGCAGACGGTGGCGAGTCGACGAGGGGCAATGAAGGGGCGGAGTCGATCGGAGCGGAGACCGCAATCGGCAGCACGGAAGACCTGCCGCTCCCCGCGGACGCGGCAGACCATGCTCCATCGATCGAGGTGAACTCAACTTCAAAGCCGGTGCCGGGGAGACCGGCGTCGGGGCCGAACCACTCGCGTAGCAGCGTGGGAAGCTGGTTTTGCTTCTCGCTCGCGTCAGCTGGATGGGCAACGTTGCAGGCCACCTTCACGAGTCGAAACACCCACTCCGATCCATCGGGAAGACGGACGCGCGTCGGGCCCGTCGGCCGTGACGGCGCAGCTTCCACCGTCGGCAGAAAGAGGATCGGCTTGCCGGCGGAGTGGGAGACCTTGGCGCGGAACACTGCAGCGGTTGCAGTCCCTTCGCTGCCGCGAGATGGCTTCGGAGATGACAACCGAGATTGCGTGTAATGCGATAGCCGGTAGTCAACGAGATCGCCCGTCAGCGACTCGAAGGCGTGGCGGTGGGTGGCGGCGATCTTGAAGTTAGCTGTAAATCTATCGCCGCGACGGGTGAACCAGCGTCGGCCCGCTTGCTCGTCCATCCACCGCGACAGCGGCCATTCGAGCCACCACGCTGCAAAGGATCTCGCCTCGGCCGCCGAGTCACCAGGCACGCGCGTAAACGCTGCCCCCTCGAGGTCGGCGCGGAGGGCAGGGTGGTTTTCCAGAAACGCCCGGCACGCTGCCGCGAGCTGTGAGATCTCCATCCCCTCCCAGAGCGCGTCGTGATCGAGGAGCACGCGGAGCACGACCATCTTGTACGACTTCGTCAGGGCTGTCGTCTGGAGCATCTTCAGCCAGAGCGACGCAGGGGCCGCGGAGGCCGCCGCCTGCTCCTCGGCTACCAGATCGCCTTCGGTTGCGCAAAACTCAAACCAGCTGCCGTGATCGGCCGACACCGTCAGCGGCAAATAGCCCGCATGGAAAAGCTCGGTCGGCGTCGGCCGTCGGCCGAGCTCGGCGCGTAGGCCCCGATACGCTTCGACCACCGCCCCGCGGCCGCGCGGCAGAAACTGCTCGAGGAGCCGCTTCGCCTCCACCTCCACATCGAGCACGCAGCCAGCCGGCAACGCCGGCTCGCCTCCGGCGAGATACGCCTTCAGCGCGGTGAAGCAAGCCGCAGCCCCTTCCCCACGAGGTACGAGCGACAGCAGATGCACAAGCCGGCTGGCAAAGACGCGGTGATTGCCGACGAAGTCGATCACCTCCAGCCGCGTCTTCCCCGTGGCCGCCCGGAGGCCGCGGCCGAGCTGCTGAAGGAATACGATCTTCGACTCCGTCGGACGGAGCATCACCACGCGGTCGACGAGCGGCAGGTCGATCCCCTCGTTGAACAGATCGACCGCACACAAGGCCGACAGCCGCCCCTCCTGGAAGGCGGCCAGGGAGGCCATTCGAGGGTCGCCACCGTCACCAGAAAACACGGCCGCCGCCGCCACTCCCCGGCGCACGAGCCAATTGCGAGCGAAGAGCGCATGCCGCCGCGAGCAACAAAACACGAGCGTGCGGCCGGCCGGGACGGCTTGCCACTCGGCCCAGAGCCGCTCCATTCGGGCGCTGTTTTCGAGGGCCACCTCGAGCTTGCCGACATCGAAGCGGCCATTGCGCCACGGGATCTCGGAGGCGTCGTAATCGACGTCGTCCTTGAGCCCCCGATACCGAAACGGCACGAGCGACTCCTCCGCGATCCCCTGCCCGATCGTCGCCTGGTAGGCGAGGATGTCGTCGAAGAGCGTCGCGATATCGACGCCGTCGGTCCGCTCGGGCGTGGCCGTGAGACCGAGCGTGAACGAGCGGTCGTGCCGCGGCAGCCGTGCGAGCACGCGCCGGTAGCTCGGCGCCTCCGCATGATGGACCTCGTCGATCACGCAATAGTCGAAGGGAGGGGCCGAAGCGAGGGCCGCCAGCCCGTCGGGCCGGGAGAGCTTTTGGATCGAGGCGATGACGAGCTGACCGGAGAAGTCGCACGAAGAACCGGCGACGTAGGAGACGCTTTCCGGGGCGAGCGCCTGCCGCATCGTCGCCTCGGCCTGGGCAAGAATCTCCGCTCGGTGGGCGATCACGAGTACCCGCGGCGGCCGGCCGAGAGACTTTCCGTGGGCGACCGCATCAAAGGCCGCCAGCCAGGTCTTCCCGAGGCCCGTCGCCACGGCAACGAGAGCCTTTGAATAGCCCTCGGCCCGGATCGCGACCAGCGAAGCCAGGGCTTCCACCTGCCAAGGGCGCGGCGCGAAAGAGACGGGCGTCGAGGGGGCAGCGGCCGGGGATGGCGGGGCTTCGCCGTCCCACACGCGCCGCAGCGCCGCCGCCTCCGCGGCCCGGGCTGCGTAGCGATCAACCACGATGGCGGAGAGCGGCGTCGACTGCTGCCAGAGATCGTCGAAGGCGGTCGCGAGCTCACGGTCGAGGGAGTGAGAGCCGGATGTCTCGCCAACGAGGTTCCACTCCACGCCCGTCTCGAGGGCCGCGCGCGAGAGGTTGCTCGACCCGACGACGACGATCCCGCCAGAGGCATCGGCAATCCGCCAAGCCTTGGGATGAAACGACTCGGGGGTGCCACGGAGGTTTTCGAGTTCCGCGAGCCTCGCATCAAAGGCCGGGCCGGCAAGGTCGATCCAGCCGAGCAGGTGCCGCAGCGCGGCGGGGGAGGTGATGCCGAGGTAGTCGCCGACAAGGAGCCGCACCTTCGCGCCGGCCGTAAGCGCCCTGAAGAGCGCCTCGCGAACGTAGTCGAGCCCCGAGGGCTGCACAAACGACGCGAGGAGATCGATCTCGCTCGCACCGGGCAACCGATCGGCCAGCCGATGCCAGAGCGGGCGACTGGGGCCGGTCGTGAGCGAGAGCCGCAGCGCCTTGTGTGACGCGGCTCCCGGGCCCGCCAGATAATTTCCCTTCGCCGGGATCACGTGGCGCACGCCACCACGCGGGTCGGGCATGTCGCCGGAGTAGCGCGGGATCACGTGGACATGGACGTGCGGCACCGTCTGGCCGGCGGCATCACCGCAGTTGAAGCCGACGTTGTAGCCATCGGGCTTCGGATCGAGCCGCTTGTCCAGAAGCCGCTTCACCTCGCCGACGAGGTCCATGAGCGCCGACTGCTCTTCGCTAGAGCACTCGAAGAACGTCGGTACGACGCGCTTCGTGATCACGAGCACATGCCCCGGCGACACCGGATACGAGTCGTAGATCGCAAAGGCCAGGTCGCTGGCGCAGACCCACTCCGAAGCGGGGATGGCAAGGAACGGCGAGGGGGGAGCGGCGGCCATGGCCGGAAGTCTAAACCACCGCCGGCCAGCTGTGGTCCGGATCGGACGGGTGCCCTCGGTGCTCATGCTCGACTTTGATGACCACGGCGGCGGCGGCGATCCGAGAGGCGAACCATGCCACGATGGTGGAGATGACGCGGGGTCTTCGAGCACCGACCGCTTGAGCCCGCTCGAGGGGTCAGGTCGGCGTCGGCTACACTCAAGCCTCAACGGGAGCGGCTTCCATGACCAAGTGATCTGTCCCGGCAGAGATTTCTTCCGCATGAAAAACATCTTCGTTCTCATGGCAGTCGCCCTCTTCGTCGCAGCGCTTGGCTCGGGCTTCGCCGCCGGCGCCGAGCACGACTGGAACCTCGGCGCCACGGGCCTGCGCGGCTCGATGCACTGCGACAAGCTCGTGACGTCCGACGCCCGTGACATCACGATCACGAGGGTGGAGACCGGTTCACCCGCAGACGGCGTTTTCGTCGTCGGTGACTCGATTCTCGGGGTCGACGGCAAGCCTTTTTCCCAGGACCCACGCACGGAGATGGGCAGGGCCCTCACCCTTGCCGAGTCGGAAGCTGGCGAGGGGGATCTCCATCTGACACGGTCGCGCGAAGGCCGGTCGGAGGCGGTCGTGCTCACGCTTCCGGTGCTCGGCACGTATAGCGCTACCGCTCCCTACGACTGCCCGAAGTCCAATCGCATTCTCGACCGAGGGTGCAGGGCGCTGGCAGCGCGGATGGCAGAGCCTTCGTATGCCGAGCGGCTCGATCCCATCCCTCGATCGCTCAATGCCCTCGCTCTCTTGGCCAGCGGCGACCAGAGCTACCTGCCGCTGGTGAAAAAGGAGGCCGAATGGGCCGCGGACTTCCGAGACGAAGGGATGGCGACCTGGTATTACGGTTACGTCTCGATGCTCCTCGCCGAATATGTCGACGCAACCGGCGATGAATCGGTCTTGCCCGGCCTGAAGAGGCTGGCGCTCGAGGCCGCTCATGGTCAAAGCGCCGTCGGCTCTTGGGGCCACAGGTTCGCCCGGCCCGACGGGCGACTCCACGGCTATGGGATGATGAACTCACCGGGATTGCCGCTGACGATCTCCCTGGCGATGGCGCGGGAGGCGGGGGTGAACGATCCCGTCCTCGATCGGGCGATCGAGCGCAGCACCACGCTGCTCCGCTTTTACGTCGGCAAGGGTGCGATTCCTTACGGCGACCATCATCCCTGGATCGAGAACCACGAAGACAACGGCAAGTGCGGAATGGCCGCCGTGCTGTTCAACCTGCTGGGTGACTCGAGGGCCGCGGAGTTCTTCACGCGCATGAGCGTCGCCTCGCACGGACCGGAACGGGACACGGGCCACACCGGCAACTTCTTCAACATCCTCTGGGCCATGCCGGGCGTGTCACAAGCCGGCCCGCACGCCACCGGCGCCTGGATGCAAGAGTTCGGCGGTTGGTACTTCGACCTCGCGCGGCGGTGGGACGCCAGCTACCTCCACCAGGGCCCACCCGAACCGGAGGCCGACAGCTATGGAGGATGGGACAGCAGCGGTGTCTATCTCCTGGCCTACGCCATGCCGCTGAAGAAGATCCGGCTCACGGGGAAGCACTCCAGCACCATACCGCAACTCGATGCCGCGGCGGCTGGGTCGCTGATCCGCGACGGGCGTGGCTGGACCAACAAGGATCGCACGAGCTCCTACGACGCGCTGACCGACGATGAACTCCTCGACCGCCTTCGCAGCTGGTCGCCGATCGTGCGTGAGCGGGCCGCCATGGCCCTGGGGCGCCGCGGAAACGCTCGCGTTCCAGCGCTTGTCGAGATGCTCGCTTCCCCGAGCCTCGACGCCCGCTACGGCGCCTGTCAGGGTTTGATCTTTCTCGGGCGTCGGGGAGCGCCCGCCGTCGAGGCCCTCCGAGAGACCTTGACCCACCGAGACCTCTGGCTGCGAATCAAGGCTGCCGAGGCCCTCGCGGCCATCGGTGACCCGGCCACGCCGGCGGTGCCTCAGCTGCTCGAGATGCTGGCTGAGGTCGATACGGAAAATGACCCTCGCGGCATGCAGCAGCGCTACCTCAGTTTTGCGCTGTTTGATCGCAATGGGATGCTCGCGCGCTCACTCGAAGGCGTCGATCGCCCCGCGCTCTACGCGGCCGTGCGCGCCGGATTGAGAAATGAAGACGGTCGGGCCCGCGGCAGCATCGGATCGGTCTACCGCCATCTTTCGCTCGAGGAGGTCACGCCCCTGCTGCCAGCCGTCCACGAGGCGGTTCTTCAGCCGGCGCCGAGTGGCGAGATGTTCGCCGACGAGATTCGGGTGGAGGGGCTTCGCCTCCTGGCGCAGCACCACATCGAGGATGGGATGAACGCTCTCGTGAGCTACACCCGCGATCAGAATCCCTGGGCGAGCGAGCACCGCACGCCCGAGTTGATGAAGATCCTCCTCACCTACGGCACCCACGCGCAGGCGGTCATACCGGATCTGAAGAGGCTCGCGCAGTACTTCGAGAGTGAAGAAAAGGACTTCCCACCACACCTGAAGCTCCAGAAGGCGGAGTCTGTCCGGGAAACGATCGCGGCGATCGAAGCCTCGACAGTCACTCCGAAGCTGATCCGCATCGGGGAGGACACGACGCCCCGCCGAGCTTCCCCATAGCACGCCTGGGCAATCTCCGCGGGCTCGAACAGCCCGTTTCTCGACAGGTCGTCCTTTCCACATTGGAGTCTTCCATGACCGCTGATCGACGCCGCGCCGGACTGGCGGCAATCGTGGGGCTGGCCACCGTCGCGGTCGCGGCACTGGCGGCGGGAATCGCCCCGCCGGCGGCGCGGCCGGCCCACGTCGAGCATGCGGCCCCGAAGCGGCCGAGCCTCCACGCCGCCCCGGCCGGCGACGTGGCGGCCCTCAACGCCGCGTTCGTGCGGCGCGTCCCCGCCGCGCGCGCCGCCGACCTGCTGCCAGATGGCCGTCCAGGCGTGGTCTTCTTCCTCAAGGCGGATTGCGCCTGCAGTCGGGGATTCGCCGGCTGGGCCTCCGCCCTCGCGGCCCACCTCGACACGGCCGCGGTCTGCACGGCGGTGATCGAAGGGAGCGACGCCGACGCCCGCGACTTCGCGGCGGCAACGGGCCTGGCGATCCCGTACATCGCCGAGTCGGGGAGCGGACTGGCCCACGACTGGGGAGTGCGGAAGGCGGGGGCGTTTGCGCTCGTGGAAACCGACGGCAGCGTCGTGGCCGTATGGCCCGGCATTTCGCGGCAGGGCTTTCGCGACCTCGCCGACCGCCTCGGCGTCGCGCCGCCACTTCCCGACGACCTCCTCGCCGCGGTGCCGGGCGCCGCCACGGCGGGCTGTGCGTTACATTCAGCCGAGTGATCGTTCGCTCATCACCTTCGGGGAGACCGCCGCGATGTCGAATCCATACCTCCAGAAATTGGCCCGCCGCCGTCTCTTCCGCTACGGCACGGCCGGCCTCGCCAGCGTCGCGGCGCTCGGCGCCTACCAGCGGCTCATCGCCGAGCGGTCTGCGGAAGCGGCCCCCCAAGGCACGCCTGCCGATGGCGCCGCCGGCCCCGACGGCATCGTGTCGGAAGACGCCCGCTCTGAGGGCGTTCGCGAGCAACTCAGCCGCGCCATCCTGCTCACACCCCAAAAGCTCGGCGGCGGAACCCACGCCGTCGACCTCGCGTCGCGGAAGACGCTCGCCTGGATCTCCTACTGGAACTACGGCGACAGCTGCCCCATCTCTCACCACCTCGCCGCGTTTCCCGCCGACTCCGGCGACCCCTACAAGGGCTTCGAGTTCGTCAACTCGACGCAGGGGGGCGACAACATCCTCATGTACGGCCTGAAGACGCGGATCCGCGAGAACGGCATGCTCGGCTCCGCCGGGCAGGGCTGTCACATCTACCGCGTCGGCTACGACGGCAAGACGGGCCAGATGGACCTGCTCGAGGACGTCGCCGAAACGACCGGCATGGGCCTCGGAGTCCACACCGTGCCGTTCCCGGATGGCACCGGCTTCGCCTGTGGGGACGGCCAGAAGGACATCGTGGCCTTCTTCTCGCGGGCCCGCGGCGAGGAGAAGACGACGGTCCTCAACGCCTTCCGCGCCGACTGGGTGCCGAAGTCAGACAACCTCGGCGAGACCTGGACGAAGGGGGGGCGGATCGTTCTCACCCGCCTGGCCCCGAGCCTCGACCTTGGCCGCTACGACCTCCAAGGCACGACTGGCAACAAGATCAACTTCGAGATGGCGCCGATGGCCGAGCTGCGGGTCGAGCGTGGCCAGGTGCCCGGCGACGATCCGCGGAGCCTCACCGGCCTCGACTTCTGCCTCCACGATCCGCGCGGTCGCTATTCGCTGATGGGGCTGCGGATGTGCGGGGGCGGCTTCATCGTCGACCGCACGACCTTCGAGCCGGTCTGCTTCCTGCAGGCCAACGAGGGGATGCAGGATAATTGGAAGGTGGAGAAGGTGTCATCCAGCCCCGACACCTGGGTAGTCGACCTGCCCGCCGTCGGCAACCCGATCCATGAGTCGGGCTTCAACCCCGCCGGCAACAGCCTCTGCATCATGAACAACCTGCGGGCCAACAACGTCGCCGTGTTCGATACGTCGGCGGCCGATCCCCGGCAGTGGAAGCGGACGACGTTCATCAAGGACGCCGAATGGAAGGGGGAGTATCCCTCGCCATTCCACATTAACTACTCCATCGACGGCACGAAGTGCTTCGTCACGATCCTCCGGCCGAAGCCGATGAAGTCGGATCTCGTGGTGGTCGACACGAAGACCTGGAAGATCATCAAGAAATTCCGCAACATCGGTGTCGACGTGCAGACGTCCTGCACGACCTACGACGGCAAGTACGCGATCGCGATTTTCTCCGGATTCCAACGGATGGAGTCGGGGGCCTTCGTCTTCCGGCAAGACACGCTCGAGCAGGTGGGCTACATGCCGAACTTCGGTGGCCATCACGACTGCGTGATCGTGCCCGCCACGGTGGAGCAGCTGAAGTACAGCCGCAGCTGCACCGTGTGATGGCGCGTCCGATGGCAGCCGCCGCCCGCGGATACCGTGTCACGCTCGCCAGGATGGCGATCGCCGACGCCCTGCGGCGGCCGGCGCGGCTGGCCCTCCTGGCCGCGGGGATCGCCGTGGCCGGCGCGGCGACGTTCGTGGCGATCGTCTTTCAGGCTTCGATCGCCAGCTCGCTCGACCGCAGCCTGGCGCGGCTCGGCGCCGACGCCCTCGTGCTGCCGGCAGCCGTCACCGCCAACCTCACACCCACGATCCTCACCGTCGAGCCGACGGCGGCCACGCTCTCGGCGGAGACAGCCGCCACGATCGCTTGCCTGCCGGTCGTGGACCGCGCCGCCCCCCAGCGGACTTTCCAGGTGGCCGACGGCGGCGGCCACCTCCCGGTCGATCTGGTCGTCTTCGACACCGCGACCGACTTCACCGTGCGGCCGTGGGTGGTCGAGTCGCTCGATCGCCCCTTCAGCAGCGGCGACGTGATCGTCGGTGGCCGCCGGCCGGAGCAGGTGGGCGAGCGGTTCTCGCTGCAAGGCGTGGAGCTTGTCGTGCACGGCCGGCTGGGCCTGACGGGCGTCGGGCCCTTCGAACGCTCGCTGTTTGTCGGGGGCGATACGGCCGACCGGCTCGCCGCCGCCCGGGTGATCGACGCCGCCGGCGTGGCGCTGCCCCGCACGCCCCTCGCCGCGCCGAGCGGCCTCCTCCTGCGGCTCACGGCCGGCCGCGGCCCCGACGACCTGCGATTCGCAGCGGCGCGCCTCGCCGACGTCGCCGTCGCCACGGGCAATGGTAGCCAGATCGACGTCCGGCAGGCGGTGGCCACGCTCGGCCACAGCTCGCTTGCGCTGCTGCTCGTCTGCCTGCTCGCTCCCGCCGTGCTCGTGGGTGTGGCCTACACCGGAATGCTCGCGGAGCGGCGGCGCGAGCTGGGGCTCATGCTCTCGATCGGCTTGCGCCGGCTCGACGTCGTGCTGATCGTGGCGGTGGAGGCCATCGTGGCGGCGCTCGCCGGCGGGCTCGTGGGCGTGCTCCTCGCGGCGGCGGTCCTGGCCGTCTTCGTCCGCACCGTCGGCTTCCTGTTCGCCCGTCGGGAGATTCCATTCGTCGTTCCCGGGCCGGTGGAATGCCTGTGGATGGGGCTCGCGAGCCTGGGCGCGGTGACCGTCGCCGCAGTCCTTGCGGCGATCGTGGCCGCGGCGATCGCCGCGGGCCGTGAGGTGTGGACGCTCGTCCGCGGGGAGGGCTCGTGACCGAGGGGCCGCTCCTCGAGGCGCGGAACGTCGGGCTCGCTTACGCGACCGACCGCGGCCCGATCCGCGCCGTCGATGACGTGACGATCCGGGTCGCGGCCGGCGAGTGCGTGGCGATCTGCGGCCGATCGGGATCAGGCAAGTCGACGCTGCTGGCCCTGCTCGGCGGGCTCGCCCGGCCGACGAGCGGCACCGTGCTCTACGCCGGCCGGCCGTGGACGGAGCTCACCGCCGCCGAGATCCAAGCCGCTCGGGCCGGCGGGATCGGGCTGTTGTGGCAGGAGAGCGTGCTCCTGCCCGGCCTGACGGCACTCGACAACGTCGTCTTGCCACAACTCGTCGCCGGCCACCCCCGCGCAGCGGCGTGCGCGCGGGCCGAGACGATGCTTGAGCGGGTGGGGATGCGGGAGCGCTGGGATGCCCATCCCGCCGAGCTCTCCGGTGGCCAGCAACGCCGGGTGGCGCTGGCACGGGCGCTGGCGACGGAGCCCCGCCTGATCCTTGCCGACGAGCCGACCAACGACCTCGATGCCCACGCCGAAGCGGAGATCGTGCGGATCCTCGCCGAGATCAGGGAGGCAGGCACGACGGCGATCGTCCTCGTGACCCACGACCCGGCCGTCGCCGCGATTGCCGATCGCCGGCTGTGGATGGAGCGCGGCCGGATCGTGGACGGCGCCGTCGAGGCCGTCCCTCGCCCGGCGCCACGGATCGGCCCGCCCGAGTCTTCCTCATCGGCAGCCGTCTCTCTTCAGGCCTTCGAGCCCGCCGCCCCCGATCTCGTGCCGGAGGCGCTCGTGGTGGCGACCGCTGACTGGCGGCGGACGGTGGTGCCGTTCGCCTTGGGGCTCGGCGTGGCGGCGGTCGCGATCGCGGGGATCGACCGGTTCGTGGCGCGGCGGCAGGAAGTGGTGGTGGAGACGATCCGCGAGCAGCGGCGGCTCGCGGAGGAGATGGCCCTCCAGGATCTGAGGGCCGACATCGACGACATCGCGCCTGTCGGCGCCGATGGATTCACAGCCACGCTCTTTCTGGAAAACTACCGACCCGAGCGCCCGCTCCACGTGCTCGGGCCCGCGACAGGAGTGGCCGTGCAGCGAGACGGCCGCTGGGAGAGCCTGCCGACCGGCGTGAGCCCGGCCGCGCGGGAGATCCGGCGGGTCGGGGCCGACCGCATCCTCATGCCCATCTCCTTCTCGCTCCCGGCGGGGCCCTACGACGAGCTCCTCCGCGGCTACCTCCACGTGCGGATCTCAGCGTCGCTGGTCGTCGGCGACCGGGACGATGGGACCGGCGATCTCTTCGAGCGGTCCGACGCCTACTACGTCTACCTCCGCGATCCGCGGCTGACGGAGGACGCCATCCGCGCCGCCAACGGCTGGGGCTTGAAGGCGGCGGTGCCGCTGTGGATCCCGATGCCAGCGCATTGAGGCGGGCTTGGCTGGCAGCGGCCGGTGGTTCATCTCGGATTCCCCCCCGCCATGGTAGGCTTCCCCACCATGCCTGGCCCTCGTCTCAATGCCGCCTTCTACGCCGACGCATTGAAGGCTTTCCTCCACGCTTCTGACGACGAGGTGTATGCGCCGCTGGCGAGCCCTCATGGCTATACCCTCGCCCCCGAGCAGCTTTCGGCGTGGCGGCTCCAACTGCCCGTACTCCGCGCCGCACTTGCCGAGATTCCCGCTCGCTTCGCCGATAGCCACTCCCCTTGGATCCACCTTGAATTCGATATCCCGCGGCTCGGCCGGCGTGTCGACGCCGTGCTCGTCACATCCACGGCCGTCATCCCGATCGAGTTCAAGGTGGGGGCCAAGTCAATTCAACAACTCGACCACGATCAAGCCTGGGACTACGGCCTCGATCTCAAGAATTTCCACGCCCCGAGTCATGCAGCACCGATCTTCCCAATCCTCTGTGCCACAGAAGTGCCGAAAAGCGACCGCCGCTGGAAGCCCCCCCACGCCGACGGCGTCCGCCCGCCGTTTTGCTGCAGTGCCGAATCACTCGGAGGTGCCGTCGTCTCGGCGTTGAACGAGGCTGCGGCGGGCACATCCGGCCTTCGGCCCTCTGCCACTATCGACCCTGCTCTCTGGGGCACAGGCTCTTATTCCCCTACCCCGACAATCATCGAGGCGGCGAGGTCGCTCTACGCCCGCCACACCGTCCACGACATCACACGCAGCGACGCCGGGGCGGTGAACCTTGCAGTCACCAGCGCTGCCGTGGAGCGGATCATCGCCGAGTCGCGAGCGCGGAACCGGAAGGCGATCGTCTTCGTGACCGGCGTGCCTGGAGCCGGTAAGACGCTCGTGGGTCTGAACGTCGCCACGCGGCACGGATCGCGCGACGACGCGGCGCATGCGGTCTACCTTTCGGGGAATGGGCCGCTGGTGTCGGTGCTTCGCGAGGCACTGGCCCGTGACGATCTCGAGCGCGCGAAGCGCACCGAGCCCAAAGCCCGCATCGGCGTGAGCCGCAGTGCCGTCAAGGCCTTCATTCAAAACGTCCATCACTTCCGCGACGCCACGCTCCGCGACAGGTCAGCCCCTGCAGACCACGTCGTGGTGTTTGACGAAGCCCAGCGGGCATGGAACGCGCGGCAACTCGCCGGGTTCATGAAGCGGAAGAAAGGACTGCCGGGCTTCACACAGACCGAGCCTGAATTGCTCATCGGCGCGATGGAGCGGCATACCGATTGGGCCGTGGTGGTGTGTCTCGTGGGGGGTGGCCAGGAGATCAACACGGGCGAAGCGGGCATCAGCGCATGGCTCGACGGTGTCCGCGGCGGATTCTCAAACTGGGACGTTTTCATTTCACCGCAGCTCACCGATTCGGAGTATGCGGCGTCCGGGGCAATTCAGGATCTCGAGCGTTCGCGAAAGGCAGTGGTTCCGTCCGCCGTTTCTTCGCCAGATCCCGCTCCTTCTGCTGCCGCTGCGAACATGGTGGTTGGCTCCTTTTCCGGGGACGCAAGCCTCCACCTGGCTACGTCGATGCGGTCCTTCCGCGCCGAAAACCTCTCCCGATTCATCAAGGCTCTCCTCGATGGCGAAGCAGTCCTGGGTCGTGAGCTTTTCGCGGAGTTTCGCGATCATTACCCCATCGTGCTCACGCGGAGCATGCGAAAAGCGCGGCGGTGGATCCGCCACCAGCGGCGGGGCACGGAGCGGGCAGGTCTGGTGGCTTCCTCATCCGCACAGCGACTCAAGCCCCATGCGATCGACATCCGGGTAAACATCGATCCTGTCCACTGGTTTCTGAGCCCACCGCGCGACACCCGTTCCTCGCTCTATCTGGAGGACGCAGCGACGGAGTTTCAAGTACAGGGTCTGGAACTCGACTGGACGATCGTCACGTGGGACGCCGACCTCCGGTGGCGGGGGAGCGACTGGAGCTATCACAACTTCCGCGGGGCGACGTGGACCGACGTGAAGAAGCCGGAGCGGCGGCAGTATCTGAAGAACGCCTACCGCGTCTTGCTCACGCGTGCCCGGCAGGGGATGGTGATCTTCGTGCCACCGGGCGCGAAGCGGGACCGGACGCGGAGCCCGACCTTCTACGAGGGCGTCCACGACTATCTGACAGGCCTGGGCGTCGCAGAGGTGTGATCAGCCCGGACATCAGGGCCCGGGATCGGAAACAACGGCGAGCGGGGCTCTGACCCCATGGCCGACGTTTCACCCTCACTGGAGAAGAACTCGGCGGAGTTCGACCCCGGGCGGCTAAGATCAAAGGCTAGGAGACCCCGCCATGACAACCGAAGCCAAGTGCCCGTTCTCGTCCGCTCCCCAGGCCGACCCGTCGAAGGGCGTGGCGAACCGGGATTGGTGGCCGCAGAGTCTCAATCTGCGAATCCTGCAGCAGAACCAGCCCGTGATCGATCCGCTGGGGGAGGGCTTCGACTACGCCGAGGCGTTCAACACGCTCGATCTCACGGCGCTGAAGGCCGATCTCCGCACGCTCATGACCTCGTCGCAGCCGTGGTGGCCGGCTGACTATGGCCACTACGGGCCGTTCTTCATCCGCATGACCTGGCACGGCGCGGGCACCTACCGGATCGCCGACGGCCGCGGCGGCGCGGGGGCCGGCATGCAGCGGTTCGCGCCCCTCAACAGCTGGCCCGACAACACCAATCTCGACAAGGCGCGCCGGCTCCTCTGGCCGATCAAGCAGAAATACGGCCGGAAGATCTCGTGGGCCGATCTCCTCGTGCTCACCGGCAACGTCGCGATCGAATCGATGGGGCTCGCCACCTTCGGCTTCGGCGGAGGCCGGATCGATGCCTGGGAGCCCGACGAAACCTACTGGGGGCCGGAGAAGACCTGGCTCGGTGACGAGCGCTACAGCGGCGACCGCCAGCTCGCCAATCCGCTCGCCGCCGTCCAGATGGGGCTGATCTACGTCAATCCGGAGGGCCCCAACGGCGTGCCCGATCCGGCCGCTTCCGCCCGCGACATCCGCGAGACGTTCGCCCGGATGGCGATGAACGACGAGGAGACCGTCGCCCTCGTGGCCGGCGGCCACACCTTCGGCAAGACCCACGGCGCTGCCGCCGCGAGCCATGTCGGCCCCGAGCCTGAGGGAGCGCCCCTCGAAGCCCAGGGCCTCGGCTGGAAGAACAGCTACGGCACCGGCAGCGGCAACGACACGATCACCAGCGGCCTGGAAGGCGCCTGGACCCCCACGCCGACCACCTGGGACTCGAGCTACTTCGACATGCTCTTCGGCTACGACTGGAAGCTGACCAAAAGCCCGGCCGGCGCGCATCAATGGATCCCGACCGATCCCGCCGCACAGACGGTGGTCCCCGATCCCCACGATCCGGCAAAGCGGCACGCGCCGGTCATGCTCACCACCGACATCGCCCTCCGGGTCGATCCCGCGTACGAGCCGATCGCCCGGCGCTTCCACGCCGATCCAAAAGCGTTTGCCGATGCCTTCGCCCGGGCCTGGTTCAAATTGACCCACCGCGACATGGGGCCGATCTCCCGCTATCTCGGCCCCGAGGTTCCCGCTGAGGCCCTCATCTGGCAGGACCCGATCCCTCCCGTCACGCATGAGCTTATCGACGCCGCCGACATCGCCTCCCTCAAGGCCACGATCCTCGCCTCGGGGCTCTCCATCTCGGCGCTCGTGTCGACAGCCTGGGCGTCAGCGTCG
>Ga0208249_1000231_pt1 | contig 18447 bp, 12 predicted proteins | sample CryBogmetaGMA1M_FD_184546 | JGI IMG/M metagenome (GOLD analysis project Ga0208249, IMG submission 184546) | Freshwater microbial communities from Crystal Bog, Wisconsin, USA - MA1M (SPAdes) | ecosystem: Environmental > Aquatic > Freshwater > Lake | place: Crystal Bog, Wisconsin, USA | collected...
AGCGAACGGAGGCGTGCCATGGCGAATGTTTCCGGAGGGGAGAGGGAGTCAGTCGCCAAGCGCGATGCTGATCGCGGGCTGGGTGGAGACGGTGTAGGTCGCCTTCTTCGTGCCGATCGGTGGGGGGCCTTCGAGGGTTACTTCGAAGCGGGTGCTCGGGCCGAACGGCTTTCCTTCGCCGATCGTGTAGGACGTGATCGTCGCCCCACCATGCCAGCGTTCGTCGGCGACATGGATCGGAGGGGAGAGCTTCCGCAGATCGTCGCAGCTCTTCCCCTCCTTCCAGGCCGAGAGCGCGGCCTCGATCACCGCCGCGGCCTTGTCGGGCTCGGCCTTGTACTCTGGCCCCCGCCCGCAACCGACGAGGATCGCCGGCGCGAGGAGGAGCCAACGGAACGGGGGGCAGGGGAGCCCGGGGGTTCGCATCGTCGTGTACCTTTCGGTGGGGAAGCGTGAGACGTGGGCCTCCGGCAGGAGTCGATCACTGGGCATCGAAGCCCGACACGATTTCGGCGCCACTCTTCGTCCCGAGGCCGCGCCAGATCTTCAGGTCGACCCCATCGGACACGAACCGCACCGACGCATCGCACATCCCCAGCATCACGCCACCTGGGTGGGTGCTCTGGGCGGTGGTCATGATCCGTCCCGGGGGAAACATGCAGGAACGGGTGTTGGGGACGTTGGAGTGGAAGTAGATCGTCGTCGAGTGATAGCCGTAGAGCCAGGGGCCGCCGATGTTGCTGAACCGCTGGAAGGAGAGGTTCGACGGGTCGATCGCCTGGCACTGCTGGATAGCCTCGTCGGTGGTGCTGGGATTCGTCTGGGGCCAGAAGGTATCGGTGCGGGGCGTGGAGAGGCCGTTGTTGAAGTCGCCGACATTGTGCTCGCTGATCGCCGCGGTCTGGCTCGCGCCGTCGAGCACCTCCGCCATCCGCACCTTGCTGTCGAGGAAGAAGACGCCGTCCGGTGCGGGCATGCCGAAGTTCGGATCGGACGAGGCCGTGGGGGCATTGCCCCAGAGGACTCCCGAACCCTGATTGAAGCGGTAGTTGTTTTGGGCGTAAGCGGCGGGCAGGTAGGTGGCCGGATCGGACGGGCAGGCGAACGTGGAGACTTTCATCGCCGCCACGGCGGTGTGGAACGGATCGTTCCAGGCCTTGGTTGGATCGACGAGCTGGAAGATCGTCGACTGCTCGATATAGGGGAGGAGGTAGGTGTGGGTGGAGATCGACTGCACATTGCGTCCGGTGGGAAAGAAGCCCTTCGCCGAATGGTGGCTCTGGAGGCCGAGGCCGAGTTGCTTGACGTTGTTGGCACACTGCGACCGCCGGGCCGCCTCACGAGCCGACTGGACGGCAGGCAGAAGAAGCCCGACGAGGGTGCCGATGATGGCGATGACGACGAGGAGTTCGACGAGGGTGAAGGCCCGGGCGGCCCTGGGGTGGGGGAGCATGGACATGGGATGGCCTCTGGGAATGGATGGAGGGATGGGTGTTGGGCTGAGTCGGCGCGCACCGGGAGCCTGCTGGCAGGTCGGTGCGGAGTCCGACCCGCCGGACGGTCGGGCCGGAGGAGTTGAAGAAAAAGAAAAGAACGTGAGGAGCGTCGCGGGCCCGAGCCCGATCAGGGGAGCTGGGCCGCTTCGCCGCCGGCACGCGTGCCGAGGGCCCGCCAGACGTTGACGTCGATGTCTGAGCCGACGCTCTGCACGCTCCCGTCCATCATCGTCACGCCGACACCGGCCGGGTGGTAACTGCGGCTGGTGAACACGGTGTAGGTCGGCGAGGTGATCGTGAGGCCGAGGCGCGAGCTCGTGAAGTCGCAGTCGACGGTCTTGCCGTTGATCGTCATCGGGATCGCCGTGTTCGGCGGGAAGGTGTGGGACATACCAGCGTGGAGAATGATCCCGTTGACCCACTGCGTGTGTCCGATGTCGGCGGTGGCGGTTCCTCCGAGAGCGATGACGTCGGCTGGCGTGTTCGGAATCGGGGCATTGAGGCTCGAGGGATTGAGGCCGTCACGGATGCAGGCCTGATAGGCCTTTACCTCGGCGAAGCCGACCGACTTGCTCGTGCCGTCGACGAAGTCCTGCTGCTTCATCTGCATGTTGACCGCGAACGAGCCATTGCCGGTCTGCTTCGACGCCGGATCGAACTGGAACCAAGTGCCGCAGCTGGCACCGTAGTTGATCGGCTGGTGGGTGATCCCGGGAACGGAGGTGTTGGCGATGTCCTTGACCTCACTCGGACAGATGAAGGTCGGGATCCGCACCCCTGCCACCTGCTGCTGCTGGGTGAAGCTCTTCGAGAAGTCGATGAGGTTGGCCACGTTCCCCTGCTCGATGAAGGGGAGGAGATAAGCCTGCGCGGAGAAGCTGTCGGAGATCTGGGTGGAGCTGATCTGGCAGATCGGCGGATACTTTTTCTTCGCGCTCTCGTAATTGAGCAGTGCCAGCCCCATCTGCTTCATGTTGTTTTGGCAGCTGGAGCGCCGGGCCGCCTCGCGGGCTGCCTGGACGGCCGGCAGCAGAAGCCCGACGAGGGTGCCGATGATGGCGATGACGACGAGGAGCTCGACGAGGGTGAAGGCCCGGGAGCGACGGTGCACGGGGGTGGTCATGAGGAGGGTTCCTGGAAGCGGGATCGGGATGAAAAAATGGAAGGAACGGATCGAATGAATCGAGATACCGACAGGACCGAGTGCGGTGCCCCCTGACGGTCTATCGCGGCCTGAGGGCGCGGAGCCGTCGACGGGAGCGGTGGCACGGAGGAGTGCCGGGTTATCCGAGGCGAAGCCCGGAGCCAGTCCCATCAATGCCCCTTTGCAGGGGTGGCGAAATCCTCGGCAGAAAAACGCGGAGGGGCGCCCGATGGAACGGACCGGGGACGACGGTTCAGAGAGGGCTCAAGCGCTCCGATCCCCACCCGTGACAAAGCGTTACGGGGAGAGACCAGGCGCGCAGACGCCCTGCGCCGTCGTCAGCCAACCCTGGGCGGGCGCTCGGGGGGGCCGGAGACGGCCGGAATAGAGAGGGGCTCGTCTAGGACGAGCCAGGCGTCTGCGGTCGAGGCATCGATCGGGACGAGATCGGAAAGGAGGGCATCTCGATCGAGATCGAGGGGGGTAGTCGGGGCGTCGCTCGGCGCGAGCGGGGCGACCGGAGCCCGGCCACAGGAGGGGCCGTTGCAGGGGCGACGTCGGGGGGCCTCGGCTGGCTTGGCCTGATTGCCTTCCGTTTCCACAGCGGAGATCAGTTGCGGCGCGTGGTCGGGCAGGTCATGGCCGACGAGCCAATCGCCGCAGCTCGCCTCGGCCGACTCTGAAGAGCCCACGGCGATGAGCGCCAGCACCATCACCACCCCGCAGGAGCGGAGAAGCCGCGACAGGAAGTGCTGGGATGCAGGACGCATGGCCGTCTGTACGCTTCCGGGGTGCGGATGGGTCGAGCCCACGAAGCCCGAGATTCCGAGCCGTGAATCTTCCCCCTGCTGGGATCGTAGTCCGGCACTCCCTGAAGAGTCAATCGACAGGCCGACGGCTTTCAAACATTTTTTTCGGCTCGCGACGGGGGCGACGGGGGCGGCGGTGGGCGCAGGCCGGTTTGGTACGATCCTCCCACCGCGATGCCGGGAGCCAGCGCGCGAGCCCTGGCCGGAGGGAAGAGGGGAGGGGGAAGCTGATGATCGACATTCGCCAGGGCTACGAAAACCACCTTCCGCGGCGGGTGATCACCGGCCGCGGGACCAGTGACCGGTTGGCCGAGATCTGCCGGGAACGGGGCTGGAAGCGGGCGTTTCTCGTCAGCGATCGGGGGGTGGAATCGGCCGGACTCCTCGCCCAGGTGGCGGCGCCGCTCTCCGACGCCGGGATCCTCGCCGGGCAGTTCGTTGACGTCTCCCCCGAGCCTCCCCTCGCTGACGTCGCCCTCCTCTCCGAAAGGATCCGTGCGGCGGCCGTCGATGTTGTCATCGGACTCGGCGGCGGGAGCGTCATGGATGCCACGAAGGTGGCGGCGCTTGTGGCCCTCCGCGGCGGCGGGCCGGCCGACTACGTCGGGATCGGCAAGGCCGGGGGGCGCGGCATTCCCACGATCCTCGTGCCGACAACGGCCGGCACCGGTTCGGAGGCGACCTTTGTGGCGATCCTCACCGACACGGCCGCCGGGACCAAGGTGGGCGTTGTCGATCCGTCGCTCCTCGCCGACATCGCCATCGTCGATCCTGCGCTCACTGACGGGCTGCCGCCGGCGGTCACTGCCGCGGCGGGGATGGATGCGCTCGTCCACGCGATCGAGGCCTTCATCGCCCGCGTCGCCACGCCGATCGCCCGCGGCCTCGCCCTCGAGGCGGCCCGGCAGATCGGGCCGGCGCTCGAGAGAGTCTGCCGTGATCCCGGCGACAAGGAGGCCCGCGACCGGATGGCGATTGGATCGCATCTGGCCGGCATGGCGTTCGCCAACGCTTCGTGCTGCGCCGTTCATGCCCTGGCGCTCCCCCTCGGCGGGCGGTTTCACATTCCCCACGGCGTGATCACCGGATGTTTTGCCGGGGCGCTCATGCGTCACAACGCCCCGGCCTGCGCCGCCGACTTCGCGGCCCTGGGAAGGGCGCTTGAGTGGGGGGCACTCGAGCCCCTGGCCTTCGCCGACCGGCTCGATGCCACCGCCCGCGATATTGGCCTGCGCGCGGCGCTCGAGCAGGTCGTCGTGCCCACGGCCGACATTGCCCCGATGGCAAGCGCCGCCGCCAACAATCGCCGCCTCATCGATCCCAATCCCGTCGCCGTGACGGCGGCCGATGCCGAGCGGATCTATGCGGAAGTCCTCAACGTCGCTGGTTGATTCGGTCGCCGGTTGATTCGTCGGCCTTCACGCCACGACCCGATCCACGAGCCTTCGCCTCACCGTCAGTCACGCCCTCCAGCATCGATCATGAAAACATGCCCTCCGTTTTGGTTTGAGCCCGCCCCGTGGATCGATGGCGCCTCTCAAGTTGCCAGTCACCGCGGCAGCGATGCATGCACCGTCTGCAATCCAGCGACCGGCGCCCTGCTCGCCGAGGTCGGTCGTGCGGATGCCGGCGCTGTCACGGCGGCGATCGAGGGGGCGGCCTGTGCCGGCCGTGGCTGGCGCGAGATTCCAGCGGCCGCCCGAGGCGCGATCCTCAAGGCCACGGCGGCGGCGTTGCATGCGGGCCGCGACGAGTTTGCCCGCCTCCTGACGGCAGAGCAGGGAAAGCCTTATTCCCAAGCTGCGGGCGAGGTCGACTATGCCGCCAGCTTTTTCCAGTGGTTTGGCGAAGAGGCGAGGCGTGTCCACGGGAGGATCGTGCCCCATCCCGAGGCAGGAAGGGAGTTCCTCGTCGAGCAGTGCCCCGCCGGGGTTGCCGGTCTGATCACGCCGTGGAATTTCCCGCTCGCGCAAGGAGCGAAGAAGGTGGCCGCGGCGCTCGCCGCCGGGTGCACGGCCGTGTGGAAGCCGGCCGAGGCGACGCCGCTGGTAGCGCTCGCCCTGGCGCCGATCCTTGCCGAGGCAGGATTGCCGCCTGGGGTGCTCCAGATCGTGCCTGGGAGGGGGAGCGTCGTCGGGCCGGTGCTCGCCGCGGACCCGCGCGTGCGCGTGCTCAGCCTCACCGGCTCGACGGCCACCGGTAGCAGCCTGATGGTCGCCGCGGCACCGGGGATCAAGCGGCTGTCGCTCGAACTCGGCGGCAACGCGCCGTTCATCATCCTCCCCGATGCCGATCTGGAGTTTGTCACCGATCAGCTCGTCCGCCTGAAGATGTTCGTGTCGGGGCAGGTGTGCGTGACGGCAAATCGGATTTTCGTTCATGCGGATCGCGAAGGGGAGCTCATCGAGCGGCTTGCCACGCGGATCGAGGCGCTCCGCATCGGCGATGGCTTGGCCGAAGGAATCGACGCTGGCCCGCTGATCCATACGGACGCCTGTCGCGACGTCCGCGGCCGCGTCGCGGAGGCGGTGGCAGCCGGGGCGCGGGTCGTGGCGGAGAACCGGAGCTTCGAGGGGGTTCCGGGACTCGTTTCCGAGAACTTCTTTCCGCCGACGGTGGTGGCGGGGGTCGAGGATTCGATGCGGCTGGCGAGTGAGGAGATTTTCGGGCCGGTGATCCCGCTGCTCAGTTATCGAACGCTTCCCGAAGCTGTCGAGCGGGCCAACGCCACCCCGTACGGCTTGGCGGCCTACGTCTACGGCACCGATCTGGCCCGTCTCCGCGCGGTGGCCTCGGCGCTCGATGCGGGGATTGTCGGCGTCAACGAGTGGCGGCCACTCAAGGCCGAAATCCCTTTCGGCGGCGTGAAGCAAAGCGGAATCGGTGCCGAGGGGGGCGAGGAGGGGATCCGCGAGTTCCTCGAGACGAGAGTGATCTCGATGCCGAAGCCAGGAGTTGAGCGATGACGACTCGGCTGCGCTCGGAACAGTGGTGGAACGAGCCGGGCAATCCCGGGATGACGGCGCTCTACCTCGAGCGCTTCCTCAATTCGGGGCTGACCCCGGGGGAGCTGCAGGGGGGACGGCCAGTGATCGGGATCGCCCAGTCGGCAAGCGACCTCACCCCCTGCAACCGCGTCCATCTCGAGTCGGTGAAGCGGCTCTGTGACGGCGTCCGCGATGCCGGTGGGCTGCCGCTCGTCTTTCCGATGCACCCGATCCAGGAGTCGGCGCGGAGGCCGACGGCGGCTCTCGATCGCAACCTCGCTTACCTCGGCCTCGTCGAGATTCTTCACGGCTATCCACTCGATGGCGTGATCTTCACGACTGGCTGCGACAAGACGACGCCGGCGGCGCTGATGGCCGCGGTCACCTGCAATCTCCCGGCGCTTGTCTTCAACGGTGGCCCGATGCTCAACAGCTACCTCGATGGCGAGGTGGCAGGCGCCGGCACGATCATCTGGGAAGCGCGGCGGCGGCTTGCGGCGGGCGAGATCGACGAGAAGAAGTTCATGGAGCTTCTCGCCGCCTCGGCGCCGAGCGTCGGCCACTGCAACGTGATGGGGACGGCGCTGTCGATGAACTGCCTCGCCGAGGCGCTCGGCATGGCCCTGCCGGGCACGGCGCAGATCCCCGGGCCCTACCGCGAGCGCGGCCAGGCGGCACACGGGGCGGGAAAAAGGATCGTGCGAATGGTGGAGGAGGATCTGCGGCCGGCGCGGATCGTGACGCGCGCTGCGCTCCTCAATTGCATCCGCGTCAACACGGCCCTCGGCGGGAGCACCAACTGCCCGCCGCACATCATCGCCGTCGCCCGCCATGCCGGGATCGAACTCGCGATCCGCGACTGGGAGACCTACGGCCACGACCTGCCGCTCCTGGTCGACCTCCAACCGGCAGGCGCTCACCTCGGCGAGGATTTTCATCGGGCCGGTGGTCTGCCGACCGTGATGGCCGAATTGCTCCGGCACGGCCTCCTCGATGGCACGCCGCTGACGGTGAGCGGGAAGACCGTGGCGGAGAACGTCTCCCCGGCCCCGCTTCCCGACGGTCGCGTGATCCGTTCTGTCGCCACGCCGCTCCGCGATCGGGCCGGTTTTCTCGTCCTCTCCGGCAACCTCTTCGACGCGGCGCTCCTCAAGACGAGCGTGATCAGCGCCGATTTCCGCCGGCGCTTTCTTTCGGAACCGGGGGCCGAGGAGACGTTTGAATGCCGGGCGGTCGTCTTCGACAGCCCCGAGGATTACCACGCCCGCATCGATGACGCGGCGCTTGCGATCGACGAGACGACGCTCCTCGTGATCCGCGGCTGTGGCACGCTCGGTTTTCCCGGAAGTGGCGAGGTGGTCAACATGCTCCCGCCGGAGGCGCTCGTGCGCCGCGGGATCTCGGAGCTGCCGACGCTCGGCGACGGCCGGCAGAGCGGCACCGCGGCGAGCCCTTCGATCCTCAATGCCTCCCCCGAGGCCTTTGCCGGAGGGGGCTTGGCCCGTCTGCGGACCGGCGACCGGGTGCGTGTCGACTTGCTCGCGCGGGCTGTCGATGCGCTCGTGCCCCCCACGGAGTGGGCCGCGCGCGACACCTCTGCCTGGGACACCGTTCCTCCCGGCGCCACCCCCTGGCAGCAACTCTACCGAGATCATGTCGGGCAGTTGCACACCGGCGGCTGCCTCGATTTCGCCTGCACGTTCCGCGACGTCTGTCGAACGGTGCCGAGACACAGTCATTGAACCATCGCCGTGAGGCTGCTGGTGCGTTCTTTTCTCCCTGGAGTTGTCGTTGCCATGGCCAGATGTCGTCTCATCCGCCGGCTGTTCGGCGTCTTCGTGCTGCTCGTGGCCCCGGCGACGTCACTCGTAGCCGCGGATCTGCCGCGGAGCGTGCCTGAGGCGCAGGGGGTGTCGTCGGTCGATCTCCTCGATTTTGTCGAGGCGCTCGATTCGGCGGGGGACGCGGCCGTGGCCGACGGAATCCACAGCGTGATGGTGGTGAGGCACGGTCATGTGGTCGCCGAGGGCTGGTGGGCGCCGTACAAGCCGGCACTGCGCCATCAGCTCTATTCCCTCTCCAAGAGCTTCACGTCGACGGCGGTGGGGATCGCGGTCGCGGAGGGAAAGCTCCGCGTCGACGATCCGGTGCTCGATTTCTTCCCGACCGAGGCCCCGACGGAGCCGTCAGCCCATCTGAAGGCGATGCGCGTCAGGGACCTCCTCCGCATGGCCACCGGGCATCAAGGGGAGCCGCCGCATCGGCGAAGCGAGCCGTGGGTGCGGCAGTTCCTCGGCCATCCTGTCCCGTTCAAGCCAGGGACTCACTTCCTCTACAACACGCCGGCGACCTTCATGCAGTCGGCGATCGTTCAAAAAGCGACGGGGGAAAAGCTCCACGACTATCTCGGGCCTCGGCTGTTCGCGCCACTCGGCATCGAGGGGGCGACCTGGGAGGAGAGTCCGGAGGGGATGAGCGTCGGGGGCTTCGGGTTGAGTGTCCGCACTGGCGACATCGCGACCTTTGGCCAGATGCTCCTCCAGAAAGGAACGTGGGAGGGGAGGCAGATCGTCCCCGCGGCCTGGGTCGAGGAAGCGACGAGCCGGCAGGTCGCCAACGGCAGTCATCCCGACAGCGACTGGGACCAGGGCTACGGCTACCAGTTCTGGCGCTGCCGACACGGGGCGTTTCGCGGCGACGGGGCTTTCGGCCAGTATTGCATCGTGTTGCCGGAGGAGGACGCCGTGGTGGCGATCACGTCGGGGACGCGCGACATGCAGCGCGTTCTCGACATCGTCTGGAAGAAGCTCCTGCCGGCCTTCCGGGCCGTGCCCCTCCCAGCCGACGACGCGGCCGCAGGACGGCTTGCCTCGAAGCTCGGCTCGCTCCAGGTGCCTCTGCCGCCGGCCGGCACGGCGCCTGCGGGGATTGCCGGGAAGGTGTTCGGCTTCGGCGAGAATGACTCGAAACTCGAATCGGTGGCGATCGTTCCTGGCGCTGATGGGGAGACGGTCGTGTTGCGGGCCGACGGAAACGAGCAGCGCATCGAGTGCGGCCGGGGGGCTTGGCGCCGTGTCGATGTCGCCTGGGGGGGCTATCCTCCGCGCCCTGCGGCCGTTGCGGCCGGCTGGGAGGGAGACACGTTCACGCTGCGGATCTGTTTTGTCGAGACGCCGTTTGTCTCGACGGTGCGGCTCCGTGCCGACGGCGACGAACTGCGGATGGAGACCGAAAACAACGTCGGCTTCGGCCCGGTGAAGCAGCCGGTTTTGGTCGGGCGGCCTGCGCCGGCCAAGTGACGGCGGGGGACCACTTTCGTCGGCCCCTGCATGCCGGTGGTCACGCGTTTGCGGGAATGCGGCCGACCGGACTATCCTTCCCCCCGGATCAGCGGCACCGGCAGGGAAGCGAGCAGATGGGCAACGACTCCGACAACTCGAGCCCCCTGCGGCTGGAAATCCGCGATCTGCAAAACCATGCCACCGCCTTGCGCGGGGAGCTCGAGGCTGCCAGATCGGCGATGGATGCCGCGGTGCAGCGGGCCGTCGCCGAGGGCGGAGCCGAGGCGGCCCAACTCCAGGCCACGGTCGTGGCACTGCGCGACGAGCTCGAACGCGCCCGAGCCGACACCCAGCGGCAGGTGGCGGCCACCCTCGCCGCTGCCAGCGGGGAGATCGGCCAGCTGAAGCAGACCGTCGTCGCCCTCCGCGAAGAGCTCGAGAAGGAGAGAGCCGACAGGGACGAACGGATCCGTCAAGCGAGGCTCGAGAGCAACGACGAGATCATCCAGCTGCGCAGCACCGCCGCGGCACTACGCGAGCAGATCGACGATGATCGTGCCACCAGGGAGCAGGCGATCCAATCGGGACGGGCTGAGGATCGCGCGGAGATTGGCCAACTGCAGGGCATGATCCAGGAGTTGCGACAACGGCTCGAGCTGGAGATGAGCGCACGGCAGCGAGGCCGGTGAGAGCCGAGACATGGACAAGGAATCAACGATGACAGCCGACGAGATCCCTTCGCCCTCGGGCACGCCCCGGGCAGCGGCCAACATCCCTTCCGAGCGCCCCGGCAAGCCGCGGGGCAACGTTTCTCCTCGTTCCCGGCGGATGCGGTTGATCGAGTTGCTGCTCGAGGTGTCGCGGCGGATGGCTGCCTACGACACGCTCGACGACGTTCTCCGTGCGCTCGTCGACATGACCACGAGCGAGGTCGGCGCCGAACGGGGATCGCTGTTCCTCAACGATCCGGCCACCAACGAGCTCTATTCACGCGTCGCGCAGGGCAACATCAGGCGCGAGATCCGGCTGCTCAATACCGCCGGCATCGCGGGCCACGCGTTCACCAGTGGCGAGTCGATGATCATCCACGATCCGTATGCCGACCCGCGCTTCAGTCGGGCCAACGACGAGCAGACCGGATTCGTGACCCGCAGCATCCTCTGCGTGCCGGTCAAGACGGTCAAGGGTGACATCATCGGCGTCGTCGAGGCGATCAACAAGATCGACGGTGCGTTCGACGAGGAAGACCTCGAGGTCCTCGAGGCGATGGCCACCCAGGGCACCGTCGCCCTGCAGGGGGCCCAGTTCATTGAGCGGATGAAGGCGGTGCGGGCCCAGGAGATGGAGTTTGTCGAGATTGTCTCGGAGGTCACCGCCGACATCAAGCTCGGATCGCTGCTCCGCAGGGTGATGGGGGAGGCGACTCGGCTGCTCAGCGCCGACCGTTCCACGCTCTTTCTTCACGACGAGCAGACGCAGGAGTTGTGGTCGGAGGTCGGTCAGGGGCTCGAATCGATGCAGATTCGTCTGCCGAATCACCTCGGCATCGCCGGCGCCGTCTTCACGTCCGGCAAATCGATCAACATCCCTTATGCCTATGCCGATCTGCGGTTCAATCCCGCCTTCGACAAGCGCACCGGCTATTTCACCCGCTCGATCCTCTGCGTGCCGATCACCAATAAGCTCGGGACTGTGATCGGCGTCACGCAAGTCCTCAACAAGCGAGGCGGTCCGTTCACCGCCGAGGATGAGTCGCGTCTGCGGGCGTTCACCGCCCAGATCTCGATTGCGCTCGAGAATGCCAAGCTGTTCGCCGACGTGCAGAACATGAAGAACTACAGCGAGGCGATGCTCGAATCGATGTCGAATGGCGTGGTGACCATCGATGACAAGGGGAAAATCGTCACCTGCAATGCGGCCGGCCTGCGGATTCTCCGGGCGACACCTGCGGAGGTGCTCCACAAGCCGGTGACTGATTTCTTCGCCGGCGGCAACGCCTGGGTGCTCGAGAAACTCGAGGCTGTCGGGAAAAGCGGCGCGCCGGAAGTGTTGATGGATGCCGAGCTCGTGTTCGGCGAGGAGACGATCTCGACCAACGTCACCGTCCTGCCGCTCGCTTCGGTCGAGCACAAGCGGATCGGGTCGATGCTCATGATCGAAGATATCTCCAGTGAAAAGCGGCTCAAGTCGACGATGTCGCGCTACATGGATCCGGGCATCGCCGACAAGCTCGTCGCCTCTGGAGCGGACATGCTCGGGGGGCAGTCGGTGGAAGCGACGGTGTTGTTCTCCGACATCCGCGGCTTCACGACGCACACCGAACGGCTCGGTGCCCAGGGCACGGTGGCGATGCTCAACGAGTATTTCACCCTGATGGTCGACTGCATCCAGCACGAGGGGGGGATGCTCGACAAGTTCATCGGCGACGCCATCATGGCCGGCTTCGGGATTCCGGTGGCCCATGACGACGACGTCGATCGCGCGATGCGGGCCTCGATCGCCATGATCAAGGAGCTCCGTCGCTGGAACGTGCAGCGTGTCGCTGAGGGGAAGCTGCCGATCGACATCGGCATCGGGCTCAACACCGACGTCGTGGTGTCGGGCAACATCGGCTCGAAGAAGCGGATGGATTACACCATGATCGGCGACGGGGTGAATCTCGCCGCCCGGCTGGAATCGGCCTGCAAGCAGTACGGCGCGCAGATTCTCGTCAGCGAATACACCTACAAGAAGCTCCGCGGAACCTACCGCGCCCGGGACATCGATCTCGTGGTCGTGAAGGGGAAGACGCAGCCGGTGGGCGTCTACGAGATCCTCGACCATCACACCGAGGACACCTTCCCGCATCTCGTCGATTGCCTCGGCCACTTCCGCGACGGTCTCAACAAGTACCGTGCGCGGGCTTTCGGGCCGGCGCGGGAGTTGTTTGAGAAGGTTCTCGCGCTCAATCCCGCAGACAAGGCCGCAAAGCTCTATCTGGAGCGTTGCCGGATCCTCACCGACACGCCACCTCCCTCGGATTGGAGTGGCGTGTGGGTGATGGAGGAGAAATAGCCGCTCGGCCCGTCAGCGAGTGCTGCGGCGACGGATGGCCATCACGAGCCCCAGGCCGGCGAGGGCGATGGCGTCGAGGGGGACGAGCCGATCACCGTACGTGACATGCTCTTCGACGCGCTGGAACTTGGCTCCGGCTGCGTCGAACGCAAAGGTGAGATCGTCGGTGGAGGAGGGCCAGGTGGCGTCCTCGAAGGCGGTCAGCCACGCGTTGGTCGCGCCGCCGGCGGTCCCTTCGGGGAGGACCGCCGCCAGAAACGAGGCATTGACCTCGAGAGGATGGGCGTAGACGACGTTGCCCCGCTCCCAGGCGCGGGCGGCGGCTTCGTCGCCGAGGGTTCCCTCGGCCCGTCCGGGGCCGATGACGAAGGCCCGGAGGATGTTCCGGCGCGGCGCATCGGGATCGATCTGATCGGTCGGCACGCGGTAGGGAAACAGGGGCACGTCGGTCTCGAATGACAATCGCACGGCGGAGACGTCGATGTTCGTGGCGTCGGTCGCATACTTGAAGGCGGTGATCATCCAGCCCTTCTCGACATACGGCCGCGACCATTCGGCGAGCTCCGGCCGGGAGTCGAAGCCGTTCGTGGCGAGCCATTCGGCGAGCGCTTCCGGGGCGCTTGCCTTGAGGACGACGACGTCGTAACCGCCGACGCGGGCCGTCTTCATCACCTCGACGGCGGCCCTCGGTGGCGGGGCGGCATCGGGGGCCCGGCTGGCCGTCTTGCTCTCGCGCGCGAACAGAGCCCAGAGGAGCGAGTAGTGGTTCTCCCAGCGGGTGACCTCGACGACGCGCGGCTGGATCCGGTCATTGAGATGTTCGAAGACGTCGCCATCGGCCGCCGCGATCTCCGGAACCGTCGGCGAAGGGACGAGAAATCCGAATCCCTCGTGCGGAGCCCCCGGTGCAGCGGCAAACTTCGCCTCGCGGATGAAGTGCTCCATTCGCGTGGCCGGATCCCAGACGATGAGAATCTGTTGATCGGCGATCCGCACCGGCTCGCCGCGCCGCCAGGCGGGGCAGCAGGCGGCGGCAGTGGTCGGAGCAAACGCGATCGAGCAGGCTAGCAGCAAGGCAAGGAGGGAACACGATCGTGGCATGGGCACACCCCTGCGTTGGCTGGAGGAGGGACGTCAATCGATGTCGAGCCGGAGTTTCCCGCCATCCTCGGCGATCACCTTCACCAGCGGCGGCCTGTCCGGATCAGCGGGGCCCGCACCAGGACCGTCGAGGTCGCTGCGGTCGACGACCTCGCCGCCGGCGCGGGTGAGCAACTTCCGCAGCGTCTCTGGGTCGACCGTATCGGAAAGAGTCTGCACCGAGCCGTCGGCGAAGGCGACAAGGGCGGCGTGATGGCCTCCCTCGACCGGATGGATGGCACCGATCCCCGCAGGCTTGCCGATCCCGGGGAAGGCGTCGTCGAGGACGATGTCCTCCGGCTTCGTCCAGGGTGTTTTCCGGGCGGGATCGACCGTGGCAAACAAGATCGTGTTCGATGTCCCGTCAGTGACGCTTGCGAAGCTGATCTGCTTCCCGGCTGTGAGGCAGGCAGGGAAGTCATCGGCTGACTTCATCCGCACCACACCGGGCTGAAAGACCGCCTCCTCGCCGGTGATCGCCGCGTAGTCGGTGAAGGTGTCGGGCGGTCCCTCGCGGGCCGGATCGCGGAATACATCCGGCATCTTTTCGGCGACGGCGAGGTTCTTCGGCGAGTCCCAGGGCTGGGAGAAGTCGTACGCCTTCGAGAGGGCATCTTCCTCGGCCCCGCCGAGGAATGGCAGGAGGAGAACGCGCCACGAGTGCCACGGCTTGCCGTCGGGGCCGATTACCGCCGCCGGCGGAAACCTGTCGTAGGCGGAAGCGTAGTTGTGGAAGGCGAGCGCGAGCTGCTTGAGGTGGTTGCTCGATGCCGCACGACGGGCCGCGGCGCGGGCTTTGGCAATCGGGTTGAACGCGTTCAGTCCGTTGCCGGTCGGTTTTGCCTTGGCGACGAGGAGATCGGGAAGGCTGCGGATCGACTTCGTGGTGACGGTGTCTGCGGGCCGCTCACCGAACAGGCCCGCGAACGGACGTCCAAGAACGGCGGGCCCTTTCTTGACAGCCGAAATAGCACCGGGGCCGAACGTCGCGATGGCGACATTCCCTTCGAGGATCTCTTCGACGTTGACGCGAACGAGAGAGTCGAGCGGCCCGCCCGGCTTCGATGGCACGACGAGCACGGCCTGCCCCTCGGAGGGAATCGAGAACATCGCTCCCTCGGCAGCGTCGATCCGCACCTCGCGGTTCGTGGCATCGACGGCCACGATTCGGTGCGTCGGCTCGGGGCCGACGAGCGGAAAACTCATGACGACGCGCTCGTCGGCGTGTGTTGCCCCGGCGAGAGCCAGCGAGAGCAGAAGACCTTGAGCCACGGCCATGGTCGAACGCATCGAGAATCCCCCAGTGAAGGAACGTGTCTGGCCCCGAAGAAAGTGTGTCAAAATCTTTTTCTGCTGCCAACGGCCGCGATCCTGGCGGCACGGGGGAGCCCCGGAACGTCTGTCGCCGTTCCCGGGTCATTTCTCCCAGACGAAGATCTCGGAGACACCGCTTCGCGCCGCCCCCCGGTGGGTGAAGACGACGCGCACTTTCGCCGCGGTCACCGGCTCGAACGTCACTTCATTCAGCCCGTTGCCGAGCGGCCGCTCGGGCGTGTGGACTTCATCACGGACGGGCTTCCAGGCTCCATCGGCGAGGATTTCGACCTGAAACCGCTCCGGCGACTTGACGCCGCCTCGGTCGTCGTAAACGGCCAACTCGATCCGGGAGAAGGTTCGCGGCGCACCGAAATCGACCGCCAGCCAGTCGCTCGCGTTCGGCGACTCGTAGGCCGTCCAGCGGTTGTTGGGGTTTGTTTGGTAAGACACGATCCCATCGATCGCCCGCTCGACTCGGTCGTAGCGCGAGGTGTGCGAAGCGCTCGCTTTGGGGTATTCGGGGGCCCCTTCGCCGCCGGGATTGAAGGCGAGGTTGCCGGCCGGCGGGGGCGCGGGCTCGAGCGGCAGGATCGCCTCACCCCACAGCTCGAGTTCAGAAAGCCCGACGCGCATCCCGGGGCGGGGCTCGAGTGTGATCCGCAGCTTCGTGACCTCGCGCGGGGTGAAATGGATGTGGTTTGCCAGGTGCCCCTCTGGATGCTCCGGCTGCTGCGCCATGATCGGCAGCGGCTCCCAGCCCGTTCCCGTCCATGTCTCGACGGAGATCGCCTCCGGTGCTCGGACGTCGGAGGGAGTCTGATCGCGGCCGGGCACGGCGGCGTCGGCGGTGCCGGCGAGGATCCCGGGCTCGTCGTCGAGGAGGAAAAGCGCGAGCGTGTCGACATGGCGCGGGACGCCGAGATCGAGGACGAGCGACTCGGTCGCACCGGCCGTGGCGCTCTCCCAGCGATTCGGCGGTGAGCGCAGATACCAGGCAACGCCATCGGCGAGCGCCGCGGGGGAGCTGCCGGGGCGGATCGAGCCGGGCGTGAGGCGAGGGAAATAGGTGCCGTCGTTGTTGACGGCGACGTTCACTCGCGTCGGTTCGATCCCCGGTTTCAGGCCATCGTCAACGAGCCCTGCGGCTACGAGCGCCGCAGAGATCGGCGAAAGCGTCGCCGTCAGTCGTCCCACCGTCGGCGATGATGCGACCACACGGCCGTCGGCAAGGAGATGGAGGCCGGCGCCGAGGCCGTAGCGCGAGCCGTCGCGGTCCCACACCACTCCCACTTCACGCCCCCGGTAGATCACCCGATCGAGTCGCAGGTAATCCCATTCCGGGGGAAACAGGGGGCGGATTTCGAGCGTGTCGTCGGGGCGGGGAACGAGGCCCACAAGCCCCGTGATCACGAGGTCGGCGTAGCCCGAATGGAAGTAATGTTCGCTATGGTTGTAGGCATCGTGGCCGTCAAAGCTGCCGGTGTCGGGGTGGCAGGCTTCGGCAAGGTAGGGCCGCCCGGCCTTCCGGTGGGTGCGGGCATAGGTGTTGAGGAGCGCGACGTAGTCCTTGGCAGACACCACTTCCTGAAGCCCGGGGCCGTCGTTGTCGAACCCGGGGGAGCGGAACTGGAGGACGTTGGCCAGCGCCTTGAGGGTTTGCGTCGTGGCGTAGGGCCAGCTCTGGCCGCTCCACCAGCAGCAGTGGGGCTGGAGGATGAACATTGGATCGTGCCGCTCGACCGTGGAGGGGCCGAAGGGAGCCTGGAAGAACTCCGGATCGACCAGATATTTCCACGCCCGTTCATAACCCTTGCCCCGCGACGGCATGTCGAACTGCCAGGGGACGTAGCCGATCAGCTCGCGACCGTGGGGGCTGCCGGCGAAGCGGCCTGTGTCGTAGATCCGGCTCCCGGCTTTGACGGTAACGCCGTCAAGCGTTTCGTCGTCGCGGAAGGCGGCGAGGAAAAAACCGCGGCGCTCGTCCCACAAGCTCGCTTCCATCGTCTCCCGCAGCGTCGCCGCAGTGGCCCGGTGTTCGGCGGCCTTGGCAGGCTCCCCGAGGAGATCCTCCATTCGCGCAAGCGCCTCCAGATCGGCCCACTGGTAGGCGATGAAGCTCGGTCGGTAGCTCGGCGCGCCGCGGAGGATGTCGGTCGTCTGCCGGCTGGCGATGTTGAACTCCATCCCGTCGTCGTGCCCCACCTGCCAGGAAAGCCCGGTCGCGGGGACGAAGTGGCGGTCGTGCCAGCCCTTCGTGTTCGCTTCGAGGCCAGGAAGAATGTCGCCAGGGAAGACGGTCGCAGGCGTGGCAGCTGGGTGGCCGGCAACGCCGAGGTGGAGCCTTGCAGGATGGACAAGATGCACGCCCCACACCGCGTCGGCGAGCCAGGTGGAATAGTTGCGCGGCTGGGCCCCGGGGGTGTTCACCCAGTATCTGGCGTAATCGCGGGCGATCCGTGGCGACCGCAGCCAGCGGGCCTCGGCGAGCTGGTGGCCCGCAGGGCAGGAGATGGCGCCATACGCCCCCGACCAGAATGGCCGGTCGAGAAACTCGGTGAACAGGTATCCGCTGTTCGGCGAGCCGTAGGTGAGATGCTTGGTGAGGAGTTCAAAGCGATACCACCAGGTCGTCTCGATGTCAGCGTCGGGGCAATCGAGGAGCGGAACGTTGTCAAGAAACCACGCTTGGTCGCAATTGTCCCAGAAGGTCTCCCGCTCCATGAGTATCGCCTGAGATCGCTCGGCCTTCTCGCTCCATTCAAGAGCTGGCTCGGCCTGGGCCCGGCAAGGAAGGCCGACGGCGATCGTGATCACCAGCGAGCCGATCAGCGCCGGGATCGGGCCGATCGCCAGGGCTGCCCCCGGCGGCGGGCCGGCTTCGTTTGTCGCCGCGGCGGTGCCGCGCGGGGGGAGGTGATCGTCGTCGGCCAGCGGCGCCGGGCCACGGCCGCTCGAACGAACATCGGGAAGGAGGAGGGCCCCGATCGGCTGGAGGAGACCGGCGACGAGGAACGTTGTCGGGGCATCGAACCAGGCACTCACCGGCCCGGCGAGCCAAGAGCCATAGCTCGTGGCCAGATTCATCAGGGCCATCGAGGCCGTGAACTGCGTCGCGGCCACCGCCGGCGTCGACACCCGCATGAAGAGGGCGAAGAGCGACACCGACATGAACGCCAGGCAGGCTTCGTGGATCCCGAACCAGAGGTAGATCGTCATCTC
>Ga0208249_1000232_pt1 | contig 18419 bp, 17 predicted proteins | sample CryBogmetaGMA1M_FD_184546 | JGI IMG/M metagenome (GOLD analysis project Ga0208249, IMG submission 184546) | Freshwater microbial communities from Crystal Bog, Wisconsin, USA - MA1M (SPAdes) | ecosystem: Environmental > Aquatic > Freshwater > Lake | place: Crystal Bog, Wisconsin, USA | collected...
CTTTGTAGCAAGTCCACCTTGTTGAACAAATCGCTGCCTCCCTTCGCGAAAATTGTCTGCAGACGATGACATCTCTGGTGTTTGCTGCATTTCCTCATCTGCTAACGAGCGCTCAGCAAACCCAGCCGCAAGTTCTGGGAGAAGTAGATTTGCCTGAAAAGCCTGGTTCTCTAAGATTTTTTCTTGAATTGCTGCGCACAACTCTTCCGCCCTAGTAAATCTATGTACGGAAAATCGACTGCAAATTAGTTTCAACTTACAAACTGCAATCAGGCATTCGACTACGATTCCCCTAAGGCCAAATGAACAGCGCAATTCGGCTAGTTCAGCCGGATTCGAGGATTCATCGATAGAGATAAGTTCTCCTTCTCCATTCACGAACGTGATTTGATGAACATAAGCCGAAAAATATCCAGGACCGTCTAGTACTGAATCTTTGCTATCTCCAGTACACAAGGCACCTACAGTTGCATTGCCGATCTCTGCCTGAAAGGCCAACTCATATCCTCGCTCAGCAAGCCAAAAAGAAAGCGCTTTGAGGCTGCATCCGGCCTGAACCCGAACCATGACATTGCCCGAGCCCTCACCTTCCAGACCAAGTACCGATGAGATGCCACTTAGGAGTATTAATGTGCCTCTATCATTAATAATCGCATTCGTAACAGAATGCATGGAACCAACGGCAAGTACAGGTCCTGGAAAGCGGAATTCATCACGGACAATTGCCTGGACTTCCTGATATGTCTTGACTTCGATGGCACGGGAAGGCGTAGTGAACCGACTCCTATTCCAATTCCAGTACTGCCCAGGGCTATCTAGAGTTAAGTCTTCAGGCGCGCGACGAGGATCGAATGCAGAAGAGGAAGCCTTACTCGTTTCGTTTTGCACTTAGCGCCGCAATGCCTTTTAAAAAGTGTACAAGAAACCAGCTTCGATGTCAACTATTTCCCTTCAAAATAATATTATCCGGCCCGCTGATGCAACCACTGGTCGTCGGCTGCGGTTCCCGCGGCCAGTACCGGCTCAGGCGGCTGCGGGAGCCCGGCAGCCCCGAACCAGCGACCGTATCGGCCCCCCAGCGTGTCGGGCGGCAGGGCCAAAAGCTGCGCCAGCTCCGGCCAGGGCGGTGCATAGCGCTCCTTCAGCAGCGGTGCGATGTGCGGGTCGGCGCGCAGGCAGGCCCGGGCGGTATCGGCGGCGGGGGTGGCATAGCTGCGGCTGAGCAGATCAAAGACGTGCTCCACATCGGCTGGGTTTTCCGCTACCGCTGCCAAGTCGGTGGCCAGGTGCAGCAGCTCACGGCGCAGGCGGGGACGCGGAGGCATCGGTGAGGAATGGGCAAGGTGATTGGTCCAGCCTGACCGGCGGACCGCGCCGGACGGCGTCGCCCCAGGCTTGCGGCAGCGCCCGGAACCCGCAACGCTGGGCTGGTGGAACCTGACAAACCGATCCTGACGGAGCCGACCCCATCGCCCGCTCCTGGCCTCACGGCCCCGACCCCTCCGCTGAGGGTCGGCCTGGCTGGCCTGGGCCGCTTCGGGCGGCTGCATGCCTCCGTGCTGGCCAGCCTGCCCGGTGTCGAGCTCACCGCCCTCGCCGATCCGGACCCGCAGCGGCTGCGGCAGGCGGGCGAACGCCACGGCGTGAAGAGCCTCCATGCCGACGCCCTGTCCCTGATCGCTGGTGAGCGCCTCGACGCTGTGGTGCTGGCCACTCCGGACGAGCAGCATCCTGAGCAAACCAGGGCAGCCCTGGAGATCGGCCAACACGTGTTCGTCGAGAAGCCCCTGGCCCAAGGCTGGCGCCAGGCCGAGGAGTTGAAGCAGCTCGCCACGCAGCGGGGGCGGCTGCTTCAGGTGGGGATGATCCTGCGCTACGAGGCCTCCCATCGGTGGTTGCACCAGCAGATCCGCGAAGGCCACATGGGCGAACTGGTCTCGATCCGCTGCCAGCGCAACTGCAGCCGTTCCTCCTACGCAGCCATCGCTGATCACGTTCACACCGTGTTCCGCACCCTGATCCACGACCTCGACCTGCTGCTCTGGCTCAGCCGCAGCCGGGTGACCTCGGTGACAGCGCTGGAGGTGCGCCGGGGCGACCACCTCGCCCCGCTCGGCTGCTTCGCCCTGCTGCGGCTCGCCGACGGCTGCGTCGCCCAGCTGGAGAGCAGCTGGACCGTGCCCGAGCAGGCCCCCGCCAACGTTCTTAGCGACCACTGGCACGGTTGCATCGATGCCGAACTGGCCGTGGTGGGCACAGAGCAGACCGCGAAGCTCCGCGGCCTGCAGAGCCCGCTACAGATCTGGAGCGACCTGGAGCTGCAGCGACCCGACACCACCCTCTGGCCCGAGCTCGGCGGGCAGGTGAGCGGCGCCCTGCGTGAGGAGCTGAGCGATTTCTGCCGCTGCGCCCGCGCAGGCCAGCCGTCGGCGATCGCCGACCTGGATCAGGCGGTGCAGACCATGCGCATTGCCGAAGCCCTGATCGAGTCAGGCCGCCAGGGCCGCACCGTGGATTTCGATACCTAGGGGTTCTGTGTGTTCTGTCTCAGGAGGTTTTTCAGCTGACAAGAGATTTTGAGGCAGCTAAGAGTTGAGAAAGAGGTTGATTAATCGGTTGATTTAAAAGACGAAAATAAAGCCCAGATCCCATGCCGCACAGTGGATCTCTACACGAGAGTCATTGCAAAGTGAAGGTCATCGGTTCAAATCCGTTAGCCGACTTTTTGGTTCAAATGCGTGGCAGAGCAGTGCTTACAGCGGTTCTTGGGCATTGAGGCTGGCACAACTTGCAGACCAATCAACACCCGGCAAATTAATGCCTACTTGATGTTTTGGATGTCAAAGATGCTGGCATCCTGCAAACCAGCGTAATTGCTGCCGCACTTAGGCAGATCCACACAAGTGGCATGCTACAACCACCAGCGATCAAGGCCTTGGGCAAGCAGAGATTTCTTCGTATCATCAACACCATTGCAATACTGAGAAGATGCCCCCATATCACCCAGCCTCGCCAGTGTGCTGGGAAACGTTGCTAGAAGAGCGCGCTGCATCCAATCCCGATGCGTTGGCCTTTGGCTTTTTGGAAGGGGGATGCCTATCAAGCCAATGGAGCTACGCCGAACTCCTGCGGCGGGCAGATTCAGTGGCTGCATGGCTTCAGTGCTCCTACGAGCCTGGAGCCCGGGTGGCGTTGTTGTTTCCACCAGGGCTGGCCTTTGTGGAAGCGTTTTTTGCCTGCACCCGGGCCGGCCTGATTCCAGTGCCTTTAAGTCCATCTCTTGGAAAGCACAACCATGCCTCGATCAACCCAATCATGATCAATTGCGCCGCCAAGGCGGTGCTGGGGCCCAAAGCTCTTTGGCAACGTCACCTGGAAGCGGATGCCAAGCACCCAGACAAGGGGGCAAATCCTCATGGATTGGTCCAGGGCCTCGACTGGCCCGAGGTTGTGGAAGCCGCCAGGATCCTTTCAGGTGAACGAAAGGACGCAACGCAGGGCGGAATTGCCTTTCTCCAATACACCTCAGGATCAACGGGAGATCCCAAGGGGGTCACTGTCGGCCACACCAATCTGGTGCACAATCTTGAACAAATTATCCACTCCTGTGCAACTGATGACACCAGCTTGATTCTCAGCTGGTTGCCCCATTTCCACGACATGGGATTGATTGGGGTGATCTTGCATGCGCTTTATCTGGGTCGGCCAGCCTTGTTAATGGCACCTGCCGAATTCACACGGCGCCCCTTGCTGTGGCTGCAGGCGGTATCAACCTTCAAAGCCACATTCACCCTTGCACCCAATTCAGCATTGAATTTGTGTGAGCGCAGTGCCGCCGCCGGCGACATCTCTGGGCTGGAGCTCGGCAGTCTGAGCACCCTGGTGTGCGGCAGTGAACCGATCAATCGGCCCACCCTGGATCGGTTCCAAGCCCGTTTTCAACCCTCAGGGTTACGGGATGGGGTCTTTCTCTGTGGCTATGGCCTGGCAGAAGCGACCCTTTTGGTTTCAGCCAAGCGCTACTTGAGGGCGAGTCCCAACCGACTCACTGCAGCTCCAGCCAAGAGCACCGATCCACCCAGCTGCGGCGGCGGTATTGCCGACCAAACAATTCGGATTGTCGACGCCGTCACCCTGCGCGAACTGCCGGATGGCCAGGAGGGTCTGATTGTGGTGCAAGGGCCCAGCGTCAACCGGGGCTATTGGAGCAGCGAAGCCGCCAACAGCCAGGTGTTTAACCAGGTGATTGAGGATCGAGCTGGACAGTTGCAAGCGGGCTACCTCAACACGGGCGACCTCGGAACGCTCCGCGATGGGGAGTTGTTCATCACCAGTCGACTCAAGGATCTGATCATTGCTTCCGGACGCAACATCCACCCCCAAGACGTGGAAGAGTGCGCAATCTCCCTCTCACCCAAACTGCAGCCGGATCGCTGTGCAGCCTTTGCCCTGGCCACAGCGGATGGCGGCGACCAACTGGTGATTGTGGCGGAGGTGGTGGCAGATAGCAGCGATTTGCAGGGTTCCGCCTTGGTGTCCACCCTGGCCTCGGAGCTCGGCCAGGCCTTTGCTGTGGGTATCGCCGATGTTGTGCTGGTCTCAGCGCGCACGATCCCTCTCACCACCAGCGGCAAATTGCGGCGCCAGGAAGTGAAACAGCGTTATCAGCAGGGCAGCCTCCAATCCCTGGCCAGTCTTAAGACCAACCTCACTGCCGGCCCAGCAACGGGCCCAGATGCACCCGCACCTGTGGCCGACAGCAAAGCCCTGCTGGTGGTGATCAAACGCATCCTGGCCCGGTTGCGCTCCATCGATCCCATCGCCATCGACGGCGACCAAACCCTGGCTGATCTAGCCCTCGGCTCACTCGAACTGGCCGAACTCAAGGTGGATCTCGACCAGCACCTCCGGGTTGATCTGCCGATCGAGCCCTTGCTCGCTCCTCTCACCTTGCGGCAACTGGCAGATCAGCTACTAGAGCTCGCTCAAGCCATGCCTGCAGCGGCTGAGAATTGGCGAGCGGATTCCCCCCTCGATGATTCAGGGGTATTGGCCGATCTCATCGAAGGTGGAATGCCCGATCACCTTCTGGAGCTGCAACAGCGCCACGGCGATCTGGTACATCTGCGTTGGGGGCACCAGGTGGTGCATCTGCTGAGTGATCCCCATGAAGTGCAGGCGTTGATGCAGCGCCCCGATTCGGAGTTCATTCGCGGAGAAGTCTTTGCCGGGATTCGAATGGTCACTGATGGCAACAATCTCTTCACCACTGAAGGGGAGGCCTGGCATCAGGAACGCAACCGGGCCCAGCCCCTGTTTACGCGCCAGGCGGTGGAAACCATGGCCGCCGATTTCGGCCCGATCGCGAGCCAGTGCCTGAACAAGCGACTGATGGACACCCATCAGACCTTGAATCTGTCGGAGCTCAGCCGGGCGATCACCCTGGAGATCACCCTGCGCAAACTGATCGGCGATGTGCCTCAAGAGGCATCTCATCGGATCGCTTCTCTACTGCAAGAGGCCCCCGACTGGCTGCTGCCCCTGCATTATTTGGCCGGTGCCGATTTTCTCGATGCGGCCTCCCGTGGGAAGGCCTCGCTCGACGGGTTACTGCCAGTTCTCGACGAGCTGTTTTACGCCGCCATCGACCGATTACCCCCCACTCCCCCCCTGGGAGAAGGCCCAGAGGACAGCCCAATCCCTGGAAGGGCTGATGACTTGCTATCGGCCTATGCGGCCGACCCAAGTGTTCAGCAAATGGGACATGGAGAGCGCCGCTCCTACTTGCGAAGTGTGATGCTCTCGCTGCTGTTAGCAGGCCTGGAAACCACAGGTGCTGGCCTATTTTTCAGCCTGGATCTGGTGGCGCGCCATCCCGAGGTTCAAGAGAAGCTGCGGCAGGAAGTGGATGGTGCCATCCATAGCGGCCATCCCCTCCACTGTGATCTCACCAGTCGATTGCCCTACGCCCTAGCCGTTGTGGAAGAAGCGTTGCGCCTATTCCCTCCGATTTGGTATCTCGGCAGAGAAGCTGTATCTCACACATCATTAATGGGTCAGCCCATTGCAAAGGGAGATCTGGTGATCACCTCGCCCTACGTGATTCACCGAGATCCACGTCACTGGGAAGATCCAGATCTCTTTAGACCAGAGCGTTTTTTGCATGGGTCAGTTGGCGGAAGCGGCGGATCGCCCCACCATTCCTCCAGCTTGGCCAAGCACCTCTATCTGCCGTTTGGGGTAGGGCCACGCACCTGTGTGGGCCGCTGGTTGGCGCTGTATGAAATCACGCTCGCCCTAGCGGCGCTGATTCAGAACCATGGATTCACAAGTGATGGCATAGATCGCCCCATGCTGCGGAGTTATTTCACTCTCAAAACCTGCAAACCCATTGCCTTGACGGTGGAACCTTTAAGCTAAATAAAAGCTAATGCGTTGCTTATTTTTACTTGGAGCCCATCGTTCAGGCACGACCTGGCTGCACCAGCTTCTGGCCGCATCAAAGCAGATTTCTTGCATCACCTATTGGGATGTATTGCAACAACTGCGCCAAGGTGAGCCCCCACTGGATCGCGATGAGGTGCAGAAAGCCCTGGACAGGGGGGGCGATAGCAGGGGCTTTGATGGCGTGGCGGTGGGGCTGGATCTTCCGGAGGAATACGGTTTTTTGCTCGAGCACGGCGCCTTCGACATGTATACACGGCGGCCCATTTCCAACACATGCTTTGACCCCTTACAACAACTCATCGCCAAGAAGAACGCACAGGCCGAACAACCGCCCTGGTTGTTGTTGAAGAATCCAGTCGACTTTTACGATGGATTCCTAAACATTGCCACTCAGTTCCCTGATGGCAAATTCATTTTCTTGCACCGTCACCCCCTGGCTGTCTTCCGCTCCCAGGTGATGGCCTGGCGGCATCTAGCAAAGTCGCACAACACCTACCTCGCAACCCTGGATCCCACCTATGCCGCGGTCATGGCGAATCCCAGGGCCAAGGTTGCTCTGCAATTTTCTCTCCATAACAGATCGTTCCTCGAAACCATGCTGCTCATGTTGGCAGAGTCCTTCGACTTCCATCTTGAGCACGAAAAGGATCTCGACCATCAAGCCATTCGGCTGCGCTACGAAGATCTTTGCCGCGACCCCGTTCCCGAACTCCATCGGATCTCGAGCTGGCTTGGGCTGGCCGATGGGTTGGTCGCTCCCGAGCGACTCTCTTCCCAGCCTCGAAAACTGACCAATGACCCACTGATTCAGGAGGTCTACGCAGCCCATGCCCATCGGTTTGAGGCCTATCGCCAATGGCTTGGCTACTCGATTGAGGAATCCCCGCTTTGATGGCTGAGTCTGGTGTTTTGGTAACTGGTGCCAACGGCTTTTTTGGCCTACACCTCTTGCAGGAGCTGCAGCAGCTGGGTGTCGCCCCGTTGAAGGCCCTGGTGCGAGCTGAGACCGTCGATGGGGCTTGGGATCGTCTGAAGCTGGCGGAGCAGCAGTATCAATTGGCCCTCGAACGCGAAGGCCTGGAAGTGGTGCCCTGTGATCTCTCCCTGCCGGATTGTGGGCTGGACGAGCAATCGCGTGAGCACGTATTGGAAGGAATCGACACCCTGGTGCACGCGGGTGCCTGCGTGAATTTCACCGCATCACCTGAGCAACTCCTAGGCACCAATGCCGGCGGCACCACCCGGCTGTTGGGACTGGCGAGCAGTGCAGGTATTCAACGCTTTCTACAGGTGTCGTCGCTGGCGGTTTGCAATGGCTTAAATCTGAGCGACCAACAGCCAGTGCAAGAAGCACCGCTCAACGATCAACCGAAACCAGGTTTAAGCAGCTATGGCCAAAGCAAATTGGCGGCGGAACAAAGCTGCTACCGCTTTGCGGCGGATGGTTTGGGGGTAAGTGTGCTCCGCCTGCCCTATCTCCTGGCATCGGAATCGAGCTTCGCGCTTAATCCCCATGGCTACCTCGATGTGGTGCTTCGGGCGGCCCTGCGAATTAGCGCAAGTTTTGATGATGCCTTCAGCCTGCATGCTCTACCGGTGGATCTCTGTGCCCGTTGGGTGGCGAGGATGGTGCTGGCCCCAGAGGTCCCCCTGGTGGTGCATGTGGTCTCCGATCCGCCAGTGCAGTGGCGCGATTGGATCGATGCGGCATCGGCTCTCGGGGAGCCGTTGCGCCTAGAGCCGATGGAGCAATGGTACGGCCGGCTGCGGAAAGCAGCTGCCGCATCCCGAAGCCCCGATTTGCTCGCAGCCATTGCCTTTCTGAGCCTGGAAGCCACACATAGGCGCTGGATGCATGGGAACGCCCACCGGCTTTCCTTTGCCAATCACAACCTCTGTTCTCTCGTGCCCGAGGCCGCCAGACCTTTGGAATTGTCGATGGATTACCGGCAAGCGGTGCTGCGCCAATTGGCTACCTGAACGATGAGCGAACCCCTGCGCTATCTGTTGCTGCTCACGCTTGCAGCCGCCTCAAGATTTTTGGTCTTGGCCGATTTCACCATCGCCGATCTCATTGCCCCAGACCTCCAGACCAGCTTTCACACCAGTCCCACCGCATTGCTTTTGGCCCGCAATGCGATGCCGATCAGCCTCGCCATCGGCATCCCCTTAGCGGTTCTTTTGGTGGAGAAGGCGGGATTAGCCAAAACCTATGTGGCGGCACTTGTTTGCTTTATGGGGGCGCTTCTGATCTCGGCCAACGCCACCAGCTTGGACATGTTTGTCATTGGCCGGGTTTTGCAGGGCCTCTCTACGGCCGTTGTGTCGTCGCAGGTCTTCGCCGTGCTGTGGGTCTACGCCCCTAGCCGCCTCCTCAATCAGGGTGTGGCCCTTGTGGCTGGAGTAGGGGCCGTGGGCCTGGCAGCAGGGCCGGTGCTGGCTTCCTTGGGGGGGACTGGCGGCCAGTGGCACACGATTTTCATCGTGTTATCCCTGGCGGTATCGCTGCTGATTCCGTTGGCATGGTTGAGCTTGCGGCGACCGATGCAAGCCGTGAGCCGGATCACGGAGACAGGCTCCTATTGGGGTGGATCCCTGTTTTGTGGTGCTTGGGCCCTGCTATTGACCCGATGGCCCGATGGAAGCCCCCTGGATTCCCCTTGGATGCGCAGTACTGAAGTGCTGCTACTGATTGGCTTAGGGCTTTGGCTACGCAAGCGGCGCCAAGGAGAAGACGGCCCCTGGCGAAGCTCTCTGTTTCGCGCAGGATTTTTAATTCGCTTTGCGTTGTTTGGAGCGATTGCAACGCCTTCGTTTTTTCTGGTGCTTTACCTACGAAACCAGCTCGGCTGGTCGATGGAACAGGCGGCGCTGATGGGAGTTGCCATGAGTGCTCCCATGATCATGGGCATTCCCCTATCGGCCCGGCTTCTAAGACAAATCACTCTGCCCCGCCTTACGAGCCTGTGCCTCGAGTTGATAGCCCTCGCCATGTTCGGCTGGGTCTTGGCGCTGGCATTCCACCTTGTTGGACTGATGGTGCTGTGCAATGGCTTGATTGGCATCAGTATTGGGCTGCTGATTCCAGCGATCACCTCCAAGGCGATGCAAGCTGCGGGCAGCAGCTTTGCCCTACAGACCTCAGGCTGGTTGGTGTTAGCTGAGGCCCTTGGACCCATGCTTGGCTTCGCCAGCCAAAGCAACCTGTTGCTATTCGTGACAGGTTTGTTTTGGCGTCACGCTAAAACAGAAGCCAATCTTCCAAATGCCGTAATGGGCATGGACCTCAATCGCATTCAGCAAGCGCTGCCCCTGCCAAACGCAGGGGATCAGGCCATTGCATCGCAAGCCTTTTTGCATGGCCTACAGAGTATTTACCTCTGCTCTGCTCTAATTCTCTTGGCGATAGCCTTTGTTTGCAAAAAACTATTGCAGCCAGCAAAATAAATCGGAAAGGCGCTGCCTCATCAAGCAAATGAACATCCAAAACAACGAGCTCGCCCTGCTGTATGGCAAACCAGACGAATGCTCAGGTCCCTATCGGGTGGTCCACAAACTACCGCCATTGCCCGTCACATTGAAGGATCCGATTGAGATCGACAACGTGGTTGCTGAAACCCTAGTGGACCACCCGGATTTCCTTCAAGATATCGCCCATTTGACAGCCAATGCCCTGGTCCAAGTGCATGGCTCTGATACGGAATTCAGCGAAACCCAGATCCGAGGGGTGGCGGGCCAAATCTCAACGTCGCTTGCCGTTGCCCTCCTGCGCAGCCATGTTCTCGAGAGCGCAATCCAAAACGCCATTGCCGAGCAAACCAGCTTTGGCCTGGGCTACCTCGCCTGCCCGGAATGAGGGAAGGAGGGCCCACAAGCAGATGCCTGTTAGACACAGAAGGTTGAGCAACAGGATGATTAATCGGTTGATTAAAGAGACGAAAATAAAGCCCGGATCACTTGCAGCACAAGATCTACCAACGAGAGTCACTGTATAGCGAAGGCCATCGGTTCAAATTCGTTAGCCGGCTTGGAGATTCAGATCGGTTGCAGCGCAGTGGTTGCAATGGGTCTTGGGGATTGGGGCAAGCCTCAGCAGCCCCATCGGTTGATTATGGGTTGATTAATGGGTTGATTAATAGCTGAAGAGCACCAAACGCCAACTTGTTGTGCTTAATGCCCGAGGGGATGCCAATGATTGAGTTGAGGCCTGCCAATGCCGGTATTCCTTTTACTTCCACTCAATCGGGAGGACTGTGTTCTGGCGAACCTGGCGCTACCTAGGGGTGTTTGGCATCTTGTGAGACCAGGCGCAAGGTGCCACATGGCCTTGGCGGGTCGCACTCCCTTTCAGCAGCTCAGCTTGCTTACGGCTACTCAATGACCTGGTGAGAAAACACACAGAACAGCGCCCATCCCGCTTAGCAGAGCCAAGCAGTATTGAAGTTCGACAGTCCATTTAGAGCTATTACGCCATCCAATTTCGATGGATCTGTGAAGTAAACGTTCAGTAGACCTCCATGTGCTGTAGGTTGAAAACTGACGACGCGTTGCCAATCCTGCTGTGTCGGCACAAAGAAGAAATCGCCGATGGTTTTTGCATAGGCTTCGGATAGCAATAGGCGATCACCATCCGCTCCATTGAAATCGGTGATGGTCTGGATCCCAGCGTCGAGGCCCGCAGATGAGATTCCAAAAACGTCAGCATCTGATCCCCCAGTCATGGTATTCACGCCACCACCACCGTAGAGCAGGTCCTTCCCATCTCCGCCGTTCAGGAAGTCATCTCCGTTAAGTCCTACTAGCCAGTCATTGCCCCCAAGACCAATCAGTTTACTGCCGTCGCTGCTGCCAGTAATAGCATCGTTAAATGAGGTACCTCTCACAACAGATTGCTGAGCGACAATTGTGTCGCTCAGCATCGCAGAATCGAGTGATGACTTTTCTGCTTTAAGCGTCAGCTCAATTGCCTTCGCAATCATGTTGTGGGCCGACTCCGTAGGGTGGACGTCGTCAAGGTAAAGGTATTCATTGGCATACGCTGCGTGATTGAACTGCGCTGAATGCGTTGTATCTGTTATGCCGTAATCAGCGAAGTCGCCAAGCTTGTCCCCAAATCGTATCCAATTATACTCGTATTCATTATTGAAATCGACGAGCGCAGCGTAGGGAAACATTGCTTTAACTTCATCCACCATTGAGGAAACTGCGTTTCTGAACTGTGTTGCGGCACCTCCAGCCAGTAATGCCTTCCATTCGAGCGGTAGTTCATTGACGAAGGGCATGGCATAGGCAACTCCATCAACTACACCCTCCAGCGCAGCCATGCTCGATACCAGTACGGAGCGTGCATTGCCAGAGCGCAGAAGGGTGATCAGACTAGCTCTAGTATTCTTAAGAACATCCTGCAGAATGGCCTCCAGTTTCTGGCCTGTATTTACTGCGGCAAGCAGATCATTACCGCCGCACCAAAGCGTGACAAGATCATTCTCGAGCGATCTGTTGTCAACATTCAGTGCATGGGAAATTTGGGACTGAACCCCCAAACCGCTAACCGAATAGGGGGGGGCTAGCAGAGCTTGGGGAAACATTGGAGGGTTGAGTCCCGCTAGGACGTCATAAAGAGTGTTCTTGCCGGACAGCGCGCCACCTATTGCGTAGGAGGAATTCGTTGATGAAGCTGGTATCGGACTAGGTCCGCCGCCGACGAAGCTATTTGTGATCCCAGCCCCTGTGACTCTGTCGTATGGGATGCCAAGTGCGTTGCGAAGGACGGTTTGCCAGTTCGACTGGGCGTTGCTGAAGGTTGAACCGCTGTAAGCAGGTAACGCATCTTTGTGCAGGACTTGCTGATACATAGCTGCGGAGCGGGAACCAAAATCGCTATAACTGTCACCGAAAACAGTGAGTTGATTGAAGGGCTTTCTTTGACGTTTCCATTCATTTTCTATTGACCTGGCCAATGTAAAGTCACCCTGCTTTTCTTGTCTGTAATCGCTTCGTGGGTAGTTCTTTGTTGGAACGAAATCTGGAAATACGATTAAACCTCGCAGAAGCTGCCTACTTCCCGCGTTAAGGCGCTCGCGTCCCGCAGTGGATGCAAGTGTATCTGTTAAATCAAGAAGCGGCTTTTCTATTGTTTTATGAATTCCTTGCATAGGTTCATTGAATCTAGAAGGCACTGAAACAGCATCTCCCAGCTCAAAACCGTAGCCAGGGTAACGCCTGGCGCTTGAGGCAGACCCTCCTTTGAATTCTGCTTGAAGCTGCGATATTTTTTTAGGGTTCACGGTTTTCGAAGTATATATTTTTACTAACCTTAAGCCACTGATCCGCAATGAAATTAGTTCGCTGCAATTCTTTACATCTCTCACTGTTGCTCATGGAGCTCAAGCTCGTCAGCTTTTGCAACCACTGGCAGTCGCGCTGCCTGCAGGTTGAACTGCATCGAGCGGAAACCCGACCACTTCGCCGCCTGTAGGGAGTGTTGGCAGGGGCGGCTGCCGATCCCCTGGCGGCGGTAGTGCTCGGCCACTACATATCCCGCATTCGCTACATGGGCACCGAGGGTGAGGGGGTTAGCCCTCAGGTAATACGTGCCTACCAGTGCTCCGGCGACAACCAGCGCGACCATCACTGCCTTGTTCTGCCCCACCCACGCCATCCGGGCCTCGGCCTCACTGATCTCCGGGTCGTGGGGGAAGGTTTCGCCGGCGCGGAATACCGGCTCCAGCAACCCCCAAACCGCGGGCCAGTCGGCCGGCCCAAAGGGGCGAATCAGCAGCCGTGGTCGGGGGGAGGCCAGGGGAGCGCAGAAGGGGCTTAGTGATTGTCACCCCGACAGCTACCAGCTCCCCCCCCTACCGACTGATCTGCAGTAACCGGCGATCCTGTCTGCAGTTATTCCCGCCTTATCTGACCCAAATGCATGCAAACCCCGTCAGCGGGCTCCCCAATGGCGCTCGTGGATGATTGCCCATGCCTGGCAAATGGCCAATGAAGAGTGAGCTCGCCGATTGCGTCCTTGAGGGGCTGCTCCAGCTCCATGAGGAGCTGTCGGTCGATCCCGAGGCGCCTTGGTACGTGGGCACACCGGATCAGACCCAGGTGCTCCATAACGAGCTGTGGACCCTCGCAGCTGAGCTGCGCCCTAGCTCCAGTGGTGTATTGGTGGATGCCTGGTACAAGGGCGGTCGCTCAAGCCTGCTTCCGGTGGCCTGCACCGGTGAACTGGTCAGCAGCAGGCACGGCGTGGCCTGAGCCCTCAGGGCTTGGTGGCCCGAGGCTTTTGAGCAGCGGCTGGCTTACTCGCCGGTTTTGCCGCCGGTGTAACCGCCGGTTGAGCCGTTGTTTTGGCCGTTGGAGTCACAGCTGGTGGGGTGGCGGCCTGGGGGACTAAGGCGGAGGTGGCGCAAGCCAAAGAGTGCCGCTGGTGACGATTGGCATAACCTTTTCATTACAAAGCAGCTCTCTGCCGCCCTTACGATTGGGTTAATTCTTGCTGAATTAATGGAAGCAACGGTGCGAGAAATGTCCCACACGGTCGACAGGGAAGTGCTGGAAGTCAGCAACAATAAGATTAATAGCCTTTATGAAGAACCACTTGCCAGCGCGCAACGTAAGCGATGGCTGAATTCAATCGACTTCAATCCAGTGGGTCCTTTCTGCGCAATAGCGTGTGGGTAATTTCAAACCACCCTGTATCGCTAGTGTCAGTTCATGGCAACTCTTGGCATTGGTATAAGGGTGGCACCGGAAATATACCGGTAAGAGTTTTTAGCCGCTTGTAGTAGCCGGTTCAGTTTTCGGGGTCCATGTCATGGTCAATACAGGGATCACGGTGGTTCTCCTCACCTATGGGGTGATGCCCTTCCTGACTCAGCGCTTCCAGGGTTGGTTGTTCAGAGAGTGAGCCAGACAATGGTCTGCCGTCAAGGGGCAAGGATCAGATCAGATTCAAAGGATTACCGACCTGTCGGATACGACCGAAGAGGCCTTTTGCCATCTCGAACCAGCTACTGCGGTACGCCGTTGTAGAGAACATTCGTGACCGTGCGGCCATCAGGTGCGATCAGCATTTTGGTTTGCACAGTGGCGGCTTGCTTGTTGCCTTCCCAACCAGGAGGGCCACCTAAAAATTGGAACAAGTAGCCGTTGGCATTGCTCTGCACCATGCAGCTACCCCCGCCTTGGACATACATGCAATTAGCCGGAAAGTATTTGGTCAGACCGCCATTAAGTTCTTCGGCCTTCATGCGAGCCAGATTGGCCGCACGCAACTGGGTATCGCTGACTTGGGCCAGCACAGGGGCCACGAGGGGGATCCCAAACACCAGGCTGCTGAGAACACCACCCAGAAGGCTGGCCCTCAAGCCACCTCGGAAGCACTTCTGCCTTGCCATGGAAATGCTGGAAAAGGACTACCAGATTAGGGCACTTCTTGATCGAGCCTTGGGGCCAGCCCCAAATAATTCCATTTGTCCTGCCCTTGAGACATAACGTAGCCACCCTGCGGCAGGCCATACGACATCTCAACGACTTCGGGCCCAGGACCAGGCGTGGCTGCAAGTGGCACCTCTCACGGGTTGCACAGGTATGCCAGTACCCGAAGGCAAATATGAACAACGAGAATCGATCAGGCGGTGTCAATTTGGTAATGAGGTTTGATTGACGGTGTTCAGGGCACTAGGGATTGGGCATTCAGAGCTACCCGCTAAGCACCACCTAAGGGTCAGTGAACAAAAAGCAAGAGCATCAAGCCCCTTGATGCTCCAGACCTCGCTTTGCCAACCACTCCTGCTGGGCGGTGTCCAATAGGCACTCCTGCACCTGAGCGATAAACCGCCTCACACGGGTCTTGGCACTGTTGGTGGAGGGCAGCAGGTCAAGAACAGGCACCTGCAAAGCAGAGGTCCAGCAGCAGTGCAACCTCATCCGACGAGAAGGAGACCAGGTGCTCTTGGTCCTTATGGATGACCTTCATGGGTCAACCGACTGGCGGATTGAGACTACGCCTAGACAAAACCCAAAACGATCCCTGCGCTGGTGATCATCAACAAAGAGGTGGCCAAAGGTACTGATAAAATGCAAAAAAATTCAAGTTAGTCCGTGAACCAAGTCCGCAGTTCACTCTCCAAGGTCCCAGAAGTCACCCTGGCATTCTGGGTAATCAAAATTCTCGCCACCACGGTCGGAGAAACAGCAGCAGATTTCTTGAATGAGAACCTGGGCATAGGTCTGCCCAAAACCTCCCTAATCATGCTTGCCCTGCTTGCTGGGGCACTCACCTATCAGTTGCTTCTCAAGAAATACATTGCGTCTGCCTATTGGTTGGTCATCGTCTTCATAAGCGTGGTCGGCACACTCATCACAGATAACCTGACAGACGGCTTGGGGATTGCCTTGCTCAATAGCAGCATTGCCTTTCTGATCGCACTTGCAGTTGTATTCCTGGGATGGCAGCGGCAGGAAGGCACAATTTCCATTCACTCAATTACCACCTTCCCAAGAGAAGTCTATTACTGGTTGGCAGTGCTGTTTACCTTTGCGCTTGGAACAGCAACTGGCGATCTGTTTGCCGAAAGTTTTGAGCTGGGATATCTGAATTCAGGACTTATATTTCTGGGTACAATCGGGATCATTGCTCTTCTCTACCGTTTTGGGAGGATCAATGAAAACATTGCCTTTTGGCTGGCATACATCTTGACCAGACCACTGGGGGCATCCTTTGGGGACTTACTATCCCAAGCAAAAAGCGAAGGTGGTTTGGGCTTTGGTACTACAGCAACCACGATTGGTTTCATCATCGCAATCGCCATTGCAGTAAGCATGAGCAAGCCAGACCCAGCGGTCGAGGAGTAAACCTCCAACGATGGAGTAATGACTGCTCATCAAGACATCAGAGAGACTTCACGCAAGTGGGGAGGTACTAGCCAGAGTCCTCAGGTTGCCCGCAGCAAAAGGTGTCTTCTTCAATCCGGAGAATCCCCTCCCAGCGATTGCTCCAGAAGAAAAGCAGCAAGATTGCTCACAGATCGCCCTTCCACAAGACTCCGCTTCAACAACTTCTTCAATGTCATAGAAGGCACAGTAATCGTGATCCGCTGAGGAGAAAGGAAAATAGTTTCCTTGCCCGAACCGTTATTAACTCCTGACGAAGCATTCATATGCCGCTCCCCATGTCCCAAACAACATTTCTACAGTATCGCAGAGAACCCAAAATGCATGAGCATTTCCACCTATAGCTCAAACCGCTCAGGATCAAATTTTTCAGCACCCTGGGCAAGGATGATGGCAGCAGATTCAGAGAAAGACCTGCCCGTTCTGGCACTGACTGCCTGAATATGATCAACAACCCTCTCCGGGACGAAGATATCGATCCTCTTCGGGAACTTAGACGGATCTAGCCTGAATCGTTCGATATCCCTAGCGTAATCTGACACTGGGATCACCCCAAGCAGTTCAAAACTTTTACAGTATAAAATATAATCCATGAATGCTGGAAGCCGCAGGGGGCGGGCATAACGCAATGCTTCTTTTGGAAACGTTACTAAACTCAGCGATCCTCGTTGAGATTCAATACGGCGACTCGCGAACACCCAGTTCCCACTGGGGAGTTAGGCCTTGAATCCGATAGACATTTCTCTTCATGAATAAAATATTAAATCAAATAGTCGATTTTGGCCCCCAGGAAAGACGCGAATAGAGTTGACCAGCAGTTTGCATTCCACTAATGACCTACCATATCGCATTCAAAGACGAGCATGGAAAATATCACAGCGACGAGAAAAAGCCGGATTTGGCGTCAGCAATTAGGGCAACCTTAACCAAGACAAGAGAGACTCTTAAAAGGCATTATATCTTCGACAGCAAAGGCAAACTAATTGACATTGTGAATCCTGCTTAATTCTTGATGCCATCTCTATCCAGGAATACGGGGGAGTACCAACCAACCGAAACCTCCCGCCTTGGAACCCTTCGAAAACATTTTAAAAAAGCTGGGCCATCCCTAACATCAGCATTGGCCACAAAAAAGCCGGTCCCGCCACTCAGGAACCGGCTCGATAGAACACTTCCCAACCTCAAGCCAATACTGAAGCTGTCATGAAGGCCTTTGGCGCACCTACAGGTCGGTGCGATGGAGTGCCGACTGATTTGACGGATTCATGCAGTGTCGCGTCAGACGGCTAGCCCACGCTTAGCTGGAGACTGTTGGAGCGGGGGCCAAGAGACAGCTTGCTAAGGAAGCTGATTAGGTGGCGTGTCGTCCATTTGGGCGCCTCCGGGTTGGTTGCAGCCATCCTGATTTTGCTCAGAGCAGAAGACAATCAGCACTTGCACTTATGGCCTCGCAAGCCTGAAACCTCCAGAATGAAGAATTGCCCCAAAAGCGGCTGGCTTTCACTGTTTTTTTTGGAGAGTTAGAAGCAGAAGAGCACGAACTGGGTGTGGCAAGCGGCCTAGCCCGTTGGCCACTGCCTTGGGGCAAGAGCTCCTGCCCCTTTTCAGAACCCCAATCCCCGGGAGTGATCAGGTGGGCAAATACTCACATTGATCGCGATTCCGTGGCAGCCCCCCCATTTCTCGATTGTGATTGATGCCAGTGAGCTGGGAGCCTTTTGGCTGACGTACTGATACCCCGAGAGCGCGATTCCGGGGAGCAACGGGTGGCAGCGACGCCAGAAACGGTGCGGCGCCTGCTGGCCAAGGGCCTGAACCTCCATGTGGAAGAGGGGGCGGGCGAGGCCGCTGGCTATGCAGATGCGGACTTTGCCGCCGCCGGCGCCGTTCTCCTTGCTAGCGCCGACGACCTATGGGGCAACAGCGACGCCGTGTTGTGCGTCAATCCGCCTAGCCCGGAATCGCTCGGTCAACTCAAGCCAGGAGCCCTCCTGGCGGGCTTGCTCTCCCCCTATGGCGCCACCCCCCTGGTGGAGGCCCTCAACAACCGGCAGGTTTCGGCGCTGGCCCTGGAA
>Ga0208249_1000233_pt1 | contig 18364 bp, 11 predicted proteins | sample CryBogmetaGMA1M_FD_184546 | JGI IMG/M metagenome (GOLD analysis project Ga0208249, IMG submission 184546) | Freshwater microbial communities from Crystal Bog, Wisconsin, USA - MA1M (SPAdes) | ecosystem: Environmental > Aquatic > Freshwater > Lake | place: Crystal Bog, Wisconsin, USA | collected...
GCATGATGCCGTCGATCGTTTCGAGGCTGCAGCGCATGAGGACCGAATGCGACTGATCGGTGACGAACACCTGCCCGGCAAACGGCCCGAACTTCCCGCCGCCCGTATCACACACCACCCCCGCCGCGCTCTTCCCCATCAGGTCGTAGGGGAAGACGACGACCGCCGGGCGATACTCGGGGATCCGCTTCATCTCCTCGGCCCACCGGCTGCCACTCTTCGGCTCGGTCGGCTTCGGCCCCATCTCCGGCGCCAGGTCATACCACTTGAATCCGCCCGGATGGCCGACGAACTCCCCCGGCCGCAGTTCCTTGAGCGCACATGATCCGTTCCACGGCCCTTGGTTGTCGGTGTAGAGCACCTTCCCGGAGCAGTCAAAGCCGATCCCGCCGGGGGAGCGAACGCCGGAAGTGGTGGGGATCGTGCGGCCGTCGGGGGTGACCCGCATCGCCCAGCCACGAAACGGCACCTCGCTTGAAAAGCTCCCCGTCAGGCAGAGAACGATCCATAGATTCCCTTCGGCGTCAAACTTCGATCCGAAGGCATATTCGTGGTAGTCGCCCGACACCCCCCAGCCGTCGGCCACCGTCTCGATCTCGTCCGCTTCGCCGTCGCCGTCGGTGTCCTTGAGTCGGCTCACCTCCGGCCGCTGCGTGGCATAGAGCCAGCCATCCTTCCAGGCGAGCCCGAGCACCTCATGGAGCCCGTGGGCGAAGCGCGTCCAAGTTGGCTCGCTCCCGGCCGGATCGCTGACGATCCAGATCTCCCCCCGCCGGCTGGCGACGGCGATCTTGTTGTCGGGCAGCCATTCGAGCGCCCCCACCTCGAGAAAGGCGCTCGGCGGGATTTTCAGTTGTTCGATTATGTAAAAGTCAGCCTCAGTCGGCTTCTTGAGTGGCTCAGCAGCGCACGCGGGGCCCTTGGCGATCATCGCAAGGAGGAGGACCAAGTGGACATAACCCACCAAGGCCCCGCTGCGTCGCATCGCGACGCGGCGCATGCCAAAAATCACCATGAGAGTTCCTCCTGGAAGGTGACAGGGGCCTGGGCGGTGGGCTTCACGGGAAAGCGCAGTTCTTTTTTGCCGTCGATCGTCACGACCGTGGCCGGCCCAACGCCCGTCCCGAGCACCCGCACCCGCCACAATCCGGCGACGCGCCACCAGCCATCGTCCTCCGCCTCGATCGAGTCGGCGACGGCGGCGCGGAAGACGAGGCCTTCGAGCCCGGCGGCATGCTTCGGAGCGCATTCGACGGTCACGGCCCGCTTCAAGAGCGGGTTGCCGACAGAGTCGCCGCCGATCGATTCGCGGACGGCGAGTTTTTCCGCGGGCAGCGACCAGCGAAACGTGGGCCGCCCCTTGTCGTCGAGCGTGTAGCCGCCGAATCGTCCGCCGCGCTTCCGCACAGCCTCCGCTGGCCAAGGGGCATCGGGCGCGGAAAGGATCGCCACGCAGGGGCCTGCGTCGGGAGTGAAGACGGCATCTCCCATCGGCGGCTGAAAGCCTTCGCCGCGGCCGCTCCAGTGGCGGCGGGCGTCGATGAACGAACCCTTCCAGGCAAGCGCCAAGCGACACGCCTCGGCGTCCCAGGCGATGTTGACCCGTTCCGGAAAGCCGATGCCGATGGCGCGTGGGCCGGCGCCTTCGATGAAGTTGCGATACATCACCGGCTTGTCGGTGGCGATAAGCTCAATCGGATCGTTCCCCAGGCCGACCGGCGGCCGCGGCTTGGCAAGCGACACATACCGCCACACTGCCTCGATCTGATTGCCGGCATCCCCGGAAAGAACGTCCGGATAAAACACCTTCCCCTCCGGCCAGGCAGCGGGCATTCGCGTGCCGGGGCGGAACGCTTGAGGGTCTTTCACGTAGGCCAGATACCACTCGTGATTCAGGCGCTTGGGAAAGCGCGTCATGTCGATGGCGCCGAGCCCCTGGCCGCGGTCACCAGCGAAGGCGTGGCACTTGATGCAGCCGAGCCCCTTCGAGCCGACGAGATCGCGCCCCTTGTCGACGATCTCAGCTTCGGCGTGGCCGGCGATCGCCGGGATGTCGACGACGGTCTTCGGATCGTCGGCCATGAGCGCGGTGAGTGGCTTGGCGACATCGCCGTGCCAGCGCGGCATCAGCGTGTGCATCGTGGCCCGGCGATCGATGCCCCCCTGCGCGAGCACCTCATCGAGAAACTCGCGCTGCAGCTTGTCGCCGACGCCGTCGAGCGTCGGCGGCAGCCGCCCCTCCTCCCCCATCTCCGGGATCGGCCCGGTGAACAGGGCATCGCGGGCCGGGTCTTTCAGGATCGGCTCGCCGTCGTCGTCGAGGATCGCCACCGCGGGGATCGCCCCCCCCTTCCCGTCGCGGACATGGCAGGCGAGGCAATTGAGGCTCGCAAGCGTCCGGCCGATCGACGTCTCACGCGACGGGGCCGCGTCGGCTGCCGGAGTGGCGAGGAAGGCAAGCGCCGCAGTGATTGCCGAGCGCTGGCCATCGTCGAGCCCATAGCCAGGGGCTCCCGCAGCGGCCGGCGTGGCGGCGAGGCAGCCGGCCAGGTTCGCCGCGCCGAGCTTGCCGGCAAGGGATTCCAGTTCGGTCGTTTTCCTGACGCCGGGCGCGGCGCCTTCGAGGCGGTGGCACGCCACGCATCCGTGCTCGGCAAAGGCGGCCTTTCCTGCGGTGGCCAGCGCCTCGTCGACCAGATAGGGAAACTTCGCCGCGCGGGCGGGGCGCATCGGCTTGGTGTCGCGCGACGGCGTCACGAACATCAGGGCCGATTCGCGCGAGCCCCCCGGCGGGGCGACGTCGAGCTCGAGCGTGCACTGGCCCGCGGCCTCGAAAAACTCGACCGTGATCGGGTGGACGCCGGCGTCAAGCTCGATGTCGCCGGAGCGCCAGCTGTGGGGATGAACGCCGTCGTTGTCGATCACACGCGTGCCGGCGACGAGGAGCCGGCTGCCGTCGTCGCTCGCCAAATCGAAGCGGTAGCGCCCCTTGGCCGGGGCGTGGAAGAAACCTTGGAGCAAGACGCAAAAGCCGTCGGTGCGGCCGGCAAACCCCTCGACGTCAAACCCCTGGAGAGGCCCTTCGCGATCGGGCTTCCCGAGCGTCGTGAAATCGGGGAGCGACCCGAAGGTCTGATTCCATGCCTTCGCCTCGAAGGCCAACGTCTGCTCGGCGACGCCCCCCCAACGGTTTTCGGGGAGGAGGAGCGCGGCGACGAGATCGCGCCGCTTGTCGTCATCGAGAGGAAATCCGGGCATCCGGCTCGACGGCCGGGTGTGGAGCGGGTTCTTCAAGAAGGCATCGAGCCCGGACGGCGACCACTTGTCGGCGAGACTTCCGAGGGGGATCTGGTCAGGGAGCCGCGCCGCGTCTGACAGTCGGTCGCCGTGACAAGCCCGGCAACCGACACGCTCATACACCCCCACCCCGTCGCGTGGGCGGGCCTCCTGGGCCCCGGGGAAGGCCGCGCCGGAAAACTCACCGGTGGAGGCGAGGTAGTGCGCGATCGCCTTCGCCGTCCGGGCCCGCGCCGCGCCGTCGAGGCTGGCAAGGGCGTGGGGCATCGTCGTCCCGGGGCGGGCGGCGGCGGGGTCCTGGAGATAGCGCTCGATCCAGGCCGGATCGACGCGCTCGCCGACGGAATCGAGGAGCGGGCCACTCTTGGCATGGAGATGACGACCGGTGCCGGCGTCAGCAGCGTGGCAATTCACGCAGCCGAGTTCCCCCAGCAACAACAGCCCTGCTTCGATCTTTCCGGAAGCATCGTCTGCATGGCGGCCGAAGCGCTCGAAGCCCGAGACGATCGGCGCAGCCGTGACGGGCACCACAGTCAGGCTGGCCGCCACCCCAACGATGAGTGCGACGAGCCGGGAGTGAAACGATCTCGGGCACATGTGGGATTCCCCAGGACGCTGGCCGCGCGGAACCGAATGGAAGCCGGGCGGTCACGAATATACCGGCTCCCCCGGCGCTCGTTGAGGTCGCCCCGAGGGCTGGCGACCAGAGCGGCCGTCACGGCGTTTCGTCGTCGCTCACCGGCATTCCGGTGACGATCTCGACAACGCGCCAGTCGAGCCAGCGGGAGTCGGGATCGAGCCCCTTCTTCCCGACGAATCCGACATGGCCGCCATGGTCGGTGGCGACCAGCCGCACGCAGTCGGGATACGCGACACGCTCGCTCGAAAACATCCAAAACGGGACGAGCGGATCATCGCGCGACGTGATGATCGTCGTCGGCGTGTCGATCGCGGGGATGAATTGAGCGGCGCTCGAATGGCGGTAGTAGTCGTGGGCATCGCGATAGCCGATCGCCGGCGCCGTGAACCAATCATCGAAGCCGTGGAGCGTGCGCGGCCGTGGCCCATCCGCCGGCCGGTAGGCATCGGGCCGCAGGTGCCACCAGGCTTCGAGGTGCTTGATCAACACGCCAGTAAAGTGCCGGTCGTAGACCCGGTTGACGCGGCTGCCGATCGACTCGATCCCCGCCATCAGGTCGATCGGCGGATTCACCGCCACGGCCCGCCGCACCGCGGCCGGGACATGCCCCGGCGCTTCGCCGAGATACTTGAGCAAGACGTTGCCGGAGAGCGAGACGCCAAACAGGGTCAGGTCGGGCAGCGGGACGGTGGCATCGGAGCCGGTCGCCGCATTCTCATCCGCCTGCTCCTTCCCGCAGCACCACCCGATGACGGCATCGACGACGGCCGCCAAGTCCCCCGAACACCCGGCATGGTAGGGGCGACGGGCCCAGGCCATCCCGGCGCCGCAGCCACGCATGTCCCAGCGAAACACGCGCACCCCCCGCGCCGTGAGCTTCTCGGTGAGGCGCACAAGCAGCGGCGTGCGGTGGTGGTCGGCCAGGCCGTGGGAAAGGATCGCCACCTTCCCCCCGGGGGCCCAAGCCTCGGGGCAGTCGTCATGGACGGCGATCGCATCGCCGTCGGCGAGATCGACGCGGCGCAGCATCGCCTCATGATCGGCGAGCTTTTGCGGCACGAACGTCGGCAGGATCGTCTGCACGTGGGGATTCTTCATCCACCACGGCGGCTCGAAGGCGGGGGGTGTGTCGTCGGGGGGCATGGAGGCTCCCGGGAGGGCCACGCTGCGTGCGTCCAGAGATTTCGGGCACGGTCAGGCACCTCAGGAAGAATAGCAGGAGGCCACTGGATTGGGTGGCTGGCACCTTTTTCGCCATTTCGCCACTCGACTGCGGTACTCTTGTTGCATGTCCACTTCCCCATCACTTCCCGACGCGTTCGCTCCTCGCGAGCGCTGGCATCGCTTCGAAGCACTCGCCGGAGAGCGGGTGCGGGCCAGCGACGCGACGCGGGCCGGGGCCCTGTCTCCGGCGGAACGCCTCGCCGTGGCTGATGACCTGTTCGTCGCCGTCCGCGACGTGCGCCTTGCCGCAGGAGACTGGCAGCAGGTCGAAGACCGGGCCTGGGAGGCGACGCTCGCGGCCCGGATCCGAGAGGTCGCGGCCTTCCGACGACTCGACGAGGCAACCCGTGGAAGCAGCCCTCTGGCCAACCCTGGCTGACGCGGTGTCGATGCTGGCGGAGCGCGGCCTGCGGTCGGCGCTGATCGGCGGCCTGGCCGTGTCGCTTCCAGGCCTCGTGGCAAGCCGGCAGGGGACGATCGACTGGCAGGCGTGCTTGACGCTCGCCGAGCGCCTCGGCAGCGCCATCGATGTCGACATCGCCGCACGGCTCCGAGCAGCCCGCTCGGAGCGCGACTGACGCGGTCGGAGCCTCCCCTGCCACGAGCACGCCCCGCCCGCCAGCGTCGTTCGCACGCGCCAGCCACCACCGCCCGGCCCTTCCTCGATGAGGTCGGGCCGGACGGCTGTGGCATGGCTGTCAGGGCACGGAGCGAGAGGCCGCGCCCGAGGGCACGGGCCCGCTGATCAGGCGACGGTCTTGCGACGCACGAGCCGGCGGGCCTTCCGCTCGAGCATCCCGAGCGACCCGAGAACGATCGCCAGGGCGCTCCCGAACGAGGCCGGATCGATCTCCGGTACCGCCGACGCCGACACCGAGAGGCTCAAGCTCGTGCCGGTCCAAATCTCGGTGAGCAGCAGGCTGCCGAACGACCACACGCCGCCCCCGAGGCTCGTGGCGGGAACGAAATCGACTTCGAGGGAGGAGAAGTCACCGCTCGCAGACGCGAAATCGAACAGTTCGAACGATTGACCCGGGGCGAGCGACAGCGTGCCCTGGAAGATGGAGAGCGTGCCGTCGAAGGTGGCCGCGTCGCCGACGACGAGTTGGCCGTACTGGCCCGACGAGGCCCCGTCGAGAACGGAGATGAACGATCCGCCGGCCGATTGCAGAAAACTGCCGTTCACCTGCCGCGTGTCGTAGAGCACCAGCGCCCCGTTGTTGACGAACGTGCCGGCTCCACCGTTGACCGCGACGTTCGACTTCAGCACCGTCACTCCGCCTCCGCCGGCCACGAGGGTCAGGTTGCCGTCGAGGACCTCGAGCGTCCCCCCGACGAAGCTCCCTTCGATGACGCCGGTCGACACCTCGACATCCTGATGGGCGATCGAAAAGCCACCAAAAACGGTGCCGTTGTTGACGATGCTGCCGGCGATCAGTGCTCCGCTCGCGGTGCTCCGGATGGCGAGCGACGTGCCCGACTGGTCGCCGAGGATCCCTTCGTTGAGGATCGCCGGCCCGGCCCCGGAGCCGGCGTAGCCGAGGGTGCCGGAATTGGTGAGGGTGACGATCGCCCCCCGGTTGAAGATGGCCGCCGCAGCCCCCTGAATCAGTCCGGAGTTCGTCAGGGCGTCAATCCCGTGCCCATTGTCGATGCCGACGAATCCGCTCGTGATCAGGCCGCTGTTGTCGAGCGTGCCGATCGTGGCGGGGCTATTGCTGTCCGTGATCACGCCGGCGTTCGCACCGGAGATCGTGCCGGCGTTGGTGAGCGTGTTCATCGTGCCCACGAGCACGAACACGCCGCTGCCGTTGACCCCCTCGATCAGCCCGCCGGCCTGATTGGTGAGCGAGCCCATCTGCGTGAAGCTCGCCACGCCCCCTCCGTTGACCGACGCGGTGGAGATCGTCCCGGAGTTGACAAGCGTCGTGATCTCGTGCTCGTTGAACACTCCCCAGCCGCTGCTGGCGGCCGTGTTCCCGATCTCGCCCGCATTCGTCAAGAGGGTCAGCGTTCCGTTGGCATCGACACGCACGCCACCGCTGCCGGCACCGGTGATCGTCGCGCCGGCGGCGTTGACGAGCGCGCCGGCGGAACCGGAGAGATAGACACCCTCGACCGAGCTTCCCTCGATCCTTCCACCCGCCTGGTTCGTCAGCGAGTCAATCCCCGCGAGACTCGCGATCCCGCCGGTGCCGGAGAAGGTACCCGAGTTCGTGAGCGTGCCGAGCGTGCCGAATCCGAAGAGGGCGAAGTCAGAGGCCCCCGTGATCACACCGCCGTTGGTGATCGAGGCCACGGAGGTGTTCGAGTCGACCGTCATGCCCCGGGTGGCACCGGCAATGGTCGCTCCGGCGGCGTTGGCGAGCGTCCCCGCCGTGCCCGACAGGAAGAGCGCCTCGCTGCTCGTCCCTTCGATCTTGCCGCCGGCATTGTTGGTGAGCGAGCCGATCCCCGAGAGACTCGCGATCCCGCCGGTGCCGGAGAAGGTGCCCGAGTTCGTGAGCGTGCCGAGCGTGCCGGAGGAAAACACTGCAAAGTCCCCCACGCCGAGGAACGCCCCGGAGTTCGTGACCGTCGCCACGCCGGCGCCTGCCGAAACGGAAAGCCCGCGACCGCCGTAGACGGTGCCGGCATTGGAGATGGCTCCGGCCGTTCCGCCGTCGATCCAAATCGCTTTTCCACCCTGGATCCAGCCACCGGCCTGGTTGTCGATCGTTCCTGTGCTGACGAGGCTGTAAATGCCATCCGCCCCCTGGATCGTGCCGGAGTTCGTGAGCGTGCCGAGGACGTTGCCGTTGTAGACGGCCATCTGCAGCCCGCCGTTGATAATGCCGCCGGCGTTGTTCGTGAGCGTGGTCACGCCCGAGACGCCGTCATTGTCGATGGAGACGCCGCGGGCCTCGCCGTCGATGCGGCCGCTGTTGGTGATCGAACCGATCGTCGCGCCGTTGCTCCAGACGGCATAGCCGTCGCCGAGCCCCAGGTAGCCGGAAGCGAGGATCTGGCCGTTGTTCACAAGCGACGTCGTCTCGCTTCCGCTCGGCGCGGAGATCACGCCCGGATCGCCGATGCCCTGGACGGTGCCCGACAGGGTCACCGTGACACTCGAACCCGCACCGGAGATCGGCCCGCTCGTGCCGGAGTTGATCACCACCTGCGCCGACGCAGCCCCTGTCACCAGGAATCCGGCGATCACCGTCGCCACCGGGAGGAACGATCGGGAGAGTCTGGCGGGAACGCCGGGGAAATCGGTGGGCATGAAGAAAAGCTCCGAACGGCTGCGGGAAGAGAACAGAGGCGCGAAACAGGGTGGCGACATTCCTCCCCCGATCCCCGATCGACGTGGGAACGGACAGGAAACCTCCGCCAACCGGTAAATAGCCATGGTCGGGGCGACTTCTTACAGCGCGCGAAAAAAACCGAGAATCGCCCTCAAAAAACAGGCATCGACAGCCTTTTCGGCAGTCGGCACGGGGTTTGCCTCGACACGCCGCCGCGAACGGAACCGGGCCGTTTCTTGTCGGATGATGGGAGATCGGATACACCGACCGTGAGAAATGGTTCCGGAAAAGGTCCGTTCGGCCGTCTCAACGGCAGCCCTCCCCTTTTCAAGGGATTCGTGGACGTCGGCTTCCGCGTTCAGGGTGGCGAGAGGAACGATCGCCCTCTCCGCGTGGCAGGGGATCATTCAGGGATGAACGGCGCCGCCACGACCCGGGTTTCGCTGCTCGAGGCGCTCCGCTCCGGGGACGACACCGGTGCCGCTTGGGAGGAGTTCGTTCGTGTCTACGGGCCGGCGGTGATGCAGTGGTGCCGCGTCCGCCGGCTGCAGCACGATGACGCCCTCGATGTCACGCAGGAGGTGCTCGTCCGGTTCTGGCGGGCGGCGCGGCAATTCCATTACGACCCCCGGGGGAGCTTCCGCAACTATCTCGAAAAGGTGGCGCGATCGGCCATCATTCGCTGGATCGATCAGCGCGGTGCGATTCCCGCCGCCGACAGCCCGGCGATTCTCGCCGAGACGCCCGACCGGGAGGATCTCCTTGACCGTCTGTCCCGCGCCTACGACGCCGAATTGCTCGCCAGCGCCATGGCGGCCGTCGAGACACGGGTCAAACCGCACACTTGGCAAGCTTTCCGGTTGCTCGCGCTGGAACACTGCAGCGGCGCCGAGGTGGCAGCAGCCCTCGACATGGAGGCCAACGCCGCCTATGTCGCCCGGTGGAAAGTCCAGCGACTGATCAGGGAGACGTTCGATCGCCTCTCCGGGGCCCGGGATTCGGGCCTCGAACGGCGTGGAAGCCCCCTGCCGCCGTCGGATGGATCGCCGGTGCTCCCCCGGCAGAACAAGGCGCCGGCATGACGCCCGCATCGGCCTGCCCCGACGAACCGGTCCTCCGGCAATTTCTCGAAGAGCGTCTCTCAGCAGCCGACCACGGCTCGATCTCCCTTCATCTCGGAACCTGTCGGTCGTGCACCGCCCGACTCGCCGCGCTTGCCGGCACTTGGAGCCTCGAGGGACTCCTCGACGCCGACGCGCCCGCAGGCCGGGACGGGCTTTCACGACTCGCAGCCGCGCCTCCCGCGGCCATGAACGACGACGATCCCGGCGAGCCGCTCGCGTTGCCCGCGATTCCCGGTCTCGATCGCTTCGAACCGGTCGCCCGGGGCGGGATGGGGATCATCCTCAAGGCCCGTGACACGGCACTCGACCGGCCCGTCGCCGTCAAGGTTCTGGCCCGCTCGTGGCATGTCTCCGATGCCGACCGGAACCGTGCCGAACGGGAAGCGATGCTGCTTGCGAGGCTCGATCATCCCAACATCGTCCGGATTCTCGCCGCAGGCAACGTCGACGGGCTCCCCTACCTCGTCATGGAGTGGGTGCACGGCGAAACCCTCGGCAAGCGGATCGGCTGTGGCACACTCCCTCCGCGCGAGGCGGCCCGGATCGGCCGCGATCTCGCCCGAGCGCTCGACGCCCTCCACCTCCTCGGCATCGTCCACCGCGACATCAAGCCAGAGAACGTCCTCCTCGCCGACGGCGGATCCCCTGCCGCACCGTCCACGCCGAAGCTCATCGATTTCGGCCTCGCCCGCCCCGACGATCCCGCCGGGCATCTCACCCGGACGACGGCCGTGATCGGTACCCCCTGTTACATGGCTCCGGAACAGACCGGCCTCGATCCGAGCCTCGGGCCCGTCGGCCCCGCCACCGACATCCACGCCATCGGCGGCACGCTCCTGGCGATGCTCACCGGCTCGCCTCCCTACCCGGCTTCGTCGGCCGCCGAGTCTCTCACCCGCGCCGCCGCCGCAGTGGCCCCCGTGACTCGCGCCGCCATGCCCGGTGTGCCACTCGACCTGCGCACGATTCTTGCGAAATGCCTCGAACGGCATCCGTCGCGGCGTTACGCCTCCGCCCGCGATCTCGCCGACGATCTCGACCGGTTCCTCACCTGCCGCATCATCCGCGCCCGGCGGCCATCATCGGCCGAACGGGTCATCAAATGGGCCAGACGCCGGCCGCTCGCCGCCGCTGCGAGCCTCGCCGGGATCCTCGCGGTCGTCGCCGCGACGCTCGGCACCATCTATCACGTGGTCCAGCTCCGTCGGGCCAACGAGCAGATCGCTGCCACCCTCGACATGGCCCGGGAGTCGCTCGCCAGGCTCACCGACGTTTCCGCGGCATCGATGATCTCCGGGCGGATGCCACTCGACGCCGCGAACCTCGACGCGCTCCGCGAGCTGCGCGACCGGTATTCCCGCTGGCCGATCGAGCCCGACCGGGCGGGCGGAATGCGAGTCCGCCTCCGCGGCCTCGAGCGGCTGGCGGAGATCTTCACGGAACTCGAGGAACTCGAAGACGCCCTCGTCTGTCAGCAGCTCGTCCAGGAGACGATCGCCGCGATCGGATCCCCCGCGTTCGACGATGACGACCTCGCCGAACGACGCTTCCGGGCCATGATGGGGGAGCGCCGCCTGCTCGGTCGCACGGGGCGCGGGGCCGAGGCCGAGGCCGCCTCCCGGCGAACGATCGCCTTCCTGGAGACGCGTCCGCGAATGCAGGTCGAGGTGAGCCATGCCCGGCTCGATCTTGCCGGAACACTCGCGGCGCGGGGCGCTGACGAAGAGTCTGTGCGGGAAGTGCGCGATGGACTGACGACGATGGCCGCGGCACGCACGGCGGCACCGGACGATCCCGACACGCTCCACGCGTTGCAGATCGCGTTCTACAACGCCTCCGTGCTCGCGTTCCAGGCCGGTCGACTCGACGATCAGGAGCACTTCGTGAGCGACCTCATTCGGCTGTCGGACGAGGGCATGGAGCGATTCCCCGACCATCGGCAGCGCCTCGGCAGGCTGCTGCTTCCGGGAATGGCCGCACAGGCCGACATCGCGCTGCGTCATGGCCAGACGGACGAGGCGCTCGCCATCACCCGGCGACGCTCGGTGCTCGCCGCGGAACTGGCCCGAACGGCGCCGCCGTCCGACACGACGTTCCTCGAGCGGCAGGTCGATGCCGCGATCTCCACGCGAGAGATCCTCGCCCGCGTCGGCCGCAGCACGGAAGCGGCCGGAGACCTGGCCGAGGCGCGGGCCGTCGCCGAGCGGCTCCACGCCGCCGAGCCTGCGGTCTTCAGCCGCACGCAGCTCCTCGTCAACGTGCTTGCCTGCCAGGGGAAGGTCGCCGAGGAGACGGGAGATGCGACGGTGGCCCTCGCCTGCCAACGGCGCTGCTTCGACCTCCTCGACCCCTGGCAGAAGCGCGATCCGGTGTCGCAGGAGCTCAACGTGCGGGTGTTCGGCGTGGCGCACAACATCGCCACGCTGTCGTCGAGCCTCGGCGACCTCGAAGGGGCCGCGCGGATCCTCGAGGAGGCGGTTTCCTTCGCTCCGGACGACTGGAAGCCCGATCTCCTCGTCCACCTGGCCCGTGTCCGTGTCCTCCAGGGGGACCACGCCGCCGCGCGGGCCGCCGCCGAGCGGGCGATCGCCACCGACAAGGCCGAAGAGGCCCGCTCGATCCTCGCCGACCTCGCGACACAGCCTGACTGAACAGATCAGCGCCCCAGCGAGCCCCGGCGGCCGAGCCCCTCACCCCCGCCGCGGTCGCGGCGCGATCAGTTCGATGCAGTCGCCGTAGCCGGCGAGCGCCGCGTCGTTGGTGAGGAGGAGCAGCGGCTCGGTTTTCGCTTGGGCGACGAGCATCCGATCGAACGGATCGTTGTGGATCGTCGGCAAGCGGGCCACGGCGGCGGCATGCTCCCCCGTCACCGGCAGAAGGCGAAACCCGGCCGGCTCGATCTCGGCAAGCAAGGCGGCCGGATCGGCATCGAGCTTCCCGATGGCCGCCTTGATGCTCACCTCCCAGATCGAGGCGGCACTCACAAACACCTCGCAGGCGTCGAGCCGCTTCCGCGTCGCCGCGGCGAGCTTGTGCGGAGCGCTGACAGCCCAGAGGAGGAGATGCGTGTCGAGGAGGAGCCGACTCACGGCCGCCCCTCGAAGGCCGCGATCACCCCTGGATCGAGCGGCAGATTGAAGTCGTCCGGGACCGTCACCTTCCCCTCGAGCCCGCCGAGCTTCTTCGGCTTCGGCGTCCCATCAAGGGGCACGAGCTTGGCGATGCCGCGGCCTGCCTTGGCGATGATCACTTCCCGGCCGGCCGCCACCTCCTCGACGATCCGCGACAGGTGCGTCTTCGCCTCATGGATGTTGATGACACTCGCCATGACAGCGCCCCCGTAGGAGTCGAAAGCGGAACCTCGGAGCCCGGATTGAACTAAGTCTAGTTTAACTTGCTCCGGGCACCTAGCCAGCCCTGTCGGCGAGCCACATGGCCTCGATTTGAAGGCTGACGCGTTTTCCCCACAGCGAAAAAAGCCACCACCGCCCGGCCCTTCCTCGATGAGGTCGGGCCGGACGGCTGTGGCATGGCTGTCAGGGCACGGAGCGAAAGGCCGCGCCCGAGGGCACGGGCCCGCTGATCAGGCGACGGTCTTGCGACGCACGAGCCGGCGGGCCTTCCGCTCGAGCATCCCGAGCGACCCGAGGACGAGCGCCAGGGCACTCCCGAACGAGGCCGGATCGATCTCCGGCACTGCCGCCGTTCCGGTCACCGACAGGCTCATCGTTGTCCCGGTCCAGATCTCGGTCAGGATCAGGCTTCCGTAAGCCCACACCCCGGTGCCGAGCGAGGAGAGCGCCGTGCCGTTCATCAGCAGCGAGCTGAAGCCCCCGGTGTAGGAAGCGAAGCTGAACAGTTCGAACGCCTCGCCGGGGGCGATCCCGCCGGCGAGTTGCGAGTCGTCGAGGGCCAGGCTCCCGGCGAAACTACCGATGCCGCTGATCCCCAGATGGCCCCAGCTGCCGGGCGTCAGCCCGAGCAGATCGACGAGCGTCGTGCCCGCCGAGCTTTGCTCGAAGTTGCCCATCACGGTCTGGTTTGCGAGCAACTCGATCGTCGCCTGATTCACGAATCGACCGCTGCCGTTGTTGACCGACACATCGGAGCCGAGCTTGAACGAACCGTCGGTGAACGTCAGGTTGCCGTTGACGACCTCGAGCGTGCCGCCGTCGAACACACCAAACCCCTCGCCGAACCCCGTGCCCGCCGACACCGTCACATGCTGGTTTCCGATTCGGAATCCGTAGGCGATCGTGCCCGCGTTGACGATCCCACCGTCGAGAAGCGCACCGGCCGCGGTGCTCACGATCGCCGGCCCCTTGGTACCGGAGGCGTCACCGAGCGTGCCGTACGGACTGACGGCGACCGCCACCTTCGGACCAACCCCGGTTGAAGTGGTCGTGCCGGTGTTCACGAGCGACAGAATGGAACCATACCGAACCTGGACACCGGCGGAGTCACCGCGGATCAGGCCGGCATTGTCGACCAGGTCGACCTGCCCATCGCTCACGAATCCGGCCCCCTCCCCTTCAGCCACCCCTTCAGCCACGCCGCCGGCTTGATTGGTGAAGGTGCCACTGGAAATCATTCGAACGCCGCCGTTCGCTCCGGAGATCGTGCCGGAGTTGATGATCGCGATCGGGGTCGCGGAGTCCGCTTGGATGCCGTAGCCCGCGGTGGTGTTGGAACGGATCAGCCCTCCGGCGGCATTGGTCACCGTGCCAGTCGTCCCGAGAAACGCACCGTAGTATTCCCCGCTGATCGTCCCGGAGTTCGTCAGCGTGCCGAGATTGTTACTGAAATAGGAGGCATAGATCCCGTAGAGCTGGCCGTTGATCGTGCCGGAGTTGTCGATCGAACCCACGCTGCTCCCCGCGGCGATGTCGATGCCCGCGTTGCCGGCGGTGAGGGCACCGGCATTGTCGATCCGCTGGACCGCTCCGGTCGTCACGATCGCGTCGCCGGCGGTCGCGCTGATCAGGGCCCCGGCGAGGTTCGTCACCGTGCCGGAGAGGGACAGATTCAGACCATTCCCGCCCGCCTGGATCGTGCCCGAATTGGTGAGCGTGTCGATCGTCGAGCCCGCGACGCCATACACACCGGTGCCCCCGGCAGTGATCGTGCCGGCGTTCTCGAGGAGAGAGAGCGTCTGGCCTCCGTGGAGATACACGCCTTCGTTGGCCGTGCCGTTGATCAATGCCCCAGCGGCGTTGGTCACCGTGCCGGTCGTCGCGAGCACCGCACCGTAGGCGCCACCGCTCACGGTGCCGGTGTTCACGACCGTGCCGATGACAACCCCCGCCACGGACTCGATGCCGGAGTAGCCGCCGCTGATCGATCCGCTGTTGTCGATCGAGTTGGTCGTGCCGGCGTTGATGTTGACACCGCGGCTCAAGGCCGTGATCGAACCGGCGTTGACGAGGCCGGCGAGCGACGAAGCGCCTCCCCGAACGTCGACGCCGTCTCCCGCGGTACCGTCGAACAAGCCCCCGGCGGCGTTGGTGACGGTGCCGCTCGTCGCGACCACCACGGCGTTGCCGCCGCTGATCGTGCCGGAGTTCGTCAGCCAGCCGACCGTCGTGCCATCGTCGCCATTGAAGCCGGCGGCCGGCCCGCTGATCGTGCCGGCGTTGTCGAGGCCGGCGAGCGAACCACCCGGCCGGACATAGAAGCCGCTTCCTGCGGTAGCGCTGAACGAGCCCCCGGCGGCGTTGGTCACGGTGCCACTCGTCGCGACCACAACGCCGTTGCCGCCGCTGATCGTGCCGGAGTTCGTCAGCGTGCCGACCGTCGAGCCGCCCTCGCCATTGAAGCCGGTGTCCACGCCACGGATCGAACCGGCGTTGTCGAGGAGCGTGAGCGTCTGGCCTGCACGGACATAGACGCCTGCTCCCGCAATGCCGTCAAGCAAGCCCCCAGCGGCGTTGGTGACGGTGCCGCTGTTCGCGAGCACCACGCCGTTGCCGCCGCTGATCGTGCCGGAGTTCGTCAGCGTGCCCAGCGTCGAGGTATCCTCGCCATTGAAGCCGTTGGTCACGCCACTGATCGTGCCGGCGTTGTCGAGGAGCGTGAGCGTATGGCCTCCACGGACATACACGCCGTCTCCGGCGGCGCCGTTGAACAAGCCCCCGGCGGCGTTGGTCACGGTCCCGCTGTTTGCGAGCACCACGCCGTTGCCGCCGCTGATCGTGCCGGAGTTCGTCAGCGTGCCGACCGTCGAGCCATCGACGCCATTGAAGCCGTTGGTCAGGCCACTGATCGAGCCGGCGTTGTCGAGGAGCGTGAGGGTCTTGCCCCCTTGAAGATAGAGGGCGTCGTTGGCGGTGGCCGTGAGCAAGCCTGTGGTGGTGTTGCTGACGGTGCCGGTGTTCGCGATCACCACCGAGTAAAGGCCGCTGAACGTGCCGGAGTTCGTGAGCGTGCCGATCGTTACGCCAGGCTCGACCTCGAGGCCACGTTCGCCGCCCGACACCGAGCCGGAATTCTGAATCTCGGTCGTCGTGCCGGCGGAGATGCTGATCCCTCTCAAGCCCGCGGTGATCTCGCCGGCGTTGGTGACCAGCGACACGTTGTCGGTGATGGCGAAGCCATGGCCGTATCCGTTCCCCACGATCAGGCCTCCGCCGAGGTTGCTCACCGTGCCGGTCAGGCCGAGGACGACACCGGATCCGCCGCTGACCTGAATCGAGCCGGAGTTGGTGAACGTGCCGAGGGTTGCTCCGCTGTCGAACAACACGCCGACCGTGCCGGCGGTCACAGAGCCGTTATTCGTGAATTGCCCGACCGAGCCGCCGCTCTGCCACACGCCCTTGTAGCCTAAGCTCTTGATCAGCCCGCCGGCGTCGTTGGTCACGCTGCCGATCGTCCCGTAACCGGTCATGCCGTTGTAGCCGGAAATCGTGCCGGAGTTGGCGAGCGTGAGGACCGAAGTCCCGGCATCGAGGCTCACGCCGGTGTCGCCATTGATCAGGCCGCTATTGGCAAACGTGCCGACTGACCCGGTGCCGCGCAACCCGAATCCCGGCCCGCCGGTTGCTCCTGCCGTGCCGCTGTTGGTGAAGGATCCGAGCGTGGCGTTGGAAATGATGACGGCGTTGTAGCCGGTGATCGAGCCGGCGTTCTGGAGCGAGCCGACGCCGCCGCCGCCCGCCACGAATCCCCAGCTGTTGCCGACGAGCGACCCGCCAGCCTGATTCGCAAACGTGCCGATCGTGCCGCTCGTCCAGAGGCCACTGTCGCCGCTGATCAAGCCGGAGTTGGTGATCGTGTTGAATGAACCGGTGGCCTCATTCAAGACGCCGAAGCTATAGGCCACGATCGTGCCGGCATTGGTGAGCGCCGTGGTGGTGTTCGTGCCGGTGGAGATCACCCCCGATCCGGAACCGATTCCGTCGATCGTGCCGGAGGTCGTCAGGGTGATCGAGTTGCCATTGCCGTAGATCGGCCCCGTGGTCGATGTGCTGATCGTCTGCTGGGCCAGCGCTGCCGTCGGCAGCAGCCCCAGGGCGAGCATGAGGGCCGGGCGGAATCGCCCCTGCCGAGACCGGGACATGAACGAGAAAAGCATCGGCAGCACTCCATGCTGGATCGACCCGCCCGGGCAAATGCCCGGACCGACCTGGCGACCGCGGACTGCCCTTCCTGTGGACAGCGCTGCACGATCCCCTACGAGTAATTAGCCCTTTTCGAGCCAAAACCTGACAGCGACCGCTGCTCACGGCCGAAAGTTTTTTTCGAGACCCTCGTCTCGAGGGCATCTCGAAGCCGTTTTGCCCAGCGATGACGAATCGCGACAACCTTAATAGTTCGTAAGGCTTATGGACCACCCTTCTTTCGGGTGACGTGCGGCCGGGCTCAGAACCGCGGCCGGTAGATCGTCCTTTTGCTCTCGGGCAGGGAGGCCTCATAGCCGCGGCCGTGACACACCGACTCCTTGCCAGCCGCCCGATCGCCCGCGATAACCAGAGCCCTTGAGGGCAATGGAGTTCGCACCGACAGGCAGGAAGCCCACCATGCAAGGCACCTCCACGACGCGGGTTTCCCTCCTGGAAGTCCTTCGGGACGAGGCGGCCGACACCGCCGCTTGGGGGGAGTTTGTCCGCATCTACGGCCCGCCGGTGGTGGCATGGTGCCGAGAACGCGGCCTCCAACACGACGACGCCCTCGATGTCACGCAGGATGTGCTGCTTCGGTTCTGGAAGACCTCGAAGCAGTTTCACTACAACCCCCGTGGCCGGTTCCGCAGCTATCTCGAACAGGTGGCCCGGTCGGCGCTCGTCAGCTGGGCCGAGAAGGCCGAAGCGGCCCACGATCAAGGGACTCGGTCGCTCCTGGAAAAGATTCCCGATCGGGAAGGGCTCCTCGCCCGGCTCGGCGAGGCCTACGACACGGAGCTTGTCGCCATCGCCATGGCCGAGGTGAAGACCCGCGTCCGCCCCCACACCTGGCAGGCATTCGAGTTGCTCGCGATCGAGCGCCACAGCGGCGCCGAGGTGGCCGCCATGCTCAACATCGAGGTCAACACCGCTTACGTCGCCCGGCGGAAGGTGCAGCGGATGATCCGCGAGATCGTCGACCGGATCGAAGGGCCGCTCCCTCCACCGCGGGCCACTGACAATCAGAGCGAGCCCAAAACCGACTTCCTCCCCCGGCTGCCGAGGTAGCGCGGATGCCACCCCCATCAGGCTGCCCCGATCGGGCGACGCTTCTCAACCTCCTCGACGACCTTCTCCCCGCCGCCGACCACGCCGCGGTCCTCGCCCATCTCACAGCCTGCCCGATCTGTGCCGGGG
>Ga0208249_1000234_pt1 | contig 18295 bp, 21 predicted proteins | sample CryBogmetaGMA1M_FD_184546 | JGI IMG/M metagenome (GOLD analysis project Ga0208249, IMG submission 184546) | Freshwater microbial communities from Crystal Bog, Wisconsin, USA - MA1M (SPAdes) | ecosystem: Environmental > Aquatic > Freshwater > Lake | place: Crystal Bog, Wisconsin, USA | collected...
TTTCGGGCCTGACGGGGATCCTCGTCAGCGTCTGGCTTTCACTATTTCCAAGGTTGGAAATGCTGAAGGCTCGGCTTCTCAGCCCTTCTTCCGTAGTTCGAGGAAGACCTGGCGGATGACCTCGGGCTCCTCCAGTCCCGCCCCGCCCTCGGGCAGTCTTCCCAGCGCCTCGTCCACCTGGGCCGCCGTCGCCGTCAGTCCCAGTGACGCCAGCGCTTCAATCAGCCCCTGGTGGCGTCCGGAGGGCTTCTTGCGGGACTCCGGCGTCGCAGTCACCCGTTTGCGATTGGGGACGTACGGTGCCCCGTTTGCACCGATCCGATTCCGCACGATTCCGAGACACTGCTCGACCAGTGCGGAATCAAAAACGGGACGGTTGTTGCTTGGATTCCGCAAAGGAGCGGGAAAGATCCCGGCCTTTTGCAGGGCGTAAAAGCGATTCTTCGAGAGCCCTATCAGGGCACAGAGTTCCGTCACCGTGACGAAACGATTCTGGGACGGTTTTGTCATCGGTTCGGGCTGCCTTTCGCTCGGATGAGGTACGGGTCGTGGCACGAAGGAAGACACATCAAGTGCGATCCGAGGGCGGCGGCGGCACGATTTCGTCGCCATTCCCGAGCAAATGGTGGTGACCTTCAGGGGTGAGAACGCGACGAGAAGCGTCGTCCTTGTCCACAAGACCCGCACGAATCAGGAAGGGTTCCGTGACGCTCGTGAGGGTCTTTGCGGGTACTCCCAGCGCTGAAGCGATGAGATTCACTCGCCTTGGGCCGGCGACGAGAAGCCGCAGATACTTCTGCTCAAGCGGACCTAGGCCAAGACTATCCAGTTGCTCCAGATGGCATGCCCTCTGGAGGTCGGCAACGGTGATCAAAGACCTGCCATCAGCACGTGCGACCCGTCTCGCTGATGCTGTGAGCCTGAGGGCCAGCCTGGGGACGCCCCTCGCCCTTTTGGCGATCTCCGGAAGCACCTGTGGCTCGATGTCCCACGACAGGCCGCGGCAACGACGCTCGACCACAAGGATGAGATCCTTCTCGTTCAGGAATGAGAGTTCAAGATGTAGCTTGGCCCTCTGTCGAAGCGGCTCGAGAATCTGATACGGCTCTGTGGTCGCGGCCACCAACGTGAAGTCGGCGATGGGAAGAGCCTGAATGCTGGATCCGCCACGCACCATGATCTGCCGCTTGTCCAAAGCCATGTAGAGAGCTGTCTGAATGGCCTTGGGAGCTTCGTGGATCTCGTCGATCAGACAGATCGCCTTGCTCTCGCACGCTAGGAGGAGGTTGTTGAGATCCGCAGGAGTCCTCAGGTTCTGGCCCAAAATTTCGTGGAAGGGCACCGCCATCTCCTGCGACAGCACATAACTCAAACTCGATTTACCTACTCCCGGCGGCCCCGTGAGGAGGATGTCATCGAGCCGGCGGTCGTCTTCGAAGGCCGCGTCGATGGCCACACGGCACTGCTCGATGACGCCGCGGTTGCTTTCGCAGGCGACATGGGAAAGAGAGCTTGGTGCGACATCATTGATCTCCTTCATCGTGATGCTCCGTTGTTGGGTTCGAGGAGGCGGGGGATGTCGGCGGTCTTGTCCGCACGTGTGATATGGGCCTTGCGGCAGATGTGGATGGCATCCACCGCAAGGTCTGACGAAGGCCGGTCGGCGACCCCGGTGACATGCCCGTCGCTGATCCAAATCCGTGGCTCGGGCTGTCGTGCGAGCCAGCGGAGGGCCGGACCGTCGATGACGTTTCCGTTCCCTCGGGCCGCCGCCCTGAGGGCTTCGGCGCCGGCGATCCGACCACGGGATGCGACGATCACGAGCGTCCCCAACCGGCCGTTCCCGGCGTAGACGGCCACCGTTGCCAGGGGCGCGGCGGCAGTGATTCGCTCGAGATCCGAGGGGCTGAATCGCATGCTGCCACTCGCGTCTATCAGCACGGTTCCGCCCCGTTGCCTGCGGCGGCGGGTGAAGACGCGGCCGTCGATGTGAAGGCGATGGGCGGCTGCCAGTACCGCTCCGTGGTCGGTGAAAGCACGCCTCCTCGCGGCTGCCGGGACAGGACGGCTATTGGAGGCTTGCAGCGTCTCGATCTGCATCTGGCCCCACTTGGACCGCCGAGCCTTTCGGGGCATGCACAGGCTCTCCAGAGGCAACTGCGGGCTGGCCTCGCCGTCCTCTGGAAAGATCGCGTCGAACAGCCGGGCGGCCGGTGCCGTTCCATTCCTGAAGCCGATAGGCCGATCGAGGCCCCGTCCCTGTGCCATGCGGGCGTCGATCATGGCCGTCATCCGCATCAGGTTCTGGTGGCGGTCGTCGTCGAGGTGCAGCCACATCGCCCCCAGAAACCTCTCGTGGTCGTCGGTGTGCATGCTCGCCACAAGCAGGGCAGCCAGAAGGCGGTCGCTCCCCGCGACCTTGCGGACCGTCTGCTCCGCCTCGTCATCGTTCAGCACGCCGCCCATCTCGATGCCCGTCTCGCGGAGATAGCGGTGGACACGAAGGTCTTCGCAGGCCTGCATGGCATCCATCGAGACTCCGAACTTCCTGCACTGCTTGAAGGCCGGGACCCTCGGCGTGATCTTGGCGTGCCCGAGCTCGTGATTGCGGACGAAGCGGGATCCCGGGGATTCGTCCGACGGGACCCCGAGGATCCTGTTGACGGTGTCGCACGAGCCCGCCCCTTCCTTGACCGTCCAACGCTCGCCGTCGATTGCCTCGGGCAAGGGCGTGATGCGCTTCTTCATGACGGTACGGCCTCCGCCTGTCCCGCGCCAGAGGCGATCCGCAGGGCGTCGAGCACGTCGGCTGCTCTCGAGCGGAACACAGCCTGGGCGGCGGCCTCCGGACCGATTGCGGTGCGGAGCGAGGCGAAAGCCAGCCATGCCCGCAGCGTGAGTCGCCGAGACGGATCGGTCGCGACGACGCTGCCACTGGCGGCGGCCCGCAGGTCATGGGGCAACTGGGCGATCCCCTGGGGGTGAGCCTCGCTGATCTCGACCGCGACCGGGAAACGGTCACGAAGGGCCGCGGGTAGATCGCTGTCCGGATCTCCGTTCATGGTGGCCACCGCCTGGAAGCCGGGAGCGGGTCTCACGAGTTCGCCCGTGGGAAGCGTCAGGCAGGCGGTGTCCGGCGAGTCGAGGCAGGCTAGGAGGAAGCTCAGCGCATCGCCCCCGGCGTGGTCGATCTCGTTGATCACCAGTCTGCCACCCTGCCGCCATGCCCTGATCGCCGGTCCGTCCCGCCACTGGAACTCGTTGCCAACGGGGACGTAGTGCCCGCGCAGTTCCGCCGCCGGCGTGTCGGGAGTCATCGTCACCGTGAAGAGCGGCCGGCCGTCGCGATCGGCGTTGTGGGCGGCGTGGCTCTTGCCCGTGCCGGGCGGCCCGTAGAGGAGCGTGGAACGGCTGTGCTGGATCACGGACGAGACGAGATCCCAGACCGGGAGCGTGGTCTTCTTGGGCATGGGGCACCTTCAGGGAGGGAACTGACGAGGACTTCCGGGCCCTTCCCGGTCGCCGTTCGTCGTTCACCAAGTCAGACGCCGGAACCCTCGCCCGAGGCTGAAGAGAAAGTGTTCTACGGGCATAGATACCCGCATGAAGACTTTCCATGAGTTCGTGTGGCTGCGGATGCCGGTAGGAGATCTGCTCAGGGAGATATCGGAGCTGTTCCCGACAAGGGGCTATCAAGAGATCATTGCCCGTGAAGTTCAGCGGCTGCGTGAAAAAACCGACGACCCTGTAGCCCTCAGCCACCTAGATGAGTTCGAGCGGCTCGACGTGGTCGCATATCTCGATAGCTCGTTGAGGCGAGCCGGATTTCACGAAAACGAGCGTGATGCTCTCGTCCACGACGTCTGCGTGAAGCTGCTGATGGGGAGTTTCTTCAGGGGTTGGACGGGCCAGAGCTTGGTAGCCCGTTTCAAAGTGGCTGTGCGGAACGCGATCAGCAGCCTTCAGAGCCGGGCGGCGAAGAGGCGGAGAAGGCAGGCGGATCTGCCGGATGACGTTGCCGCGGCTCCCCGAGCGGACGGGGAGATCGTCGGTGAGTTCCGCAACTTCCTGCTGAGGCGCTTCGGAGACGCCGTGGTTCGCGTCCTCGACCACCGCCTTGAGGACGGCGGTGACACGAAGGATCTTGTCGGCACCGCCCCTGGGCTTGAGTCTGCCTATAAAGTGAAGAAAGCAGTATCGCAGTTGAAAGACGCCATCCGTATGTTCGCCGCTGGCGATCCGGAGCTTTCCCGGCGGCTAGACGGGTTGTTCGCCCAGCAGCAGATGACGTTCGACCGGCGATTCGGGAGGATGGCGGGGGTGTCAGGGCGGAGGTGAGGGGAGCGATGCGAGATGCATTGATAGATATCAGGAGTTTTCTGCCCGCTGTTTGTGGAATCCCCCGAAGGATCAGAGAACCAATGGCTAATCAGGCCTCGCCCACGCGGCGTTCCCACAACAACTTCATCTCGTGTGAACGACCCGGGCATTCCCCATGCCAAAAGCCAACCCCGGCGGCCTCACAGGTTTGACCGGAGTTGATCGAATCTGTCCTGCACTTCCCGCCAGGACGGGAAAGCCCCGTAGCAGAGCATCCGGCACTGCTCGTCGTAGTCTTGAGTGATCGCCGCCGCGATGGATGACGGTGGAAAGATCGCGTCGCTGTTTGCAAAACTCATTCCCTCAGGGTGGAAGTAGTCTCGCTCGAAGTGCGCTCGGCTGATGCGGTCATAGTCGTACTTGATCGCCGCGTATTCCGGCGATACCAGCATCTCCAGCACGCTGGGCTGTGATGAGAGTTGGTACAGGTCGTAGTAGTGGCGGGCGTAGGTGCCAATCGGCCGACCGTCGCGTTTCAGTATTTCGACCTTGCCATGGATGGCAAAGAGCTTCTCGACGAACGTGCGGCGGAAGTGAAGCAGCCGCATAGTGAAGGGTTGTTCGTCGTCGGCGCCGAGTGTCGCACCGGTCTCCTGAAGAAACTGTCCCAGATACGAGCGAAGCGGCAGATCCACAGTCGGTTCCCTCCCGCTTGCCGTGCCCGCCTCGAGCAACACCCTCGCTGTCACCTCACCCGGCCCGCCGAGCAGCTGCTGATAAGCGAAGTGGTCGCTGCGACCGAGCCCGCCGATGGTGAGGCTCTCGTCCTGGACGAACTTCAAGCCCGGGTGTCCGCTTATCGCGTCACGCAGTCGTTTGAGCTCGCGATTAACGCCGTTCCAGCCCAGAGGAGGATCGAAAGCCAGCGGATCAAGGAACAGGTCGATGTCTTCGGAGAAGCGTTCGATCAGGTTCCAGCCCTTCGACAGGCTGGTGCCCCCTTTGAAGATGACCTTGTCGCCTGCCGTAGTGGCGACGATGCGGAGTGCCTCGGTAACGTAGTAGTCCTTCTCGATAATCGCGTGGCGAAGCCCTCGCCCACTGTAGTGATCGGTGGCGCGAAGGATCGCTTGCTCGAAATCGGGGTGTTCACAGAGCCTCATGGTGTGCGCCGCTTCGATTGCCACTGGGGAGCGTTGTGCATTCCTGAGAAGACGCCGAAGTCGAACCGAGAAAGCGGGTTCAGGCTGCGGCGTAGCCTTGCCGTCTTACCGCTTGGTTTGCCGAGTTGCTCGGCAAGTGCCCCAAGGATCGCCCGGACGCGTGGCGGCTCGGTCGCGGCAACTGCCACGAGGTTCTCGAATCGCCCGCGCTCCGACAGCAGAGCAAGGAATCGCCGGACCGTCTCGTCAGGGTCAAGTTCGCTCGTCTTCCCGCCGCAGCGGAGGAAGTCGAGCATGGCGGCTTCCGTCTCCGACAACTCCGACCACGCCGCGGGCCGGCGGGTGTGAACCACCGTGTCCGGGCCGATAAGCTTCCGGGGTAGGCTGTTCGCGCTGGTCGCAAGTTCGATCTGTCTGGTGGTCTGGGTGGTAAAGCCAAGCAGGCTTGCCGCTGCCGTGCCAGAAGGAAAGAGCCGCGTGCGCCGCGAAGCCAGACTGCGGATGGCCGACGGGTTTGGGCGACTCTTCCCAAATGCCGTGTCACGGCTGCGGTAGTAAGTCCCTTTGCTCAGCCGTTCGATGAACCCGGCTCGAGCCATGCGGGACAGGGCCTGAGCAACCGCGGCAAAGGGAAGGTCCCGAAAGTCCTCCAGCCGCCAAAGCCGTTCGCCGCCCCGCTCGATGCGGAGGCGAACAGCGGTCGCCACGCGGGCGGTCGGGGCTTGTGTGGCTCGGGCTGCCATACCCTGAAGGATCGGTCATGGGCGGCTACCTGTCAAGTTTTACTGCAACAAAACATGACATGCGGCCGCCTTCATCAGCGGGTATTGATTGCCGCCGACAGCAGGGCTGCCCTGCCTCAAACGTGGCCGCTTTCAGATAGAGAATCAGCGGTTTTGCAAGGCAAGGGAGTGCAAGAGATGCCCTCCGAAAAGAAGGTCGCTTCTGAGCAGGTTATTGGCGAGTTCCGAGTTGGCGAAAGCTTGGGCTAGCTCAGGGGAAGGTGGACCGCGGCAACGCCCTCAAGTTCGCCCGGCGGGCCGCTGTTGGAGGGTCACCTCGGCGACCCGCCGAAGATGCAACAGGCGGGATGGGAGCGACCCTCGAGTCACGGTGAACGCGCTGCCGCGGGTCTCGGCGTCGCTATGCGATGCGGCATGACTGCTGGTGGGGGGGGCGCCTAGGCATATTTCCAAGGTTGGAAAAGCATCCCTGCGCGACGCTCGTGGAGGTGACTGAGCCCGTCTGAAGTCGGTACCTTCAGAAGGTCTGTGACGCCTTGAGTGCCGAGGGGCGGCCGTCGCGAACGGGCAAGCCGTGGACCAAGGGGGTGGTGAATAGGATTTTGGGGAGAGGGTAGGAACACATTTCCAAGGTTGGAATTGTGTCAGGGCGGAGCAGATATCCGGGACACCCCCTTGCCCAAGATCCACGTCAGCCTGACGAAGCCCAACCCCACGAACTCCTCTACACGGCGTTGCCTGCTCACCCAACAACCCCGTCGGCCCAAGACGAAGCGCTAGAACATACTCACAAGATGAGGGTCACTATTCGGGGCGGGTTCATTGGATAGAACGCTCCATGGCACCTCAACGCGATCGCCGTTTCCAGGGCGGTAAGTATCGCCTGCTGCTCATCGTGATCCGCCCCGCGCGGCCGACGCCTGCTGGAGTGAAATTGGCTGACCTATTCTTAAGCAGCAAGTTCCCCGTAGGCGCGGTCCCTGGAGGGCCTCGTCATGCTCTGGCGCGAATATCGAGCGAGTGACAGCAGAATCCAACCCGACCCGGCTACCCTGCTTATGGCAGCTGGGGGCGGTTGTCTCAAAGATAAGGACCTCTCGAAAGTCAGAAGGTTTTCTCAACTCTCAGGATCGCAATGATAGGTCTGCTGATTGCCGACCAGGAAACAGTCGGCGACGGCGGGGCACGAGCCGATTTCGATGAACCCTGAAATTGCAGAACAATTCAGCGGTTGGTTCGTGCAATTGTTGTACAAGGTCACATTCTGGCTCCCAGTCGTAAAGGCCTGCGAGTCGATTGTCAGCGCGATGAACAGTGGTTCATCCATGGCCGGCACGAGCAGGCACACGTTGTTGCTGGAACCCACCTTGAAGCATTCCACGTTCTTCTTGCAGCCCTTCTGGCAGTCTCCGTACACATCCAAGCATACCGAAAGGATGCTGGTAACAAATGCAATCGCCACGAAAAATCCCTGTCTGCTCATTGACGCCTCCTTAGACAAACGGTCACTGCGCATAGGACACGACGAGTTCCTATTGCTTTAGCTAGATGAAAGATCCCTCGAGACTTTGGACCTGTTCCGGAACATGATGACGAGAATAAAAATCAGGATGCACACGTTCAGTCCGACAAACCAGGCACGCCGCTGGGAGCGGGTGGCTTCCTGCCGCTTGGGGTGCAGGATCTCGTCGACAGGAAGCCGGTGCTCGCGGAGCGTCAGAAGTTTCTCGTTGCCGCTGTGATCGATGACGATGCGATTTTTGTCCTTTGTCCTCAGGTCATGGATCAACGTTCCCGTGGGAAACTTGATTTCAAAATCTTCCAGCGAGGCGACGTACTTGGCATCAAATCGCTTTACCTTTGCGGAAATCAGAAGCGAGTAGCCGTCGCCCGCGGGCTTCATGATCTTCAATTGCCAGGTCGCCGGATGCCAGATTCCCGCTTCGTTCGCTACGTACGTGAAATCCGTCTGGCGACTGACATGGCTTCCATTCTCGGTGACTACTCTAATGACCAAGAACCCCCGTTCGTGGTCGAGATACAGCGTTTCGGCATTGGCCTGCGAATCGGCCCGTTTCAGCTTTAGGCAGGGACGCTCATTGATCGACCTGATTCCGGGTTCGACCGAGTATTCATCGATGTTCACCCGTCCAAAGTCCTGGCCGATCGGGTTGATCGCCAGCATGACAGGCCGATAACTGGCATCCAGCAGGTCTCTAGATGAACTGGTGTAGTATCCCAAGTTGTTCTTCTGTTCCGGGTAATCATGGAAACTACTACCGGTTCCCTTAAGTACGGCGGTGAACTGGAAGGGATCCATACCCTTCGTCCTGTAGTCACGCGCCTTCCCTTTTCCCTCGATCCGGAAAAAGCCATCGCGCACTACAAGTCGCTTTTTGAATTCGACACTCTGATCCTGCGAGATCGGTTCTAAGTCGCGTGGCGACATCACCGTCCCCTGCGGATAAGTGTGCTCTTCGGACCACTCCAAAAGACAATGCCTCATGGCCGCATCGCGCACCTTCCAAAGTTGTTTTACGGCCGACTGATCCGTCTGGTCAACCGCCCAGGCCCGACTAGACGCGAGGATCAACAGAATGATGAAGGAACGGCGGCGATGCATCATGATGACTTGCGCTGCACCACGTGATAAAAGCACTTGACGGATCGCACAAATTGCACACCGTCGCTCTGGCCGTTGATCGTGATTCGGCATGGCTGACCGACGGGTTGATCGCCGGGGCGAACAGAAACTCGAATCTGGCAGCGAACCGACTCCAGTGGCAGGATCTGCAACGAGACAAACGGGTCATCGCTCTCAACAGACTCAATGACGACTGGCTTGCCGCTTGCAGAAAAAACGGACAGCAGTTCATGGCGATCCTCGTGGGGACCAAGTTTTCCTAGCAGGATTGCGCGGGGGTCCGTCTGCACATCGTCCAGGATCGACATGACAACCGGAATCGATACCGCGGACCGTGCTGGGATGTTCGAATTCGGGGAGGCAGCTCGGATTCGAATCGTAATTGCGAACTTATGCACCCCGGCATCCCGATCGGAGTTTGGGGTCACAACGAGGGAATAGCCGCTGGAGGTCTGTGAGAGTCGCACGCTCGCGTTCTCGGGCGGACAGTCTGCTTCGACCGTCGTATCCGACTGGTACGGAATGACGGTGATCGGTTGCGAATTCGATACGGATCCGCGAATAACATCGGTGAACGACAGGGAACCTTTGGAAATCGACGCCAGACTCTTGCACGTGCCACTCAGTCGCCAGGATGGCATCCTGATTGGATCCGCCATATCGACGACCGGATTAATCGTCGTCGAGACCAGTCGGTCCGCCAGAAATGCCACACGGGGATCGGCATGACGCAAATCGATCCCTACGTGGATGACTGCTGTTCCCTGTGCGGGAACAAGCAGTTCTCTGGGAGTCACGGACGTGCAGCTGCAGGACATTTGAAAGCTAGAGATCACAACGTCCCGGTCAGACTTGTTGTGGATCACCAACCGTCGGCTGATCGAATCGCGGTAATAGAACTCGCCGAGATCCAGGTCGGACGGGTACACAACGAGACGGACCGCATCCGAGTTCGTTTCGGCCGCTTGATCAGCAGATACGGGAGCCCAAAAATGCTTAGAAACGAAGAACAACGCAGTCGTCGATAGGATGAGGACCGCGACGATAACACCCCACTGGCTCGAAACGGGCGAGTGTGGTTTGCAGTCCGCAACGATTTGCTCTCGCCATTTCCCCATTTTGCGGCCACTCGTATCGCCAATGATTCACAACTTTGTTATCATATCACTAAACTCCGTGTGATCCTAACAGGCCGTGGCTAAAGTGGCCTACACTGACTGATCCTCGACGTAGTGGGTGAGGGCGTCGTAGAAGTCGAGTTCCGCTCCCTGCACCTCGAAGTCGGCCGACCGCACCTGCTTGCGGAAGAGCTTGTGGGCAACGCCGGTTTCCGGAACAGGGAACGTCGTGAGGGCTTTCTTGATACGGCGAAGGTAGAACGGTGCCACCTGGCTCGCCATGGCGGCCTTGAGGTGCCATGATGTCGCCATAGATATCGCCGTCGAGTAGGGCGAGAAACCGCTGCAAATGCTCCGGGTCGCTCTTTTGGGGGTGGTCGTCATCAGCAGGTAGTAGTCGGTCATTCTAGAGAGCGATTTGTCGAGCCGGTAGGCGTAGGTCGAGTAATCCTCTGAGCGGGCGCTCATCTTGTGGGCCTCGTCCAAAATCACGAGGTCCCAGCGGGATCGCAGCAGGCTTTCGCGGGCGTCCTCTTGGATCGCCGCCCGCGACACGCTCGTTACGACCTGGTCTTGTTCCTGCCACGGGTTCTGGCCGTAGTTGGCCCGGAGCGTGGCGCCGCGGATGATCTCGAACTTCTCGCGGAACTTGTCCGCGAGTTCCCGGCTGCCACTGGAAGGTGAGGTGGGCCGGCGCGACGATCAAGATGCGTTGGGCGAGGCCGCGGGCGTTTAGCTCCTTGATGAGCAGGCTCGCCATGACCGTCTTGCCGGGACCGGGATCGTCGGCGAGCAGGAACCGGATCCGCGGGAGCTTGAGGAAGTATTCGTAGGCGGCCTCGAGTTGGTGGGGCAGCGGATCGACCTGGGCGATCGACAGGGCGAAGAACGGGCCGTACTCGTGGGCGAGACCGAGACGGTGGGCCTCAATGCCAAGCCGGAACCTCCGGGCGTCACCGTCGAACGGGACACGATTGGTGAGCACCTCGATAGCGGCGAGCTGCTCGGCCGTGAGGATGGTGTTGTACGGCGCCCCCGTGCGGCGGCCGACACGCATGATTCGGGCCGACTTGCCCATGGGCGTGACGGCGTGGACCTCGACAGGCTCCGGGAGTGCGGGGCCGGTGATGGTGCTGTTGGGATGGATGGAGGTAGTGGCACCCATGCGGATTCCTGCATCGGGACCGACTCATCGGACTCCAAAGTACGCCCCCACGGGCCCCCGGAATAGGGGAAGGAGTCGGCCTCGGGATCCGTTCACTCCGCTTCCCTCTTTCGTCTCCGCTCCCGCTGAGCCTGTCGCCTCTCCCTCTGCTCCTCCATATCGTCGATTGCGGCCTGTGCGACGCGGTTCTGGGCTTCACGCAGTGCCTTCTCCTCCGCCACGCCCATCTTGAGCAGCAGCGTGAGCCAGCCCGCTTCGTAGTCGTGGAGCCTGTTTCTCGCCGGGCCTTTCATGGTTGGGCCTCCTCGGGTTTCATGGCAGCATTTAGCCGAACTCTGAAAGTGAACCAGACCCTAAGGACAACCTTGTATCTTGCCCGAGGCACCTTCAAGCGGCCACATTGAACCTTCCGTCCATGGTGCTGGGCGTAGCCCAGCCACCCCTGGCACGGAGACCGGCGGTAGGTCGAACAACCTTCGGCCCTCCAAGGCCGTGACCAAGCATGACCGCCGCCGGTCTTGTCATAAAAGCCCGAACAGCCGCCTGAACCGACGCCGCCCCGGTGGCTCGAGTTCGTATCTGCAAGGAAGGGACTTCTTTATGTCTCATGGGTATGACAAGTACGTCGGGATCGATGTTGCCAAGGAGAGCCTCGATGTCTCCGGCCTGACCGCAGGCTCTCCGAGTGAGTTCGAGAACACGGCCGCAGGCCGTGCCAAGCTTCTCTCGCTCCTGCCCCCGGCAGGAGCGTGCCTTCTCGTCGCCGAGGCGACGGGTGGGTACGAGCGGGATCTCGTCGCCGAGGTGGTGGCCGCCGGTCATCACATCGCCGTCGTGAACCCACGACAGGTGCGGGACTTCGCCAAGGCCATCGGCCTCCTGGCGAAGACGGATCGGATCGATGCCGGGGTCATCGCCCGGTTCGGGGAGGCCACCCGTCCCACGCCGCAGGGGTTCAGCGAGCAGCAGGAGCAGCTGCGGGAACTCATCGTTCGGCGGCGGCAACTCGTGGATCACCGGACCGCCGAGAAAAACCGCTGCGAACAGGCCCACTCCACGCTCGTCCGCAACAGCGTGCGGAAGTCGATCGAGGGGATCGACAAGGACCTCAAGCGGATCGATCGGGCCATCATCCAACTCGTCGAGTCGAACGACGACTGGCGGGGCCGGTACGAGCGGCTCAAGAGCGTCCCCGGTGTCGGGGCCCAGACAGCAGCCACCCTCATGGCCGAACTGCCCGAACTCGGGCGGCTGAACCGCCAGCAGGTGGCGGCCCTCGTGGGCGTCGCCCCGTTCAACCGTGACAGCGGCCAGTTCCGGGGTCGCCGCACCATCTGGGGCGGACGCGCCACGGTGCGCAGTGGCCTCTACATGGCTGCCATCAGCGCCAAGAAGCACAACCCCGTGATCCGTGCCTTCGCTGCTCGCCTCCTGGCCAAGGGCAAGCCGCCGAAGGTCGTGCTTACAGCGTGCATGCGGAAGCTCTTGGTCATCCTCAATGCCATGCTCCGAAGCGATGAGATGTGGGGGCCTCGGCTTGCGACCCTGACTCAGTGACATCCCTCTCTCCTGGAACTGCCTTCTTCGGAAGCATGATCTGCACCATGCCCCCCTTGAAAACCAACACAGCCGCTTGGTCCCGCCCTATACAGTTGGACGAGTAGATCTGGGAAAAGTGCACGTGGCCGGCCTTAAGTTTCTGAGGCTGGGACGCCAGAAGCACGCACGTCTGCTGTGTTGCTCTAAAACGGATGAACGCCCCTGCCCGGCGACGAAGCCCCTTCGAGGATGCCAGTGATCCCTGACCATCCCAATCGCGAACCCGAGCAGATTCGGCTGGACGTCTCGCGGAAGGTGCGGTCGGTCCAAGTGAGCGACCAGTTCACGGCGATCCTGGCGTGCCTGGTCGGTGAGAAGGGCTGGACGACCCCGGTGCTCGCGGAACTTGTGGCTACTTCCGACGGGATGCTGCTCGGCCGCCCCGAGGGCGAGCCGGAGTTTCGCGGGTTCCTTGGCAGCTTGGACGACCTGCTGAGGAACATCCATGGCCTGGCCCCGGTCGCCGAACTGGACGGGGACGAAGTGGGCTATTTGGTCGCCAGAGTGGCCAAGATCAAGCGGCGGCGTTGAGCCGGAGCTGCGTTGGATGAATCAGCCCTCCAGCAGCCACTCCCTGGCGTTCCACCAGCAGAAGCTCATTAGCCGATTCCCGAAGCTGCAGCCTTCGTTCGAACTCGGCTTCCGCGGGGTCGTCGTAGTCTGATGGATCAAAGGGTTCGGTTTGGCGGGCCGTCTCCAAGTAGGCAGCGAGTTGCCAACGCTCAAAAATGCGTGTGATCTCGTCCACGAACGCCGGAATCTCCTCCCGGAAAGCCTCATCGGTTTCGGCCGCGCTGACAAAGTTGATGAACTTCTCGCCGATCAGGTAGGCGAGAGCCCGGTCAGTACCAAACTCATACCGGATCGTCTTCGCCGCTTCACACTGCCCGAGCCAGGCTCTATGAGGTTTCATGGGGCGCTTGACTTTGCAATGAGTGCCCGAAAAGCATCCCGCGGCTTGCCGTAGTCGCGTGCCTCTTCGGTGGTGCTTGCCGACAGGAGCAGGTCGTTGAGCTGAAACCCCAGGTCGAACGGGGATGTCTCCTCGTCGGCGAGAAGTACCTGAGCAGAGGCGATCAATTCGTTCATCGAGCCCGTCACCGAGCGACTGAGCGTGGAGGCGAAACGGATAAGCCCGGTGCGCGGCCCGATGAAGCGGTCATAGGCGAATGCGAGCCCGTCGGCTTCCATGAACTCCCTGAGGGCGGCCATAAAGCGGACGATGAAGATACTGTCGTTCGTGATTCCCTTGGCGTAGAGCACGGTGGAGTAGAGTGCAGTGGTATTGCTGACGAGGATGTAGGGCGTCCGGCCAGAAAAGAAGATATGGCTCGTCCAGTCCGCGACGGGAGCGGCATCCATCGGCAGCGGCTTCAGCGTGCCGGCTTTGAGCCGTGAGCCAAGTTTCTGGGAAAAGCGGAGGATCATCGGTCGTCTATCACATGCCGCCATTCGGCAGCGTACCTGTACCCGCAGCGGCCCTACACTAACCCAGACTGCACCGCCCACACGGCCGCCTGAGTCCGGTCATTCACGGCCAGTTTCCGCAGCAAGTTCTGGACGTGCTCCTTGACGGTCTCGACGCTGATTTCGAGCGACCGGGCAATCTCGTCGTTGGACAGTCCGAAGGCGACATGGGCAAGGACCTGCGATTCCCGGGGCGTGAGTCCGGAGTCACGAACAGCCCGCGCGTCTCGCGGCTCCATCGAGGCTGCGATCCTGGCGTACGGCGATGATCCCGAGACCGACTTTCCTGCGGCGGCGTTCTCGATGGTCGTGACGAGTTCCCGCAGGCTGAATCCCATGAGCAGGCAGTTTGCGGCCCCGACAGCACGGGCGCGGGCCATGTAGGTCGGATTGTCGATCTCGGTCACGAATACGAACTTGGTTACGGGCAGGGGTTTCGACAGTGTCCGCGCCAGTTCAAACGCATCGCCGCCTGGAAGAGCCGCGTCGAGAAGCACCACGGCCGGCTTGTGCTTCCTGGCGAGCGTGAGGGTGCTGGGGGCGTCGCTGGCTTCCCCGACGATCTTCACTGGGGAGCTCGCCAGCATTGATCGGAGGCCAGCGCGGATGAGTTCCTTGGGGTGGGCGACGAGCAGAGAGATCTGGGAGGGCATGGCGGGTAGCGAGTAGGGCGGCAAAGTCTTTATGGCCGGCATCCGGGCGTTGTGCTCGGATCTTACTGCAGGCCGCCATTCCAGATCACGGCGCCCCGCCCCGGGCAGCAGCATACGGGGCCAGGGGTGACGAGGGCCTCCTAGGGCGTCCCAAAACTCGCGGTTACCCGAGGGGCCCTGCTGGGCAAACGCCGGCTGGAAGGCTTCGCCTTTGCGCAAGAGTAGGGCTTCTTCGTACTGGACTTGCCCACGGGCTGATTGGTGATCGGGGCCTGCCGCTTGTGCTGCTCGCTGACTGCGTTCAGAAATACCGGGAAATCGAACAGGTCGAACTTCGTCCTTACGATGTGCTCGACCGGACCCGTTCCAAGTGGCCCAACGGTCCGCACGGTGCTCGATGCGCGCACACTCACATGGTCGGGGTAGATCCATGCAGTCCAGTGCTTGGCGCCCGAATGAAAGGACTTGAGGGGCTTGCGGGATCGGATCCTGAAACACATTCCGTCGTCCACGACGTACGCGGAATGACGGTCGAAGAGATCGCGAAACCATGAGATACAGGCCACGCCTTGGGCGAGCTGGGGAAACGTCGCCTTGATCTGTCTGAGCTTCATCCGTTGGAACGTCGGCATGCGATCCTCCTTTGTGGTTATCGGTCTCTAAAGTTCCGGTCATCGATTACACAGACAACGTGGTGCGACGCTTGCCCCTTCTGGAGGCTGCCTGTCGCCCTAGCCCGCGGCAGCCAACTAGTGGTCGGTCGCCGAACCTCCTCTTGCCGCCTCTTTCTGCTCCTGCCACACCCGACGCCTTTGCTCAAGCGTAGGGAACCCTCTGCGGATCGCGGGCACGCTGCGCCGGTCGGTGGCCACCTGGTCGCCGGTGGGCATGCCGCGGACGGCGCGCCTCTGGGGCACGAACTCCTTGGCCACGGTCGCCCGCACGAGCACAGTCCAGTCGTTCTCGAGCCCTCCGGCCTTCCACATCCGGTAGTCCCGCAGGGCATGGTCGACGAAAAGGCGGACGGTCAGGCGGGTTCCCCGCCTCCGGCACTCCAGCACAAGGAACTCCGCGACCGTCACGGCTTCCTCGGCGGCGACCCCGGCCGGGCCCTCCATCGCGATTTTGAAGATCAGGGCCTCGACCTGCTCGGGGGTCGGGTCGAACTCCTGGACGTCCACCCGGCTTTTGAGCGCCGCGATGACGCCGTTGCGGTGCTCGTCAAGCGTGAGGTTGGTGATCAAGATGACACCGCCCGTGAAGTCGACCACCCGTGTGCCGCGGGCGGTGCGGTAGGGCACCTTCCGAATCCGGGATCCGTCGGGAGGCGAACCCAGAGCCGCGAGGAGAATCTGAACGGCCTTCGGATCCCCGAGGATGGCCGACACGTCATCCAACACGATCACCCCGTCGGGGTTTTCCTCGATGACGTCGAAGAGCGCCGAGCCTGTCAGCTGACCCTGTACGTGCTCATGCGGGATCGACTTGTCCACCAGAAAGTTCACGACCGTGAAGGTCTTGCTGATCCCGGGCGGCCCGTGCAGATAGAACCCGTTGCTGAAACCGTTGCTGACTCCCCACACCCGATCACGGATGACGCTGAACTCTTCCTCAAGTTCCTTCAGATACCGATCGTAACTCACTGATCCTTCTCCTCTCGTTTTCCGGTGATGCCCGGACTCGTGGTTTCTGGACTCTGGAAATCAGGACTTCCTGGACGCTTAGTTGTTCGGTGCGGCGGCGGTGGCCTCATCGGCTTTGCCTAGGAAGCAGGCCCGGGCAGCGGATCCACGGTGAACCCCTGCGCGATCCGCTGGCCAATCCAGCTCAGGATCGGCACCACGATCGAGTTGCCCAACCCGGCGAAGCGGGACGAGTCCTTCGCCAGCTCGTTCTTATGGTTCGGGACTAGCGTGAAGCCGGCCGGGAAACCCATGAGCCACTCCCATTCGCAGGGTGTGAGGATCCTGAGCCGGTCTCCCTCGATCACCAGACCGTGTTTCGGCATGCCGTTGCTTCGGAAACCCTCCCAGCGGCAAACGGTGAGCGTATTAGCGACCTCGCTTGTGGCGACGGGAACGACCACGGGATCGCCGCTGTCCCGCCCGACATCACCTGCGATGCCGCGACTCCCAGACGCCACCTTCATAAGTACTGCCTCGTAAAGCGGCGGCAGTTGCTTGCCCTTGGCCTTCGCGAACTGGAGCGATTTCACGGCCTTCTCGGCAGTGATGTAGTACTTGTCGTCGACCGGCCCGGTCTCCAGAACGTCCGACAGGCTCACGCTTCGCGGCAACGAGAAACAACTGGGTACCCCTTTGAGCCACGGCAAGTCCGAGGATCCGTAAACCGATTCGGAAGCATTCGCTACCGAACTGGCCTCCATAATCCCACTCGCCGCGTCCAGTGTGAGGGGCTTCAACTCACCCGAGCTGCGGAGCGACAGAATCCGGGACGGGCAGGCCCGGTCTCCGAAACGCTCGATGAGTTCGGACGGCACACAGAGGCAGAAAACTCGCTTCCGGCGTTGTGCTACGGCAAATTTTTCGGCATTTAGGACCCGCCAGCAAACCCGGGCGGATTCGCTGCTGATGAACCCAGCTTTATTCCACTTCCCACTCTTCGTTCGGGGAGCTTCGTCGCACCCCAGCAGCCCGCCGAGGAGACAGCCAAACGCGTTGTCATCCATGGTCAACGCACCATCGACGTTCTCCCACAGCAAGATCGCCGGCGGCCGGCCATACTTCCTCCTGATCCTGTTGATGTGGTCATACAGAGCGACGAACGCCAAGGTCAGGCCGCCTCGCTCGTCGGCCAGGCCGAGGCGATTGCCCGCCACGCTGAACGCTTGGCATGGCGTCCCGCCCACCAGCAGATCGACATCTGCCAGCAGCCTCTCTGGCCATTCGAGAAACCTCTTCAAATCCCCGAGCTCGCGCAGGGCCCAGTGATGTTTCACGACCGCCTTGGGAAACGGTGCTATCTCGGACACCCCAACGCAGCTCCAGCCGAGCCGCTGCCAGGCCAGGTGCACGCTGCCGAGTCCATCGCAAATGGTCAGATAACGAATGCCCGAACCAATCTCAAAAGAGATCACTTGGTCACCCCCATCTCCTTGCGGCCGGCCTTGCGGCCGGCCTTGCGGCCGGCGAGATCCGCGTCGGGTGAGCAGCGGTCGTCGCGGTAAGACCCGGCGATTGCACCCGGGGCCGGGGCTGGTGTCTGCGCTCCCACCTCTTGGAGCTTCCAGAGCCCCCGCCTCCAATCGAAACCCTCGACCCTGACCCGAACGACCTCGTCCACTTTGGGCGGCGCGTGCCAGTCCAGGTAATTGTCGCGGTTGTCGATCACGCCGCCGCCGCCGACAGGCAGCGCGACAAGCACTTCGTGCGGCTCGATGGCCATCACGGTGCCGAGCAGGAT
>Ga0208249_1000240_pt1 | contig 18039 bp, 9 predicted proteins | sample CryBogmetaGMA1M_FD_184546 | JGI IMG/M metagenome (GOLD analysis project Ga0208249, IMG submission 184546) | Freshwater microbial communities from Crystal Bog, Wisconsin, USA - MA1M (SPAdes) | ecosystem: Environmental > Aquatic > Freshwater > Lake | place: Crystal Bog, Wisconsin, USA | collected...
CATGCTCCCCGCGAGTGAGCCGGTGTGCTTGCCGCCGATGTCCATGCAGGCCCCCCAGCTCCCCGGCATGGAAAGATCGTTGCCGAAGCTCGCCAGTCCCATCGCCAAGAGCGCCGCAATACCGAACAACACGACCCCGTCCGCTTCCGCTCGCTGTTGCAGCCACACCGAGAGCAGCAACATCGCCGCCGCGCCGCACAGCCCGACGCAGCCGAGCGTCCGCCGGGCCCGCGCCGTGCTGCCGAGTCGATCAGCGAGGCTGGCCGCGATCGAGCCGGAGACGAACGAGCCGATGCCACCGAAGAACAGCGGCACGCAGCCGGCCAAGGCGCGCTGCATGTCGGTGAACTCTGGAAAAGTCTCCTTGAGGAAGGTCGGCATCCAGGTGATGTAGAAGTACCAGGAGAAGTTTTGGCAGAAGTACTGGAGCCAGAGGAGCCACACGCTCGGGCTCGAGAGGAACAACTCCCACGGCACCGCCCCGTGCCCAACTTGGCGGTCGGCCGAGTCACCGATGATCGCCAGCTCCGCGGCATTGACGCCTGCGTGATGGCGGGGGTTGTCGCGGAACCAGCTCCAAAACAGCACCGCCCACACCACCCCGAGGAGCCCGAAGAGGAGGAACGTCCACTTGTAGTGGAGCCCGAGATGGTCCTTGGAGAGCATCCAGCCGACCAGCAGCGGCGTGAACGCGCCCCCCCAGCGGGCCGAGAGCCACATGATCCCCTGGGCCCGGACGCGCTCGTGGCCGGGGAGCCAGAGGGAAAACACTTTGGCGAGGTTGGGGAAGCAGCCCGCCTCGCCGACGCCGAACAGGAACCGGAACGTCAGCAGCGACCAGAAGTTCCAAGCCCAGCCGGTGAGGACCGTGAACACCGACCACATGGAGACGACGCGCATGAGCACGGCACGCGGGCCGATCCGGTCGCCGAGCCAGCCGCCGGGGATCTCGAAGCTCGCGTAGGCGATCGAGAAGGCGAAGAACGCCCAGCCCATCTGCTCCTTCGAGAGGCCGAGGTCCTCGCGCATCTGCGGCGCTGCCTGCGAGATGCAGACGCGGTCGACATAGGTGATCACCGCCAGAAGAACGGCAAACGCGAGGACAACATGCCGCGTGCGCGTCGGTGTGGCGCGCTTGCCGGTCGTCGCGTCCGAGGAACGATTGCCCGCCGTCGATTCGTCTCGTGCCATCTCCCCTCCCATGCCAGTCGGTCGCGCCGCCCCCGTCCGCCGTCGCGGGGCCCGTGCTGGGCGGATGTCGGCGGAGCGGAGTCTACCGTGTCGGCGCCGCGGCACCGATTCCGGCTCCGTGGCCGCACGGATCGTGCCGCGTCTGGATCGCCGGAACCCCCTCTGTATGATCGATTCGCCGGTGGGCGGCCGGCACCGTTCTGCACCCCGACAGACTCCCTCGAGGATCCTTTGATGGCCTCCGCCCACCTCGGCTCGCCGATCCAGTCGTTCCTCGACTCGCTTCGGGCGAAATACGCCGATGACCGCGAAGGGGAGGTCGCCACCTACATCCCCGAGCTTGCGAAGGCCGATCCGGAGCTGTTCGGGATCTCCATCGCCACCACCGACGGCTATGTCTACGAGGTCGGGGATTCGCGGCACGCGTTCACCCTCCAGTCGATCTCCAAGCCGTTCGTCTACGGTCTCGCCCTCGACGATCGTGGCGCCGAGCTGATCCTGAAGAAGGTCGGTGTCGAGCCGAGCGGCGATGCCTTCAACGCCATCAGCCTCCACAAGGTGACCGGCTGCCCGCTCAACCCGATGATCAACGCCGGGGCGATCGCCACCACCGGTCAGATCGTGGCCGGGTCATCCGAGGCCAGGATCGGGCGGATCCTCGAGATGTTCGAGCGCTACAGCGGTCGTCCGATGCGAATCGACACAGACGTCTACGAATCGGAGAGTCGGACGGGCCACCGCAATCGGGCCATCGGCCACCTCCTCCGCAACTTCGACATCCTCGTCGATGATCCGACCGCGACGGTCGATGCCTACTTCCGGCAGTGCGCCATCTCGGTGACCTGCGCCGATCTGGCCGTCATGGGGGTGACCCTCGCCAACCTGGGGCTCAATCCCGTCACCGGCGTCCGGGCGATCAAGGAGCAGCATGTCGAGAACGTGTTGAGCGTGATGGCCTCGTGCGGCATGTACGACTTTTCCGGCGGCTGGATCTACAACGTCGGCATGCCGGCCAAGAGCGGCGTTTCTGGAGGCGTGCTGGCGGTGCTCCCCGGCCAGTTGGGAATCGGCGTCTTCTCGCCGCGGCTCGATGCCCAGGGGAACAGCGCCCGCGCGCTGAAAGTGTGCGAGGAGTTATCGAGGGCCTGGGAGCTCCATCAGTTCAATCCCCCCTACTGTGCGCAGACGAGCCGGCGGCTGGCCTACACCGCCGCGCAGCGCAGCTCGAGCCGCACGCGCCACGCCTCGCAACGCGCGTGTCTGCGTGAGCACGGGAAGCGGATCCATGTCGTCGAGATGCAGAGCAATCTCGCCTTCTCCACGACCGAGCCGATCGTCCGCGACGTCCTCGACCGTGTCGGCCGGCCGCTCGCCGTGATCCTCGATTTCCACCATGTCAGCGCGATCAACGGCGTCGCGGTGCGGATGCTCGTCGACTTGGCGGAATCACTCACCCGCCGGGGTGTGATGGTGTTCTTCACCCACACCCAGCGTCTCGACGTCGTGCGTGCGCAGGTGGCCGCCTACCTCACCGACCGCGGCGAGGTGGAGGCGCTGTTCCGGTATCACTCCACCGACGGCGCCCTCGAACATTGCGAGGACGTCCTCCTCGAAGAACGGCACGCCTCGGTCCAGTTGATCCATCATGATCTCCACGAGTACGAGATCACGGCCACGCTCACCGAGGATGAGATCGCCCTCTTTGCCAGGCTTCTCAAACACCACTCCCACGCGCGTGGCGAGACGATCATCTCGAGCGGGGAAGAGGCGACGAACCTTCTCCTCATCACGAAGGGAGTCGTCGGCGTCTTCCTGGGAGGGGCTGCTGTTGCGGGGAACCGGGTGGCGAGCTTTTCGGTCGGAACGATGGTGGGGGAGATGGCGTTCCTGGACGGCGCCCCGCGCTCGGCAGACGTGGTGGCCGAGGGGGAGGTGGAGACGGCTGCGTTCGAGATCGCCGACTTCGTTCGCCTGCAGCAGTCGCACCCCGTCCTCCACACGAAGATCCTGCGGAACATCGCCGTGTCGCTGGCGACGAAGCTTCGCAAGGTGAGCCAGGATGTGAGCGTCTTCTCGGCGGAGCGTGGCTGAGGCGGCAACGCCGCACCTTCACAACTCGATTCGATCTCCTTCGCGTGCTGCCTCGACGATCATCCCGGGGTGGTCACTGCCGGCGCGGGCCTTGGCCTGCGTGACGAGCTGGTCGAGGAAGGTGTCGTCGTGGGAGGGATCGTGGTGGAAGAGGACCACCCGGCCGATATCGCTGCTGCCGGCCAGTGCCATCACCTCGTCGACGCACCCGTGGCCCCAGCCCCTCCGCGCCTGGATCTCGGTGGCGTCGTACTGGGCGTCGGCGATGAGGAGCGTCGCGCCGGCGATGAAGTCGCGGATCCGCGGTTCGTCCGGGCCTGCGGTTTCGTGATCGCTCAAGAAAACGATCGCCCCCTGCGGGGTCTCGATCCGGAAGCCGAGCGACCCTCCCGGATGGTTCGTCGGGCAGGCCGTCACTGCCACCTCGCCGATCCGGAAGCGGAGGTCACCGGCGAGGTCGAGGTGATCGAAGGTGATCGTCGCCGCGAGCCGGTCGAAGGGGAGGGGAAACCAGCGCTGCCCGTCCATCTGATCGGCGAACACGCGCCGCAGGTCGGCAGCGGAAGCGTGCCCGCCGACGACCCGGATCCGCGTCGTCGGCACGTAGGCCGGCGCGAAAAATGGAAAACCCTGGATGTGATCCCAGTGGGCGTGGGAGTGGAGGAGGGTGAGCGCGATCGGCGTGCCGGCGTGCTCCTGGAGCAGGCAAGTCCCGAGAGGGCGGATACCGGAGCCGGCATCGATGACGATCAGTTCGCCCCCCGTCCGCACCTCGATGCAGGTGGTGTTGCCACCGTAACGGAGGGTCGACGGCCCCGGTGACGGGAGCGACCCCCGCACCCCCCAGAAGCGCACGAGGGTGGGGAATGGCCCCGGGAGTTCGTGTGGCATGAAGACGGCCTCGCAGTCCGGAAGTGGTCCGACGGACGGTTGCGAGCGTGGCTCCGACAACCATCGATCGCTGCCAACCACCCACGCGGTCAGGATATGCGATCGGCGCGGCCGATGGGAGGCGGGGCATGTGACGTCCGGGGGCGGCCGTCAGGCACGTCGCTTTCCCGAAAGCGGCTGCGACGACAACGGCGGCAGGCTCCCGAGAGCGGCAAACATGGTCGTCGGCAGCGGTGCGGCGGCCGGCTTCGGGGCTGCGGCCTTCGGGGGCTGTGCCATGCCGCTCGGCACCGCCACATCGACCCCCCGAATGTCGCTCCCCTTTGTGATTGCCACGGCCTTCCCCGTGGCCGACGTCGATCCGGAGGGACCGCCGGCGCCGGTCCCCGACACCGCCACCCGGTAGCTGCCGAGATCGAGCCCGGTGAACAGGTAGCGCCCGCTGGAATCGGACGTCGTTGTGGCGATCACTGTCCCGGCCGCATCGAGGAGCGAGACGGTGGCAGCCGCGATCCCCTTCTCGGCCGTCTGGCGGAGGCCGTCGCGGTTGCCATCGACAAACACGGTGCCGCCGATCGAGGCATGGAAGGTGAAGACGTCGGCCTGGAGGTTTTTCAGGCCACTGTTGCGGGCGATGATGTCGGCGAGTGTCGTTCGCTGGATATCGGCCACCAGGGTCGCCGGGAGGACATTCTGATACCAGTAGCGATCGCCATCGCGCAGTCGCGTGAACTGATCGACGATGATCCGCGTGAACGTCGCCCCGAGGCTCGATCCGGGAAGGTGCTTCTCCGCCAGGCCACCCACCCAGAGATCGATCGAATCGACCGAGCCGTAGGCCTTCTGGAGCGACTGCTGGAGGGCGACGTCGGGGGTGATCTGGGCGAACGACGTCACCCGCGGCAGTCCGTAGGCCACGCGGACGGTGTTGTAATCGGCCAGGCCATGATCGCGGCCGCGCTGGATATTGATCGACGCCAGATCGAACCCTCCCTGGCCCGGGGCGCCAAAGAGGAAGTTCCGCACGTCGTCGACCACCTTCGTGTCGAGTTCCTGGGCCCGGTCGCTGGCGAGGTATTTGAGGAGCGGATCGATCCCCACTTCCGACACCGGCGTCGGATTGAAGAACGCGTCGCGGAGTGCCATGTCGTCGTGGACTGGATTCCCGGTGTCGTCGAGGAAGCGGATGTCGTCGCCGAGCAAGCTGTGGCCCAGCCGGAAGGCGGCCGTGGCGAACTCGGTGGAGATCCCGGCGTTGACGTTCGGGCGGTAGCCGCTCCAAGGCGCGATCCCGTCGGCACCCGGCCGCGGGGCCCCGAGCAGCGCAGGGAGGAACTCGTCGTAGGTCACATGCTGCAACTCGGCGATCACGATGCGGCGAGCATGCTGGAAGAGCTGTTCGTCGGTCCAGTCGGGATGTTGGGCCGCCGTCGCGGCGGCGACACGGTTGTGCTCGCGGACGAACAGCGTCTGGAGGGAAAGGAGCTCGGGATTCTCGTTGGCCCGGATGTCGCCGGCGAGAAAGAGCTTGGAATCGGCGACGACGTGGGCGTCGTTGGCGTTGGCGAGTCCTGCTGTGTTGAAGGGGAGCAGCCCGCCGGCGCTCGTCAGCATCCGCCCACCGACATGCTCCCGGAGGGCTGTGCTTCGGGTGGCATCGACGCCATAAATCTCCGAGCCGTCGATCCAGGCGGTGATGGCATTGGTCTGCTGGCGGGGATTGGACTTGGACGTGCCGCTGGTCGGATCGAAGGCCGAACGTGACATGGCGATCGTTTTCGTGCCGGTGGCGGCGGGATCGAACCAGGCGTCGCCTTGGGGAACGGCGATCGGGAGTGATTCGCGGGGGCTCGCGGTGCCAGTGAGATCGGTGTCGTGGGCGAGGAATTGCCCCCAGGCATAGGCCATCGCCGTCAGGTCGCGGCTGTTGGTGACGCCCCCCTCGGGGCTCGCGGCGAGGAGGTTACTGACGAGGCGGGCGCTAGGACGGTCGGCCCCGCTGGCGCTCGAGATGCCATCGGCGTAGGCGACCGGAGACTTCCGCAGGAGTTGCTCGTCGGTGCTCCCCCATTCCAGGTGCGCGAGGTTGTTGCCGGTGCCGTCGAGCGACTGCACCGGGAGGGGAAGGCCGGGGGTGACGGCCATCATCGACCGGGGCTCGAGCGGCTCGATGAGCGCCACAACGCGTCGCGTGGCGGCGTGCCGGCGTGCACCACGGGTTGGCTCCCGGAGCCCCGAGCGGACGATACGGTCGAGGCTTTCTGAGATAGTCGTTGCAAAAAGCGACAGTGGATTCCGGCCTTGGATACGGGTCATGATGGTCGCCTCGCACAAAAAGGGGTGTCCGCCTGCGGATTTCGCGGGCAGAGGGGGTGGGTGAAGGCCCCCTGAGCGAGACATGTGGCAAACGCCGTGCCATCGCTGCGACCCCTCTTCACTCAGGCGTCCCCCAGGCGTCAGTCAGGCCTTCCGGTGGCGCGACGGCGCAGCCACGCTACGGTGAGATCGGGAAAGTCGCTGAACACGCCGTCGACGCCGGCAGCAAACAGCGCTCCTTGGAGATCGTCGAAGGAGCCGGCCCAGGACGGCAGTCGGTCGCGGCGGAGCGTATAGGGATGGACGACGAGGCCGACGGCGCGGGCCCGCTCGACAAGACCGGTCGGCTTTCCAGCTGGGTCGAGGATCCGTTCAATCGGCGGGCCGATGCCGTCGGCCACCGTCGCGATCGCCGCCAAGCCCTCCGGCGTGACGAGCCGGTCCTGATCCTTCCCGCCGATGAGCTGCACGAGCTTCCCCTGCCAGCCGAGTTCGCCGCGGATCCTTTTCACCTCGTCGGCCTCGAAGCACTGGATGTGGCAGGGGTCCGCTTTCGTGGCGTAGCCATGGCGGTGGAGGATGTCGACAACGGCCTTGGCGATGTCGTGGCCTTCGGAGCGGTGCCAGGCGGGGGACTTGATCTCGGGGTAGATGCCGACGGTCCGGCCGGTGCTCTTGTTCAAGCCGGCGAGAAACTCGAGCTCGTCTTCGAGCGTCACGATCCCGAACCGCGACTGCCCGCGTGGGAAGCGGTCGGCGTAGGTCTGTTGGCCGGTGGCGGGATCGAGGCGCTCGGTGAGGGAGAGTGTTTGCAGTTCAGCGAGGGTGAAGTCGGTGCAGTGGTGCTTCCGGTCGGCCCTGGCCCTTCCTGGGAACTTCACCGCAATGTCGCTCACCGCATCGAGCGTCGTGTCGTGAAGGACGACCGGCACGCCGTCTTTGGTCATCACCACGTCCTGCTCGATGGCGTCGGCCCCCTGGCCGTGGGCGAGCGCCTTGGCGGGGAGGGTGTGCTCGGGGAGGTAGCCACTGGCTCCGCGGTGGGCGATGACGATCGGCATGGCGGGAGGCTCCGCGGCGACGGTGAGGCGGGGAAGCAGGAGCAACGCGATCGCGGCCAGGGCACGGAGCCAGGGCCCGCGGAGCCTGGTCCGGGGGTGGGTGGGCATGAGCGAGTTCCGGTGGTAGGGGTTGGGGGAGCCTGTCTAAGCCGTGCGTACAATTTGACAGAAAGCTGGGAAACCAGGAAAATGGGCGTTATGAAAACGACGCTCGATCTCCCGGATGCCCTGGTCAAGGAAGTGAAGGTCCGTGCCGTCCAAGAGGGGCGTAAACTCAAGGACGCGGTCGCAGAATTGCTCCGCCGGGGGCTCGCCGCATCTGCGGCGCCCGAGTCGCCGCCGCCGGAGCCGGTCATCGGCAAGGATCGGCGCACCGGTCTTCCCTTGATCGGATGTCGCCATCAGCCAGCGGCCCACGGCGAATCCGCGCCGCGACGGATGGCCGCCATTCTCCTCGAGCAGGAGACCGGGTGGATCCATGATGCTGGCGGATAGCAATGTCTGGTTGGCACTCACACTTTCCAAGCACCGTTTCCACGAGGTGAGTGCGGCGTGGATGCAATCGCTCCCGAAGAAGCCCGCGCTCCTGTTTTGCCGCGCCACCCAGCAGTCCTTCCTCCGTCTCCTCACCACTCGGGCGGTCATGGAGCCGTATGGGATTCCACCGCTTTCCAATCACAAGGCGTGGTCGGTGTACGACGGCTTCCGCGCCGATCGGCGGGTCGGTTGGGCGAATGAGCCGGACGGTCTCGACGATCGCTGGAAGGCAGTGGCCGGGCATGCGAAGCCGTCGCCGAAGCTGTGGATGGATGCGTACCTCGCCGCCTTTGCGCTTGAATCTGGGCATCGTTTGGTGACGACCGATCGCGACTTCCGGCAGTTCAAGGGGCTCGACCTCTTCCTGCTCGGCGAGGATTGAGCCACCAATGCCACTCCCCGCGCCGTTTGCTTTTGTCTGGTCGCAGCTCCGCCGACTCGTGATCACGCCTTACGGCCCCGAGCCCGGGTTCGACGGTTATCTCGAACGGGCCCAGACCGAGTCGAACGACCGCGCCCAAGTCACCGTCGCCGTCCTCTCCGGGCGGGAAGCGCAGCGCCTCTTCGGTGTCCCGGTCAATCGCCGCGGCATCCAGCCGGTCTTCGTCCGCGTCGAGAACCGCTCCGCCGACGGCCTTCGCCTCCAGGTCGTGAGCCTCGATCCCTCCTACTTCACGCCGCTGGAGGCGGCGAGCTTGTGCCACTTCTCGATCCTCCGCCGGCTCTCCACCTTCGGGATCATCGGCTGGCTGTTCGTCCCGATGGTCCTGTTTCTCGTCCCCTTGAAGCTCCTCACCGCCTGGCTCAACAACGCCCGGATGGACGACTTCTTCCGGGACCGCGGATTCCGCCTCACCCCCATCGAGCCGGGCGCCCGCGCCGAGGGCTTCGTCTTCACGACGCTCGATGCCGGCACGAAGGCGGTTCACGTCCGCCTCGCGGCCCTGGCCGGGATCCGCGAATCGCTTGCCGTCGATCTCTCCGCCGTGGCCGCCGCGGGGACGAAGCGCACCGCGCTGCTGCCGAGCAACCCGGTCGTCGATTTTCACTTCACCCTCCCCGTCCCCGGGATCGCCGCCGATTACCTCCACCTCGACTTCGACGCGCTCGTGCCGCCGGCGAGTGTCGTCCCCTGTGCGCCGGCCGAGCTCGTCGGCCGACTCGAGGCCCTGCCGCCGGCGACGACCAACGCCGCCGGTACGAAGGGGGGCGATCCGGTCAACCTCGTCGTCATCGGCACTTTCGACACCCTTCTGGCCGCCTTCGCCGCCCGCTGGGACGACAGCGAGACGATCTCCCTTGCCACCTGCTGGAAAACGGTGAAGGCCTTTCTCCTCGGGGTCAACTATCGCTACTCGCCGGTCAGCTCGCTCCACCTCTTCGGCCGCAGCCAGGATGTGGCGCTGCAGCGGGCCAGGCACACGATCAACGAGCGCCTTCATCTGCGGCTCTGGCTGACGAACTTGTCCTTCGATGGTCGCCCCGTGTGGGTGGGGCAGGTGAGCCGTGACATCGGTGTGAGGATGACGACGCGGGCCTGGAACCTCACGACTCATCGGATCGATCCCGATGTCGACGAGGCCCGCGACTACTGCGTGGAGGATCTCACCCAGGCCCAGCGGGTCGAGGCGGCCGGGTATGTCGGCGGCGTCGGCCCCTGCACATCCCAGGCGCCCAAGCACAACCTCACCGGCGATCCCTACCATACCGACGGCCGCCGGATCGTCATCGTCCTCTCCCCGACGCGGCTCCCGGCGCCGGAGTGACGGCGCTCAGTTTCACAGCCGGGCGTCGAGGAGGGGTCGCCCACGCCCCGTCGCCGGGCGTTCGCTGCGGCCCTCCGGGCCTCCGCTCTCTCCGCGCCGCCTGCGCTCCGCCATCCATGGCTCCGCTTGCCGGCGAGACCGGCTCCCGGGGCGTGGGCAACCCCGACCCGTCAAGGATCGTCGCCCTTGTCGCGACCGGCCCTCACACCACCGGCGCGACTGGAAGGACATCGAGCCAGTCGGTGAGATGCTTGCGGGCGAGATCCTCCGCCCGGAGCGGGTCGCCAGAGCGGATCGTCTCGAACATTGCAGCGTGGGCAGCGACGGTCGTATCGCGAAGTTGGTAGCAGAGCGCATCGACGCGCGACTGCATCTGGGCCAGCCACAGATCGACTTGGTGCTCGACGACGTTCCAGCAGAGATGGAGGCGCCGGCTTCCCGAGGCACGAACCACGGCGGAATGGAAGGCGGTGTCGAGCCGGGCCAGTTCTGTCGGCGTCTGCGCGGCACGCATCGCCTCGAGGTTGTGCTCGAGATCGACAAACGCCAGCGGGTCGGCTCGGCGGGCTGCGAGGCTCGCCGCCCGCGGCTCGAGCGCGATCCGGATCCCGAGGATGTCGACGAGATCGTCGTGCGTCAGGCTCGGCACGCGCGATCGGCCACGCTCGTCAAACTCCACCATCCCGCGCGTCTCGAGTTCGATCAGTGCTTCGCGCACCGGTGCCCGGCTGACTCCGAGCCGCTTGGCGAGCATCGGCTCCGAGAGCACGGCGCCGGCAGGAAAGTCACCGGCGACGATCGCCTGTGAAAGCTGCGCACTGATGTCATGGGCCAGATTGACACGGCGGAGAGGTTGGAGCGGCATTGAAAATCCCCGTGGCACGAGACCTGCTTCGAGGTTGAAAATAGCACCCCACCGCGGTATTGTCGACAGTCGACCGGAGGGGGTGTTGTTGGCGATCAATCCCCTCTGGCTGGCGACGGTGGACCGGGGGATTTCAGGATCGATGCCTGGCGACGAGGGATTTTCCATGCCCATCGAGAGACCCTGCCGCCAACCGCTGATGGTGATCGCCGCGATCAGTCTCGCCGGGCTGATGCTTGCGGGCCTCAACACCCGCGCCGCCGACCCCGCCGACTTCAGCAACTTTGAAGCGAAGGTCCGGCCGCTCCTGGTCGCCCATTGCCTCCAGTGCCACGCCGGCGCCAAGACGAGCGGCGGCCTCGCGCTCGACTCCCGTGAAGGATGGCAGAAGGGGGGGGATTCGGGACCGGCGATCCTCCCCGGAGACCCCGAGGCGTCGCTGCTGCTCAAGGCGATCCGAAGTGTCGAAGGGGTGTCGTCGATGCCCCCCGAGGAGGATCACAACGGCCAACCGCTGCCGCGGCTCTCCGCCGACGAGATCGGCGTGCTCGTGGAATGGATCAGGTCGGGCGCGCCCGACCCGCGCTCTGTCGGCGTGAAGATCGGTGGCATGAGCCGCGAGGAAGCGCAGGGCTGGTGGGCCTTCCAGGCGCTCGAGCCGGTGGCGGTGCCAGCTTGTGCCGATGGCCCCGCCATCCACAATTGCATCGACCGCTTCCTCCAGGCGCGCCTCGACGCCGCCGGCATTGCTCCGGCCGCCCCGGCCGATCGGCGGACGCTCATCCGCCGCGCCACCTACGATCTCACCGGCCTTCCTCCGGCGCCCGAGGAGGTCGACGCCTTCCTCGCTGATCCGGCTCCCGATCGGGAGGCGTTCCGCACGGTCGTCGATCGGTTGCTGCAGAGCCCGCAGTATGGCGTGCAATGGGGCCGCCACTGGCTCGATGTTGTCCGCTACGCCGACACCGCCGGCGAGAACACCGACCGCCCCCTCCCTCATGCCTGGCGCTACCGCAATTGGGTCTACGACGCCTTCAATCGCGATCTCCCCTGGGGCGAGTTCCTCCGCCTCCAGATCGCCGGCGACATCCTTCGCGCCGGAGCTGACGATGCGGCCCGCCGCGAGGGGCTGATTGCCACCGGCTACCTCGCCATCGCGCGGCGCTTCGGCCACGACATCGACAAGGACGTGCATCTGATGCACGAGGACCTGATCGACAATCTCGGCAAGAATCTCCTCGGCCTCACCACCGGCTGCGCCCGCTGCCACGACCACAAATACGATCCGGTCTCGGCGGAGGATTACTACGCCCTCTACGGGATCCTCGATGGCTCGAAGTTTCCCTTCCCAGGCTGCGAGGCAAAGGGACAGCCGCGCGACATGGTGCCGCTCCTCTCGCCGGCCGAGGCCGAGGCAGCGCTCGCTCCCTGGAAGGCGGCCGTCGCCGCCCGTGACGCAGTCGTTGCCGCCCGCAACGAGGTGGGGCAGCGATCGCAGCTCAAGGCCTGGCTTGCCGATCAGACAAGGGCCTTCCAAGCCGCGAATGTCGGTGAGGGAGCCTCGGTGGCGGTCGCCGCCGAAGGGGGAGCGGCGCATGGCGTCGAGCTGAAGAAGGGGGAGACGATCCAACTCACCGTCAGCCCCAACGGCAACCACGGCGCCGACACAACGCTCGTCGATCTCCGCATCGAGTGTGCTACGTCGACGGACGCCGCGCTCGTTGGCCGGCGCTGGATGACGGCCGATCTCGCCGCCGGGGCGCTTCCGGCCAATCCCCTCATCGACGACTCGGGCGCGGCCTGGTGCTTCCTCGAGCCGGGGGCCACCGAGGGGCCGGCGTTTCTCGCCAAGCGTCAGGAGGGTGTCGAAGGGAAACCGGAGCTTGTCAGCTGGGTGCGCGGTGACCTGCCGAGCGCGTTTGCCAACACCTTCCCGAATCCGGTCAAGGCCTGGACCGATCTCCCCGGCCACACCTTCTTCGTCCACCCCGCCCAGGATCGTCCCGTCGCCGTTGCCTGGGTATGCCCAGCCGACGGCCGGTATCTCGTCGGCGGCGCCGTGGCCGACGGCCATCCGGCCGCGCTCGACGGCGTGTCGTTCACGCTCGCCGTCGTCGGCGGTGCTGACTACGGCGGGGCGCTCGTCGCCCTGGGAAAACTCGAGGCCGAGCCGCTCCCGGAGTTGCCACCACAGCCGGCGCTCCCGGTGGCCTACGCCGTCATCGAGGGGGAGCCCCACGATGTGCCGCTCCATCAAAGGGGCGATCCGGAGAAGCCCGGCGCCGTGGTGCCCAGGCGCTGGCTCGACATCCTCGGTGGAGAGCCGGTGGCGGCCGACGGTGGGAGCGGCCGGCGGCAACTGGCCGACTGGGTCGCCGAGAGCCCGCTCGCCACGCGCGTGATCGTCAACCGTCTCTGGCAGTGGCATTTCGGCGCCGGGATCGTGCGGACGCCAAACGACTTCGGCTCGCGCGGCGAGGCGCCGACCCACCCGGAACTCCTCGAGTGGCTCGCGGCTCACTTTGAGGCCGATGGTGGGAGCGTCAAGGCCTTCCATCGCCTCGTCATGGATTCGGCCGCCTATCAGCGCGCAGGCACGGCTCCGGGCGGGGTTGAAGCGCTCGAGCGCGACCCCGACAACAAGCTCCTCGGCCGCTTCGTCCCTCGCCGGCTCAGCGCCGAGGAGATCCGCGACAGTCTTCTCGTCGCCGCCGGCACGCTCGATGCGACGCCGGCCGAAGGGCATCCCTTCCCCCCCGAAAATACGTGGGGCTTCTCGCAGCATGCCCCGTTCGTGGCCGTCTACGACAGCTCGCGCCGCAGTGGCTATCTGATGGTGCAGCGGCAGCGCCGCCATCCTTTCTTGGCCCTCTTCGACGGTGCCGATCCCAACGCCAGCACGCCGAAGCGGCAGACGACGACGATGCCGACCCAGGCCCTCTACTTCCTCAACGATCCCTTCTTCCATGCCCAGGCGGCGAAGGTGGTGGAGCGCGTCGGAGCGGACGGGGAGGCCGCCGCGGGCATCGGCCGGCTTTACCGGCTCCTCTTCCAGCGCGATCCGCTTCCTGGGGAAGTCGACCGGGCTCAAAAACTCCTCGCGGCCTATCCCGGCAGTCCGGCGGAGCAGTGGGGGGCCCTGGCTCGCGTCCTGATGGCCAGCAACGAGTTTCTCTACCTCGACTGATCCCTCCGGCCTCGACTGATTCCCCCGCGCTGTCGCTCGTTTCCCGTCGCTCTCTGTCCCCGAGGCATCCCATGAACCGGCGCCATCTTCTCCGCTCCGCCGTGGCAGGGTCGCTCCTTTTCGACGGCGTCGTCGCCGATCTTCTCCGGGCCGATGGCGGCGCGGTGGTGACCGATCCGCTCGCGCCGCGGCTTCCGCCGGCCATCGCGAAAGCGAAACAGGTGATCTTTCTGTTCATGACCGGCGGCGTATCGCACGTCGACACCTTCGACCCCAAGCCGGCGCTCGCGCGCGACCATGGCAAGGAGATCAAGGCCGACCATCCGGAGATCAAGGATCGCCCCGGCTACGAGCGGATCTTTCTCAAGCGGCCGCAATGGGAGTTTGCCCCGCACGGGACGTGCGGCACCGAGGTGAGCACGCTCTTTCCCCATGTGGCCGAGCACGTCGACGACATCGCAATGATTCGCTCGATGCACACCTCCCACTCCAACCACTACAACGCCACGCTCGGGATGCACACCGGGTCGTTCGCCTTCTCCCGGCCGAGCATCGGGTCGTGGGTGAGCTACGGCCTGGGGACGTTCAACCGCAACCTGCCGTCGTTCGTCGTCATCGCCCCGCAGCAGACCTACGCCGGCACGCAGGTCTACGCGAGTGACTTCCTCCCCGGCGCCCATCAGGGGACGCTCGTCGTCCCCGGGGCGGAGCCGGTGGCGAACGTCGCCCCACGGATTCCGGCCGACCGGCAACGGATGGAGCTCGAGGCGCTCTCCGCCGCAAACGCCGAGCATCTCGCCGGCCGCCCCGGCACCGCCGAGCTGGCGACGCGGCTGCGCTCCTTCGAGACTGCCTTCGGGATGCAGATGGCGGTGCCCGAGGCGTTTGATTTCTCAGGGGAAACTGCCGGCACGCTCGCCTCCTACGGCCTCCAGCCAGGGCAGACGACCGGCTTCGGCTGGCAGTGCCTCGCGGCCCGTCGGCTCGTCGAGCGCGGTGTGCGGTTCGTGGAGCTCATCGACACCGGGTCGAGCAACAACTGGGACGCCCACGGCGACATGATGTCGCACGTCGGCCTGGCGAAGAACGTCGATCAGCCGATCGGGGCCCTGCTTGCCGATCTCAAGGCGCGCGGGATGCTCGACGAGACGCTCGTCGTCTGGACGACCGAGTTCGGCCGCACCCCCTTCAACAACACCGCCGATGCCCCGGGACGCGAGCACCACCCGTGGGCGTTCACGTCGTGGCTGGCCGGCGGCGGCGCGAAGGGGGGGATCGTCCACGGCGAGACCGACGAATACGGTTTGCGGTCGATCGTGAAGCCGGTCCACACCCACGACTTCCACGCCACGATCCTCCATCTGATGGGTTTTGATCACGAGCGGCTCACCTACCGCCATGCCGGCCGCGACTACCGGCTCACCGACGTCCATGGCACCGTTGTCCATGATGTCGTCGCCTGATCGGGTCGCGCCATGCTCCCCTCCTCCACCTCCAAGGACGTTCCGATGACCCGCCGCGTCTGTCACGCCATGTTGTTCGTTCCGTTGGCAGCGATCCTCGGCCTGTTTGCATCCGGAGCGGTGGCCGACGGCTTCCGTGACAATGTCCGTCCGTTCATCACCCGCTATTGCATCGACTGTCATTCGACCGCCGACAAGACGGCCGATATCGATCTCGAGCGATTTGCAAGCGCCGCCGACGTCGCGGCCGATTCCCTCCCCTGGCAGCTTGTCGCCGATCAACTCCGCTCCGGGGCGATGCCGCCGGCCGGTGCACCGCAGCCGGCTGAAGAGGAGCGGGCGGCCGTGCGGGGGGCGCTGCGTGGCGAGCTGCTCGCGATCGCTTCGCGGACAGCCGGCGATCCCGGCCCGGTCGTGCTCCGCCGGCTTTCGAACGCCGAATACACCGCCAGCCTCCGCGATCTCACGGGCGTGGCGACGCTCGATCCCGGCAAGGAGTTTCCGGTCGACGGCGCCGCCGGCGAGGGCTTCACGAACGTCGGGCAGGCGCTGGTGATGTCGCCGGAGATGGTCGACAAGTATCTCGACGCCGCCAAGGAGATCGCCGCCCATGCGGTGCTCACGCCCGACGGGATCCGCTTCAGCCCGTCGACGACGAAGCGCGACTGGACCGAGGAGGCCCTCGCCGGCATCCGAGACATCTACGCTCGCAACACCGTGAACACGGGGGCGACGAGCGTCAACCTCCAGGGGATCGCCTTCGATACCAACGCCGGCGGGCGGCCGCCGCTGGTGGCGTGCCTGGCCGCGGCGCTCGCCGAACGAGACGGCTTGTTGGCGGGCACCGTCACGCTTGACGAAGCAGCCGCGAAGCATGGCGTGAGCCCGAAATACCTCGCGGCGCTCGTGGCGGCGCTTGTCGATCCCGCCCCCTCCCTGCCGCTCGAGGCCGTCCGGGCCGCGTGGCGCGAAGGGGGGCCGGGAGATGCCCAAGCGATTGCCGCGTTGATCGAGCCGTGGCAGTCGGCGCTATGGACCTTCAACACGATCGGGCACATCGGCAAGCGCGACGGGCCGAAGGCCTGGCAGACACCGGTCACGCCGCTGGCCGAACGGCGCGAGATTCGAGTCAAGCTACCGAAGGCCGGCGTGGCCGATTCGATCCCGGTGTGGTTTGCCGCCGGTGATGCCGGGGACGGTAGCGTCGGAGACGTCGGGATCTTCGAGGCGCCGCGGATCGTCGCCCCGGGGCGGCCCGATCTTCTCCTCGCCGATCTCCGCGGCCTCGTCGCCGGGCTGGCGGCCAGGCGCTCGATGTTCGTCGACGCCACCGCCGAGGTCCTCGGGCTGGTCGCCGGGATCGAGGGGGCGGCCGCCGAAGGCGCCCTCGACGACACAAAGCTCGATGCCCTCGCTGCCCGGCAGGGGGTCGACCGGGCGATTCTCACGTCCTGGCTTTCCTATCTCGGGATCGGCCAGGGGGGCGTGAAGCTCGACGGACGGATCGCCGGGCGGATGGAGTCGCATCCCGACTATCCGTTCGTGAAGGGGTGGACCGCCGCCGATGCTCTGTCGGTGATCGCTAATCCGTCGGATGAGACGGTGAAGGTGCCGGGGACGATGAAGCCCAAAAGCCTCGCCGTCCATCCCTCGCCGACGCTCCGCGCCGTCCTCGCCTGGAAGAGCCCGGTGGCAGCCACGGTGGCGATCGACGGCTCGGTGCAGCATGCCCACGCCGCCTGTGGCAACGGCGTCACCTGGGTGGTGGAGGTGCGGCGCGGTGGTGCGGTGGTGCGTCTTGCCTCGGGGAAGGCCCAGGGGGACAGCGTCGTCGCCGTCGGGCCCTTTCCGGAGGTCGTGGTGAAGCCGGGGGATGTCGTCCTCCTCTCGATCGGCCCCGGGGGACGCGACCACTCCTGCGATCTGACCGCCGTCGACCTCACGATCCGCGAGTCGGCGGGGCAGGGGCGGACCTGGAATCTCGCTCACGATGTCGTCCCCGATCTCCTCGCCGGCAATCCCCACGCCGACGCCCTCGGCCATCCCGACGTCTGGCACTTCGTGAGCGAGCCCGATGCCGATGAGACGGCGCTGGCGGTGATTCCGCGCGGATCGCTCCTCGACCGGTGGCGCTCGGCTGGCGACACCGTCGCCCGCCACGAATTGGCCGAACAGGTCGAGAAGCTCCTTCGCGATGGCCCCGGCGATCTCCCGGCCGACGCCCCCGACCGGCTCCTCCATGGTCATCTCACGAGCCTCACCGGGCCGCTCCTCTCCGCGGCCCGGGCCGACAGCCCGGCCGCTTCTCCGGTGGCCGCCGCGGTGACCGCCGCGGTGATTGCCATCAGCCCCGACCCGGCCCTGTTCGGCGTCCGCCCCGATGCGGGAGCGATCGATCGGACGGCGCTGTCGCTTGGGGCGCCGGCGGTGGTTCGCGTCGACCTGCCGGCGGAGCTCGTCGCCGGGGCGGAGCTCGTCACCACCGCCACGGTGGCCGAGGTCGCTGGCTCCGGGGTCGCTGGCTCCGGGGTCGCTGGCTCCGGGGTCGCTGGCTCCGGGGTCGCTGGAGCGGGGGGCTCGATCCAAGCGCAGGTTCTCCTCGAGGCGCCGGCCGCGCTTGTGGCGCCGCCGGGGGCGGCGGCGGTAGCGCGCGGGGGGCTGTGGTCGGACG
>Ga0208249_1000241_pt1 | contig 18001 bp, 12 predicted proteins | sample CryBogmetaGMA1M_FD_184546 | JGI IMG/M metagenome (GOLD analysis project Ga0208249, IMG submission 184546) | Freshwater microbial communities from Crystal Bog, Wisconsin, USA - MA1M (SPAdes) | ecosystem: Environmental > Aquatic > Freshwater > Lake | place: Crystal Bog, Wisconsin, USA | collected...
GGTCTGGGGAGAGCTCAATGCTCGGGAGGGGGACCGGCCTCGGCGAGGCGACGGGGAATCCCCTGCTCGAAGCTCTGGCGAAGCTGGTTGATGGTCAGGTTGAGCAGCGGTTGATCGTCCTGACGGATCGTCAGCCGCGGATCCGCCAGGACCTCGCCGAGTTCCTGGGCGGGGATGGGCTCCGGGGCCGCCGCCAGGGCCTGCTCCCAGGCCGCCGCCTGGGCTGGGGGCACGGTCACGAGGATGCGGGCACCGCCTTCGGCGAACAACAGCCGATCCAGCCGGGCCGCGCCGCCAGGCAGCACCAGGCTGGCGCCCAGGGAAGCGGCGATACAGGCCTCGGCAGCGGCCACCGCCAGGCCGCCATCGCTGAGGTCGTGGGCGGAAGCCACCAGGCCGGCGACAATCGACTGACGCAGAAAGGCCTGCACCCGTTGCTCCAGGAGTAGATCCACGCAGGGCGGCCGGCCGCTGAGACGGCCATGGATCACCTCCAGGTAACTACTGGCCCCCAGCCCGACCCGGCCATCGCCGGCCGCATCGATGTCGAGCGGCACCCCCAGCAACCAGATGCGATCACCGGGCTGCTGCCAAGCCAGACCACACACCTGGCTGAGGTCGTGCACCAACCCGACCATGCCCACCACGGGGGTGGGATGGATGGGCTGCATGCGCCCATCAGGCAGACGGGTCTCGTTGTAGAGAGAGACGTTGCCGCCGGTGACCGGCGTGGCCAGGGCCTCGCAGGCCAGCGATAGCCCGCGGCAGGCCATCGCCAGCTGCCAGTAGCCGGTGGGGGTGTCCGGGGAGGGGAAATTGAGGTTGTCGGTGACGGCCAGGGGCTCGGCACCGACGCAGCTGAGGTTGCGGGCCGCTTCAGCCACCGCCGCCATGCCGCCCCGTTCGGGATCGAGGGCCACCCAGCGGTTGGGGCAGTCCACCACGGCAGCGACGCCGCGGCGGGCGGCCTCGAGCGAACCGGGACCCTGCTGGGGTCGCAACCGCACCACCGCCGCATCGGCTCCGCCCGGCGGCACCACGGTGTTGGCCTGCACCTGGTGGTCGTACTGGCGATAGATCCAGCGCTTGCTGGCGATGGTGGGATCATCCAGCAGCCGCAGCAGCACCTGGCCCCAGGAGAGGGGCTCGGGATCCTCAGCCCCAGCGGCAGCGACCACACCGCTGCTGGCGGCCTCCGGAAGGTCCTCCTCCCGCCACAACCAGTGGCGCTGGATCTCAGCCGGCGGCTCGGCCATCAGCTCGTGATGGTTGATCGGCGTGTCGTCAGCCAGGGCGCTGGCCGGCACCTCGGCGGCCACCTCCCCCCCCTGGAGCACCCGCACCACGTTGTCCGCCAGCACGCGACCCACCACGGCCGCCTGCAGACCCCAGCGGGTGAAACGGGCCATCAGGGCCTCTTCACGGCCCGGTCGGACCACGAACAGCATCCGCTCCTGGGATTCGCTCAGCAGAAATTCGTAGGCGGTCATGCCGCTCTCCCGGGCGGGGACCCGATCGAGGTCCAGCTCGATACCCAGGCCGCCCTTAGCCGCCATCTCCGAACAGCTGCAGGTGAGACCGGCGGCCCCCATGTCCTGGGCAGCCACCACGTCGCCGGTCTGGAAAGCCTCCAGGCAGGCCTCGATCAGGCCCTTCTCCAGGAAGGGATCGCCCACCTGAACAGCGGGCCGGTCATCGAGGGAAGCCTCGGTGAGCTCGGCACTGGCGAAGCTGGCGCCACCCATGCCGTCACGGCCGGTGGTACTGCCCACATAAACCACGGGATAGCCAACCCCCTCCGCCCCGGAACAGACGATGTCATCGGTCTCCATCAGGCCGAGGGCCATGGCATTCACCAGCGGGTTGCCGCTGTAGCTGGGATCGAAGGCCACCTCGCCGCCGACGGTGGGCACCCCCACGCAGTTGCCGTAGTGGGCGATGCCGGCGACCACGCCCTCCATCAAGCCGACATTGCGGGGATCCTCCAGGGGTCCGAAGCGCAGGGCATTGAGCAGGGCGATCGGCCGGGCGCCCATGGTGAAGATGTCCCGCAGGATGCCGCCCACCCCCGTGGCCGCACCCTGGAACGGCTCCACCGCCGAAGGGTGGTTGTGGCTTTCGATCTTGAAGGCCAGCCGCTGGCCCTCGCCCAGATCCACCACACCGGCATTTTCACCGGGACCCACCAGGATGCGCGGGCCGCTGGTGGGGAACTGGCTGAGCAGGGGCCTGGAATTGCGGTAGCAGCAGTGTTCCGACCACATCACCCCGAACATGCCCAGCTCGGCGCGGTTCGGCGCCCGGCCAAGCCGCCTCACGATCTCGTCGTAATCGGCCTGGCTGAGGCCCTCCTTGCGCAGCGCCTCGGGCACAGAGAAGGAGGAAGGGGCCACGACGGCGTCGCTGCAACAGGATTCCAGTATCCGACCCGGCCAGGCGGGCTCAGATCCAGGGGTCGTCATCCTCGTCGGGACCGCGATAGCGATCGGGGCGCGACGACCGGCGGGGAGGGGCGGGCTCCGGCGCGTCCCAGGGCTCCTCCGGCCAGGGGTCACCGGCTTCTGGCCGCTCCTCGGACCGCTGGTCGGCGCGGTCGTCAGGCCAGCGCCGCGGAGCCGTGCCGGGGCCGGACTCCTGCCAGGGTGGTTCCTCCAGCCAGCCCTCCAGCCGCTCCTCAAAACGGCCGCCCGCCTGCTGGAACTGATTCCGCAGCCGGGCCGTCTCCTCGCCCATCTGATCGCGCCAGCGGCGGGAATGGCGCAACCATTCCTGGCGGACGCTGGCCCGGGCCAGGGGCAGGTCGTCGAGATGCTGGAGGGCGGTGGCCACCCGGCCGGGTTGTTGATCGACGATCCGATCGGGGGTGAGTCGCCAGCGACTGCTGCCGGGCAAGCGGGGGTCGCTGCGACTGACCAGGTAGTGGAGGATGCGGCCGCTGCGCCGTTCCACCACCGCATCAGCAACGCTGCCGAGGGGCTGGCCGTCGGCGCCGGTGAGGGTGGTGTCGAGAAGGGTCGGCAGCCTCTCCAGGGTGGCCTGATCCGCTTCGGCGGGCGGCCCCTTCACGAAGGCCTCGAGCTCGCCCACACCCCGCAACTGGTCGAGCCGCCAGACCAGGCGACGGGCACTGAAGCTCGAGGGGCGGCTCGCCCAGCCCAGCAGGCGATGGACAGGGGGATGCATCCAGCCCAGCACCCCGGAGCCGTGGTCGAGGCCCTGGTCATCCCGCACCCGCAGGTGCAGCAGGTCACTCAGCAGCAGCTGTTCGGGGAGGCTCACCGCGTCAGCTGCGGATCTGAACGGGCATCACCAGGTAGGTGAAGGCTGAGGTGTCGTCACCGGGGGCAATCACCGCCGGGGTGGTGGGGGCGTTGCTCTGCAGCACCACCTGGTCACTGGTCATCGTTTTGAGTCCATCCAGGAGATAGCGGACGTTGAAGGCGATCTCGATCGCTTCGCCCTCGATCGTGGCGGCGAGATCCTCGGAGCCACTGCCCACATCCTGGGCATCGGCGCGGATCTGCACCCGGCCGGCAGCCGGATCACTGCTGATCTTCACCACGTTGTTGTGCTGGTCCGCCAGCACCGCCACCCGTTCCAGGGCCGAGACGAAGGCGCGGCGATCCAGCAGGGTGCGGCGGTTGAACGACTCGGGGATCAACTGGCGATAGTTGGGGTAGGTGCCATCGAGGCTGCGGCTGGTGAGCACCTGATCGGCCCAGAGCACCACCACCTGACCCCGGTCACAGAAGAGGCTGAGGGGCTCCTGGGATGGACGACTGGAGAGCAACCGCTCCAACTCCCGCAGGGAGCGGGCTGGCACGGTGACGGCGAAGGGGGCTTCGTCCTGGTCGGGGAGGGCCTCCGGCTGGCCGGCATGGGGCAGCCGCAGCACCGCCAGCCGGTGGCCGTCGGTGGCGGCGCACTCCAGCCCATCGGCATCAAGGCGCAGATGCACGCCGGTGAGCAGCTGCTTGGCCTCATCGCCGCTGCTGGCGAACAGGGTGGCCCGCAGGCCCCGCACCAGGGCCTCGGCATCGAGCCGGATCGGTGTACCGCTCTGCACCAGGGGTAGATCGGGGAAATCCTCGGCGGCCATGCCCCGCATCTGGTAGCTGCCAGAGAGGCTGGTGAGCTCCACCTGCTCCTGCTCTTCTGCGCAGCTGAGGGTGATCGGACTGTCGGCCGAGAGGCGGGAGACGATTTCGCCGAACAGGCGGGCGGGCAGGGTGATGGCACCGCTGCTCTCGACCATGGCCGGCAGGCTGGTCTGGATGCCGAGGTTGAGGTCGAAGCCGGTGAGGCTAAGCCGACCGGTGCCCGCATCGGCGGTGAGCAACACATTGGCCAGCACCGGATGGGTGGGCCGCCCCGCCACGGCGCGGCTGACCAGCTGAAGGCTGGTGCTGAGTTCAGCCTGGGAGCAGACCAGCTTCACGGGGGTGGGACACGACGTTGGGCGGGCCCCACCGTTTCACAGGCCGGGCGAAAGCGCAACGGGCCGGAACCGACCCGCGGCACGACCGAGCCGTTTCCCCACCCCCGTTTACGACAAGAGTCTGAAATTCAGAAAAAAGAATTTTCAACCCGCAGTAGAAGGCGCTGGGGAATTGGTGGAAAAGCCGGTAGTTGCTCAGTGATAGCAGTCTTTTGCGGCCACGACCTCCGGGGAAATCTTCCGTGGACCAAACCACCAAACCACCGATTCCACTGTTTCCCGGTGCTGGGGAAAACGATGGCCTGAAGATGGCGCGGAGACCGGTTGGTTTTCCCCCTCTCTGGGGAGTGCTGTCCCCAGGCTTTCCCGGTGACGCTTCTGTGACTGGTTGTCACCGATGGTTCATCGGAAAACTCCCGGAACGGTGCCATCTCAGGGCCGTTCCGGGGGTTGGGGTTGGTGGGGATGGTCTGGCCGCCGGACGGTGCTGTCCGCAGCGACCGGCCGCTTAGAAGCCCATCACCTTGGCCACCACTTCCGTCTCCGGCGGCAGGCCGGTATGGAAGCTTGAATCGTTGTGTTCGATGGCCGTGGTTGGGTCTTTGAGGCCATTGCCGGTGAGCACGCACACCACGGTGGCGCCCGCAGGCACCTCCTCGCGGCGCTTGAGCAGGCCTGCCACTGAAGCGGCGCTGGCCGGCTCACAGAACACGCCCTCGCCCGAGCCGAGCAGCTTGTAGGCCTCGATGATCTCGGCATCGGTCACGGCCATGAAGTCACCATTGCTTTCGGCCCTGGCTTTCAGGGCGTTTTCCTTGTTCACCGGGTTACCGATGCGGATGGCGGTGGCGATGGTGTCGGGCTGCTCCACCGTGTGGCCCAACACCAGCGGCGCCGCCCCGGCCGCCTGGAAGCCCATCATCCGTGGCAGGAGGCGGCTGTGGCCGGCGGCCTTGTACTCGTTGAAGCCCATCCAGTAGGCGCTGATGTTGCCGGCGTTGCCCACCGGGATGCAGAGCCAGTCGGGGGCCTCGCCAAGGGCATCCACCACCTCGAAGGCAGCGGTCTTCTGCCCCTGGAGCCGGTAGGGGTTGAGCGAGTTGACCAGGGTCACCGGATAGCGGTCGGCCACGTCGCGGACGATCGCCAGGGCGCGGTCGAAATTGCCTTGCACCGCCAGGACCTCGGCGCCGTAGAGCAGGGCCTGGGCCAGTTTCCCCTGGGCCACGTAGCCATCGGGGATCAGCACAAAGGCCCGCATGCCGCCACGGCGGGCATAGGCCGCCGCGGCAGCGGAAGTGTTGCCGGTGCTGGCGCAGATCACCGCCTCCGAACCGGCCTCCCGGGCCTTGCTGATCGCCATCGTCATACCCCGATCCTTGAAGGAGCCGGTGGGATTGAGGCCGTCGTATTTCAGAAAGACCTTCACCCCGCGGCCGATCCGCTCGGCGATGCAGGGGGCCGGGATCAGCGGTGTGGCCCCTTCCCGCAAGGTGATCACCGGAGTCTTGTCGCTCACCGGCAACCAGGAGCGATAGGCCTCGATCAGCCCTGGCCAATCCTGCATGGTGGGCCTGGAGCCCAGGCGACGCAGGGATTGGAACAGGGGCACGGAGCTGTCAGCGGGGCTGGAGCGAATCTATGACTTGGCTCATCACGGCTTCGCCGCCGGCGGTGCTCCTTCTGCACCACGCAGGCCATCCAGGGGGGATTCAGAGAAGAAGCGCACCATCTCGCTGATCGAACTGGCCTTGCTCGCCAGGCCCATCAGTGCTGGCAGGTTCACTTCCATGTTGTTGGTCGGGTAGGCCCTCAGGAAGGAGAGTGCCGAGATCGTGCTCTTGTTGGGGTCGATCCCCAGCACCACTGCGGAGCGGAGGGCGGGCAGGCCCACCTCCGACGTTTTCAGGGGGTAGATGATCCGGGCCAGCCGCTGCAGGATCGCTTCGCCGATGCGGGTGTTCAGCAACCTGCTCACGAGCACGACCGGCAGGGTGGTGGAGGCGTTCAGCAGCTTCTTCACCTCCTCCGGCTTCTGCTTGCCCAGGGTGAGGATGTCGGCGAGCAATCCCCTGGCCTGGCCCGTGGCGGCGAGATGCTCGAGGTCGGCCACCGGGATCGAACGGCGGAAGGCACCGCTCACCAGCACCACGTTGTCGGCGGCCATGGCGGCCGGCGCCGCGACGCCGAGCCCCAGGCTCAGCAGGGCCGCTAACAGGTGCTGACGTTTGCGCAAGGGGATCACCACGAAGAGTTGAACTTCAATCTAGGGGCAGTCTTGGTTCGGCCTCGCTCAGGCCGGCAGGCCCACCCTGTCCTGGCGTCGTTCGGCCGGCACCAGCACGTCCCGCAGCAGGCGCACCACCCCCCGTTCGGCCAGTCCTCGCGCCATCTCCAGGCCCATGCGCTGAAGTTCCCGTTCCCCCAGCAGCCTCGGCAGGCGACTGATCAGCAGCTGGGGTTCAAACCCCGGCAGGCCCGCCAGGATCGCGCTGAGCTCCCGCACCGGTTCGAGGTCGAGCAGGGGACCGCTGCCATAGGCCTCCGCCGGCAGCTGCTTCCTCCAGGCGGGGGGCAGTAGCCGCGGCGGCAGGCGACGGCCCAGCCGCAGGCTGGTGCGCCAGGCGAGGTTGTCCATCTGTTCGACGGCCGCATCCACCAGTTGCTGGCGCAACAGGCCGCCATTGGCCGAGAACAGGAAATCGAGCACCTGGTCGAGCAATCCCTCCAGATCCAGCTGGTCCTGCAGGGAGGCGCTGCTGATCAGGCTTTCGAGCCGTTGCCAACGGAACTCGTCGCCGTCGTAGAGCATCTCCCGCAGGCTGCGCCGCAGCGAGGGATCCGGATCCTCCATCAGGCGGCGGGCGAAATAGGGGTAGGCGGCTCCGAGGATCTTGAAGTTGGGATCGACACTGAGGGCAATGCCCTCCAGGGTCACCAGCGAACGGATGATCAGCGCGTAGTAGGGGGGCACTCGGAAGGGGAAGCGATACATCACCCCCGAGAGGTCATCGGTGACCGCCTTGAAATCCATCCGGCTCACTCCCATCTCCAGGGCCTGGCCGAACACGGTTTCAAAAGCCGGCACGATTGGTTCGAGATTCACCTCTTCACCTAGGAATCCCAGGGCAACAAAATCCTTTGATAGCGCTGGGAAGTTGCGGTTCACAAGATGGACCACAGCCTGGATCAAGCCGGTGCGTGATTCACGCGAAACCTCGCTCATCATCCCGAAATCGAGATAGGCAAGTCGACCATCGGCAAGTGCCAGAAGGTTTCCGGGATGGGGATCTGCGTGGAAAAAACCATGCTCGAGGAGTTGTTGCAGGCTGCAGTTCACCCCCACCTGCACCATGTCGTCAGGATCAACACCGATGGCCTTCACCGCCTCCAGGTTTGTGAGCTTCACGCCATCGATCCACTCCATCGTCAGCACCCGCCGGCTGGTGGCGTTCCGGTAGATGCGGGGAACGGCGATCCGTTTGTTGTGGCTGTGAAGCCGGGCAAATGTCTCCGCATTGGTGGCTTCGTTGAGATAATCCATCTCTTCGAACACCCGTTTCCCTAATTCATCGATCAGGGCGACGAGATCGCTGCGGATCAGCCGCACACGCCGATTTAGCCAGGCGGCGATGTTGCGCACGATGTAGAGATCAAGGGTGATCTGCTCGCGCAGGCCCGGCCGTTGCACCTTCACCGCCACCCGTTCGCCCCCCTTGAGCACACCCCGGTGCACCTGGCCGAGGGACGCCGCCGAGATCGGCTGCCGTTCCAGCTGGGCAAAGATTGTGTCCACAGGGGCGCCGAGGTCCTCCTCGATGCAGGCCATCGCCAGCTGGGGCTCGAAACCGGGCAGCTGGTCCTGCAGCTGCGCCAGTTCCTCCAGTAGCACTGGCGGAATGATGTCCGGCCGGGTGGAGAGGGCCTGGCCGGCCTTGATGAACGCCGGTCCCAGGGTGGCCAGCAGGGTGGCGCATTCGTGGGCCCGCAGCCGGGCCTGCTCCGGATTGCGTAGTCGGCCGCTCAGCCGGTCCGCACTCACCGCCAGCAGGAACAAGCTGATCGGCACCAGGGTCTGCCACAGGCGCCGCAGTAGCCGGCGGGGATGGCCGGCATAGATGCGAGTGATCGCGGCGGGGTCGTAGCGCATCAGGCCGGCGGCCTCGATGAAGTCGCCGAGCTCCTCGCCGGTTCCGCCGGGACTGGCGTTCACTGGAGCGGCCTGATCGGCGGGGGCCTGGATCACCGGCATGGCCGGCGGCGGTGGCCCCATCGGATCGGTGCCGAAGACCGAAGCCCGCATGGCGGCGAGGGCCTGCTCCGCTGCCGTGGTCGAAGGGGCGGCGTCGATGGCGTTGTCGAAGGGGGTGACGGGGCGCGAGCGATCCATGGATGGCCGGGCCCGGGGGCGCCGCCAGGGGGTCCCCCCTTCTAAACGAACCACCGGTGTGCCCTGTGGCCGTTACGGTCGAATCCCGCGCCTGCCCTTGCCGTGTCCCCTGCCGTCATTCCCGCCCAGGACGGCCGCCTTGCCCTGATCACCGGCGCCAACAGTGGTCTGGGCCTGGAAACCGCCCGGGCCCTCAGTGCCAGTGGTGCCACGGTGGTGTTGGCCTGTCGCAGCCGCCAGCGGGCGGAGGAGGCCCGCACGTCCCTGCTGGCCGGGGCGGGGGCGGCCATCGACCTTCTGGAGCTGGACCTCGCCGACCTGAGCTCGGTGGCGACGGCGGTGCAGGACGTGCGCGAGCGTTATGGCCGACTGGATCTGTTGATTAACAATGCCGGCGTGATGGCTCCGCCCCGGCGGCTCACCAGGGATGGCTTCGAGCTGCAGTTCGGCACCAACCACCTGGGCCATTTCGCCCTCACCCTGGCGTTGCTGCCCTTGCTGTGCAGCCAGCCCATGGCCCGGGTCGTCACGGTGTCCTCGGGGGCCCAGTACTTCGGCCGGATCGCCTTCGACGACCTGCAGGGCGAACGGCGCTACGACCGCTGGCAGGCTTACGCCCAGAGCAAATTGGCCAATGTGGTCTTTGCCCTTGAGCTGCAGCGGCGGCTGCAGGCGGCCGCCGCTGGCCCCATCTCCCTGGCGGCCCACCCTGGCCTGGCCCGCACCAACCTCCAGCCCACGTCGGTGACGCTCAATGGCTCCCGCTGGGAGGGATTGGCCTACCGCTGGCTGGATCCCCTGTTCCAGAGCGCGGCGATGGGGGCCCTGCCCCAGCTTTATGCCGCCACTGCGCCCGACGCCACCCCCGGCGGTCAGTACGGCCCCGATGGTTGGGGTGGGCTGCGCGGCGGGCCCACCCCCGTGCGGATCGCTCCAGCGGCCCGCGATCCCGGCTGCGGCGCACGGCTCTGGGAGGTGAGCGAGGCGCTGGTGCGTCAGGCCGCTCCAGGATTGCTGCCGGCCGATACCGGTCTGGCCATCTCTTAGTGACAGGCCGCCCCCTTATCAAAGGTGCCGGCAGCCGCTAGCGTCGGGGGTACATCTGTATCCATCCGGAGGTCGGGGTGCTCACTGGTCTGCGCCTCGAGAACATCGCCCTGATTGAGCGGCTGGAGCTCAGCTTTGCTGCCGGTTTCACGGTGCTCACCGGCGAAACCGGCGCCGGCAAGTCGATCCTGCTGGATGCCCTCGATGCCTTGCTTGGCGGCGCCCAGGGGGGCCAGGGGGCCCGGTTGCTGCGGCGGGGTTGCGAGCGGGGCCGGATCGAGGCCTGCTTCAGCCTCACCCCGCCCCTGCTCAGCTGGCTGGAGGCCCAGGAGCTGGAGGCGGATGAAGGCGAGCTGCTGCTCAGCCGCGACTGGCGCCTGCAGGAGGGGCGGCTCTCCAGTCGCCATCGCCTCAATGGCATTGCCGTCAGCCGAGCCCAGGTGCTGGAGCTGCGGCCGTTGCTGCTTGATCTCACCGTCCAGGGCCAGACCCAGCAATTGGGGCGCCCCGGCCAGCAGCGCCGTTGGCTGGATCGGTTGGCCGGGGATCCGCTCCTGCCCCTGTTGGAGGCCACCCGCACCTCCTTCCGCCAGTGGCGCGCGGAGTCGGCCTCGCTGGCGGCCGCCCTGGCGGACCACGAACGGCTGCAGCAGCAGCGCCAGCTGCACGAGCAATTGCTGGAGGACCTGGAGGCGGCCGGACTTGAGGATCCGTTGGAGCGTCAGCAGCTGCAGACCGAACAGGACCGGCTGGCCCATGGGGTGCGCCTGCAGGAGGGGGTGATGAGCCTGCTGGCCCGGCTGGTGGAGGGGGCTGATGGCGCCCCTTCGGTGCTCGACCACCTGTCGGCTTGCGACCAGGAGTTGCAGCAGATGGAGGCTTTCGATGCCAGCGTGGGCAGCATGGTTCAGGCCTGCCGTGACGGTCTGATGGCCGTTCAGGATCTGGCCAGGGATCTGGATCGCTACGGCGGCTGCCTGGAGAGTGATCCGGAGCGCCTGGCGGCGATCCAGGAGCGCATGGCTGAGCTCAAGGCCCTTGAACGGCGCCACGGCCTCGATCTGGCGGAGCTGATCCAGCGGCGCGACCAACTGCGCCAGTGGTTGTCCGAAGCCGAGGCGGAGGCCTCCCTGGAGGGTCTGCGGCAGCGGGAAGCCTCCGCCCGCCGCGACCGTGACCACGGCGCGGCGGCCCTCAGCCAGGCCCGCCATGCCGCCGCCAGGGAGCTGGAAAGCCGGCTGATGGAGGCCCTGCGGCCGATGGGGTTGGCCAATGTGCGCTTCGAGGTGGCGATCGAAGCGGTTGAGCCGGGTGAGGAAGGGGCGGATGCGGTGCAGTTCCGGTTCAGCGCCAACCCTGGCCAGCCCCTGGCTCCGTTGGCGGAGGTGGCCTCCGGGGGCGAGATGAGCCGGTTCATGCTGGCCCTGAAAACCTGCCTGGCGGCGGCGGACCCCCACGTCACCCTGCTGTTCGATGAGATCGACAGCGGCGTGAGCGGCCGCGTCAGTGGTGCCATGGCCGCCCTGCTGCAGCGCCTGGCCAGGCAGCGCCAGGTGTTCTGTGTCACCCACCAGCCCCTGGTGGCCGCCGCCGCCGACCACCATTTCCGGGTCAGCAAGACGGTGGAGGCGGGCCTCACCCAGACGCGAGTGTCCCAACTGCGGGACACCTGGGCCCGTCAGGCGGAACTGGCGGAACTGGCCGGCGGCGATTCCGGAGAGGCCCACAGCTATGCGGCCAGCCTGCTGGCGGAACGGGTGGCCTAGGGCCTTCTGTTCAACCCTGCTTAGGCTGACTCCAAAGGGGTCTGGGTGGGCATGGAGGCTTCGAGTGACAGGCGAGAGGCCTGGTCAAAGGCAAGTCGGCCCTATCTGTTGGCACTGTTGGCGTCGGTGTTGATCGGCATTCTGCTGAGGATGCGCATTATTTATAACTATCAGGCCCAGCATTACTCTTCGAATGAAGTTCTTGATCTAGTTCGAAATACCATTCTAGCGGTCTACCTGATTCTTTTGGGTTTATTTTTACTGCTCACATTTCGCGGATTTCTTCCCGGTCTGGATCGACGTCCTCGCTTGATCACCCGCCGATTCACGCGCATGCTGGGGGTGCTGGCTTCCTTGCAGTTGGTGGCCAATCTGATTTCAGTGAATGTAACGATCTACCGACTCAAGGTGGAGTCCTACGAGTTATTGACCGAATCATTCGCTCTTTATCTTTCTATTAATCTATGTTTCATGTTTTGGTATTGGTACTGGGATCATCCTTTAAGGGATGCTGTTTTCAGTGGCAGTGAGCATCACAGCATCCCCCAGGGAATCATGTTTCCAGAAGAGCAGATGGAGGATCATTTTTTACATACGGATAGCTGGCTGCCCGGACCCGTGGACTATCTTTATTTCACCATTCTGTCCAGCAACTGTTTTGGCTCACCTGAGGGGCATCTTTTGATTGGTAGGCGACTTAAGCTATTGCAGATTATTCATACAATTTTTATGATCCTGGTATTTATCATTATTGTGGCCCGCGCCATTAACACCCTCAGCTGATCGGTTCCGCTTCAGTCGGCAGGTTCAGGGGGAGCCGCTTTCCACCCGGACCCGGAAGCTCGGATCGCCGGCGCTCGCCCGGGCCACTCCGGGCCAGTACTTCAGCTGCAGGTCACTGGCACCGTTGCCGATGACACGGAACAGGAAGGTGGTCTGCTGGGGGCCGCCCACCAGGCCAGGCCTGCGGCCGGGGCCGATCAGGGGCCCTGGATCCGACCAGAGTTCGGCGCCGACCAGTTGCAGCTGGCGCCGGTCGATGGTGTTGATCACCCAGCGGTAACCGGTGCCGGCATTGCCGCCCATCACCAGCCGCAGCTGCTCACCTCGGCGCAGGTTGATGGTGCGACCGTTGTCTTGGCTGCTGAGGCTGAGGGTGTGACCGGGGGCCAGCTCAGGCTCCCATTCCGCCGCCACCGCCGCAGCGATTCCGCCGCGTAATGGCAGCACTCCGCTTGCCAGCAGGCCACAGAGGCTGCCCAGCAGCAGGGGCTGACAAAGCCTGGCGGCCAGGGAACGGGGCATGGCGGTGGCGGAAATCCCGGCGCTGCCACGTTAGGTCCGGTTCCATCCCACGCCACTGAGGCCATGGCGACCCCCCTAAGCTCAGGGGCTGACGAAGGCTCCCGCATGCCCCGCGCCCGCGCCGGGTCCAGCCCCCAAACCCCGGCCCTTCGCCCAGGCGCCAGCGGGAATCAGCCCAGTTCCAATCCCGCCACGGCGGCGGAGATCACCCTCAACGGCGGCAGCCTTGAGGATGTGATCCGGGTGCGGGGCGCCCGTCAGCACAACCTCCGCAACGTCGACCTCACCATCCCCCGCAACCGTCTGGTGGTCTTCACCGGCGTCAGCGGCAGCGGCAAGAGCTCCCTGGCGTTCGACACGATCTTCGCCGAGGGCCAGCGCCGCTACGTCGAGAGCCTCTCGGCCTATGCCCGCCAGTTCCTCGGCCAGGTGGACAAGCCCGATGTTGATGCGATCGAGGGCCTGTCGCCGGCCATCTCGATCGACCAGAAATCCACCAGCCACAACCCCCGCTCCACCGTCGGCACCGTCACGGAGATCCAGGATTACCTGCGGCTGCTGTTCGGTCGGGCCGGCGAGCCCCACTGCCCCCAATGTGAGCGTTCAATCCGGCCCCAGACCATCGATGAGATGGTGGATCAGATCCTGGCCCTGCCGGAGGGCACCCGCTATCAGCTGCTGGCGCCGGTGGTGCGGGGCAAGAAGGGCACCCACGTGAAGCTGCTCAGCGGCCTGGTGGGCGAGGGCTTCGCCCGGGTGCGGATCAACGGCGAAGTGCGCGAGCTCTCCGACAACATCGAGCTCGACAAGAACCATGCCCACCACATTGATGTGGTGGTTGATCGCCTGGTGGCCCGCGAGGGCATCCAGGAGCGCCTCACCGACTCCCTGCGCACCGCCCTGAAACGGGGTGAGGGTCTGGCCCTGGTGGAGGTGGTGCCCAAGGCCGGCGAAGAGCTGCCGGAAGGGGTGGACAAGGAACGGCTGTATTCGGAGAACTTCGCCTGTCCGGTGCACGGTGCCGTGATGGAGGAGCTGTCGCCGCGGCTCTTCTCCTTCAATAGTCCCTACGGCGCCTGCGCCGATTGCCACGGCATCGGCTTCCTGCGCCGCTTCACGATGGATCGGGTCATCCCCGACCCCTCCCTGCCGGTCTATGCGGCGATCGCCCCCTGGAGCGACAAGGACAACAGCTATTACTTCTCACTGCTTTACAGCGTGGGCGAGGCCTTCGGCTTCGAGATCAAGACCCCCTGGAACAAGTTGACCGCTGAGCAGCAGGAGGTGCTGCTGCATGGCAGCAAGGAGCCGATCGCCATCCAGGCCGACAGCCGCTATCGCAAGAGCCAGTCCTATGAGCGCCCGTTTGAGGGCATCCTGCCGATCCTGGAACGCCAGCTGCGCGATGCCAGCGGCGAGGCCATCCGCCAGAAGCTGGAGAAGTATCTGGAGCTGGTGCCCTGCGCCAGCTGCCGGGGCCTGCGCCTGCGACCTGAGGCGCTGGCGGTGAAGGTGGGCCCCTTCGCGATCCATGAACTCACGGCCGTGAGCGTCGGCCAGACCCTGGAGCGCATCGAGGCCTTGATGGGGGTGGGGGCCAGCGAGGGGGCCGGGCCCCTGCTCAGTCCGCGCCAGATCCAGATCGGCGATCTGGTGCTCCGGGAGATCCGCATGCGCCTGCGCTTTCTCCTGGATGTGGGTCTCGATTACCTCAGCCTGGATCGGCCCGCCATGACCCTTTCGGGTGGCGAAGCCCAGCGCATCCGGTTGGCCACCCAGATCGGCGCTGGCCTCACTGGTGTTCTCTATGTGCTTGACGAACCGAGCATCGGCCTCCACCAACGTGACAACGACCGCCTGCTGGCCACCCTGCTGAAGCTGCGGGACCTGGGCAACACCCTGATCGTGGTCGAGCACGACGAGGACACGATCCGCGCCGCTGACCACCTGGTGGACATCGGTCCTGGGGCCGGGGTCCACGGTGGCCACATCGTTGCCCAGGGCGACCTGCAGGCGCTGCTGACGGCCGAGGATTCGCTCACCGGGGCCTACCTCAGCGGCCGGCGGGCGATTCCCACCCCGTCCCAGCGCCGGGACGCAGGCAGTCGTCGGCTCACCCTCGTCCACTGCAGCCGCAACAACCTGCTGGATCTGGATGTGGAGATTCCGCTCGGCCGACTGGTCTGCGTTACGGGGGTGAGCGGCAGCGGTAAGAGCACCCTGGTGAATGAGCTGTTGCATCCGGCCCTCGAGCACCGGCTTGGTCTGAAGGTGCCGTTCCCCAGCGGCCTCGGGGACCTGCGCGGTACCAAGGCCATCGACAAGGTGATCGTGATCGACCAGAGCCCGATCGGTCGTACACCCCGCTCCAATCCCGCTACCTACACCGGCGCCTTTGACCCGATCCGGCAGGTCTTCGCTGCCACGGTGGAGGCCAAGGCCCGCGGTTACCAGGTGGGCCAGTTCAGCTTCAACGTCAAGGGCGGCCGCTGTGAGGCTTGCAGCGGCCAGGGTGTGAATGTGATTGAGATGAATTTCCTGCCCGATGTGTATGTGCAGTGTGATGTCTGCAAGGGCGCCCGCTACAACCGCGAAACCCTGCAGGTGAAATACAAAGGTTTCACGATTGCCGATGTCCTGGAGATGACGGTGGAGCAGGCCTCCGATGTGTTTTCAGCCATTCCCCAGGCCGCCGATCGGCTGCGAACCCTGGTGGATGTGGGTCTGGGCTACGTGAAGCTGGGCCAGCCGGCACCCACCCTGTCCGGCGGCGAAGCCCAGCGGGTCAAGCTGGCCACGGAGCTCTCGCGGCGAGCCACCGGAAAAACGCTGTATCTGATCGACGAACCGACCACCGGCCTCAGTTTTTATGACGTGCATAAACTGATGGATGTGATGCAGAGGTTGGTGGATAAGGGCAATTCGATCCTGGTGATTGAGCATAATCTCGATGTGATTCGTTGCTCAGACTGGGTCATTGATCTCGGCCCGGAAGGTGGTGACAAGGGCGGCGAGATCGTCGTCTGCGGTACCCCTGAGGAGGTGGCGGAACATCCGACCAGTCATACGGGGCGTTATCTCAAGCAGGTGTTGGCCCAGCATCCGCCGCAACTGGAGCCTGAACCGGAATCTTTGCAGGAAGCTTCGATGGTTGTTGCTGCTGGTTGATTTGCCTTCGACGTTCGGAGCGCTCAGGCGATCCGGCTGGTACTGCCTGTCATGGCATTTCCTTCAGGGCCCTGGCGTGGTGAGCCAGGTGATCCTCCATGAAACTGGCGACAAAATAATAGCCATGGTCGTAGCCCTCCCGCATTCTCAATTCCAGGGGCAAACCAGCTGCGCTGGCGGCAGCGCTCAGGGCAGCTGGGTTTAGCTGTTCATTCAGATAGGTGTCGGCTGTGCCCTGGTCCACCAGGATGGGAAACGACAGAAAGGAGGAATCAATCTGGGCAGGTTCAGCTATCAATTTTTCTGTCGATGAACCTATCAATTGCTCCATTAAATAGGTGGGGTCCCATGCTTTCCAAGCATCAGTGTCGGCGCCGAGCAAATGGCGGAAAGCATGGATTCCCCAGGGGCATGCGCTTGGGTTGGCTATGGGCGCAAACGCTGACACCGAGCGGTAACGCTTGGGGTGGCGCAGGAACGCCACCAGGGCTCCGTAGCCCCCCATTGAGTGGCCGCTGATGCCCCGACGTTCCGAATCAATCGGCAGGAAGGACTCCACCAGATCAGGCAGTTCCTGCACCACGTAGCTGTGCATCTGATAGTTCTGGCGCCAGGGTTCTTCCGTGGCGTCCACATAAAAGCCGGCGCCATGGCCGAACTCCCAGCCACCATCGGGATTGCCGGGCACATGCCCGCCACGGGGGCTGGTGTCTGGAGCCACAAGGGCCAGACCGAAAGCTGCGGCATGGCGTTGGGCCCCAGCCTTCTGCATGAAGTTCTCATCCGTGCAGGTCAACCCGGAGAGCCAGTGGAGGGCTGGCACTTTCGTTCCCTTCAGGGCCTGGGGCGGCAGGTAAACACTGAAGATCATGGCGCATTGGAGCACCTGCGATTGGTGGCGATAGCGGCGATGAACACCGTCGAAACAGCGGTTCTCCGCGAGCAGTTCAACTGAGGTCATGGTTGGACACGGGGTCAGAAATGCACCACCGAGCGGATGCTCTTGCCGGCGTGCATGAGATCAAAGGCTTGGTTGATGTCCTCCAGGCCCATGGTGTGGGTGATGAAGACATCCAATGGGATCTCTCCGCTCTGGGCCTGGGCCACGAAGGCGGCAAGTTCGCTGCGTCCCCGTACGCCGCCGAAGGCCGAGCCACGCCAAACCCGGCCAGTCACCAGCTGGAATGGGCGGGTGCTGATCTCCTGCCCCGCTCCGGCGACACCGATGATCGTGCTCTCGCCCCAGCCTTTGTGGCAGCTTTCCAGAGCGGCGCGCATCACCTCCACATTGCCGATGCACTCAAACGAGTAGTCGACTCCGCCATCGGTGAGGTCGATGATCACCTGCTGAATCGGACCGTCGTAATCGCGGGGATTGAGGCAATCGGTGGCACCGAGCTGGCGGGCGATTGCGAATTTGTCGGGGTTCACATCGATGGCGATGATCCGTGAGGCCCCCGCCATCACCGCACCGATCACCACCGCTAGACCGATGCCACCAAGTCCGAACACCGCCACGCTGCTTCCGCGCTCCACCCGTGCCGTGTTGCGCACGGCGCCGATACCCGTGGTCACCCCGCAGCCCAGCAGGCACACCTTTTCTAGGGGGGCCTCCGGCTGAATCCTGGCCACGGCGATCTCCGGCAGCACGGTGTACTCCGAGAACGTGGAGGTGCCCATGTAGTGATGGATCACCCGGCCGCCGAGGGAGAAGCGGCTGGTGCCATCGGGCATCAGTCCCTGGCCCTGGGTGCCGCGGATCGCCTGGCAGAGATTGGTTTTGCCGGACAGGCAGAAACGGCACCGCCGGCATTCGGGTGTGTAGAGGGGGATCACGTGGTCGCCCACCGCCACCGAGGTCACACCCTCCCCCAGCTCCACCACCAC
>Ga0208249_1000243_pt1 | contig 17993 bp, 12 predicted proteins | sample CryBogmetaGMA1M_FD_184546 | JGI IMG/M metagenome (GOLD analysis project Ga0208249, IMG submission 184546) | Freshwater microbial communities from Crystal Bog, Wisconsin, USA - MA1M (SPAdes) | ecosystem: Environmental > Aquatic > Freshwater > Lake | place: Crystal Bog, Wisconsin, USA | collected...
CCTGCAGACCGATCAGCCGCGGAAGGCCGAGTTCGACTTCGATCAGGCGATCCGCCACGACCCGAAGGACGTCCGCGCCTGGTTCAACCGCGGCGTCGCCCAGGCCCACCAGGGGCGGTACGGCGACGCGGCGAACTCCTACGCCGAGGCCCTGAAGCGCGATCCGCAGCACGAGGGGTCGCGACGCAACATCGAGGTCGCCCGCAGCAAGGGTGGCAACCGACCCGCGCCGCTGCCGTAAGGCGTCACCGCGGGGGGGCCGGCGGGGCGAACACGCGGAGCGTGTTCTCGTCGATCTTCCAGGCGAGCCCGAGCGGCTCGACGAGGGCGTCGAGCAGTTCCGTTCGCGAGAGGTCGCGGGCATCGACCCTCACGATTTCGCCGGCGTCGATGCCGCGGGCGGCGAGCGAGTCCTCGTCGATCGTCGAGCGGAGGCCCAGGGCCTTCGCCACCGCGGGCACCGCCTGATCGAGCGTCGCCTCGAGACGGAGAGAATAGACCGTGTCGTCTTCGGCGGCGGGCAGTCGGGCGGCCTTGGGGTCGCGCCGCGGCGGGGGCCGCCTCGAGGCCGCAGGGGCGGCGGCACGATCGCCCGGCTCGACGCCCTCTTCGATGGGCACGATCGCGCCGCCGGCGGGAGCCCAAGCGACACGGAGATCGTAGTCGGCCAGAAGGAGGTCGAGCCGCTCTGCAAGTTGGAGCGGGGGCAGCGCCGCGGCCGGCAGGTGATCGTGCGGCACCCGGTCGAGCCCGGTGATCGTCAGGCTTGCCTCGGCGGCGGCCGCGGCCACGAGATCGCGCGGCCGGGCGGCCGCGGGCCAGGTCCAGGCTGCCCGCCGCTCGAGGCTCCGGCGGAGCGCGGCCGGCAGCAGGCGGAGGGTGCGGATTCTCGCGGCCTCCGCGGCGGCGGCGCGGCCGACGCGATCGCGGGGCGCGAGCCGCGTGGTCGAGGCGAGCGGTTCCACGGCGGCCCCTGCCGACGCGGCGACGCGGTCGAGCAGGCTGCGGAGCGTGTCGCCGTCGCTCGCGATCGTGACGGCCAGTTCGGGGTCGAGCCGCCGATCGACGATCACCGGTGCGCCGGTCGATTCCGAGACGCGCCGGGCCCACTCGCGGAGCGGCACGCTGGTCCATGCGGCCCGCACCTCGGCGTCGAGGGCCGTGGACGGCGGTCCCGCGGCCGTCCACGGCGGCAGTGCCGCGAGCAACGCCGCGACGCACGGTCCGACGAGGCGGCGTGGGGCCAGGCGACCGCGGGCGGTACGATGATCGCGTCCGGCCGGGGGCGACGGTGGCATGGCTCGGGTCCGTGGGGTCGCCGTCGAGGATACCTGCCCGCCGCGTCCATCGCCCATCCAGGAGAACTCCGCCATGCCGTCGTCGTCCGCCGCGCGGTGCGTGCTCGCCCTCGATCAGGGCACCACGTCGAGCCGCGCGATTCTCTTCGATGCCAGGGGCACGCCGCTGGCCGTGGCCCAGGAGGAGTTTCCGCAGCACGTCCGCAGCGCGGCCGGGCCCGACGGCGCCGACCTCGGCATCGTCGAGCACGACCCCGAGGACATCTGGCGGACGCAGCTGTCGTGTGCCCGGAGGGTGCTCGACTCGGCCGGCCTCGGTGCGGATCGCGTGGCCGCGATCGGGATCACCAATCAGCGGGAGACGACGATCCTCTGGGAGAAGGCGACGGGCAGGCCGGTGGCTCCGGCGATCGTCTGGCAGAGTCGCGTGTCGGCGCCGATCTGCGGGCGGCTGAAGGGGGCGGGCGTCGAGCCGGAGGTGCAGCGGCGGACGGGCCTCGTGCTCGACCCCTACTTTTCGGCGACGAAGATCGTGCACCTCCTGGAAACGATCCCCGGCCTCCGCGGGAGGTGCGAGCGCGGGGAGGTGCTCTTCGGCACGGTCGATTCGTTCCTCATCTGGCGGCTCACGGGCGGCCGCGTGCATGCCACCGACGTGACCAACGCCAGCCGCACGCTGCTGTTGGACATCGGCACGCTCGCGTGGAGCGATGAGCTGTGCCGCACGTTCGGGGTGCCGCGGTGCATGCTGCCCGAGGTCCGGCCGTCGAGCGGGTCGTTCGGGGAGACGGAGCCGGCGCTGGTGGGAGCGGCGTTGCCGATCCTCGGCTGCGCGGGGGACCAGCAGGCCGCGGCCTTCGGCCAGGGGGTCGAGCGGCCCGGCGACGCGAAAACCACCTACGGTACCGGCGCCTTCCTGATGTTTTCGACGGGGGCTCGCCCGGTGGCCAGCGGCAGCGGCCTGCTCACCACGCCGGGCTGCGGCACGTCCCCGGGGCCGCACTACTGCCTCGAGGGCTCGGTGTTCATCGCGGGCGCCCTCGTCGGCTGGCTCCGCGACGGGCTCGGCCTGATCGAACGGGCGGCGGACATCGAGGCCCTGGCCGCGGGCGTCCCCGACAACGGCGGGGTGACGATCGTGCCGGCCCTCACCGGGCTGGGCGCCCCGCACTGGGATCCCGCCGCCCGGGGCCTGATCATCGGGCTGTCTCGGGGCACGCACCGAGGCCATGTGGCTCGGGCGGCGCTCGAGGCGATCGCGCTGTCGGTCGCTGAGGTCGTCGAGTGCATGCAGCGGGATGCCGGGGTGCCGCTGCGGCATCTCCGCGTCGACGGAGGCGCCAGCGGCAACGACCTGCTGATGCAGATTCAGGCCAACGTGCTCGGCCTGCCCGTCGAGCGGCCGGCCGTGGTGGAGACGACGGCGCTCGGTGCCGCGCTGCTGGCAGGCTTGGCGTCCGGTTTTTTCCGCGACTCGGAGGCGGTGGCCGATGCCCGCCGGGTGGAGCGGCGGTTCGAACCACGGCTCAGCGACGAGGAGCGGCGGCGGATGCTGGCCACCTGGCGCGACGCCGTAGAGCGGTGCAAGGGCTGGGCCCGACCGCGGTGATCGACCGCGGCTTCGCCTTCCGCCGGGCGTCGCGAATCAGTAGCGGCGGGTGGCGTCTGCGGGCGCCGGCCGCTCGGCGAGCATCACGGGGGCCGTGTACCGCTCGGGATTGGCAGCGAACTGGGCCCGCGTCTCCGGCGATGCAAACAGATACATCCGCGACTGGTAGGTCACGCCGTAGGCCCGGCGGCCCGGCAGGCTCTTGCCCTGATCGACGACGGCCACGGGATCGTCGCCCGACAGCGCCGGCGAGTAGCGGTCGGGCGCCGCCAGGAAGGCCTGCTGCTGTTCGGGGCCGGCGAACAGATAGGTGCGGCCACGGTGCCGGGCGCCCCACTGGGCCCGCCCCTCCGTCCAGACCCCCTTTTCGGCCAACGTCACCGGGCAGTAGCCCTCGAGTCCCAGCGGCATCGACCCATACGGATCGGGACCGGCGGTGACGGCGGGAGCCGGAAGTGCAGGCGGTACCGAAACCGCCGCCGTCGCGGCAGGCGGCGGCACGGTTGCCGGCGTGGTTGCGGCCAGCGGCGAGGTTGGCCGGGCCGGGGCGAGCGTCGGCGGCTCCACGGTCTTGGCCGGCTTCGAGAAGATGCTGAAGGGCTTTTGGAAGGCGGTCGTGAACGCGGCCCACGTGCTGGTGGTCTTGGGCTTCTCGGGAAGGTCTGACACGACCGCCGAGGATTCGGGCTCGGCGGGGGGCGGGATGGCTCCGGGGGCCTGCCCGCTCGACAGCCACGGTGTAGCCGCCGAGGTCGGTTCGATCGCCCGGCTGACGGGCGGCGCCGTGGTCGCGTTGGTGAAGGCGGCGCCGCGGCCGGCCGCTTCGGCGGGCCACGATGGGGGCGCGGCGGGAGGCAGCGACGGCAGATCGGTGGCGGCAGCCGATACGAAGCGGCTCGGAGCGGGATCGCCGGCGAGGCTTGCTGCGGGTGCCGTCGAATGAGAGCTGGCGGCGACCGCATCGCCGGGGGCGGTGGTCGCGAAGTCGGACAACTGCCGCACCTTCGCCGTGACCAGCGAGATCGAGCCCCGGCCGTCGGCCGGGGGACCGGCGAGCGGACTTCCATCGCCGGCGGTCGCGGGGAAGCCGGCTGCGGCCCGTTCGGCGGCGGACCGGCCATCGGTGGCGAGACTTTCCTTCACTGTCGCCGAGTCACCGGCAGGCCGCGCGGCAGCGACGCTCGCCGCCGCATCCTGAGCCGCGCGGGCAGCAGCCGCCACGAAGGCCGTCGTCGTGGCCGGGCAGTCGAAGCGGACGAGGACCGCGTCTTGCTCGCCCAGGACGCAGGCCGACGGCACGTGCGCCACCTGGAGCCGCTTGGTGAGCCCGGGGCGTTGGTCCACATCGACCTTCACGGGTTCGAAGCAGGCAGTCAGAACCGCCTCGGCCTCGGCTGAGGCCAGCACCTGCTGCTCGAAGGCGGTCGATTCCGGGCTCCAGGTCGCCGTGAACACCACGAGCACGGGACGGTGGCTCGCCGCGGCCGCCGCGCGAGCTGCCGCGAGGTCCGCGTGCCACGGCTGCCCCGCCCACGCGGGCATGGCGGTGAGCGCGAGAAACCCGACGGCGAGTGTGCGAGCCAACGCCGTGTGCCACGTGCGGACCGATCGAACTGTGGTTGCCCCAGCCATCGCTCTGACCCCGTGATCGAGAATCCGGTCTCGGTTTTGCCCGCCCTGTCGTCGCCACCGCCGGGTGGTGACCTGGTGGTCAGGAAAACCCTGCGTCTGGTATCGGTCGATCCGGATGCAGGAATCGCGTCGAAATGACCGGTCGCGACCGGCTTGGCTGGGGCGGACGCCGCACGGTCTGCGTGGACGCCCCAGGTTTCCCGGTCGGGAACCGTGGGAAAACTGCAGCCTGGCGAGGTTTTCAGGTCTTTTCGCCCGCTCGACGAGGCTTCGCCCTGCTTGACAGATCAGCGGCCCCCACGGATACTTTCCGAGTCGTCGTAAATGACGATTCCGGAACGAGCTTTGAGCCTTCCGGAGGGTTTGTCGCAGGGCTTCGTCTCAACAGGTTGTGGGACGGGTCGCGGCCAGGGAGTCAGGGCCTCGCGAGAGGCTTTCCCACTGGGGTTTTCATCAGCCCCGAGTCCAGAGGTCGCGGCCTCGTTTCGGAATGCCGTCTCGAAGACGGCTTCGTTTTCGAGGGTTTTCTCCTGTTTTTCGGCAGGGAACTCGTCGCTGGATTCGGGCGGTGTTGCCCATGTCCTGTGCGAAAGCAGCCGGGTTGAAGCAGACGCCGTCCAGGGTTTCAGCGTTTCCCGGCCTTCCAGATCGGCTGCAGGGTCCGTTTCCAGTTCAGGGGTTTTGAGCATCCATGTCGAAGCGCAGGCGTTCGCGGCGTCCCGGTGGGTATGGCGGCCAGGGGCAGGGCCAGGGGGGCATGGGGCCCGCGCAGGGGCCGGGCCCCGGTCCCGGATACCAGGGCGGCGGCTACGGCCGGCGTCGTCGGTTCCGTCGCGGCGGCGGGGGCGGCGGCGGTTCGCCCCAGGCGGGCGCCGGTGCCGTGGACATGGAAGGCGAAGGCATGCGGCCTCCCGAGCCGGAACCGGAGGTCGCCGAGAATGGCGAGCCGATTCCGCTCGAGCCCGGCATTGGCGTGCTGGAGATGCACCCCAACGGCTACGGATTCCTCCGCAGCGTCGAGACGAACTACACCCGTGAGCGGACCGATCCCTTCGTGCCCGCGACGATGATCGATCGCTATCGCCTCCGCGAAGGGGTGCACATCAAGGCCCTCGTGCAACCCGGTCGCCGGCAGCAGGGGCCCCGGGTCCGCGAGATCGAGTCGGTGGAGGGCATGCCTCCCGACGACTACATCAACGTCAAGACCTTCGACCAGCTCACGCCGATCAATCCCGAGACCTGGCTGCGACTCGAGACGGGTCAGCAGCCGATCACCACGCGGGTGATGGACATCCTCACGCCGCTGGGCAAGGGACAGCGGGCCCTGATCGTCGCGCCGCCGCGGACGGGCAAGACCGTGCTGCTTCAGCAGGTCTCGCAGGCGGTCTCGACCAACCATCCCGAGCTCAACCTCGTGATGCTGCTCGTCGATGAGCGGCCCGAGGAGGTCACCGACATGAAGCGGTCGGTGAAGGGCGAGGTGCTCGCCAGCAGTCTCGACTGCGACGTCGAGAGCCACGTGCGGCTTTCGCAGCTCGTCGTGGAGCGGTGCAAGCGGATGGCCGAAACGGGCAAGGATGTCTTCCTGCTGATGGATTCGATCACCCGCATGGCCCGGGCGTTCAACAAGTGGGTGGGCAACACGGGCAGGACGATGTCGGGCGGCGTGGACATCAAGGCCCTCGACATTCCCAAGAAGTTGTTCGCCACGGCCCGCGTGTTCGAGGAGGGGGGCTCGCTCACGATCGTGGCGACCGCTCTGGTGGATACCGGCAGTCGGATGGACGAGCTGATCTTTCAGGAGTTCAAGGGCACCGGCAACATGGAGCTCGTGCTCGACCGAAAGCTCGCCGACCGCCGCGTTTGGCCTTCGATCGACATCTCGCAGTCCGGCACGCGCCGCGAGGAGAAGCTGCTCGATCCCAACACGCTGCATGCCGTGAACATGCTGCGGCGGACGCTCTCGAGCATGCACCACGTGGATGCCATGGAGCAGCTCACCAAGCAGCTTGCGAAGTTCAAGAGCAACCGCGAGTTCATCTCGCTGATCGCAAGTTCGCGGGACGACTGATCGTCGGTCCGCACCGGTCGTCGTTCCGTTCAGCGGCCCTGCGACGCAGCCTTGAGGCGGGCGAGCCAGTAGGAATACTGTGGGTCGCCGCAGCGGAACGAGAACACCGCATCCGGCAGTCGGACGCCTTCGCGGCCCTCCGACTTGACGCGCACGAGGATGGCGCCGTCGTGTCGCTGTTCGATCGACAACCGCTCGTCGGGGATGCTGGCTGTTTCGGAGTTCGAGGCCATGGCGAAGGCACTCTCGCAAGCGGGCGGAGCGCAGAGGGACGGAGAGTCCATCCGCACTCCCCCATCGGTTCGGATTATGACGATCCTGCGGGAAGGTTTCCAGTCGTGGGCCCCCCCGGACCGGGTCTGGCGGCAATCCCCGCGGAGTGTCGGGCCCGGCCCTTGCTATACTTCCGGTCTTCACCGTCCGGTTTCGACCGGACCCGTCACCCTCTGGAGGCCTGCCAGGCCATGACGCCCTATGCGTCGCTCGCCGACGACTTTTACGTCAACATGAACCTGGCGACGGAGATCGAACTCCCGGCCCAGCGGGAGACGATTCTCCAGTACTTCGAGCGGGTTCAGAAGCGGTTCCCGACGATGCGGAAGTTCTACTGCCGCGACAAGCGGGATTACGTCCTGGAGGAAGACAAGGATCAGGGCCGTTACCGCTGGGCCGCGGTCGAGACCAAGCGGCTCTGCTCCGGGCAGGTCAATCCGTCGTCGATCGAGGCCGCCCTGGAGCAGCATCGGCTGGTGCTCGACCTGGCCCCGGCCTTCCTGTCCGTGAGCCCGCTGGAGTGCGAGGCGCTCGACGTGCTGTTCGGCTTCGACTTCGCCTACCGCGGCAACCACAATGCCCTCCTCGCCGAGGCCCTCGGGGTGGGGCCATCCTTGGAGCGGCTGGGCGATGCCCCCGGGGCCCGCGTCATCAACTACGAGCCGTCACTCACGATCGCGATCGACGAGGACTGCCGGATCCAGGTGCGGGTCAGCACCGAGACGAGGACAAACGCCTTCCAGGTGCGGACGGGTGACTTCAACGAAGAGCAGCTGAGCGTCTACGTGACCGCCCGGCAGTACGGGAGTCTCGATCCCGACACGAGCTACGTCGAAGCGATGGATCGGCTGGCGCAGCTCGCCCGCGAGGTGGTGGACACCTGCGTGGTGGAGCAGATTCTCCGGCCGCTGGCGCGGACGATCTCGCTGAAGTAGGCCCGAACGGCTGCGTGTTCAGCGTGCCCACGTGGGGGCAGGCTTTTTCGGAGTGGGTGCAGGTTTTCAACCTGCACAAGCAGCGACACGCGGTAAATCCGCAGGTTGAAAACCTGCGGCCACTCTTCGAAAACCTACGGCCACTTTTTGAAAACCTACGGCCACGGTTCGGAAACCTGCGGCCACTGCTTCAGCGGCTGCGGTCGCCGTTGCGGCCCTTGTTGCGGGCGTCGAGGTTGCCGGCAATCACGATGCCGATCGCTTCGACCCAGCTCGGGACGTCGAGGACCGTGTTGAGGCCGCTTTCGACGAGGATGTCCTCGTCCTCCGCGGCCCGCGGACGCCGCTGCGGCTCCTGGCCCGCCTCCTCGACGCCGAGGAACTCGAGACCCTCGTCGTCTTCTTCGTGCCGTCCGGCGACGGGGGCGAAGTCGTCACGCCGGCCCCGGGAGAAGGAAGACGATCGAGACTCGCTGCTCGACCGGCGTCCCCCGCGGCTCCGCTGACGCGGCTGGGCGGAATCGCGGGTCGAAGACGGTTCGCGTTCGCCCCGCGACCGGCTCTCGCCGCCGCGACGCCGCCGCCGTCGGCGGCCGCGACCCTCGCCGCTGGCACCTTCCTCACCTTCCTTGGATTCGGCGGGGCGGTCGGTGCGAGGCGCATCGCCAGCGGGACCGGCGGCACGGGGCCGCATGCCGTACGCCGTGGGAAGCGGCTCTTCATCGCCATCCGCGGCGGGCGCCGGCCCGCGGGCGGAGCCCTCCGTGGAGACCTCCCCACGCTCGGCACCCTCGCCACTGCGGCGGCGGCCACGACCACCGCGGCGGCCACGGCGGCGGCGCCGCGGACGTCCCTCGTCGTCACCGCGCTCGCTTGGCCGGTCGGCGCCCTCGGCGTCACCGCGGCGTTCGGCTCCCTCGTCACCCGAACGGGATTCTGTCGCGTCGTCGCTCGGGCCCTCGTCGTCGATGCGTTCGGCACGCCGCCGCGGTTCCCGACTCTCCCAGGAATCGTCGCCGCGGTCTGACGTGCGGCGGCCCTCGTCGTCGCCGCGGGGCAGGTCGGACGGCCCGGCGTCGCGGGCGTCGGCCGAAGCCTCGGCGGGCCGATCGGCACGGCCTTCCTCGCGGCGGCCCCTGCCGCGGCCACCCCGGCGACCCCGACGTCGGCGGCGGCCACGATCGCCGTCACCATCACCCTCGCGAGACTGGTCGTCGCCGCCGCGCCGCTCGCCGGTGGGCTCGCCAACGGGAGCGGAGGGCTCGTCATCGCGGCGCGGCGGCCGCTCGGACCGGACGCCAGCATCGTCGTCGGATCGCCGGCGGCGGTCATCGCGGCCCTCGCGGTACGGCCGCTCGATCGACGGCTCGACCTCTCTGGCCGTATCCCGGGGGGCGGACTCGGCAGCCGGCCGTGGCGTCGGCCGCGGCGCGGGCCGCGGCTCGGCGGCACCGCTCACGCCCAGTTCGGCCGCGATGTCGTCCCAGCTGCCGGTCTGCGCCGGCGGTGACTTGGGCCGCTCCGGCGGCTTCGCTCGTTGGGCTGGCGGCTGCTGAGGCCGAGGCTGTGCCGGCCGCGGTGGCTCGTTGGCGGGTGTGGCGCCGAGCGACTCCGCGAGCGAAGCCCAGGGATCGTGGGGGTCGTGGTCCGACATGGTGCGGGTTTCCCTGCGTGGGGGTGGCAGGGCGGCGACGGCAGGCAGCCGTCAGGCGACGCCCTATACCTGCGGAGGATACACGAATCCCCCGAGTTGCGGCAGGTTCCGTGGTCCAACCGGCCGGATCACCGCTCGTTTCGCGGCGTCCGGCCGGTCGATCCCGGGGCGTCGGGTCACCGCTTCGGCCGGGTGACGTCGAACTGCCGGATCATCGAGCCGTTGTCGGCGACCTCGAACAGCGGCCGGTACGGGCTGGCCAGACCCCGCCGCGAGCGGCCGGCCGGGTACCAGACGAGGTTCAGGCCGACGTTCCAGGCGGCCGGCGAGAAGTTCGTGGTCACCCCGGTGCCGGTGATGTCGATCGACCTCGTCTGGCCGGGGATCAGGTAGGTGAAAGTGCCTTCCATCGCGAGCGAACGAGACAGCGGCGCCCGGAGCAGCGAGCCGACGATGCCCTCGCCGTCGCCGGTGGCTCCGCCCCAGACCTTCCACTCGTTGGCATCGCCGAACTGCAGCCGGTAGAAGCCGGTGTAGAGGTCGACGGTGCTGGCCGTGCCCTTGATCTTGCTGCGGCGGCCGAGGGAGCCGTTCTGGTCGTAGATGTTGGCGGCGCCCCAGAAGCCGATCTCGTGGTAGCCCCAGACGTAGCTGAGTTCGGCCCGGATCTGCGAGATGTCGGCGTTGTCCAGCCAGCTGTCGCTGAGGTAGTCGTACACGGCTCCACCCTGGAGGCCGCGGCCCTCGAAGGCCCGCGTGAAGAAGCCGGTGGTGACGAAGTTCTGGTCGCGGGCGTTCTTGCGGAAGGTCCGGTCGGCGACGGTGAGCGTCTCCGGCTGGAAGTTGGTCTGCGTGCCGCGCCAGCCGACCTGCCAGCCGATCCCGAAGGCGTTCCAGAACGGCATCGCCCAGTTGAGGTATTCGTTGGTGCCGTAGTTGCCGTGGAGGCCGAGGTTGGTGTCGTTGGTGAACGCCGTCACGCCGGCGCTGGCCGTGAAGTCGCGGTACCACCGCCAGCCGTAGTAGGGCTTGCCGAACCGCCGCAGCCACATGCAGAACCGACCGCTGTGGTGGCAGAAGGGATCTTCGTCTTCGCAGGCGTAGGGGTCGTCGTAGAACGATTCGACGTGCAGCTGGGTGGGATACTCGCCCATCAGCATGCCGCCGTCGTCCATCATCGAGCCGTCATCGCCCATCGGCATGCCGTCGGGCATTCCCATCCCCATCCCCATCGACGGATCGCCGCCGTCCATGCCCATGCCCGGCTCGAACGACTCGATGCTCATCGGCATCTCTTCCGTGGCCGACGGCGCGCCGCTGGGTGGCGTCGGCAGGGACTCGCCGAGCCTCGGGGCCGACGCGGTCGGCGGCGCCGCGGCCGGAGCCTGGGACGCGGGCGCCCGGCCCGGCACCTGGGCGTCATCGAGACCGCCGATCGGTGCCCGCTGAGCCTGCGACATCACCGACGGGAGCCCGTCGGCATTCATGGCGATCCGGTCGATCCGCGGCCGCGGCCCGGGCGTGGTGGTGTAGCGCGGGGCGAGTCCGCCGCCGAGCCTGTCGTCGCGGGCGGCCGTGAGTTCCACCGACTCGGCCCGCTGCTCCATCGCGACCGCCTGACGTCCCTCGGGCGCCAGGATCCGTCGGCTGCCGTCGCCCTGGGGTGTCCGCATCGACATCCCGAAGAGCTTGGAGTCGTCGTCGGTGTTGAACACCCGCTGCAGCGACCCGGTGATCCGGCCGGCGCTTGGCGCGTCACCGGCGGTGGCACGCGGCCGCGGCGGCATGGGGCGGGCAGCGGCCACGCGCCGCGGCGGGGTGGCACGCGGCACCTCGTCGGGAAGCACGACGGCGGCGGGGCCACCGGCAGCGGGCGCGGTGACGGCAGCCGCAGCGGGCTGCATGGCCTGAACGGCTGCAGGTTCGGGGGCGATGGCCGCCTGCGGCACCTCGGCCAGCGTGGCCGGCGCGGGCGACGCCGCATCGCGATGCGGCGTCCACTTGAGCTGCGACTCGGCCGCGGACGAGGCCGCGACGGCGACACCCGCCACGATGACGGCGAGCGGGAGCGTGATGCCAAGGCGAGTCGTGTTCATGCCGAACCTCCGATTCCGGGATCCGCCGGCCAAGCCAGCAGACTCTGCTCAATCGGAATCGGTATCGGCACCGGAACGACCCGAACTTTCGGAAAAGTCCACGCCATCAGCAGGGGTTTCCCAGATTGCCTGGTCCGTGGCCGTCGGGGCCGCCTGGGCCCTCTCGGCTGACGACGCAAAGTGGCAGCAGGTTTTCAACCTGCTGAATCCTGGGTGCTGCGCCGCCCCGCTCGGGGCCGCCCACGCCCTCTCGCTGGACGTTCGTCGCGGCCCTCCAGGCCTCGACTCACTGCATGTCCGCTGCGCTTCGCCATCGTGGCTCCGCTTGCTCCCATAGCCCGCTCGAGGGCCTGGGCAGCCCCTCGCTGAGTTGCTGGCCTGGTGAGGACGGAGCATGCCTCCGGCCGGCTGCGGGGCCGCGCTCAGATCACGTGGAGGCCGCCGACGCTCGGGGCAGCGCGTGAGCCAGGTCGTCGCGGAGGTCTTCGAAGGCCTCGAGGCCCACGGAGAGGCGGATGAGGCCGTCCGCGATGCCCACCGCCCGGCGGGCCTCGGGGGCGTACGACCCGTGCGACATCACCGCCGGGATCTCGATCAGCGACTCGACCGCCCCGAGGCTGACGGCGAGTTGGAAGAGCTGCGTCGATTCCACCACGCGGCGGGCGTCGGCCACGCCGCCCGCGACCTCGAAGCTCACGATCGTGCCGCCGGCCGACATCTGCCGCATGGCCAACGCGTGGCCCGGATGGCCGGGCAGGCCGGGGTAGTGGACCTTCGTGACGGCCGGATGCCCGGCGAGCCACTCCGCCAGCCGCAGGGCCGTGGCCGACTGCGCGAGCACGCGGAGTTCGAGGGTCTTGAGGCCGCGGGAGCAGAGGAAGGCCTCCAGCGGGCCCATCACCGCGCCCGTCGCGTTCTGGAGCCAGTGGAGCCGCGTGCCGAGTTCGGCGTCGCGAACCACGAGCGCCCCGCCGAGCAGGTCGCTGTGGCCGCCGATCGACTTCGTGGCGGAGTGCATCACGATGTCGGCGCCGAGTTGCAGCGGCCGCGAGAGCGCCGGCGTGGTGAGCGTGGCGTCGCAGGCGAGCAGGGCACCGGCGGCATGGGCGATCTCGGCACAGGCGGCGATGTCGGTGATCGTGAGGAGCGGGTTGCCGGGCGACTCCACCCACACGAGCTTGGTCTTCGGCCCCACCGCCCGGGCCACGGCGGCGGTGTCGGCTGTGTTCACCGCCCGCACGGCGATGCCCCGCTCGGCGAGCACCCGGTTGAAGAGCCGCCAGGTGCCGCCGTAGATGTCGGTGCCGGTCACGATCTCGTCGCCGGGGGCGAGCAGGAGCGTGGCACCGTGCGTGGCCGCCATGCCCGAGGCGAAGGCCAGGGCCCGCACGCCGCCGTCGAGGTCGGCGAGCGTCTTCTCGAAGGCGTGTCGCGTGGGGCTGCCGGTGCGGGCGTAGTCGTAGGCCGACGTCATCGAGGCGTCGGGCTGCACGAACGTGCTCGCGAGGTGGATCGGCGGCACGACGGCACCGGTCGCCGGATCGTGCTCCTGGCCGACGTGGATGGCGCGGGTGCGGAACTGCATGGAAGCCTCCCGCCGCCGGGCGGGCGGCTACGTGCGGTCGAGGGCCTGCGCGAGGTCGGCGACGAGGTCGTCGGCGTCTTCGATGCCGCAGGCCATGCGGATCATGTTGTCGGCGATGCGAAACGCCTGCCGCTCCTGCGGCGTGTAGTTCCAGTAGCTCATCACCAGCGGCTGCTCGATGAGCGACTCGACGCCGCCGAGGCTGGGGCCGATCCGCGGGATCTTCACGGCGTCGATCACGTCGGCCGTCCGCCGCCAGTCGGCGTTTTTGATGAAGAAGGTGACGAGCCCGCCGCAGCCCCGCATCGTCCGGGCGGCCACGCCGTGAAAGGGATGGCTCTCGAGCCCCGGATAGAGCACCCGCTCGACCCGCGGATGGCCCTCGAGGAACCGGGCCACCGCGAGGCCGTTGGCGTTGTGCCGCTCCATCCGCAGGGCCAGCGTCTTGAGCCCGCGCTCGAGGAGGTAGGCGTTGTGGGGCGAGTTGACGCCGCCCATGATCCCGCGGAGGTTCCGCACCGGCTCCATGAGGTCGGTGCGGCCGATCACCGTGCCGGCGAGCAGGTCATTGTGGCCGCCGAGATACTTCGTGGCCGAGTGGAGCACGAAATCGACCCCGGCCGCGAGCGGCTTGAGGTTGTAGGGCGTGCAGAGGGTGGCGTCGATCAGGGTGAGCACGCCCTTGCGGCGGCCGAGGTCGGCGAACCGTTCGACGTCCACCACGCTGAGGTGCGGGTTGGTGGGGGACTCGCTGACGAGAAACTTCGTCTTGGGCGTGATCGCGGCCTCCATCGCCGCGTAGTCGCAGGTCTTCACCTCGCGAAACCCGACGCCGAACCGCGTGAGGTGCTTGCGGCAGAACTCCCGGCTGCGGTGGTAGCACTCATCGAAGAACACGATCTCGTCGCCGGCGCTGCAGTGGGCCATCAGCAGGCCCACGAGCGCCGCCATGCCGCTGGCGAAGAGCACCGCCTGCTCGCCCCCCTCGAGGGCCGCGAGTTTGTCTTCCACGACCCGCTCGCCGGGGTTGCCGTAGCGGCCGTATTCCTCGCGCGGGTGCTTCTCCTCGATGAAGTCGATGATCGACTTCGTGTCGGGGAACGTGTAGGTGCTCGAGGCGAAGATCGGGTCGGTGATTGAGAAGCCGGGCTTCTGGCGGGCCTCGCCGGCATGCACCGCCGCCGTCGAGGGTCCGGGGGCCGCCGAACCGGGGGCGGACGACCGGGCCGGGTCGGGGGCGTTGCTCGTGGGCATTCGTGATCCTTGCCGTGCGTCCGCGGAAGCCATGGTCGCGGGGAGTGTAGTCGCGGAGTCGCGATTCTTCTAGTAAAAGTGTGTCATGGCTTCCCGTCGACCGGCCCCGAAATCGTCCGCAAAAGCCGCCGCTCCGCGGCCGCTCGTGCCGCCGGCGCGGGTGTTCGTCACGCTGGCGTCGCTGGCCGCGGCCACCGTCATGGTGCGGATGGGCCTGCTCGAGCCGCTGGTGGGCGGCATCGTCGATGCCGCGGTCCGCAACATCATCACGCTGATCCTCGGCTTCTCGGCCCTGATGGCCCTGGTCGGCTGGTTCCTCTTCCAGAGCGGCCATCCGGCCGGCCGCAAGCGGGCGGTGGCCTTCGGCCTCCTGGCCGCGGTGGGGCTGTCCTGCGCGGTGTTTCGCATCGAGCGGGTGTCGGGTGACCTCGTGCCGCAGCTGGCGTTTCGCTGGGCGCCGTCGCCCGATCGCCTCCTGCCACGAGCGGCCGCGCCGGCGGCCGAGGCGGCGCCGGCGGCCGCGTGGGAGGCCACGCCCAGCGACTTCCCCGGGTTCCTCGGGCCCCAGGGCTCGGCGTCGATCGAGGGGCCGATCCTCGAACCGGCGTGGGACTCGCGGCCGCCCGAGCAGCTCTGGCGGCGGCCGATCGGCGCCGGCTGGAGCGGCTTCGCCACCTGCGGCGACCACGCGGTCACGCTCGAGCAGCGGGGCGACGAAGAGATCATCTCCTGCCAGGCGATTCCGACCGGCGCCGTGGAGTGGACGATCACGGTGCCGGCCCGGCACGAGACCGTGCTCGGTGGCGTCGGGCCCCGGTCCACGCCCACGATCGCCGGCGGTGTCGTCTACACCACTGGGGCCACCGGCTGGCTGCACGCCATCGACGGGGCGAGCGGCCGCGTGCGCTGGAAGAAGAACGTGCTCGAGGATCTCGGCATCGATCCAGCTGCGCACAGCACACTCGTGGCCTGGGGGCGGGCGGGATCGCCACTGGTCACCGAGTCGCTCGTGATCGTGCCGGGGGGCGGGCCGCGAAAGGATGGCTCCGCCGTGTCGCTCGTGGCCTATGACCGCACCACCGGCGAGCGGCGCTGGACGGGCGGCGCCGAGCAGATCAGCTTCACGACACCGAAGCTCGTGTCGATCGCGGGCCGCACCGTGGTGCTCACCGTCAACGAATCGACCGTGGCCGGGCACGACCCCGCCGACGGCACCGAACTCTGGCGGTTCGACTGGCCGGGCCACTCCAACTCCGACGCCTCGTGCTCGCAGGCCCACGTGCTCGATGACGGCCGCATCCTGATCACCAAGGGCTACGGCCTGGGCGCCGCGGCGTTCGAGTCGAAGCCCGGCGATCCCCCAGCGTTCACCGCGGCCTGGCGGCAGCCCGGCCTGCTCAAGACGAAGTTCACCAACGTCGCGGTGCACGACGGCCACGCCTACGGCCTCTCCGACGGCATCCTGGAGTGCGTCTCCCTGGCCGATGGCACGCGGCGCTGGAAGGGAGGCCGCTACGGACAGGGGCAGGTACTGCGCGTGGGCGGCCTGCTGCTCGTGCAGGCCGAGTCGGGCGAGGTGGTGGTCGTGGACTGCTCCCCCGAGAAGCATGTCGTTCGCGGCCGCTTCGCCGCGATCGACGGCCAGACGTGGAACACACTCTGCCTCGCCGGCGATCGATTGCTCGTGCGCAACGCGGAGGAGGCGGCCTGCTATCGGCTCCCCTTGGCAGCCCGGGGCCCTGCACCGTGAGCCACTCCGGCATCGACGTCGATCTCGCGGGCCGCACGGCGCTGGTGACGGGCGCGACGCGCGGCATCGGCCGCGCGGTGGCCCTGGAACTCGCCGCCGCCGGAGCCCGCGTGGCCGTGCATGGGCGATCGGCCGCCGGCGCGGCGGAGGTGGCCGCCGCCCTCGGCCCGCGGCATGCCGGCACGTTTCTCGGCGATCTGGCAGCCGACGGCGGCGCGGAACGGCTCGCGGCGGAGGCCACGGCGGCCCTGCCGGAGATCGACGTCGTGGCGCTCGTGGCCGGGGCCGATGTGCTCACGGGCCCTGCGGCCGCGTGGGACTTTCAGCGGAAGCTCGACGCCCTGCTGGCGATTGACGTGCGGGCCACGATGGCGCTCACCCGCGCGGTCGGCCGCTGGATGGCCGAGCGCACTGGCGGCACGATCGTGACGATCGGCTGGGATCAGGCAGCCGTCGGAATGGAGGGCGACAGCGGCGAACTGTTCGCGGCGGCCAAGGGGGCCGTGATGGCGTTCACGCGGAGCGCTGCCCGGTCGCTGGGGCCGAAGGTGCGGGTCAACTGCGTGGCCCCCGGCTGGATCAAGACAGCCTGGGGCGACCAGGCCAGCGAGCGGTGGCAGCGGCGGGCCGTCCGCGAGAGCATGCTGGGCCGCTGGGGCACCCCGGAAGACGTGGCCCATGCGGTCCACTTCCTCGTCTCGCCGGCCGCGGGCTTCGTGACCGGTCAGGTGCTGCCGGTGAACGGCGGCTTCCGCCGGGCCTGACGCTCGAAAAGTGGGGGCAGGTTTTCAACCTGCCCATCGTTGATTTCCGCTGGGGGCGGCCCATGCCCCTCGTAGGAGCACGGGCCGTCCCCATCGGAAAAAATGCCCCGGCGTGGGCGGGCGAGGCGGATTGCCCGCCCACGCCATTGGGGCATCCTTCTGGACGGTTACTCCGTGCGAACCATGACGAAGCCGTGGTAGGCCTCGTTGCCGTGTTCGCCGATGTCGAGACCCTCGATCTCCTCCTGCGGGGCCACCCGGAGGCCGACGACGGCCTTGAGGATCAGCCAGCAGATTGCGGAGACCGGCACGACGTAGGCACCCACCATCAGCACGCCCACCAGCTGGGCGATCAGCTGCTTGGTGCCGCCGCCGAAGAACAGGCCGGCGTAGGGGCCGCCAACCGCGGCCGCTCCCACCGGGGTGTTGGCCACGGTGGTCGAGAGGTCGCTCGTGGTGAACAGGCCCACGCAGAGCGTGCCGAAGATGCCGCACACGAGGTGCACACTCGTGGCCCCGACCGGGTCGTCGATCTTGATCCGGTCGAAGAACAGCACCGAGAGCACCACGAGCACGCCGGCGATCGCGCCGATGATGGCAGCGCACTGGATGTTGGTGAAGGCGGCACTGGCGGTGATGCCCACGAGGCCGGCGAGACAGCCGTTGAGCGTCATGCCGATGTCGGGCTTGCCGAGCAGCAGCCAAGCGGTGATCGTCGCGGTGACGGTCGCCGCGGCGGCGGCCATGTTGGTGTTCACCGCCACCTGCGAGGCCAGGGCCCCGCCGTCAGCGGCCACGCCGAACGTGCTGCCGGGGTTGAAGCCGAACCAGCCGAACCAGAGCACGAGGCAGCCGATGAAGGCGGCCATCATGTTGTGGCCTGGCAGGGCCTGCACCTTGCCGGTCGAGGAATACTTCCCGATCCGGGGCCCAAGGATCATGGCTCCGGTGAGGGCCGCCCAGCCGCCCACGGAGTGCACCGCGGAGCAGCCGGCGAAGTCCCAGAAGTTCCACTCCTTGGCGAGGTAGCCGAAGCCCCAGATCCAGTGGCCGACGACCGGGTAGATCACCA
>Ga0208249_1000245_pt1 | contig 17958 bp, 14 predicted proteins | sample CryBogmetaGMA1M_FD_184546 | JGI IMG/M metagenome (GOLD analysis project Ga0208249, IMG submission 184546) | Freshwater microbial communities from Crystal Bog, Wisconsin, USA - MA1M (SPAdes) | ecosystem: Environmental > Aquatic > Freshwater > Lake | place: Crystal Bog, Wisconsin, USA | collected...
GTCGTCCACCTCATCGAAGACCCGCTCCGCCGCGCCCTCGGCGACTACTACTCCAAGCGGGCCCTCGAGACCGCGGCCGAGTGGACGGCCCGCGCGCCGGGCGGGATGCCGCTGCCCTACTCGCAGGACGAGATCCGCGATGCCGTCGAGCAACACGCGATGACGTTCGAGCTCCGCGAGGTCCATCCCGACAGGCTCGCGGCCGTGATCGGCGGGACCGCTCCGCCCACCGCCACCGCGAGCGGCACGGCGGCGTTCGACACCGACGCCCTCGTGCCCGTGCTCCTCTGGCAGCCGCTCACCCGCGACCCGCGGGTGAGCATCACCACGCTCTCCGCGCAGGAGGCGTTCGGGATCTACGTGAAGGCCGCGATGCTCGTGGGCGTGGTGCTGGCCAGCCCGTGGATCTTCTACCAGCTCTGGACCTTCGTCGCGGCGGGCCTCTACCGACACGAACGGAAGTGGGTCTGGACGTTCCTGCCGATCAGCGTGGGCCTGTTCCTCGCGGGGGTGTTCATCGCCTTCTTCTTCGTGTTCGACTTCGTGCTCGACTACCTCCTGCAGTTCAACGCCTGGCTGGGCCTCGACCCCGATCCGCGGATCAGCGAATGGATGAGCTTCGTGCTCATCATGCCGATCGGCTTCGGCCTCGGCTTCCAGCTGCCGCTCGTGATGCTCTTCCTGGAGCGGATCGGCGTGTTCGACGTCGCGGCCTACGTGTCGCAGTGGCGGATGGCCGTGCTGGTGATCGTCGTGGCCTCGGCCGTCCTCACGCCCGCCGATCCCTACAGCATGCTCTTCCTGGCGGCGCCCCTCGGCCTGCTCTACTTCGGCGGCGTGGCCCTCTGCCGCTGGTTCGGCGACGGGCATGGGCCATCCCGAGCGGCGGATTCAGCTCAGGCGACGAAGGCCAGCCAGTAGAACACGCTGCCGGTGATGGCGGTGAGCAGCAGGTCGCCGGCCGCCAGCCGGGCCAGCACCCGGTGCCGCGGCCCGTGGGTGCCCGGCGTCGGCGGCGAGGAGAACCGCGCCAGCGCCTCCCAGACCACCCACACCCAGAGCACGAAGGTCGAGACCGCGAACACGAGGTGGACGCCCAGCGCCACCAAGACGCCGGCCGGCCACCAGGGATTCGGCCGGCCTCCCCAGGCGACACCGCCGGCGGCCCGCAGCTTCCAGTCGCTGAGCAGGCGGACATCGATCTCGAACACGATGATCGCCGCCAGCAGGGCGACCACGATGAAGAGCTGCAGCCGCTTGTGGGCCGCGTAGGCGCCGCGGCGGGCCAGGCCGATGCTCCAGGCGAGCACGGGGAGCAGGGCGATCAGCCCGACGAGCACCACGTCCATCCCCAGCGAGGCCCGGGTTCCCAGGAAGCCGTCGATCCCTCGTAACGCCACCGGAGCCTCGGTCGTCTCGTTCTGCACGGGGCTCGTCCTCGGCGGGGGCTAGCGGGGCGGGAAATGAGGCAGGGCCGCCGATTGTAGCCCAGGGTCTGCCCGATGCAGGTGGCCGGCGGCTACGATCGTCGGGCCGGCCGAGTGGCGAAACTGGCAGACGCACGGGACTTAAAATCCCGTGGAGAGCGATCTCCGTGCGGGTTCGATCCCCGCCTCGGCCACTGATGGAGCATCCTGCGGTCGCTCTTGCCCCGGTGGGTGTCCGGCGGCTATTTCCCCGCCCATGCCCGCTTCCTCGACGCCGCCCGATTCCGCCCCCCGGCCCTGGCAGACGCCCGTCTGGCTCCCCTGGGTCTCCGCGCCGCTGTTCTTCCTCCTGCCGATCGGGGGCTGCGGCGTCGCGGCCACGTCCCGCCGACCCCCGGCCGCCGACACGGCCGCCGCGGCCCATCCGCTTCCCGGTCCCGCACCGGTCGCGACGATGATGACGGTCATGACGCCGACGCGGTGAGCTTCCCGCCGTCCGGTGGCGTGCGGTCGTCCGGCGCACTAGTTTTGCTCGTGGGTCTCGAGCCCGAGCCCCACGGAGATTTTTCATGTCGCTTCGTTCCCGGATCGCGCTGGTGGCCGCGGCCCTCGTGCTCGCCGCCGTCGCGGTGAGCACCGTCCTGCAGACGCTCGCCGCCCGTCGCGCCATTCTCGAGCAGGCCCGGGCCGGTGGCGACGGCATCGCCGCCATGCTCGCGCGGGTCGCGGCGTTCGCCGAAGACGTGCCGCCGGCCGTCGAGGAAGAAATCGGCCGGCACATGCTCGCCGAGGCCCGGCTGCTCGCCGCCTACGTGGCGTCCGCCGAGAAGGCCGGCACGTCGGCCGAGGCGATCGTCGATCGACTCCGCAGCGTCACCGACGACACGGTGGTGGACCAGCTGATCGTCACGGGCACCGACGGCGTGTGCACGATCGACACCGAGCGGCCCGAGAAGCCGTTCGTGTTCCTGCCCGACGCGGCCCGACAACCCGAGGCCCATGCATTCCACCGTCTGCTCACCGGCGAGATCGCCACGCTCGTCCAGCGGGCCCAGCGGCGCGACCAAGACGGCAAGGTCTTCAAGTACGCCGGCGTCGGCGGGCTCGACAAGCCCCGGATCGTCGAGGTGGGCATCGAGGCCACCTTCCGCGAGCGGCTCGACAAGAATCTCGGCGTCCGGCGGCTCGTCGGCGAGGTCGTCGGCGGAAACGTGAAGGAAGTGCAGGTCCTCGACCGCCAGCTGGTGCCGCTCGTCACGCGCCGCATCGACGCGAGCGGCTCGGCGACCGACGCCCCCATCGCCCTGGCCCAGGCCGACGCGGAACTCGTCCGCCAGAGCATGGCCGCCGGGGCTCCCGTAGGCCGGTTCACCGCCGACACCTACCGCGTGGCCGCCCCCGTGGCCCGGTCCGATGGCCGCTCGTCGGGAGCCGTGCTCGTGAGCCTGGCCACCGACTCCAGCCGCGACGTGCTCTGGTGGCAGGCCGCGGGGGCCGCCGCCTCCGCGTTCATGGTCGGCCTCCCCGGCGTGGTGGCCGCGATCTGGCTGGCCCGCTCGATTGCCGAGCCGGTCCGCCGGGCCCTCTCGGTGGCCGAGTCGATCGCGGCGGGCGACCTCACCCGCACGATCCAGGGGGAGGGTTCCCACGAAATGGGCCGGCTGCTGGGATCGTTCGAGCGGATGACGCAGTCGCTCGGCGGCCTGATCGGCCGCATCCAGGCGGCCGGCGAGCGGCTTTCCAGCGTCGAGGCCGACGCCGCGGCGGCGCTCACGCGGCAGGAGCGGGCCGTCAGCAGCGTGAACGGTTCGGCCAACGAGATCGCGGCGGCCGTCACGGAGATCTCCGCGACGGGCGAACAGCTCCTCGATGCCACGAGCAGTGTCACCGGCATCGCCCGCGAGGCCGCCCAGGTGGCCGAGCAGGGCCGCGGCGGTCTGGAGAGCATGACCGCCTCGATGGAGCATCTCGATGAGGCGATGAACGCCTTCACGCGAAAGCTCGCCACGATCAGCCAGCGTGCCAGCGGGATCACCTCGGTGGTGACCACGATCGCCAAGGTCGCCGAGCAGACCAACCTGTTGTCGGTGAACGCCACGATCGAGGCCGAGAAGGCGGGGGAGTCGGGCCGCGGCTTCCGGATCGTGGCCCAGGAGATCCGGCGGCTGGCCGATCAGACGGCTCTCTCCACCAAAGACATCGAGCGGATGGTCCGCGACATGCAGGGCGCCGTGGCCAGCGGCACCATGGAGATGGACCGGTTCCGCAACGAGGTCAGCGGCCGGATCGGGGAGGTCGCCCAGGTCAGCGAGAAGCTCGGGAAGATCATCGAGCCCGTGCAATCGGTCACGCGGTCCCTCGAGACCGTCCACCAGGGCATGGAGTCGCAGTCCCAGGGGGCCCGGCAGATCCGGGACGCGATGGAATCGCTCCGGCATGACGCCGGCGAGTCGGCCGAGTCGCTGGCGGTCTTCTCCACGTCGCTCGCCGAACTGCGGCGGTCGATCGGGGAACTCAACGCCGAAGTCGCCCGGTTCCGGACCCGCGGCGACCAGCCCGAAGCGGCCTGAGCAGGCCGCGGTGGGCCGAACCGCCCGAAGCCGCGGACCGCCGCGGCATCAGATGGGTTACCTGCGGGCCTCGCCTTGGCGGGAGGCCTGACGGTTGGCCAGGAACCGGCGGAGCCCGGTGACAATCCTGGTGGCGGGCTGGGAGCCCGATTCCACGTGGACGGGCGTCTCGCCGTCTTCGGTCACGATCACCTCGACCGCCTCGGCTGGCAGGTTTTCGCCCCCGAGCAGGTCTACGGCCGCCCCGGCCGGCTGGCCAGTTGCTTCGCCGGATGACTCGTCCCTGGGCGGCACCTGGGCCACCACGAAGTTGTCGCGGGTGAGCGAGTCGAACTCGGGATCCTTGATGAGCGTCGCCACCCGGGTTTTGGCGGCGGAATCGCTCGGCCTGGAGACCAGCAACAGCACCGGCTTGCGGCTGTCGCGGGCCGTCTCCACCGCCTCGTCGATCGACGACAGGATCCGGCCTTCGTCCTCGGGGTTTTCCGCCAGCACCGGGGCCGGCACGTGCTTTTCGAGGGCCGCGAGCCAGGCCTCGGGCGTCTGGCCGTGATAGCCCGACTGGGCCGTGATCTTGGCCCCATCGGGGGCGATCAGGACCGTGTTGGGGAACGTCCGGACGCCGTACTTGATGCACACCCGGGAGCGGGCGTGCCGCTCCTCCTGGGAAATCCCCTGCTGGGGTAGGTCGATCATCAGGAGCACGACTCGATTCTCGGCCCAGGCGAGGAACTGCTGGGAATCCAGCACCTTTTTCTCGAGGGTCACGCAGTGGGGGCACCAGTCGCTGCCGGTGAAGATCGTGAGCACCGGCCGGCCGGTCTGCTCCGCGGCCCTCATCGCATCGTCATAGTTCCGCAGCCAGCGGTCGCTGGCCAGGGCCGAACCGGCCACCGCCAGACCGATGACCACTGCCGCCGCCAGGCGACCGGCAGCCACCATGGCCGCACCGGCCGCTAACTGAAACCTTCCCGTCGTGCTGCTCAGACTCATCGTCGCTTGCCTCCTTGCCGTCCCGTTCCCATTTCATCGGGTGGACTTCCTTCGGCCCGCGAGCATCCGCAGGCCGAAACGTGCCAGAAAGGTAGGCTGACGGGGGCTCACCTGTAAAACTGTGAGCCTTGTGCAGATTACGCACCTTACCAAGCCCCCCCACGCTCGACGTGGCTGCTGGACTTAGGTCAACCGTCGCCGCCACAGCAAAGGCCTCGAAATCCTTCGAGCCACCGGGCGACACGCTGTCTTTGGGCTGGACCGCCGGCATTCACGGGGGCGGCGGTGGCGGCTTGATCTGCATCCGCCCAGGGGCCGGCTTGATCTTGCGGCCGGTGGGCCGGGCGGTGAGGACGGCGATCCCCGCAAGCACCGACAGCACGAGCACGATCCAGAAGCGGAGGGGCATGGGCGAGTTCGCGAAGGAACGGCTGCCGTCGACTCCGGGACCGCCGGGCGGCACTGGCCGGAACGTGTCCAAGCCTACCGAAAAGCGGCGAGGCCCACCGTTGCCGGCGGGCCTCGCTTGATCGTCAGGTATCGAGTGGCGAGTTGGAGGCTCGCCGCTGCGTGGGGCAGGACGCGGAAGGTCCGTGCCCCGCGGCAGGGACGACTAGAACTGGAAGATGAAGTCGCCGCCGCCGAACAGCTGGCCGTACTGGTTGCCGGTCCCGCCGAGCTGGCCGATGTTGCCGCCGTACGGCAGCGGGCCACCCGGACGGTCGGGCGAGTACCAGTCATACCGGAGTTCCGGGCGGAAGACCCAGTTCTTGTTGGCCCGGTAATTGATGCCCCACGTGATCTCCCAGAAGTTGCCCTGGTACGGGCCACTCACGCCCCCCGCACCGCCATTCAGCGGGTTGTAGTTCAGGTTGCGGAGGGGATTGAAGACGCGGAAGCCGTTGTTGTCACGGAAGTACTCGAACCGCATCCCCGCCGTCACCTTGTCGTTGACCGCGTAGAAGAGGTAGTTCACGAGGCCGTACCACTGGGCGAGACCGTTGTTCCCCTGGCTCGCGGTCGGGGTGTACATGCCGTCCTGGAGCCCGAACTGCCAGCCGTCGTCGTTTTGGAACACGTACGTCAGCTTGTCGGTCAGCTTGTTGATGTAGACCGTGCTGATGTACGACCGATTCGCGTTGATCGCCCCACCGGCGAGCGGCCCCGCGAAGATGCCGTTCATCATGTTGCCGGAGTTCGTGAAGATCGTAAGCGCCTGGCTCTCGTCCGAGCTCTTCAACGTGGCACCGCCGAGGAAGCCGGCGTTGTTGTTGAAGTAGGGATACCAGGTGTTCGCCGCCAGCGACGTGCCCGAACTCCAGTTATCCCACCCGTTGATGACGCCGCCGAACCAGGTCAGCTGATCGTTCGCTTTCCACTGGGCCAGCATGCCCGTATGGGTGAACGGCTCGCCGTACTGGAAGGTGTCGTTGATGGTGTAGAAGAAGTTACCGACCGCCGGCACGACTTCGTAGCCGATCGGCGTGTAGAAGTGGCCGAACTTCGCCGACACGTCGCCGCGGCCGAGCTCCGCGTAGAGCTGCGGCAGGGCCAGGCCGTAGTACTTGCTCGAGGCCCACTTCGGCACGAAGTAGGAGTTGTAGACGTTGTAGTTGTAGGCATCGAGGCCGGCGGCCGTGGTGAAGGTTGTGTCGGTACCGTACATCAGGTCGGTCCGACCGCCCCAGTCCCAGTCACCCGACTCGGTGTCGAGCGTCCGCTCGTTGACGAGGTTCAACTGGTTCATCATGAACTGCCAGTTGCGGTCAACGAACGTGATCGTGCCGTTCCACGGGTTGCCCCAGTTGTTGGCACCGATACCCGCGGCGAGCCAGCCGTAGGTGTTGATGCGGCGACTGGTGAGAAACTCCGTCTCCAGGTAGCGGGTCGGCCCATCCTCGATCTCGGCCTCGGCCTCCTGCGGCGGCAGCGCGCGATATTCCTGGGTGTTCTCCTGCGGCACGTTCGGCAGCACCGGCGCGTAGGGAACGACGGAGTCGTTCTGGGCCAACTGGCTGTAGAGGTTCGGATCGATCCGCGACGGCAGCGACGTGTCGGCGGCATTCGCTGCACTCACGGCCAACAGGCCGCTGGCCACCCAGACGGGCAGCTTGAACTTGGCGAAACGCATGGCGTGATGAACTCCCGGTCTTCGGTGTGGATGTCCGGCCCGCGGTGCCGCGGCCCGGCGTGACGTACGCGAAACACGGAGGCCCACCTACCCGACCGCAGAATCCGCCGATCCGCGGCGGCCGAGTCCCCCGTCCCCGAGGTGGAGAATCGACACGCCGGCCACCAGAAAACCCCCGCGGCCCCGGGCTCCGGCACATCTTTCGCGACCGGACCCCGGCTCTGGCGGAGTCTGCGGGTCGGGGAAACAGGCCGGTCAGCCGGCCGGGGCGAAGGAGCCCTCGAGCAGGGCCGCCAGGAAGGCCTCGGGCCGAAACGGCTCGAGGTCGTCAGCCGTTTCCCCGACGCCGACGAACTTCACGGGCAGGCCGAACTGCTCCGCCACCGGCACGATCACGCCGCCCCGCGCCGACCCGTCGAGTTTGGCGAGCACGATGCCGGTGCACCCGGCCGCCTCCTTGAAGCCCTTGGCCTGCGAGAGGGCGTTCTGTCCGGCTGTGGCGTCGATCACGAGGAGCGTCTCGTGGGGCGCGTCGGGAATCTGCTTGGCGATCACGCGGCGGATCTTGCCGAGTTCCTGCATCAGGTTGGCCTGCGTCTGCAGGCGGCCGGCCGTATCGACGATGCAGATGTCGAAGCCCCCTTCGACCGCCTTCGCGACCGCCCGGTGGGCCACGCTCGCCGGATCGCAGCCCGGCTCGCCGCGGACGATCTCGGCGCCGAGCCGCCCCGCCCACATCGCGAGCTGCTCCACGGCCGCCGCCCGGAAGGTGTCGCCCGCCCCGAGCACCACCGTCTTGCCGTCGCGGAGGAAGAGTCGCGCGAGCTTCGCGATCGAGGTGGTCTTGCCCGAGCCGTTGACGCCGGTGACGAGGATCACCGTGGGGCCCGTGGCCGCGGTCGCGATGCCCGCCTCGGCGGGCGCCAGCCGCGCGAGCAGCTGCGTGCGGATCGAGTCGAGCACCACCTCGGGATCGACCACGCGGGCCCGGAGCCGGTCGCGGACGTCGGTCACGATCGCCTCGGCGGCGGACGGGCCCATGTCGGTCTTCACCAGCGCCGCCCGCAGCTCCTCCAGGAACTCCTCGTCGACCAGCCGGCCCTCGCGCTTGAAGATGTCGCGGACGTCGGTGGAGAGCACTTTGGCCGTCTTCGCGAGGCCCGACTTGAGCCGGTCAAAGAAGCCAGGCTTCGCGGCGGGAGCGGAAGCGGGAACGGACGCCGGCTCCGCCGCTGCGGTCTCGGGCCGGGGCTCGTCCTTGTCCTTGCGTCCGAAGCGAAACAGTGCCATGGGGCGTGGGTCTCCGTCGGGGCGTCAGCCGGCTGCCGGCCGCGACCGGCCGCCGCGGCCGTCGAGGATCGCGCCGAGGATGCCGGCCACGAAGGTGGGCGACTCCTGGCTGCCGTAGCGGCGGGCCAGCTCGATCGCCTCGTCCACCACCACCGGGCCGGGCGTCTCGGTGTGGAGGAGTTCGAAGGCGGCGATCCGCAGGACGGCCCGGTCGGTGGCCGCCATCCGCGACAGCCGCCAGTTAACGCTCCGGGCGTCGAGGACGGCGTCGATCTCCGCCTGGTGGCTCCGGACACCGTCTACGAGCTCGTCGGCGAAGGCCACCAGCTCGGCCGACTTCAGCCGTCCCTTGTGGAACCGGGCACGGTCGCGGGCCTCCACGGCGTTCAGTTCGCCCTGGTAGAGCGACTGCAGGGCCACCTCGCGGGCGCGGCTGCGGCGGCTCATGCGGCGCCTCCCGCACGGATCGCCTGCAGGAGCCCCGCCATCTCGATCGCGGCCGCGGCACACTCGGCCCCCTTGTTGCCGGCGTAGCCGTCGGCCGCGTCGCCACCCGCCCGCACCATCGCCTGGGCGAGGGTGTCGCAGGTGAGCACGCCGAAGATCACCGGCAGCGCGTGGTGGCGGCCGGCGGCCTCGATCCCGGCCGCGGCGGCGGTGGCGATGTGATGATCGTGCGAGGTCTCGCCCTTGATGATCGCCCCCAGGCAGAGCACGGCGACGTAGCGGCCGGTGGCGGCCAGCCGGTCGGCGGCGAGCGGCAGTTCGAACGAGCCCGGCACCCACGCGACGTCCACCGCGTCGGCGGCGATCCCCGCCGCGACGAAGCGGTGCACCGCGCCCGCGAGCAGGCGACGCGTGATCGAATCGTTCCAGCGGGCCACGGCGATGGCGACGCGGGCTCCGCGGGGCGGCGGCACGGCCGTGCCGTCGAAGACCGTGGGCGTTGAGGTGCCGCTCATGCCGCTGCGCTCACGACTTCAGGGCCAGGAGGAACTCGCTGTTCGACTTCGTCTTCGCGAGCCGATTGACGAGCAGTTCCATGGCGTCGGTGGGGTTCATCTCGCCGAGCACACGGCGGAGCACGCAGATCCGCCGATACTCGTCGGGTTCCAGCAGCATCTCCTCGCGGCGGGTGCCGGAGCGGTTGATGTCGATCGCGGGGTAGATCCGCTTGTCCACCAGCCGCCGGTCGAGCACGATCTCGAGATTGCCCGTGCCCTTGAACTCCTCGAAGATCACGTCGTCCATCCGGCTGCCGGTGTCGACCAGCGCCGTGGCGATGATCGTCAGCGAGCCCCCCTGCTCCACCTTGCGGGCGCTGCCGAAGAACCGCTTGGGCCGCTGCAGGGCGCCCGAATCGACGCCGCCGGAGAGGATCTTGCCGGAGTTGGGCACCTCGGAGTTCCAGGCCCGTGCCAGCCGGGTGATCGAATCGAGGAAGATGACCACGTCGCGGCCATACTCCACGAGTCGCTTGGCCTTCTCGATCACCATGTCGGCCACCTGGATGTGGCGGCTGGAGTTCTCGTCGAAGGTCGAGCTGATCACCTCGCACGATGGCCCCTTGACCTGCCGCTCCATGTCGGTGACCTCTTCGGGCCGCTCGTCGATGAGCAGCATGAAGACGTAGGCCTCGGGGTAGTTGACGAGCACCGCCTTCGCCATCTTCTGGAGCAGGATCGTCTTGCCGGCCCGCGGCGGGCTGACGATCAGCCCGCGCTGGCCGAAGCCGATCGGGACGACCAAGTCCACCACGCGAGTCGAGATCTCGTCGGCGGTCGTCTCCAGCACGATTCGCTCGTCGGGGTGCAGGGGCGTGAGTTCGTCGAAGAACACCCGGGTGGTGAGTTTCGCGGGATCCTCCCCGTTGATCGCCTCGACGCGGAGCAGCGCGAAGTAGCGCTCGCTCTCCTTGGGCGGGCGGATCTGGCCGGCCACGCTCATGCCGTTGCGGAGGCCGAAGCGGCGGATCTGGCTCGGCGACACGTAGATGTCGTCGGGGCACGACAGGTAATGGGCGTCGGGGCTCCGCAGGAAGCCGAAGCCGTCGGGCAGGATCTCCAGCGTGCCCTCGCCGAACATCAGTCCGTTGAGCTTGATCCGCTCCTTGAGGATCCGAAACACGAGGTCCTGCCGCTTGGCCCCGGAGACGTCGCCGATGTTCTCCTTGCGGGCCAGTTCCACCAGTTCCTGCATCGAGAGCTTCTGGAGTTCCGCGATGAACGAGTCGCCCTTCTTGAGGGCCTCGTAGTGGCTGGTGACGTCGAGCCCGTCCTTGACCTCGGCGGCGATCTCCTCGGCGAGCGAGAGCGGTTCCCGGCCGGCGTCGTCGAGCGGGGATTCAGGGTTGGTGTTGGGCATGGATGCACCGGGTGCCGCGGCGACGCGAACGACGAGCCGAGTGTCGGCGTGACGGCAGGAGGGAAATGGGAGGAGCGATGTGACGAGAGGATCGCGACCGCGGCCACGTGTCGGCGCACGAGCGCGGACTGGCGGCGAACGGGCGGACGAGCAAGGAACCCCTGGCGTGAGCCAACCTTGAAAGGCGGGAGCCGACCGTCACCGCACGGAGGTTCGGGGGCTCATCGCCCCGAAATCGCCTGCCAGATCCGATCGACCTGGCCGGCAGTATAGGCTGGATCGCCCGAGGCATCCACGGACCACGTGGTCGCCCCGGCCGGCGGGGGGCGGTAGCCCCGCTCCCAGGCCCGATCCCGGGCGGCGATCTGCTCGGCCGACCAGCCCCGGGCGGCCAGCCGCAGCCGCCTCACCGATTCCTCACACTCCACCACCACCAGATGGGTGCAGAGGTCGCTCCACCCGGCCTGCACGAGGAGCGGCACGTCGAGCACGACGGAAGGCCTGCGGCCGCCTGAAAGGTTTCGCGCAGCCTCGTCGGCGAGCACGCCCTGCAACCGCTGACGGACCCGCGGATGCACGAGCGCTTCGAGGGCCGCCCGGTCCGCGTCGTGGGCCGGCGTGCCGCCGAAGACCCGGGCGGCCAAGGCTGCCCGGTCCACCCGGCCCTGGGCATCGATGACCCCGCTCCCGAAGCGGGCGGCGATCGCCGCGGTCACCTCCGGATCGGCGAGCACCTCGTGGGCGTGGCGGTCGGCATCGACGACGGTGGCCCCGTGCTCCGCGAACCGCCGCGCCACGGTCGACTTGCCTGCCCCGATCCTCCCCACGAGCCCGATGATGATCATCTCATTCGCACTCCGCCCACGTGGCTCCGGACTGCACCGACACCTCCACCGGCACCTCGAGCGCGAGCGCGGCCTGCATCTCCTCCGCGACCAGCCGCTCGATGGCGGGCACTTCGTCGGCCGGAGACTCGAGGAGCAGTTCGTCGTGGATCTGGAGCACGAGGGCCGCGCGGCGGCCTTCGGCCCGGAGGCGGGCATCGACGCGGAGCATCGCGAGCTTGATGAGGTCGGCCGCCGATCCCTGCACGACCGTGTTGACTGCCTCCCGCTCCGGGAGCGTGAGCGTCATCACGCCGACGGAGTTCCGCCGCTTGGCCTTCTCGCGGACGCCCGTGATGGCGCGGCGGCGGCCCAGCATCGTCGTCACCTGCCCGTCCCGACGGCAGCGGTCGAGCACGTCGTCCATGAACGCGGCCGCGCCGGCGAACGCGCGGAAGTAGCCCGCGATGAACTCGCCGGCGTCGGCCTGCGAGATGCCCAACGCCTTGGCGAGCCCGAACGCCGACTGGCCGTAGAGAATGCCGAAGTTCACCGCCTTGGCGATTCGGCGCATCGCCGGCGTGACTTCGCTGGCGGGCACGCCGCAGACGGCCGCCGCAGTCCGCGCGTGGATGTCCTCGCCGGCGGCGAACGCGTCGCGCATCGCCGAATCGCCCGAGAGATGGGCGAGGATCCGCAGTTCGATCTGCGAGTAGTCGGCGGCGACGAACCGCCAGCCCGCCTCGCCCGGCAGGAAGGCGGCGCGGATCTCCTGCCCCTCGGCCGTCCGCGTGGGAATGTTCTGCAGGTTCGGGTCGCTGGAGCTGAGCCTGCCCGTGGCCGTTACCGTCTGGTTGAAGGTGGTGTGCACGCGGCCGGTCGCGGGATCGACGAGCGCGGGCAGTGCGTCGACGTAGGTGCTCTTGAGCTTGGTGTACTTGCGGTGCTCGAGGAGCTTCGCGGGGAGCGGATGGAGCGGCGCGAGCTGCTCCAAGACCTCGGCGTCGGTGCTCGGGCCCGTCTTGCCCCGCTTCACCACCGGGAGTCCGAGTTCATCGAACAAGATCGCCCGCAGCTGGAGCGGCGAGGCGATGGAGAACTCGCGGCCCGCCAGCGCATGGATCTCGCGCTCCAGCGTCGCGAGCCGGCCCGCGTAGTCGGCGGAGAGCGCGGCGAGCTTCGCGGTGTCGACCCGCACGCCCCGGCACTCCATGCCCGCGAGCACGCCCGCCAGCGGCATCTCCACCGTCGAAAACAGTTCCTCGAGGCGGTCCGCGGCGAGGGCTGCGGGCAGGAGGGCTGCCAATGCGTGCACGAGCCGGCCATGCGTGGCGGCGGCCGCGGCATCGACGGGACGATCGACGACCACCGCGGCCGCGGGATCGACGCCCGCCACGCCGTGGCGGACCGCGGTCTCCGTGAGGCCGAGGTTTCGCTCGCCGGCCTCGAGGAGGTACGCGGCCAGCAGCGTGTCGAAGGCGGCGCCACCGAGCCGGATGCCGAGCGTCCGCAGGGCGACGTCCTGCCGCTTGAGATCGTGGCCCCGCTTCGGCACCGTCGGATCGGCGAGCAGCGCGCGGAGGTCGTCGTGGGAAGCGAGGGTCTCCGCCGGGAACCAGATGGCTCGGTCCGCGGAGGCGATCACCGCCCCGACGGGCCGTGAAAGAATCGTTGCCTGGGCTGGCGACGCGACGGCGATCGCCAGCGGCCCCGCGGACCGCAGGGCGGCCACCGCCGCGGCGATGCCCGCGGCGTCGTCCGGCTGCTCGACGGGCCGCGGCTCAGGCTGAGCCGGGGCGGCGGCCGGGGCCGGCGGGGCGACGGCGTCGTCCTCGAGGTCGAAGAGCGTCCGCGGACCGGCCTTCCGTGCCGCAGGGGCCGCGGCGGTCACCGGCTTCTTCTGAGGCGTCGCGCCGCCGCCCTTCACGACCCGGCCGAGCAGGCTGCGGAAGCCGAACTCGCGGAGCAGCCCGCCGAGCGCCTCGGCGTCGGGCGGATGCAGCGCGGCGGCCGCCCAGGGCACGGCCACGGGCACGTCGGCGTCGAGCCGGATCAGCTCTCGGCCGGCCCGGGCGGTGTCGGCGTGGGCGCGGAGGTTTTCCTTCCGCTTCGCGCCTGACACGGCGTCGATGTTCGCCAGCAGGCCGTCGAGGGTGCCGTGGGCCTGGAGCAGCTCCGAGGCGATCTTCGGCCCGATGCCGGGCACGCCGGGGACGTTGTCCACGCTATCCCCCACGAGCGACAGGAAATCGACCACCTGGTCGGGCCGGATCGACCACTCGGCCAGCAGCTCGTCGGTGCCGAGCGGCTGATTGGTGCGGAGGTTGAGCAGACTCACGTGCGGTCCGAGCAGCTGCCGCGCATCCTTGTCGGACGTGGCGATCGTGCAGTCGCCCCCTGCGGCGACCGTCCGCGTGGCGATCGTGGCGAGCACGTCGTCGGCTTCGAAGCCGGGCGCCTCCAGGCAGGGAATGCCGAACACGGCGAGGAGCCGCCGCACGAGCGGGATCTGCGGCACGAGGTCGGCCGGCATCTCGGCGCGGTTGCCCTTGTAGTCGGCGAACTTCTCGTGGCGAAACGTGGGCCCCGGCGGGTCCATCGCGCAGAGCAGGTAGTCGGGCTTCTTCTTCTCGATGATGTCGAGCAGGTCGCGGGTGAGCCCGAAGATCACCGACACGGGCGTGCCGTCCGGCGCCGTCATCTCGGGCAGCGCGTGAAAGAGCTGGTAGACCCGCGAGAGCGTGTCGATCGCGAGCACGGTCTTGCCGGAGAGGTCGGGCGTGGTGGCGGCGGGGGCGATGGTCATGACGCGGGTCAGCATAGCGGGGGACGGCGCGCGGGCGGGCCGCTCCGGGGCACGCCGCCGGCCGGAGGACCATGCTCGGAGCCGGCGGCACTTGTGATTTCAAGGCTCCTGCGGAATGTCGGCGTCTTGCGTCCACAAGTGTCACCGGCTCCTGCGCGTGGCCTCCGACCGGCGGCGTGCCAAGTAGCTGGGCCGCATACGTCTGGGATGATTTCGGCGGAAATGGTGACAGCCACCAAATCTGGGCAAGGTGTGGATTTGCCTGGATTTGGTGGCTGTCACCTTTATTGCCAACGGACGAGCGAGGGGCCGCCCATGCCCCGGGAGCCGGCGTTGCCGACCAGCGCAGCCAGAATGGCGAAGCGCAGTCGGCATCGAGCGAGCGGAGGGCCGGAGCCCGCAGCGAGCGTCCGGCGACGGGGCGTGGGCGGCCCCGAGCGGCGAACCACGCGAGATCCCCATCGCTCACGCGATTGGGCTTCCTGATGGCCGAGCGGGGCGGCGGACCGGGGGCGGGTCAGTCGCCGCTCGGGGGCTCGTACTCGAAGTCCTTCCACTTCATGGCGCGGCGGAAGGGCTCGATGCGGAGCACCACTTCGCCGTTCTGAAAGATCCGGACGGTGCCGCTCGTCTCGCTCACCGCCACCGCCACGCTCTTCGTGCGGCGGGTGATCGCGGCCGCCGCCCAGTGGCGGGCGCCGAGCCCCTTCGACACCGAGACGTTCTCCGCCGAGGCGTCGATGTAGCGGGCCGCGGCCTCGACCGTGCCGTCGGGGCCGATCACGAAGGCGCCGTCGAGCTGCGCGATCTCCTTGAGGCCCTCGCGAACCCGCGGGTCGGTGAGCCGCCGCTCGGCGCGGCTGTAGCCGCGGACGGGATCGAAGCCGGCGGAGTGGCTCGACTGCACCACCTTGCGGGTGTCGCCCACCACGAACAGCGTGCCCACCGGCTTGCCCTCGCGGCCCTCGCGGCCGATCTCCACGGCCAGGTCCACGACGAGTTTGAGCGTCTCCAGCGGCACTTTCGTCTCGAGGTTGCGGAGATCGCGAACGGTGAGCTGCCCGAGGTGCTCGGCGAGGCGGAGGAGGCTCACCGAGTCGATCGTGCCTGCCTCGAAGCCGCTGTAGACGGCCACGACCTGCGCCTCCGGGGCCACCATCTCCGCCGCCACGCATTCCAGGAGCGCCTGCGCGAGCCGCTCGTGCACCGGCAGGCCGGCGACATCGAGCGTCACCTGCTTCATGCCGTGGTCGACGGCCCCGTCGAGGTGGGCCGCGTCGTCGGCCGCCACGAGCACCGGGCCGGAGTGGGCCAGTTCGCGGACCCGTTCCCAGTCGAGCCGCTCCTCCACCAGGAGCAGGATCGCCTCGGCCGTGGTCGACTCGAACAGCCGGACGGCCGTCTCGAGCAACCGTTCGAGTTGTGGAGTGACTTCGGCGGCGGACATGAACCCGCTCCCTGCAAAACCGTGGGCCGCGGGTCGAGAAGGCCGTCCGGAAAGGACGGCACGGACGCGGCACCCCGCCGCGGAAGCGTACGCGGGGGCCGGGGGGCGTTCAAGGACGCCGCCTCAGCGCCGCGTCGTCGAACCTTCGGCCTTGCCGGCGGCGGACTCGGGCTTGTCGGCCATCAGGGCCGGCTGCTCGGTCGCCTTCATCGAGCCGCTGTAGGCGGCGATACCGCCCGGCAGCACGGTGCCCCACGCCCGCTCCTGATAGATGTTGAGGGCGTGCAGCGCGTGGCCCAGCGGACCGATCTTCCATTCCCGCGACGGCTCGCTCAGCAGCGCGCCGCAGAGGAACTCGGCGGCCGCCACGACCCGCGATTCGTAGAGGCGTTCCTGATCGAGCGACGACACCAGCCACTCCAGGATATGCCCCGTGGTCTGGATCTTCCGGTCGATGTCGTCGTCGCGGTCGGCCGGATACTTGAACCACTCGGTGCTGAACGAGCCGTCGCCGTTCTGGAGCTTCGTGAGGGCGAAGTTCTGGTAGTCGCGAACGTACTTGTCGGCCCGCAGGTAGGGGCCGTCGAGCTCGCCCGTGGCCCGCAGCCGCCGCTGGCAGCCGTACGCCAGGCCGTACAGACGGTGGGTGCCGCCGCAGGGTGCGCCGCGGATCGGCTGGACGATCTCCTCCTCGACGAGCCGGGGCAGCGACCACTTCTCGCCGTCGCGGCTGGTCCAGGTAGCGTCGGTGGGAAGGTAGTGCGCCAGCGCGATCAGGGCGAACGTGAGTTCCGTGTTCGCCTTGCAGGAGAGTTTCTCCTCCTCGATCAGGTCGGCCACCGTGAACTGCTTGCCCTGCACCGTGAGCGGCGAGTTGGCGGCGACCCGGCACTGGGCGAGGATCGCGAGATACTGGGCCGAGTGGCCCTGCACGCCCACGCCCTTGAGGGCCACGACGCGGTCGTCGACCGCGGCGAGCATCACCTGCCCGCGGCAGCGGCCGCCCATGTTCGACCAGCCGATCGCGCTCGCGAGGTCGCCCGATGGCCCGCCGACGCGGATCTGCGTGGGGATGCCGAAGGCGATGAAGCCGTGCATCACCTCCCAGGGCGTGTTCTGGGCCGTGTTGAGCGGCCGCCGCTGGTAGGTGGCGAGCGTCTGGGCGAGCCGGCCGCGAAGCCGCTCGAAGCGGCGCGTCTTCGGCGGCGGAGCGCCGGTGGCCTGCAGGCGGGTGACGACCAGCGGCGGCGTCTGCCGTTTCGCCGTCGGCGCCGGGGCCACGATCGCCGTCTGCGGCCGCGCCGGCTTCGGCTTGGGCTTGTAGTCAGGGTTGGTGGCGTCATCCACCACCTTGCTGGCCGCGTCCTTCAACTGAGAACCCATGGCCACCGCGTCGTTCCACGACGGCGCGCGGGGCGCGACGGCCGGCGCGGCCGCGGTGGCTGAGCGGGCGGCCGGGGCCGGCTTCTTGCGCTTCTGGGACGCCAGGCGGTCGGCCTCTTCCTGGGTGGGCGGCTGCGGCAGCGGGATGAAGGCCGGTGTGGGCTCGACCTTCTTGATGATGCCCTCGAGGAACCTCCCGGCGCGGTTGCGGGTGGGCGGTGCGGCGGAGCCCGACCGATCGCCGGCCGTGACCACGCAGCACACCGCCAGCACCACCGGGAGCAGGCTCGGCCACCCGCCAGGCGTCATCCGCGGGGCAGGCACGGACGGACTGGCCGCCGGCATCGTGGCGTGGTGGTTGGGCATGTCGGGCTGCGGTCGGGACTCGGAACGCGGTCGTGTGTTCGGGGTATCGACCGCCCCGCCGCGCGAATCATGGCCACCGACACCACCGGCCCGAGGGTCGGGGCAGATTACCGTCTTGCGCCAGCCCTCCCCCCTTCACAGCGAGCCGCCGCGAACTCAGAAGAGCTTGCGAAACTCCTCGGCGATCGACCACTCGGCCGCGGAGCCGGCCGGATCGGCCGCCCACTCCCTCCACTTGTTGACGTCGTCGCCAAGATCCCGGCCGCTCACCTTCTTGAGGGCGCCGACCGCCCGATACTGGACCGCCGGATCGGAATCCTCCAGGGCCTTCGCCAGCACCGGTACCGCCTCCTTGTC
>Ga0208249_1000246_pt1 | contig 17919 bp, 21 predicted proteins | sample CryBogmetaGMA1M_FD_184546 | JGI IMG/M metagenome (GOLD analysis project Ga0208249, IMG submission 184546) | Freshwater microbial communities from Crystal Bog, Wisconsin, USA - MA1M (SPAdes) | ecosystem: Environmental > Aquatic > Freshwater > Lake | place: Crystal Bog, Wisconsin, USA | collected...
GTGGCTGGTGGCGGCCCAGTCGGCCGACGGTCGTTGGGAGGCGGCTCGCCATGGCGCGGGCATCGAGCGCACGGCCGAGGGCCGCGAACGGCGGGGCGTGGGCGGCCGCACCGACCACGGCGTCACCGGCCTCGCGCTCCTGGCGATGCTTGGCGCGGGCAACACGCATCGCGACGGGCCTCACGCGGCCACGGTGGACCGTGGCATCCGGTTTCTCGTGGGGCGACAGCGGGCCGATGGCTCGTTTGCCGGCGACGCCGAGTTTTTTGCGGCGCTCTACTGCCATGGGATGGCGACGATCGCGGTTGCGGAGTGCCTGGCGATCACGGGCGACGAGTCGCTGCGGCCTGCTGTGGATCGCGCCGTCGCCCACACGCTCGCCATGCAGCATCCGCGCACGGGCGGCTGGCGGTATGCGGCTGGCGACCGTGGCGACACGAGCCAGTGCGGCTGGCAGGTGATGGTGCTGGCGACGGCGCGAAACGCCGGCCTCGGCGGGTTCGATGCGGCGGAGGCGCGGGCGCGGGTGTTTCTGCAGAGCGTCGCGGGGGGCGCGGCGGGTGGCCTGGCGGCGTATCGTCCGGGCGAGCGGTCCAGCATGGCGATGACGGCGGAGGCTCTCTACTGCAGGCTCGTGCTGGGCGCCTCGCCGGCCGCACCGGCCACCGCGGAGGCCCTGGCGTTCATCGCCGCGTCGCCGCCCACGGCCGCCACGGCCAACGCGTATACCTGGTACTACGCCACGCTGGCTTCGTTCCACGTGGGCGGTCCCCAGTGGGATCGCTGGAATGCGCAGCTGCAGGCCACGCTCGTGCCGATGCAGCGGCGCGACGGTGGCCCGCTCGACGGCAGCTGGGATCCCGATCCCGTCTGGGGCGGGCATGGCGGACGTGTCTACTCCACTGCCCTGTCGGCAATGACGCTGGAGGTCTACTACCGCCACCAGCCACTGCACGAGCGTGGGCAGCGAATGGCCCTCGCTCCCGCTTCGGCAGCGGTGCCGTAGTTCGCCGACAGTTTGACCGGGGAGGCCGGAGGATTAGACTTGAATCGTGGGCGTTCGGCCGCCGGACGTGGCATCGCCCCCCATGGAGCTCCCCCTTGATCAATCCGCTGTTCGCCATGTTCGGCCTCGGTCCCACGGAACTGCTGATCGTGGCAGCGGTGGTGCTGCTCCTTTTTGGCACTCGGCTGCCCAAGGTGATGCGGTCGCTCGGCGAGGGCATCGTCGAGTTCAAGAGGGGCGTGCAGGGCATCGAAGACACCGGTCCGGCCTCGCGTGATGCGGGCCGCCCCGACGCCCGTTAGTTCCCCGCAGGCGGCCAGCATGTTCGGCCTCGGCCCCCTCGAGATCGTGTTGATCGGCGCGATTGCCGTGATGCTCTACGGTAAGCGGCTGCCCGAGGTGGGCCGCAACGTCGGCAAGACGGTCGGCGATCTCCGTCGCCAGTGGCAGCAGCTCTCGCGGGAGCTCGAGGTGGCCGCGAGTGCTGAATCCTCTGCGTCGCGGCCGACCACTCGCCTAGGGCGGCGGCTCGACGATGAGCCGGCGGGTTCGCGGGTGGTGGAGTCGCCGCGCTTCGATCCGCCGCCGGCCGACTGACGGCGGCCACGCACAACGCGTCCGCGAAGCGGAAGTGTCTGGTATCGCACGAAGGCTGAAATACCGGCTGAAACCCGTGGTAAGCCGGTTGCCGCGCGACGTCTCCTTGATGTTGCACGTCCCGCCGAGAACAGTTCGCCGTCGCCAATTGTGGAAGACGAGTTGCCGGGGTTTTGCTTCTTCGCGGAACCCTTGCACAGCGTAGGCCAATGCAGGTGATTGCCCCGCGGCAATCTCTCTCCTGCGTTGGCTTTTTTTTGGGCGCCAGCATTCACGCCGGCGCATTTCGAGTCAGCGGACGACGCGTTCCTAAGAACCCGTTCGTGGAGCTGCTCGATGAATACTGCTCGTTGCGATTGTTTCTGCCGATCTGTTCGGTCGCTCTCTTCTACAGAGCGTGATTGCTGTGGCGTGTTCGGTCGCGGTGGCCGTCATGTTTCGCCGTTTCTGGCAGTGGCCGCGATGCTGGTCGTTGTTGGCGGGCTCTGCCGCCCGGCAGACGCACAGGTGGTCACCTGGGACTTCACCGCCACGAGCGGCAGTTGGACCCAGCAAAACGTGGCACAGGTGGGCCCACCACCGGTGAGCCCGAAGTGGGAATACGGCACGTCGTTCCTCTCGGGAACGGGAAACCGATGGAGCGTGAGGAGCGGGTCAACGCCGGCCACGGGCAACTACCTGACCAGTCCGTTGATCAAGCTGGACGTTCCGGCAGATAAGTTCACCTTCACGATGGCCCATCGCTATCGATTCAAGAGCGATGACGATGACGACGACGACGACGAAAGGTCCAAGCTATTCAAGAGCGACGACGACGACGAAAAGTCCAAGCCCGTCCCACTCGAAGCGGGGCAACTCGAATACAGCCTCGATGGCGCGACCTTCCTGCCGGTATTCAATACCGACTGGCTGACGAGTGGAACCGTCAGCGGCAACGTCTCGCCGTTCGTGAACTACGCAAACTGGGTTCCTCCCACCTACATCCCGGGAGCGAACGAGTTTCCCTTGATCCAGGACGGTGCTTCGTTTGTCGGTTACTCGCCGAGCCTACCGAGTTGGGTCGGCAGTCAGACGCAGACCGTGGATTTTCCTGGCGAAACAAACACGCTCCAGTTCCGGCTCACCCATGCCAATCTCGGTGGAGACGATTTTTTGACCGCGAGCATTCTTGGCGGCGGTGATCGTGGCGAAGACTGGGGCAAAGACGACTGGGGCAAAGGCAAGTATGGATGGGAAGTGCAGTGGGCGCAGGTGGAGATCGTGAACCTTCCCGAGCCCTCGACCTACGCCATGCTGGGCGTGTGCTTGAGTCTCGCGGCCCTGATGTGGTGGCGGCGGCTGCAAACACGGAGAGCGGCTGCCTGAGCGAGCGCGGCCCGTGGTGGAGTGATTGTGCGCCTGAGGCGGTGGTTGTGCAGCCGGTCGCTGTATTTGTGGGTGATTTCAGCGTGGCTGGATTTGTTCCCGTGCGGGCTCCGGTTTCTTCGGCACGGGCGGCACTTTCGGCACTTCGCGCACGCCGTGTGTGGTTGTAGGATTGCCCAGGACGATGTGATTTCCGACCGGGGAAACGCGTCGTTTTCGGGCGGCCGTCGCCCGTTTCGGGCAACTAGCTCAGTTGGTTAGAGCGCTACGTTCACACCGTAGAGGTCACAGGTTCGAATCCTGTGTTGCCCACTGGTCGATCGAGGCTTTTTTTCAGGGACATACGCGACCTGCCTTCATCGGCAGTGCCTTCGGGATGCGGTCGAAATCGGGGTAAGGAAATCGGGGTGCGCCCCGTTTCCCCGATTTCGGGTTCATCACCTACCCGAGGGCACTTTCAATGCGTCGCAAGAAGTCCGCGATCCCTGTCGTTCGTTGCCACCGTGGCCTGGCTCGTCTCCGACTCGATGGCCGCGAGTTCTGGCTGGGCCGGTTCGGTTCCCGAGAGGCCGTCGCGAAAGCCGACCGGCTGATCGCGGAGTGGCTGGCCAACGGGCGCAGGCTCCCCGCCACGTTGCCTGTCGAGTCCGCCACCTGTGAGCCATCGGCACCGGCGGCCGTCGCCGCAGTGGCATCGCCCGTGGTCACCTCATCGGCACCTGCACCCGCCACGTTGCCAACAGAGCCCGAGGGCACCGGCCTCACCGTGGGCGAGTTGTGCGAGTTGTGGTTGGCGTGGATCAAGGCCGAGCGGTTGGTTGGAAAGGAGGCCCGTGCCACCAGCATCCTGTTCGGGGCACGGCAGGCTGCCGCAGCGCTGCGGCATCACTGGTCGATGCGTGCCGCCGACTTCGGCCCTCGGGCTCTGTACGAGGTGCAGGCGGCCCTCGTCACCGAGCCATGCCGACCTGCGGGCAAACGCAAGAAGCAGGGCGGCAAGAAGTCGCCGCCGAAGTACCGGACGCGAAAGACGGTCAACGACGTGGTGGGCCGCGTGCGGCAACTGTTCAAGTGGGCCGTGGGCCGTGAGTTGGTGCCCGAGGGACGGATCGTCGCGCTCCAGCAGGTGGCTCCACTCATGCCAGGGCAGACCACCGCCAGGGACAACCCGCCCAAACGGCCCGTGTCCGACAAGGAGTTCCTCGCGGCTCTCCAGCACCTGCCGCCCGTCCTGGCCGACCTGCTCCGCGTTGTCGTTTTGACGGGGTGCCGCACGGGCGAGGCGTGCCAACTCACCCGCGACTGCATCGATATGAAGGACGAAGCATGGGAGTGGCGTCCCAAAACTCACAAGACCGCATGGCGTGGTCATGAGCGGGTGATCTTCATCGGCCCACGCGTGCAGGAGATCCTGCGGCCCTATATCGTGAAGGCCAACGGCGACGCGGCTTTCCTGTTCTCTCCGCGTGAGGCGATGGTTCAACTCGGGTACGAGGAACCGAGCCGTCGTGTCCGCGACCACTACGACACGGATTCCGCCAGGCGTGCCATCGTGCGGGCCTGCGAGGCCCACGGCATCCCGCAGTGGACGCCGCACCGGCTGCGGCACACCCGCCTGACGAACGTCCGCAACGAGTTTGGCCTCGACCACGCCCAGGCGATCGGCGGGCAGAAGAGCGCACGGGTGGCCGAAATCTATGCAGCGGTGAGCCATGAAAAGGCCCGCGAGGTTGCTTTGCGCACGGGCTGAATCACGATCACCACACCGACCAGGAACCCATCACCATGGCCAAGAAGAAGCCGAAGAAGACGACAGCCGTCCCAAAACATAGCCGCAACGACAGGAGGCGGTGCACGAGGTGGCAGGACGTGCAGACCTGGGACGACGTGGACAAGCTCCGTCTCACACCCGAGGAGATGGCGGAGTTTGAGGAGGACATCCTCACCGGCGGGCCGGTCGCCGAACGCCTCTGGAACCGCGACGCCGTCGCTTCCGACATCGGCGTGAAGGCCCACGACCGCGGTCGGGAGTTGATCCTGCCGGTTGCTGAAGGCTTTCCGGAGTGGGTCGATGGTTTTGAAGAAAAGTTTGGTCTGCTGCCAGACGAAGCGCGCGAGTGCCTGATCATGAAGCTCTGCCTCGTGTTGGAGCGGGGCTACATCTTGGCGGCTGGAGATGCTGCAGATTCCAGGCGTGCGGGGGCGAAGAGCGGCGCACGATTGAACGCCGAGAAGGCGGTAGCCACTCGCCGCAGAATCATCGACGCATACGACGCGACTGACTCGTCGCTGTCGGATGCGGAACGGTACGCAGCCGTGCAGGCTTCCACGGGCGTGAAGAGCCTCACGACGATCCGCAATGCTCTTCGGTTGCGGTAATGCGGCGCGGGAAGCACGATCGTCGTTCGAGGGCGGCCAACCAGGGCGCCCTTTTTCATGCGCTGGCGAAGCGGCTCGCCGGTCAGCACTTCACCAACCTGCTAGGAGGTTGGCGTCAACCTCCTAGCAGGTTGGTGATTCCACTTCGCGTTGCTTGTGCGTTCTCAGGTTTCCGGTACTTGGTGTGGGGAGTCGGTTTGATTCATCCCCAACACGGAGCCCATCGCCATGCGTCGCACCCGCCGCAAGCATCCAACCCGAAGCCGGAAGCCTCTCAACGTCTGCGTCACTGATCCCGATGTTCTCACCCTCCACCAGGTCGCTGCGTTCGTCGCGGAGACGACCGGCATCAAGCCGCACGCCAACACGGTGACGCGGTGGATCATCCGCGGCGCCCGCGGCCACCGGCTCGCTGCCACGCGAGTCGGGCACCTGTACGCGGTGCGTCGTGATGCCGTGCTGGCGTTTCTCGCAGCCACCAACTCGGATGCGTCTGGCACCGTCGATTCAGAGGCAATCCGCAAGGCCCGCGCCGAGGAATCCAAGCGGCGGCACCGCATCCTGGCGAGCGATCTGGGCCTCGACAACTGACCTCCCCCCACCCGCCGCACGGTGCGGCGAGCACACGCCCCCGAAACGTCAGGAGATTCAACGATATGCCGAACTGGTGTTGGTCGACCATCCAGATATTTGGTTCCAAGCGGGACACGAGAAAACTTTGTGAACTACTGCGAACACCGGCAAGCGAGTTCGATCTGAATGCGGCGGTCCCTATGCCAGATGACCTCATAGACGAGGAGGCAAGGGGTGAGTGGGCGTACGAGCACTGGGGTGTCCGCAACAGCAGTGTTGCAGACTGCCGATGGTTGCCGCGACGCCGTCGCGGCATGTTCGCAGCCGCTGCGGTCGAGGTACTTACGCGGTGGCGGCCACCGGACGAACTTGTTCGGGAGATGACGCGACGGTTTCCAAGGCTCGTCATTCATCTCTCCTACGAGGAAGAGACTCCGACTCGGGGGTTCGAGATCTACGAACGCGGCAGGAAAATCGCTGCGATCTACACCGACGGCCGCGGAGTTCTTCGGAAAGACAAGGGACTGTGATACCCAACCGCACAATGCCGGTGCGCATTCGCGATGACCACTACGACGAGGTGACCAATGACCGTTGACCGTTCCGCCCTGGCCGCAGTCCTGCGGCTCGCGGCTCCCCTGGCTCCCGCGTTCTCCATCGACGCCGCCGTGGATGCGGCACTCGATCACCTGGGCGGTGCCGTCGCCACCGCCGACCGACTCCCGATGCCTGCTCCAGCATCGGCGCCACCCACGCCGCCAGAGCCCACAGAGGGCCAGGTGCGCGTCGAGGTGGTCGAGGCATCCGAGCGCGAATGGCCCGACAGCGGCGTTGTGCTGACCCTCATGCTGCGTGCAGTCGATGACCCGACCATCGAGCCCATTCGATGCCGTTTCGACAAGGCCCGCGACGTGCCTCGCAGGATCGCACTGCAAGCCCTCGGCGGACTCGCAGACGGTGAGGACGTGTCTGCCCTGGTCGGCAGGCAGGCCGTGGTGGAGACGAAGCCGTACACGACCCGCGAAGGCGTCGAGCGGCTTGGGGTGGCGAAGTGGATCGTGCCGCGGAAGCCTCGCCAACCAGGGCAACGACCGGCGGCGGTGAAGAACCGAAAGCCTGCACCGCCCGCGGATGAGGACATCGCCTTCTGACAAAAAAAGCCCGCCTCGGGGAGCGAGTCCGAGGCGGGCCGAGATGCACGACGAGCGACCGACGTGCAGCCTCGATTCTACCCGTTCGGTCGCATCCCCCAACGATCGACCACCTGCCAGGGAGAGGCAGGCGACGAGCGAACGGAGTCGCACGATGCTCACCGAAGGCAAGCGAAGGTCGGCAGGAAAAAGGGCGGTGCCTGCCGACCCATTCGACACGACGTCGATGGAGAGGCCCGAGTCAGAGAAGGATGTTCTGGCGGGGCTGCTCAATGCGATCGACTACAGGCCGACCGAGGTGGCCGCGGGGCTGATGCCGCAGATGTTCACCGACCCGCTGCGCGCCGACATCATGGCCGCGATTCATGCCGCCCTGCAGAGCGATTCGCCAGGGATCGCCGACGTCTTCACGGCCATCCGCCGCCAGGCCGCGGCCTCGGGCCAGGACTACGACGAGGCGAAAGCGGTTGCGGTTGACCTGATCCAGCAACAGCACGGCCGCGACCCGATCCGCTTTGCAGCTCTGGCCGCCGAGGATGTTCGCAAGGCGCACGCTCAACGTGAGGCAATCCGAACACTGCAGGACGGCCTCCATGACATCCGCACCGGCGGGCTCGCGGAGGTGAGCCGCGTGGCCGAGCGGCTGACAGTTATCCGCCACGCCGCCAGCAAAGACCGGTCGGCGTCGGGGGCTGTGCGGCTCACGGACTGCATTCGCGATTGGCTGGAGCGGGACGAACCCGAGGCGATTCTCACGGGGTTGCTGCCCTTCGATCGCGCCACCGACGGCGGGCTCCCACTCGGTGCCGTCACGCTGTTTGCTGCACCGCCTGGAGTGGGGAAGACCGCCATCGCCCTACAACTCGCTCTCGGCGCGATGGAAGCCGACCGGTCTCTGCGCGCGGTGTGGGGACTCGGGGAGATGACGCGTCGGGCGTTCGCCAGGCGCGTAGCCGCTGTCGGGGCGGGCGTCCTGGGGCTCCAGCCGCTGACGCTCCGCGATGCGAAGAACAAGACCGAGCACGCCTACGCCATCACCAGGGAGGTCGAGAAACGCTTCGCAGATCGGCTCACCATCGTGGACGGAGCCGTATCAGTTGAGCGGGTCGCCCTGGCGGTGAAGGAGTCGGGCGCGAGGATCGCCGTGTTCGACTACCTGCAGCGGCTCCACTCGGTCACCGAGCAGTCCGACCGCGTTCTGGAGTTGGAGCGGATCGCCAGCCAGGTACTCGAGTTGGCCGTCATACACGACGTTGCCTGCGTCCTGCTGTCTGCAACAGCGAAGGCCTCGGGGACAGACGCCCGAGTTGATCAGATGGTGCGCGGCAGCGGGTCGCCTGGGTTTGATGCGGAGTTCGCCTACTACGGCGACGCACCGCCGCCCGAGGATCGCGAGGCGGCCTACCCCGTCGTGTGGCGTTGCCGGAAGGCCCGCAGCGAGGCGATGGTCGATGTCGAGTTGCTGTTTGACGGGCCGACACAGACTTTCTCCGATCCCCAGGTCAACGCAGACCTGGCCGCGTTCGCTCCACGGAAGGCCGTCCTGTGAGCGTGCCAGCCAACTACATCGAACAGTTCAAGGCCCAGCAGGCCGCCAGGGAAGCGGCCGCTGCGGAGCGGCAGGGTGCGCCGCCTGCACCTGCGACCGGCAGGGCCGCGCGTCCGGCGCCCGCAGGGGACGCGTCGAGATGGCCGACGCTCAACGCGTTTGTGGACGTTGCGATGGGCGACCTGTCCCGCGCCGAGTTGGCGGTGTGGCTGGTGCTGTTTCGGGACGTTCGGGACGGCACGGCCCGCACCGGCATGACCGACATCGCCAGGCGGGCCGGATGCCACAGGGGTTCGGTGGTGCGGGCCGTCCAATCGCTCCAGGCTCGCGGGCTGATTCGTCTTGTGCGGCGCGGCCGGAAGAACGGCGGCACCAGCGTCTACGTGGTCTGCGGCGTTCCCGCCGTCACGCCAGGCGGTCGGTTGCCGCGCTGATCTGGCCGCACTTGTGGCATCTCGTCGGAGAGCCCGTGGCGTTTTCAATGTAGCGCACGCGCTACGCTGTGCGGGTTCTCAATGTAGCGCTGGTGTGTTTCTACAGGTAGCGCCTGCGCTACATATCCCAGAAGGGAGAAGGGAGACGCCTGCCTCCTGGGGTCGGCAGTCGCTCCCAGGAGAACACCACGAGTGCCGTGAACGGCGGGGAGTGTTCCGCGCCGACACCCGCCAGGGCGGCCCCGTCCAGGATTTTTCCGCGCAAGGAGGGAGGGGCGGGACAGGGACGAGGAGGCTGACCCTTCCTGACCTCCGCCCGCCGGCGTGTGTGTGGGCCCCATGTATCACTCGGGGTCGGGTCGCCATGTTCACGCCCCCGTTCCCAATCGCCCGTCCTGGAGCACGCCAGGGGGCTCTACGGCGATTCCATGGGCACACCCGTCCACGTCTGCCCATGCGTCCAGGTAGGACCGCCCGCACCGCGGGGTGTGTCACGCGCCCCCATCCCCAAACGACCCGCACCGGCGATCCTGGCGCGGCTGGGGCGATCCTGGGGCGTGGTCGCCCTCCCCTGTTTGTGGTCGCCGCTCCACGCGCGTGCCGGTCAGGCCCGTATCGGTCGCCCTCGTCATCGGCCTGGTGGTCGGCCAGGGCCGCCAGCCCGACGTTCAAGGGTTTGCCTCCATGCGCGAGAATGGTCGCCACGACCCCGAAGGAGACAGGCGACCGATGGGAAAACGTGGCCCGAAGCCGATGCCCGCGGCTCTGCGAATCGCGCGCGGCACGCACCTGGAACGCCTGAACAAGAACGAGCCGCAGCCTGCAGTCGACAACCTGGCTGCGCCGGAATGGGTGACGGGCGAGGCCGCCGCCAAGTTCAACGAACTGGCCCCGCAACTGTCGGCGATGCGTGTCCTGACGAACGTGGACGTGGACGCCCTGAGCCGTTACTGCGTCATGTTCGTGGAGTGGAAAAAGCACCTGGCTATCTGCCAGCAGGGCGGCGACGTCCTCGTGTTGAAGGACGATCACGGTCGGCTGAAGTTCGCCAGCATCGCCCCCTCTGCCACGCTCGTTGCCAAGTACGGGATGCAGCTGCTCCGACTCGGCGAGGCATTCGGAATGACGCCGTCCAGCAGAACGCAGGTCGCCGCAGGCGCGGGCCAACCGTCTGACCCGCTGCAGGAGTGGCTCGCACGCCATGACGCCGCAGGAGTACGAGCATGAAAACCAACACCGGACTGCACCTGGACGTCCGCCGCGAGGCCCGCCATTGGTTCAGACGCTGGGCCTCGGACGTGGCGAAGGGGGCACCGAAGCCCCCGAACGGAACCATCCTTCGCGCCGGTGCCATCCTGTCGGTGCCACAGCCCGCCGTGCTGCTCGATTCCCTCGCGGAAGCCATGCGACAAGATCCGAAGATCATCGAACTGGAGGAGCGTGCCGGTCATGGATGACATCCTCCGCACCAGCATCAGCACGGCCACGCTCGATGACGCCCGTCGTCGTCTCGACGATGCCCCCGAGTGGGCATGCGCTGCCATCGACCACGAGCGCGAGCGGCGTGGGATGCCGACGCTGTTCGGCCGCCCGTCTCCACCGAAGGCAGCCACGAAGGCCCGTAGCCTTCGGCCAGCCCGTGCGATAGTCGGCGTAGCGGCTCCTGGTATCTCGACGCCGCATCATCTGGACGCCGTTGGCGTCCGCGAACTCATACCCGAAATCGTCAGCCGCTCGGCCTGGGAGGGCGTCAAGGCCGACATCGCCTCGGGCAAGACGTTCGCGTTCCGAACCGACCACGATGGCCTGCCGTTCCTACGAAGCAACGATCCCGCAGTCTCCATCGACTTCGACCCCATCGCGGGGCTGCTGTTCACGATCAGGGGCGAAGCCGCCAACGGTTACGGCTGGCCTGGTGGGGGATTCGCCTCGATCTGCTTCGCACCGCGTCGATGGGAAAAGCGGATGCTGAAAGGCCACGGCTGGGTGCGAGTGATCACGGCCATGACCCTCGACCATATCGCCCTGCTTCCGCCACACCATGCCGCGCCCGCCTACCGGCAGGCCCGCGTGCTGTCGGTGAAGCCGGAGGAAGCGATGCGGGCGTTCGTCAACCTGCGGGTCAGCACTCGACTCGCCGTGAAGGAGTTGGGCCTGTGAAACACGAACTCACTGACGAGCAGTGCGCTCTCGCCCGCAACCTGTGGGCGGCAGGAGAACCACGCGACGGCATCGCGGCGGCGCTCGGCATCTCGGTCGACACGTTCCGCGCTCGGATGACTGACCAACTACGCGGCCTGCCCAAGCGGTCGAGGAGCGTGAACAGTGGTCGCCGTGGCGTCGATCCGACCCCCGACCAGATCGCATACGAAACGGCCACCCTGCGGGCTTCGTGGCCCGAGGAGCGTTTCCTACCCGCACTACCACCTGACTGTTCGGCTTTCTGATTCCCATCCCCGAAGGAGCGCGACGATGGCAACCGCCACCAAGACCAGACCCACGAAGTCCACCAACACGATCGACGGCCTGCGGGCCGCCGCGACCGCCAAGTGGCGAACGTGGGCAACCGCGCTCGCGTCGGGTGGCGCGTTGCCGCCCACCGGCGAACTGCTCGAGGCCGCGGGGCTGCTCGGTCGCACCGTGGACGATCTGGAGCGTGACGCGGCCATCATCCGCGATCACAACTACCAGCAGACGCAGGTCGAGTTTTGGGCGGCGGAGGTCAAGAAGGTTGAGGATGCCCGCGGCCCGATCGAGGACGTGCGGAAGATGATCGAGGAGTTGGAGTCGCAGATCGAGGCACTGCGGGAGGCCGAGCTCGCTGGTTACTCAGAGGGCTATCAACTGGGCACGGCGAAAAGCAAGGTCGAGCGGCTCTGCAAACAAAGGCCAGACCTTTTTGAAGGTGACGCATGAGCATCGAACGGCGATTCCTCGCCACGGGCGGCGTCGGTATGACGGTCACCACCGCGCGCCTCGCTGGTGACAACATCGGCACCGTTGAGGGCTATGCCAGCGTGTTCGACACGCTCTCGCATGACCTGGGCGGCTGGCGGGAGCGGATTGCCCCTGGTGCGTTCGCCACCGCTCTACGCGCCACCGACTTCCCGATCCTCGCGCTGTACGACCATACGATCGGCTCCGTGCTGGGCTCCACGGCCAACGGCACGCTGCGGCTCACCGAGGACACGAAAGGGCTACGGTTCGCGCTCGACTTGCCCGACACGTCCGCAGGCCGCGACGTCCTGGCGCTGGTGACGAGGGGCGATGTTGCTGGTGCGTCCTTCGGGTTCACGGTCAGCAAACGCGGCAGCGAGTGGATGAAGGGCACCGGCGGCGTACCCGTGAAGGTCGTCCGCGAGGTGAAGGCCCTCCGCGAGATCAGCATCGTCGCCCTGCCCGCATATCCTGCGGCCTACACGATGGCGGCTCCAACGAAGCCCGAGACGCCCACGCAGGCCAGGTGCCGCCAGGCGGTCGAGAAGATGCGGCAGGCCGTGGCAGCGACGGGGTGAGCGGTTGCCTTCAGCAGCCCTGCTATTGGTGCCAACGGCCAAGTGATCGCCGCCCGCTTGGCCGACGCCTATCGCTCGCCCCCACGGAACGGCAGGCGGCGGTTTACTCGGCTGCTCTCGGCCGTTGTGTCGCCTCCGCTGCTACGCAGCAGTTTCGCTACATAACGCCCCTGCACGCTCAAGGCGAAAACAGCCCGTAAACTGGGTCGTGAGGACGAGTTGCGTTCGTCGGGAGGAGGAGGGCATAATCCTGCTATCGGGGCATAATGGGGTAGCTATCAGGTTCCGCATAATTAAGAGTTAGGCTACTTCGCGCGTATGACACTCGAATCACAGTTGCGTTGGCTTCAGCAGATAGATGAGTTACTTGCGGCATTGAGCGCACAGTTGACGGTGGAGGAGACCACAGAGGTTCGCGATCTCATTCAGCATGGCGAGCCCGCCATAGGCTTATCCACTTTGGCGTGGATTATCGAAACCAATAGCAAGTCGGTCCCTACAGATCAGCGGCGTCGGATTGTGGAGTTGATTGGTGACTTGAGCGAGCGAGAGCATTTGCCAGAGAGTTTCAGGCAGTATGTTTCACCCTGACGCGGCCTAACCACGCGATGCAGCAGGCTCGCGGCAGCGTCGTGGTTGATTGCGGAGCTGTGGGCCGCGAGCCTTTGATCGGGAACGTTCCGCGCCTTCTCTGTCGCTTGCGGCATGAGCAATCGGCCTGGGAGATATGCAGTCAGTTCCGTCTCCAGCGTGTCCTCGAGCTAGGTGAAGGTGTTTGAGGGCGGGCCTAAACGGTTTGGGCTCGTGCGGCCGCCGAGTCTCCCGAAGCTTCAAGAGACTTGATGCCATGCCCAGCAGCCCGAGGCGTAGTGGCGCTGTCGTGCGGGCCGTGCATGATTCCGCGGTTGGGCGTCACCCGATGATTCAGCCCTGGCATAGCGAGCGGTCCCCTGTGGCCTGCGTCCCCCGAGTGGCGGTAGAATCAGGCCGTCGCGGGGTAGCTGGCCAAACTCCTGTTCGACGTTGGTCCGGAACCACGCGATGCAATGAACTCGCGGTCATCGTTATGCGTGATGGCGAGCCCGTGGGCCGCGAGTCATTGATCGCGACCGTTCTAAACTCCACTGTGCCCCACCGTGTTGTGCCGCAGTATCGCGAGATCGATCGGACGACCAAGACGATGACATTCGCAACGCGACTATTCACGCGCCGCAGACTGCGGTTCCTTTGGCGAGGCGTGAGAGCCTCTTAGACGTGTCAACAGAGAGGGCTCGTTATGACCCGATTAGCGATTGTGATTCCGGCGGCTCTTGGCGTTGTGCTGGCATGGTCAGTTCCGCCAGGTCGTTCATTGGCCGACGACCCACTGAAAGCCATGCCGACGGCGGAAGACTCCACAGAAGCCAAAGTCAAGCGACTGACCGAGGCTGAGCTGCAAACGATCGTACTTCCGGAACAAGGCGATCAAGTTGTGCTCAGTATCGCGTACCATCCCCCCGCAACTCAGCAGAATGAGTCGGCCGAGCAGCCCGAGCTATGGCTACGGGTTTATGCTGACGGACGGATCGACTGTCCAGGTCCAATGCAAGCAAACACGCAGCGATGCACCGACGACCTCACAAGCAACGAGCTATTGTGGTTGTTGCATCTAACGGTGAACGAGTGTCAGGGACTTGTCCGATCGACCGACGACATTCAAGCGGACTATGAGGTAAACGGGCAGCCGAAGTCCGCCGGTGATTCACCCTATGGCTCGTATCACTACCACGTTTTTTTAACCGGCAAGGCCAACGACTTCGCCATACCGGTGAACGCGCTCATTACCAGGCCGTTGCGCGCGCGGATGAAGTTAAATGCCTTCGCGAGCTTGCACACATACGCGAACTATTTGACAGCGCGGGCGACCCTCGGAAAGCCGCCTGAGCGGACGGCGATTCTTCAAGCCTTGAATGAGCAGCTCAAGCTAGAGCATCCAGAGGCGCCGCCATTTCTAATGGAACACCTGGTCGGAAGCACGAGCATCGGCAAACTCGAAGTGCCCGCGATGTTTACGCAGGTGGTCGATCTGGGTGGCAACAAGTTTCGAGAATGGTCGGGCCAGATCATTCGTCGAGAGCCCGATGCGGAGCCAACTTTTTCGATCCGCACGAAGGAGTTTTCAAAGTATCGCCCGTAGGCATGGGTGCGAATGCAGGGCCGTCGACCGTGAGCCCATGCGGGCGAAGGTCCTCTCGCTTGGTCGGATCCGCTGTGAGACGCTGCCCGAAGCATTTCTTGGTGCGTGTTGACATGTATGCTTAGAACCACGCGATGCAGCAGCCTCGCCCCAACGTCCTGTGGTGTGGATAATCCCATAGTGGCGAGCTGCTGATCGCCAACGTTCGATGAAAACAGTGCTACCAGAAAATGCGCCTCCTAAGCTTCGCGACGACAGTCTGATGACGTTGGTGTGGATGCTCATGTGGTCGGCGCTTTTCTGTTTTCCAATCTGGTTATCGCAGCATTACGATGGCCCGATTCCGTTTGTCATGGCAATCGTGGTTGCCGCAGCAGCCCTGATCCACGGAACCCACCGCCTATATTTCGCGACCTGTCCCACGTGCGGACAAGCACTGCGGTTTCTGCGTCAAATCTATGTGGTGGAGAAGGGCCGAAGCAGCTGGGAAAGCCACTGCCGCAACCCTTGGGGCGTGATGGTATGCCGTGCTTGCAATTCAGTCTGGCGAGTGCCGTCGAGTGATGGCGGATCTGAGGAGGATCATCGCGTCAGCGAGGATGACTACGCTGCGATCTGTCGAAACAGTCTACGGGTCAATTCGGCCGGTCTCATCGAACCAAGCGATGGAGCAGAATCGCGATAGCGTCCAGCGGTGTGGATAATCCTTTGGCTGCGATCTGCTGATCGCGGCCGTTCGGCCTGAACAAAATCCATGAGCCGCGTGATTCATACCGAGCGATGCGGCTATCCGGAGGTGAATCTCTCGTGGATGGTTGGCCGTACCGTCCGAGCCGTATCGTTCCACGAGCCCGCGCTATGGGGTTTTTCGCTCGGCGGGGCAGAGCACATCGCCGTCCAATGTTTGTGGCGAATCCTCCGGAATGGATGCATCGCCATGTGTAGCGGCGATCACGGCCATCCCTTCGGGTTGCCCGAACCGGTAAACGCTCAGCGCGACGCGACTGAGTGGCTGTCCTCTTCGCCCGTCAGCGCCGTGAAACTCATTGAAGGCACCGGTGATATCGTTCTCGATGTCGGAAGCCTGTTCCGCCTTGAGATCATTTCCGTGTCGATTGGCTACGAGAGCTGGACGATCCGCGGTCCCGAGGGAGTGTGCTACGGAGCTCACGGCGGGAAACTGTGCAAGTGGTCTGAGTGACGACGACCAGATGATGGGATAGCCGAACCAACCGATGCAATGGACTCGCGATGAAGCGTAGCGGCGTGGATAATCCTCTGGTCGCGAGCCATTGATCGGGAACGTTAGGCCCCGACGTACGCCATGACCCCAGAAACCACAGTCACGATTCACGGAGGCGAGTGGAAGTTCACCGAGATCGCGGATGAAGTTGCATACTGTCGTGGTCTTCACTGGCGTCGGGAGTCATGGGTTCGCCGCGACGCTCTCGTCCAGCAAACTGGTACGACCGATCTTTACGTTGGCCAGCGATACGATCCCGCGTACTACGAGTTGGTTCGGGGTGGTTGGAGTCACGACCATTGTGAGATTTGCTGGTGGACACTGTCGGAGGGCGGTGACGACGAGCACTCAGTTGGATACACAGATGGTCGAAGGTGGATTTGCACCGAGTGTTACCAGCAATTCATCCAAAAAACGTCCTAGGAATGAGCCTAACCACACGCTGGATCAGACGGCGGATAGAATCCAGCGGAACAGCAGAGCCGATTGTCCGCCACTGAGCCGCTTGTGGCCGTTCGCCGACAAGGCGTCGGCGCCGCCGTGGGGGTGGCGAGCCACCGAGTAAAGATCGCAAGCAGAAGCCGGTCGGCGCGGGGCGGTAGGCCACCCGTCGAATCCTGTGGCCACCACTCGACGCCTGCGCCTGGGGCATCCCGTCACCAGGTCAGCCGGTGAGCCAGGGCACGGTGGTCATCCACGGGGTCGGGCGCAGGGCTCCGCCCGTCACCTGCGCGCCCCGTTTTCGGGGTTGTGGCCGCTTGGTTTTCGGTCGAAATCGGGGTAAGTGGTGCAGCTGTAGCCACCACGCGAAAGAGCCGTTATCCTCGGTGAATACACGCATTTCGGAGGCACGGAAGCGGGTGTCCCCAGGCTCGTTCACACCGTAGAGGTCACAGGTTCGAATCCTGTGTTGCCCACTGGTTGATTGGTTCGTGATGTGAATCGCTGGTTGCCGCGATCCGCGGCGACGACCCCCATCGCTCTCGTGCCTGGTTCTCCAAAGTCGAAGGCCGTAAGGCCTCGGGCGATCTCACGCGTGACGCCGCGTCCGTCCTGGCCTCGGCCCCGCGCCTCGCGGCACTGGGCTCCTGCGGCGACACGTTGCGCGGTCGTTGGTGGTGCTGGCGGAGCAGTCGCAGCGGCACCTCTCGCCGCCGATTCGTCCCTGCCCGTGGCGGATTCGTCCCTGAATTTGCCCGATTCGTCCCTGCCTGTGCCCGATTCGTCCCTTTCGGTGATTCTTGGCGTTGCAGGATCTTTCCTTCTTCGTAGAACTTGCCAAGCGAGACGTGAGGATCGCATCACACACACCACGACGCACCACAACGCATCATGCCGCTGTTCAAAAAATCATCCCGCCAAGTTGCTGCCCATTCGTCGTCGTGGTTTGTCAGGTTTGCCATCGCCGGCCTGCTGGCGGCCGGTTTCGCCCAACACCCGGTTCACGCCGCCACCACCACCTACACGTCCGTCTACGCCGGCGGCACGATCAGTCCCAGTGATACCGTGCTCTTGAACGACGGCGCGACCGTCACGGGCAACGTCGTTGCCAATGGCACGCTGCAGTTCAACCAGACCGGATCCCTCACGATCAGCAACACGATCTCGGGGACCGGCGCGCTCTCGATGACGAACACGGGCACGCTCAATCTGACCGGCGGGTCGGCTCTCGGTGGCGGGATCGCGTTGGACATGACCACGTCCGCAGCGGCAGGCCTCCTGCAGATCAGATCGGGAACCGGCGCGTTCTACGTCGGCTACACCGGCACCGGCGCGCTCTCCGTCGCCGGCGGCAACGTGACCGTTGGGGCGCTCACCCTCTCCAACACTTCGACTGCATTCGGCTCCGTCACGGTGTCGAGCGGCACGTTGACCGCTGCCAACTTCGCCATCGGCGGAAATGGCACCGGCACACTCAATATGACGGGGGG
>Ga0208249_1000247_pt1 | contig 17904 bp, 16 predicted proteins | sample CryBogmetaGMA1M_FD_184546 | JGI IMG/M metagenome (GOLD analysis project Ga0208249, IMG submission 184546) | Freshwater microbial communities from Crystal Bog, Wisconsin, USA - MA1M (SPAdes) | ecosystem: Environmental > Aquatic > Freshwater > Lake | place: Crystal Bog, Wisconsin, USA | collected...
CCCTTTAATGCGACTGAGAAATTATGAATAACATAAACATTAGCCAAGTGCCATCTATGTGGGAAGGCACTGCAACCTATGAAAATGATTTGTTTTACTTCCAACCTAAGCAAGAAATGACAGTCCAAGACATTAGATTTTTTCTGAATCGCAAATGCAAGGCACTAAGAGCAAAACTTGAAACCAACCTCACTCCTGGTTACCAATCAAGATGGCAGAATCAACTTGATCTTTACGAATCAATCCTAAAACACTTACCTTTGCAATAAATCAATAAAGCTATGCCGTTAAAAAAAGGAACAAGCAAAAAGACCATCAGCAAAAACATTGCTATGGAAATGAAAAAAGGCCATCCTCAAAAGCAAGCAATTGCTATGGCTTTGTCTTCTGCCGGAAAAAGCAAGAAGACCACTAAAAAGAAAATGAAATAATAAATCACAAAACTAAGGCTGAAAGGCCGGTACAAATTATGGCAGCACCTAAGGGAAATCAATGTTGGATGTTAAGGCTCAAGCATGGCCTTGATGGGAAATTTAAAACTCCTGAGGAAATCCTTGAGAACTTCGAACAGTATGTTCAATGGGCAGAAGAGACTCCTCTGATTGAGGTAGACTTTCGTGGTAAAGATGCAACTGAGGTTAGATTGCCTAAAAAAAGATTGCTGACCAAAGAAGGTTTTGCTCTTGCTTGTGGCTTCTCCTGCTGGACTAAGCTATCTGAATATAAGACCAAATCAAAAGATTTTGGTAGTGTCTTTACACGCATAGAGCAGGCCATCTACACAAGCAAACTTGAAGGGGCTGCAAGTGGCCTATTCAATCACAACATTATCGCAAGGGACTTGGGCCTAATGAATCAGGAGCAAGTCACTATGCAGATGACAGAGGTCATTAGACCTACAAGTCCAAAGGAGGCTAAAGCATAGAAGTAACTTGGCAAAGATTGACTTGTCAAGTCCTGACCTTTGGCAGGAGAAGTATCTTGATGCAGTAACTGACCCAAAGACTTACAACATCCTTTGGGGAGGTGCTGGAAGTGGCAAGAGTCAGACAATGATTCAGATGCTACTGGCTGAGATATGCGACCACAGAAACAATGAGTTTCAAACTTACTTTGTAATCCGCAAGGTTGCCTCAACACTTAGAAACTCAGTCTTTGCAGACTTTCAAAACAAGATAACTCAATGGGGCTTGAATAAGCTGTGCAGAGTTAAGACTGGTTACTTAGAGATTCAATCCGGTGGCAACAAGATTATATTTCTTGGTTGTGATGACCCCGAAAAGCTAAAGTCACTTAGTCAGGCTAAATACATTTGGATTGAAGAAGCTACTGAGCTTACACTTGAGGACTTTACTCAGATAACCTTGAGACTTCGTGGCAAATCTGAGCATCCTAAGAGATTCTTCTTGACTTTCAATCCTGTCTCCGACAGTCACTGGATTAAAAAGAGATTCTTTGATGATGTGCCTGCCAAGGAGGCCAATGATGTGCTTAGACTTCATGGCACTTACCTTGATGCCTTAGACTTCTTAGATGACCAATACCCTGTCAGGATGGAGGCACTAAAAGAAGTAAGCCAAACTTACTATGAGGTTTATGCCTTGGGGCAGTGGGGGATTTGGGATCGGGAGTCGCTTTTTGCGACCTCATTTGACTTCAGTAAGCATGTGTACCAAGGCTACATCAAGGCCTCTCCGATTCACAATCTTTATCTTGCTTTTGACTTCAATGTCACTAACACTTGCGTTGTAAGCCAATACATCAAGAACTCATCTGAGGGCTTATTTTATGCCACCATCAATGTCATTAAGGTTTATCGGGTTGGTGATCTTGCAGCCTTGTGCCAAACAATCAAGCAAGAGTTTCCCGACATGACTTACATCATCAATGGTGATGCATCAGGTGCAAGTAGAAACGCATTCACTCAGGATAATATCTCAGCTTATGCTCTCATCAAGAACTACCTCGGCATAGGTGACATGCAAATCCAAGTGCCAAGGTCAAACCCAAGCCACATAGCAAGCAGGCTGGTAACCATCCTGACTCTTCAGAAGGCCAAGGTGCAGATTAGTGGCAAAAGGTGTGATGACTTAGTTATTGACCTTAAGGAAGCCAAAGTGAGCAGGCAAGGAAGCCTTGACCCTTGGAAGAATAAGAACCCGGATAAGTCTCACGCATTAGATGCCTTTCGTTATTTTATTTTCTCTAATTTTGCAGAGATCACCAGTAACTTTAATCTCGAAAAGTATGGCACAATGTTGCAGTAATTGTTTCAAAGCCTGTGAGCCTCTTAACAGTTGTCCTGATGCTTTATTAATTCTTGTGCCACCAACTTATCCGGAGGATTCAATCATTATCAACATCAATAAGCCTGGGGTGAATGCTCGCATAAGCCAGCAACTTGACATTGATTACCTCGGATATATTGAGATTGATTTGGCAGGCTGTCCTGATGGATTTTTCAATCCTTATGGTGGACAATATGAGTTAATGTTCATAAATCCCATCAATCAGAAGGTGTATGAGTTCACTGCTGTTGATGGCTTAACTTACTCAAGCATTTGCTTCAGCTTCTCACCAACCTATCGGAATGATGAGGGCATCAATGAGGTAATCCTAAATATATTCAACGATTTAATTTCTGACCCATATTATGTATGATGAACTTATTGCAAGTTGTGGTGGCAAGCGAAGAGGCTGCTGCATTATTGAACTCCCACATGATTCTCAGCCTGCTGACATTGACTCTGATTGCTCTGATCAGTGCAGCTTTTTCCTTGTTCTTGGATTATCTGCTGGAAGACCATCCGATTGGGCAGTGGTATCTGTACCAAATTCAGAAGTTGCCGACTTTGTGGGCCAAGCCACTTGGTGAATGTCCTTATTGCTCAGGAGCATGGCAGTTCCTGGTTATCTCTTGTCTAATATTTAACCAACCATTCTACTTATGTTCAATATTTTTAGGCGCAAACCATCTGTTCCTCCTCCTCCTGTCGTTAATTCAGAAACGGATGTTGTCAATCATCCGGAAAAATTAAAGTATTCGGGAGTAGCCCCAAAGGACAGATGGGATCAGATAGAGTATGCCTTCACTTCCGGAGGTGTCAAATACTTTAAATTCGTATCTGAGGTTAATGTGCCATTTCAGAGGGCAGTGGCAGCAAGAGACATATTCACCGAGGAACTTTGGCAAATCAATCCTGACTTCTTGAGAGGCTGGAACAATGGGCTAATCAACCTATTGATGGACAAGAAGAAGAAGGATGATAAGAAGCTTTATGAGGTAGGCATTATGGCCTCAAGACTCAAGGAACAGATGGAGATGTCTGTGAGCCTGCTCAGGCAGTTAAAGCTTGCAACAGTTGTTTATTTTGATGAAAATGAAAATCCTTTAGACTACCAATATCCATACAACAAGCAAAAACTTGAGCATTGGATAAAGTCCAATGATGTAGAAGGTTTTTTTTTGAATCTGCCGGAGTACGCTTATCTTCCCTCTTTGACAGAATACAGCACGAATTTTCCGACTTATTTGCAGGCAGAAACTCTCCAAAGCCTAAACAACCTGAAGCACATTATTGGACTTCAGTTGTCAGACAGCACAGACAGCGATTTAGCGAAGTCCTTAGAATCGCAAGTGGAGATGCTCAAAGAGCTAAATTCTTGGTCGAAAGGCCAATCTATGAATACTATCTAATTTATTCGGCATGGATTGCTGAGCAGAAGAACAGAAGAAGTCATAAATAGGGTTTTTTTTTGTGTTTTTGTTTACGAGTTAAAGAGCCTCCCAAATTGGGGGGCTTTTTATTGTAACTTTGTGACAAATAGAAAGACATGGCAACCATTTCCAATAATGATATTAAGATTAGGTATGTTGTTGAGACATCCAATCTTGAAGCTGCTGCTCAAGCATTTGATAAGTTAAGCAATGAGGAAAAGCAGGCACTTGCTGACTTAAAGAAGTTTAACCAGGAAAGCCAAAGCACTAACAAGTCAATGGGAGAACTTGGTAGCATTGCTGGCAAAGTTGGTGGTGTTCTTGGTGGCCTATTTGCGGTTAGTCAAATCAAACAGTTTGCTTCTGCTGTGGTTGAGACAACTGTCAAGTTTGAGTCAATGAGAAAGGCTATTGATTTTGCATCAGGATCAATGGAGGCAGGTGCAAAGAACTTTGAATTTATCAGAGACTTAGCCAATAGACTTGGACTTGATTTAAGAGCAACGGCTGAAGGTTATAAGACCTTTGCATCAGCCTCTAACTTAGCAGGCCAAAGCAGTCAAGAAACAAACAGACAATTTGCAGCAGTTGCTAAGGCTGCTCAGGTAATGGGCTTATCTGCTGAGGATACTAAAGGAGCATTCTTAGCACTTGGACAAATGATGTCAAAAGGGAATGTGCAGGCTGAAGAACTTAGAGGCCAATTAGGTGAAAGACTTGTTGGCGCATTTGGTATTGCTGCTAAGGCAATGGGGGTGACAACCGGAGAACTTAACAAGATGCTTCAAAAAGGTCAAGTATTAGCTGCTGACTTCTTGCCAAAGTTTGCGACCGAACTTGAAAACACTTTTGGGAAAGGCAATACTCAGGTTACTACACTTGCTGCAAGCCAAAACAGATTTAATTCATCCATTGATAGCTTAATACTTGCTATAGGTAACAAACTCAATCCATTCCTTAAAGATGCTTATGATTTAGCTGCTGGGATTGCTAAACAATTACAATCAGCTGCCGGAGGAGGAGAAGCAAAAAAAGCAACTGACGAACAGATTGCAGCTAAAAGAGTAGAGGCTGAATTAGCTCAAAAGATTCTTGATATAAGTATTGAGCAAGGAATTTGGATTAGTAGGCAATCAGCTGCAAGAGCTATGCTTGGTGAAATAGATAAAAAGATTGACCAAGCAATGATAAGGCAATCTGATGCAAGGATTGAAAAAGATAAGCGCAAACTTGATGCAGCAACTAAAGAAGTTGCCATTTTAAAAGAACAAGAAAGCCTTTATGAAAAGATTGCTGGAGTAATTGTAAATACTCCTCCTCCTCCTCCAGTTGAGGATGAGAAAGCAAGAGCCAAAAGACTAAAACAAGAATATGATGATAGATTAAAGTTACTTGAATTACTTAAGCAACAGCGAATTCTTCTTGGAGAACTTTATAACGATCCACTTGCTAAGATTGGAGCAGAGAAAGCCTTTCAAGAGGCCAAATTAAACCTTCAAAAAGAATATGCTGGCAAAGGTTATAAGATTACTCAGGCCGAAATAAAAGTTACTAATCTTGAAAGACTCAATGCTGAACAAGACTATAACCAGAAGGCCAAAGAACTTCGCATGGATAATTACAAGGATGTTCAAAAGACTGAGGAACAAATAAGAAAAGAGAGAGCAAAGACAATGCAAGAAGGTGTCAAGAATGCAATTGACTATAATAAAAAAATTGAGGATAATAATGCAGAGATGCTTCGCATTATAAACAGAGATAAAAAAGAAGCTGAAGATGAAAAAAATGCTATCATAGAAAAATCAATTGAATTAAGTCAAACAATAACTGATGGCGCATTTGGTATTTATCAAGCAAATCTTAATAAAGAAATGACTTTACTCAACAAAAGATATGAGGAGGAGATAAGACTTGCAGATGGTAACAAGCAGCGACTTACTGAAATTGAGCAAGAAAAAGCAGCAAAAGAAAAGGAAATAAAAACAAAGCAATTTCAGGCAGAGCAAGCTGCTGCTGTGGCAAGAGTAATATTTGAGACTGCCTCACAAGTTGCTAAATGGTCAAGCAGTCCAGTAACTGTTCCCTTAGCTGCTTTGACTTTAGCAGTTCAAGCTGCTCAGATTGGCTTCATATTGGCTCAACCTGTGCCTGAGTTTGCAGAAGGGACTAAAGGAAAGCCATTCAAAGGAGGTAAGGCAATGGTTGGAGAAAGAGGAGTTGAGAAAGTTGTGACTGAATCGGGCAAGGTTTACTTCACTCCACCAACTGCTACCCTGGTGGACTTGCCTAAAGGCTCTCAGGTTATTCCAAACCATGCCCTGAGCAAGCAAGAAATCTATTGGGGCAGTATGCAATCGGGTAGACAATCAAGCAGTGGAAGTCCAATGATTGGCAAATTGGATGAACTTGGAAGCATACTAAAAGGCTTGCCAATTACTCAACTCAACATGGATGAGAGAGGCTTTGAGAAGTTCATAAGAACACCAAGAAGGACAACTAAGATTCTTAATAATAGGTTTAGGACTGAGAATTAATGTTTGGTTTAGATAGAGGAAAGAGGGGTAGCATTGCTATCCCTTTTTTTTATCTATTTTTGAACCATGGCAGGATGGAATTTTTTTCTTAACGGCACTGAGGTAGAAGAACCAATTGGCTGGGATGCCATAGAGTTTACTGCTTTACGAATGGAGTCTCATGGCATAGACCAGCCATTCTCTACAGAAGTCAAATTTTATGAGAAAGGAGCAAAGATTATTAAGGCTCTTTATGATCAATATTTTATAAATGCTGAGATAAGCATCCAAATCACTTCTGATGTAGGCTACAATGGTGAGCCATATCAATTTGATGGCATGCTTAACCTGGCAATCTACGAGGAGCATAATGTTTGTGATACGGACACTTGGGAGATAACAGTAGGCATCATTGATGACAACTTCAGGGAGCAGTTTAAGGCAAGAGAGGATGTAGAGATTGATTTAACTGCAACAAAAGACCTTAATGGGAATACAATTGATCCTTTAGTTTGGAGGCAAACAAGGCTTCACATTCAAGACCTATTCTTGGTTGGTAATGGAGGCAACTTAAAAACATCAGAGGTAATATTTGCCTACAATAACCCGGCAGTTGTGCCTATCTACTGGAACAAGTCAGATTTTAAAGGCTCTTATGGAAGCACCTTTGATGTCAATGCAACTTTGATAAGTGCTTGGGGAGATAGTCCAATATTTGTAAACAATGGAAGCATTGCAAGGACTTTTACTTACACTGTTGATGTCAATGTTGATTTGACAAATATGAATGCATCAAATCCATATCAGATGTTTATTACTCTTGGTGTGGTTTCAGGCTCAACATTGGTTTCATTTCAAACCCTTTACACAACAGCATCACTGCCACCATTCAACACTGAGCATGTAGAATTTACTTACACTTGGACTGTGACACTTCAACCAGGGGAAAAGCTTAACTATGTGATTGAAGGAGAACTGCAAGGAAGTGCAGGAGGCTATAAGGCAGAGTTTGCGCTTGGAAATAAATTTGCTCTTGAGGAAATCAATGTTGATTCATGGGCTTCATTTGCTGAAACTTTAACAATTGAGGAGTATCTGAGAAGATGCATCTACTTGACTACTGGGAATGATGATGGATTGCTTTCAGATGTTTTCAGTGAGTCTGGTGATGGTTGCTATTGGAATAATGCCTTGACTAATGGAGTTAGATTGAGGCAAGCACAGACAAGCAACAATCTAAATGCCTATAAAACTTCATTCAAGAAAACATTTGAGGCACTTGATAGAATCTTCTGCCTTGGATGGGCATTTGAGTGGACAGGCACAGAATGGAAGATAAGAGTTGAGCCAAGGGAATACTTTTATGAGAACTCAATTAGCCAAGCCTTTGAGAATGTCGGTGAAGTAACCACAATGGCTAAGGTTGATTTGCTTGCCAACAATATCCAGCTTGGCTATGATGAGAAGTGGAAGAACATAGCCTTGTCAGGAACTTATGCCATCCACACTGATCGCAATTACTTTGTTGCAAATAAGGCAATGAATGAGAATTCTTCAGCCAAGTTAGATATCAGAAGTGGCATAATTGGTGAAGGATATGCAATTGAGTTCAGCAGAAGGCTTCAGGCTTTCTTTGATGATTCAGGTAGTTCAGACAGACCTAATGATTATGAAACATTTATCATTTGGCTCAATAGGTATGAAATAACTATTGAAGATGTTGAATTGACATGCTACAAATTGCCTGAACAAGTTGGAACAGCAGTCTTTAACCCAGGAACAGTAAGCCTTACAAGCAATCTCATTACTTTCTCAAATAGTGAGGTAGGTAATCTCTACAACATCTTTCATACTCCTGCTCGGATTGCATGCCGATGGTGGAAGGTTTTAGGCATGCATACTTATGGACTGACTAATCCAAGACTTCAATTTCAGGTTGGAGAGTATCAGACAGCCTATGCCAGCGCAATATCAGACTCTTCTGAGCCATGCATTCAGATACCTTCTGAGGTTACCATTGCAGAGAACTCTGATATTTATGCTGACATAATTGTGCCTGAAGCTGCTGAATATTTATTCAAGCCTATTGGTGTTGAATTTAGTTATCCTCAAAGTCTATGCGATTTCTTAACTTTGTCACAAGATGAGCAATACCGGAAAGTCAGGCTCACTTCAGGCAGTTTGGACATTCAAGGCTTTATTCAGGAGGCCACCAATCAGCCGGAGGATGCTTCCGGAGGTACAACAAAATTTACACTTCTTCAGGCCAATCAACTTGCCAACACTGGTGCAGCATTTGATGAAGGCTTTGATGATGGTTATCAGATAGGTCAATAATGCCAACAAACTACAATAGAGCCAATCTAATCACAGAGAGTTCAAGTCTCTTCCCTGATAATAATACTCAGGAGATTTCACCTGCTGATCTAAGGCAGTGGATTGAAGATGGCACTACATCCTTTGTAACTCAAAAGGATAAATCAACTCTTGAGAATAGCATATATGAGGCTCAAGCCTCAACATTAGTGGCAGGAGCAACAGTAAACTTGGCTCTTGCAACAGGAAACTATTTGCATATTTCAGGCACTGGAACAATCAACTCCTTTGGCACTTGTCCAGCAGGCGCAAGGTTCATCATCATGTTTGAGGATGCTGCTACATTGACCTATAATGCGACAAGCCTCATTATTCCAGGAGGGACTAACAAGACTGTTGTAGGAGGAGATTGTATATTAATACTTTCTGAAGGATCAGGCAATTGGCGCATTGTTGGCTATTTTGTTGGAGCAGGAATAGGTGCAGGAACAATTACTGGAGTAACTGCTGGAACTGGATTATCAGGAGGCGGAACAAGTGGTTCAGTTACTTTAAATCTTACTAATACTGGTGTTAGTGCAACATCTTATACCAATGCAGATATTACAGTTGATGCACAAGGTAGGATTACTGCTGCATCAAGTGGATCACCAGGAGGAGTAACTACTGTAACTGCCTCAACTCCTTTAGCATCTTCTGGAGGTATAACACCTAATATTAGCATTTCAAAAGCTGATGCCACAACAGATGGATATTTAGACAATGCTGACTTTGCAACATTTGCTGGTAAGCAAGATGTACTTAGTGCAGGAACTGGAATTAGTATTTTAAGTAACACAGTTACTAATACTGCTCCGGATCAGACAGTTTCCTTAGCTTCAGGAACTGGAATCAATGTGACTGGTACTTATCCATCATTTACAATTGCCAATACAAGTCCATCAAGTGGTGGTACAGTAACAAGCATAACGGCAGGCACTGGCCTAAATGGAGGCACAATAACTGGTTCAGGAACTATTGACCTTGCCAATACTTCTGTTACTCCTGCTGCCTATACAAATGCAAATATTACTGTTGATGCTCAAGGTCGGATTACTGCTGCTGCCAATGGTACAGGAGGAGGAGTTTCATCAGTAGCAACTGCTGGCTTGATTTCAGGAGGTCCAATAACTTCAACTGGCACAATCACCACATCAATGGCTGACCAAAAGCTTGTTGGAAGATATGCAGGAACTACCGGGATAATGCAGGAGATAACAGTTGGCTCAGGTTTAACTCTAACAGGAGCAGGCACATTAAACAACACTGCTACACCAACTCCTTTAGGTTATTATGGTGCATTTCAAGATAGTACTACACAATCAGCAGCAGCTATAAATACAGCCTATTCTGTTAAGCTAAATACGACAGACTTATCCAATAATGTAACTGTTGTAAATGATGGAGGCGGAAATCCAACAAGAGTGACATTAGCTAATGCAGGAATTTATAACATACAATTCTCACTTCAATTAGAAAAAACTGGAGGAAGTGGGAATATGATAGCTGATGTATGGATCAGAAAAAATGGTGTAGATATCCCTTCGACTACTGGTAAAGTAGTTTTAACTGGAAGTGCAAATGCTTCTCCAGTTATTGCTGCTTGGAATTATGTTCTTGATTTATCAGCAGGAGATTACATTCAATTGATGTGGGCTACATCTAACACTAATGTTGAAATTGTAGCATCTGCTGCCGCATCTCCTCATCCTGCAATTCCATCAGTAATATTAACTGTCACCCAACAATCAGGGATCATGGCCGGTAGTGGTATTACATCAATAAACTCACTTACTGGAGCAGCGCAAACAATTGCAACTGGCACAACTGGAACTGACTTCGCAGTTGTTTCTTCAGGCACTTCTCACACATTGAATCTGCCTGATGCTTCAGATACTGCAAGAGGATTAATTACTACTGGAAATCAGACTTTAAAGGGAGTTAAGACCTTTGGAAATGGCACAAGTGCAGGAGAGATCAGGTTTCTTGAGCCTTCAGGAGATGGAACTAATTATGTGGCATTAAAGTCTCAAGCCACTACTGCCGACTATTCAATTACCTTGCCTCCTGCTGCTCCAAGTGGCGCACAATATTTACAATCAACCGGAGTTGGTGGAGTTCTTCAATGGACTTCAGGAACAACTACTGGAGTAAGTAGCATTGGAACTATAAACTCTGCCACCAAAAATCCAAATGGGGCAGTAATATCAGGTTCAAACATAATAATGCAAACTGCTGATGCCACCAATGTTGGATTAGTAAGCATTGGAACTCAAACTTTTGCAGGTGCAAAGACATTCAGTGATGCTGCTACATTTAGTGTAGCTGGTAATTCTAACACTGCTCAAATAACATTTACAGGTTCAACTGTTAGATGGATAGATTTTGGAGCAATTTTAGGAAACGCACCAGCTATAACTGGGGTAAGTGGAACTACAAGGTCGACTGGAACAAAATTAGTATTATATAAAAATAATAGTGCTACTCTTACCGACTTCGCAATAGGTTTAAATGGTACTACTGCAAGTGAACTTTGGATAGGATCAGAAAGTACTTCATCAAATGTTTCAATTTATGGAGGAACAACAAGATTGGCTCAATTTACAGGCTCAGGAATAACTTTAGGAGCAGCAGGTTCAAATAGTGCTGCTCAAATAGTTATTAATGGAGCATCTTTTCAATGGATTAATTTTAGTGCAGGGAATATTAATGCTCCTACTTTTACAAATAGATCATCAGGAACTAAATTAGTATTATATTCATTAGTGGGAGCAAATGATGCTGATTATGCCTATGGCATGCAAGGGAGTGCAATGTGGGCATCTATTCCAAGAAATAATAATACTTTTAACTTCTTTTGGTATGGTGGAATCACTCAAATAATGGGATTGAGAGGGGATGGTGTATTAACTTTAACTGGCACTTTAGCTTTAAGGGCTGGGGCTGCCGCAGCAGGATCTGCTCCTTTAGCATTTACTTCCGGCACTAATCTAACAACACCTGTTAATGGGTCGATGGAGTACAATGGTACAAACCTATTTTTTACAAGAGCAGGGGCTGTAAGAGAGGGTGTATTAACACAATCTGCTGTAACAACAGAATTTTTGATTTCAGATACTTCTGTTACTGTAAATATTGGAGGAACAACTTACAAATTGCTTGCTAAAGCATAAAAAATTATGAGCAACAACTTAATTATAGTACCAATTAGCAACGAGCCTATATACGGTTTCAAGCGGACTGCAACAATGGCTGCCATTTTAATTAATGCATTGCCATTTATGGGTGAAAATGTCAATCTTACGGTTCAAGTGAATTACTTTGAACCAATTACAGATGTTCCTATAACAATCATCCCTCCAAAGATTGTCAATTTGATTGCAGTTGGTGTAGAGTTTGATTATTACATGAGTCTGCTTGATCAACCAGTTGTCATTCAAGACTTAGTAATTGCCAAAATTGAAGAAGCAGATCAACAAGGAAGATTCAATTGATTTATGATAATTTACAAAAAGGCACTAAACATTAAGAACTTTCACGAAGGGATTAAATCAATTCCTGATGTGGCTGACTATGCTCCAGTAATTCAATTGGGGAAGCTTGTGAAAAAGTTGCAATTAATTTTTGAGCAAATCAATGAAGACATTGATGATCTTAGAATTGAGCATTGCAACAAGGAAAACAATAAAATCACAAGGGATGCTCAAGGCAATTATGAGTTTACTGCCGAAGGAGAGAGAGCATTCAAAAAGGCATACAAGGAACTTTTAAACAAGGAAGTTGTCTTTGAATTTATTCCTTTGAATTATGCAGAATTGTGCCAAATACTACCTTCAGACTTTGCAAAGCAAAATCCTTGGGATATTGTGGAAGAAGTCTTAGAACCATTCTATTTTAATGAATAAACCTAATTCATTCTATCGATTTCAGCCTGCTTGGAATACAGGATTCTACCCTGACAATCAAATAACTGCCAATCTTCTTAATGAATTGGCTACAACTATTGATGGTTGGTTGCCTGGTTATTTTCCTGGTAAGACCTTAAGTCAATTGGTTGCAGGAGTAAGAGAACAGATGGAGTTATTCAATGTCTCTCCTTACTTTGGAGGCTTTACATTAACCTATCAAACTATTTCAGACTTTCCTAACTGGGAGTATAACATCAATATTAGGAATGCTGATTTAAGTGCAACTGATAATACTCAGGTTGTAGTAGTCAATGGCTTTTTTAATAATACAACCAAAGAAGTCCTTAATGGGAATGTGATAGCATTTATTCCGGGCAGTTATTCAGGCACATTTGATTTTTCAGCCATTCCAATTGAGGCAGAAGTTAATCGGGCATTGCAGATTGTTGAGCAGAATGGTTCAGCTTTCTTCCCAATGACTTACTCTTATGATTCTGTTACTGGAATTGCCACAAGTGGCTTGGCAAGAGGCAAGAATTGGCAGCTTGATTCCTCAGGAAATTATACAAGGCTTCCTGCCGACACTTTGCCTAAGCAGAATGCAAGGACATTCAATGTTGCTGCTCAGACTGCTGAGGATAGGTACTGCATCAGCCTAATGGAGAAGGTTATTAATTATAGCCTAACCGAGACTGATGAAACTCTGATTGAATCCTATTTTAATACATTCAGTCTTCCTAATGGATGGAATGCATCATTTGATATAGTATCAGGAACTTATACAAGGATTTTTTGCTTGTTGTATCGTGATGACAGAAGCTTACTAATGATTGGCAGGCTTGACACCAATTGGCTATGGCAGAGATTTATAAATGAATCAGGAAGTACAGATACAAGTCCATTTGCATATTCATCAACTACACCATTGCCTTACTCGCCATTGGTAAGTTATCAGTGGCTTTATGGCGATTGGTATGACATGGAGTTTATTGAGTTTAATTCAGGTTGCTATGTGAGTCCTGAGTTCTATGCCATGCCTGCAATCCCTGGAGACAATTGGCAGTTCAATGTGCCATCTGATGAGGGAAATTTAACCGGAGTTACTTCTGCCAATGTAGGTTTATTCACTCAAGATGGTCAATTCATTCAGCAGATAGGTCAAGCAAGTTTGCCATCATACAATCTTACTGAGTATGGCATGTATGGTGCAGCAGGGGCAAGAGGAACTTATCAAGATTGGTATGATGCTGAATATTATTCTGCATATACTTTAAATTTTCAAACAACTGATTGCAACGGTGTAACCACAGGAGACATTCTTGCAACAATTCCAATTGGTGGAATTACAACAGATGACTTTAATGAATTTAAATCTGTTGTTGAAAGCTTGGCTTGGCCTGCATGGTTATCTGTTGTAGTTGAATTGGATATTGCCGGTAAAGTTGAATTTTACTTTACATTTACTAATCCACCAACTTGCTTTTGCTCAATTGCTGCATGGCAATTAAATGAGGAAACAGATGAAACAGTTTATTTCATCAAGCCTTTGATTTATTCTAATGTTGCAAATCCAACTCAATTGCAGGCTACAAGTTTGATTCCAGCAGTTGCTTCGGGTTGTTATAGACTTGGAGTTTACAATGAATCAGAAGGAGGCTTTTACCTTTATTCTCTAAGCAACATCATAAACATTGATGCCTCTGATTGCTTTTCCACAATGCTTGAGTTTTGGGCAAATGACAATTCAATTGCTCAGGGGTTTGAGTATTTTAATGATTGGAAGCAGAGAATAAGACTTGGCCTAAATGGAGGAGGAGCAAAGCCTGTAATTGAGGAAAATCTTTACAGACAATCCAATGGAGTTCATAGAAGACCTCAGAACAAGCAAGATTTATCATTAGATTTGCATACTGATTTTATTGATGAACAAACTCAGCTTGCGTTTGTTGATGCCACTCGACATCCGTACTTAGTTTGGAACAATAAGTCAATCTTTGTGAAGGGAGATATTGATGTTGCCACCATTCAAGATTTCACTACACAATCCTCATTTGAAACCTTAGCTCAGGTTAAGTTTTCGGCACTTCTTCAAGGCTTCCAGCCTAAAAACTCAAGTTGTTTAACTTGCTAAAACTATGTCAATATTTTCATTAACATGTCCGGATGTAGGATGCTATCAGAATTTTCTGTGTGATCCTGAGTTTCAAAATAAAATCATTGCAGTGGCCTATGTAAAGAAGTCATCTGCACTTACTTCCGTTGAAAAGGCAACTGCTGATTCATGGATTGCTGCTCTCTATGAGAGATACCTTGATGGTGAGGGCTACCTTGTCCTTAACACATCAGGAGAGAAGCCTAAGCCTGACACTGCTACAACAGCAGGCCGAGGCATGCAAAACACCAAGGCCCTTGCTAAGACTCATACATTGACTTATCAAGACATGCAAGGTGTAGTTCAGAATAATGTTCAGTTTTACAATGACATTCTTGCTTCTGCTCAGAATTATGACTTCTATTATTTTACTCCTAACAGAATTTGGGATGCTTCCGGTTACTATGTAACAGTAATTGGTGATCCAATTGTTACAGCAGACCTTAATACCTATCAAATGGCTGAGGTAACTGTAAACTGGGTTTCTAAAGTCAATCCTTTGCCTTATGAGTTTGATACTGATACCTTCCTTGAGGGCTTGTATTATATCATCAGCTTCACAGGTTCAGGAAACACTTATATTGGCAACACTATTACAAGTGGATGTGGAGCAACAGAATCAACTACTTTTTCTGCTGTGTTAAACATTGGCGCAATTTCAGGCGCACCTGCTCAAAGTTGGTCAATTGATGAAGTAAGTGGAAGTGAGCCTATAGCTGATATTGCTCTTGGAATTGATGCAACAACTGGAGTTTTAACTTGGACTCCTGGCGGTGGGGCTTATGATGGCACATACATTTTCACGGTTACTGTTACCAATGAGTATGGCTGTGTATTCGGTCAGGAGACTATCAAACTTAATGTTCTTTGCGACTAAGTAAATAAGGGATGGAGGAGTTAATTGGACAATTATTTTCAACCCTCATGGATCGGGAGATTCGTGAGGGCAAACTTGAGTACATTGAATGTGCCAGGGAGAAGGCTGAAGAGTTAGAGTATCACTTTGAAAATGAATATCCAACTAAACTCCTCCTTACTCAACATCCGAGTGAAGAGCCTTGGATGAAGGACTATCGCAAAAGGCGATGGCAAGCACCAACAACAACAGCCACAGGCAGAGTATTTAATTCCTTCAGAAGATTCAGCAGGCTGATGACTTTAAAATCACATTTGAATCAGACTTTAAAAAAACAGGTGTTGCTGAGAGAATAGGCTTGCAGGATAACACCTTGCAGTTCTATGTAGAGAATGCTCTGCCTAAGTTTGGCAGCCTTGAATCATGGGCATTTAATGTCTTCTTAAAGACCTATCTACAAGATGCCAATGCAATTGTGGCAGTGTTACCATACTATGAGGATTTTGTAGAGAATCCAGCAGGAGTAACCACTTTAGATTGGTCAAAACCTTACCCACAGACAATTTTCTCCGAAGATTTAATTTTTGAGGAAGAATCTTTTGTGATTGTTAAAGCTGAGGATTATGAGGATATGAACCGCAAAAAGTGGGATCAATTCTTGTGTATCACTATGGAGGGCTTAGTCCTTTTTAGGCAAGTCAATGAATATACTTATGACAATCCTTTCCAAGTTTTTATTCTCCCTTATAAATTCTCCTACCTCCCTGTTGTCAAGGTTGGAAGTGTTATTTATGAAGAGGAAGATGGTAATTTGGTTTTTGATTCGGTTCTTGCTCCTTGTCTTCCTGCTTGGAATGAAGTATTATTTAGGACAGATGATTTAAATATCCTTTGGGCTACGCATGCTCTTCCGCAGAAATGGGCATTAAAGATGTCTCCTTGTAAGACTTGTAATGGCACAGGACAACGCACAAACAGAAAAGAGGAGAGAGTAGGCTGTAATGATTGCCAAGGCTCAGGAAGAGCCTCAAGCAGTCCATTCGGATTGATGGAAATAAACATTGATAGAGTTTCTGCTGTTAATCCTAATCCTATTGTTCCACCTGTGCCTCCGGCTGGATATATTGAAAGACCTACTGAGACAGTAAGATTATTCCAGGAGGACATCATTCAAAAAGAGTTTCAAGGCTTCAAGGCTATTGGTCTTGAATTACTTGGACAGATTCCTGCTGCTCAATCAGGGATTGCAAAAGAGTATGACAGAAAGGAACTAAATACCTTCTGCTATTCTGTAACTGTCCACTTGGCTCAGGTTTACAATAAGGTTTGCTTTCACATCCTATATCAGCGTTATAATAGCCTATTTGCTTCATCCTTAATGGATAGTGACAAGGTCAAAGCAGCATTACCTCAGATTACAGTGCCTACTGACTTTGATGTAATGACCACTGATATGATTGGTGAGATGCTGACAAAGGCAAGACAAGGAAATTTTGACCCATTGATTATCTCAGGAATTGAAGATGATTATGTTGAGAAGCTTTATGGTGAAAACTCAATCCAGCAGATTTATCTTAAGATATTGAAGCAGCTTGATCCATTGCCATATAAGACAACAGATGAGAAGACCCTTCTGCTCAATAGTCAAGGATGTTCACTTCAGGATTATGTCTTGAGTGCTAATCTTCCAGCATTTGTGATGCAATTAGTAGATGAGAATGCTATGTGGTATGATTTGCCAATTCAAGTTCAAAGGGCGCAAGTAGAGGCAATGGCAGCAGCCAAGGTTTCTCAGATTAAGTCTGCTGTTGTTCCAATCATGCCTCAAGGAATGTAATGCCTACAGACAAGCAGTTAGCCATCATCAGGAAAATCCAGCAGATTCAGTTGGATATTGAGAATGGGATGGCTGATGCTTTGCCTAAAGTATTCAAGACTCTAAGCAATGAAGTAATTGACTTAGCATCTGAACTCAGTCTTAATCCTAAAGATAGGGCTAAGACTTTAAGAGAGATGATCAAGCTTAAGAAGGACATCTCGGATGCTATAGTCAATAATGCAGCCTATCAAACAGAAGTTGTGGCTGTCATTAATGGCTACAAGGCACTTGCAGAAGCATCCAATGAATATTTAAGTTTAATTCTTGATGATTTTTCCCCGAAAACTGAACTTTATAAAGCCATTCTTGACACTAATATTGAAGTTACTAAGGATGCTCTTATAGGTTCAGGCATCAGAAACAATTTCAGCAATGCAATTCAGGAGGTGCTAAAGAACAACATAGCTGGAGTAAGCAATCGGGCAGAACTTAACAAGACTTTAAGGCAGTTTATTGAAGGCACACAGGATGATTTGCCATTCTTGAACAGATATATCAAGCAGACAACAAACGACTCTGTAAT
>Ga0208249_1000251_pt1 | contig 17771 bp, 15 predicted proteins | sample CryBogmetaGMA1M_FD_184546 | JGI IMG/M metagenome (GOLD analysis project Ga0208249, IMG submission 184546) | Freshwater microbial communities from Crystal Bog, Wisconsin, USA - MA1M (SPAdes) | ecosystem: Environmental > Aquatic > Freshwater > Lake | place: Crystal Bog, Wisconsin, USA | collected...
CCGCCTGGCTTGGACTTGTCCCCAGCTGCTGCGCCAGCTCCTGCTCCTGTTCCTCAATCGCCATCAGCTCTTGCACCTGACGGCCCAACGTGATCTCCTGCTCGTGGCTCAGCAACGGCACACGACCGATATCACGCAAATACGAACGCACCAGGTCGCCGCCACCTTGGGATGCACCACCAAGGGAGGCACCACCCAGGGAAGAACCATCAGGGCCGAGCAAAGACAGCGATGGCATGGATGCGGGGTTACGAAACGCCTAGGTTTCGCAACTCTACAACGGTTTTTCGGGTCAGCTTTGACGCAGCCGCGCAGCACCTCGCGTCCCAACATGGGGGGATGGCGGAAGAACGACTCCAAAAAGTGATGGCCGCTGCGGGCCGCTGCTCCCGACGCCACGCCGAAGAGCTGCTGCGTGCTGGCTTGGTCAAGGTGAATGGCGCCCCCGCCCAGCTGGGCGACCGGGCCGACCCCAGCCGCGACCACATCGAAGTGGACGGCCAACCCCTGGCCCATCGCCCGGAGCCCTTGGTATTGCTGCTGAACAAGCCACCGGAAGTTCTGTGCAGCTGCCAAGACCCCGAGGGGCGTTCCACCGCTTTGGACCTGTTACCGGCAGAGCTGGCCCAGGGGCAAGGGCTTCACCCCGTGGGCCGCTTGGATTTCGAGAGCCGAGGGGCACTGCTGATCAGCAACCAAGGGGATCTGACCCTCAAGCTCACCCACCCGCGCTATGGCCACCGCAAGACCTACCGGGTCTGGCTCCGGGGCAGACCAAGTCCCGACCAACTCAAGCGCTGGGCCGATGGGCTGCCCCTGGATGGCAAATCCAGCCAGCCGGTTGCCATCGCAACTGTGGACCAAAGGGCCGATGCCACCTGCCTGGAGCTGGTGATGGGGGAAGGCCGCAACCGCCAAATACGCCGCACGGCAGCCACCCTGGGCTTCGCCGTGCTGGATCTCCAGCGGGTGGCCATCGGTCCCATCGGGCTCGATGACCTCCCCGAGGGGCGCTGGCGACGCCTTGATCAGCAGGAATGGCGGGCCCTAACCGAGAATGGGGCCCCCTAGCTGAGCCGTTCTGAGCAGACCCACCGCCCGCGTGAGAGAGCTCTTGGGTCGCTGGCGGCGGCCCAAGACGAGCGATGGCGCCGCCCTCGCCCAGGCAGTGGAGCTGGATGGGTTGCAGGCCGCCGGGGGACGGTTGCGCCAGGCCCGCGAAGCCCAGGGCTTGAATCTGCGCCAACTGGCCCTTGCCACCCGCATCAGCTCGCCGGTGCTCGAGGCCCTCGAGCGCGGCTGGCGTGATCGCCTGCCTGAGGCCACCTACCTGCGCACCATGCTGCCCTTGCTGGAAACCCAGTTGGGATTGCCGGCGGGTTGCCTGGATGGGGCCCTTCCCTCCACTGACCCCCAACCTGCCGATCGCCGCCAGCACCTGGGGCTGCGCTTCACCCCAGGCTCCATCGATGTGTTCACCACCTGGCAGGGAACCTGGCTCTATGCGGGGCTGTGCCTGGCCTTGCTCTACGGGGTCAATCTCCAACAACAACAGCTCGCCAGCGCTGGCCTTCTAGCCCTCCATCCAGTGCCCCCATTCCAGCCCAGGGACCAGGGGCCCAACGCCGGCGAAGGGCCACCCACAAGCCATGACCCCAACCCAACCGAAACCAAGACGCAATTAGAGCGGGATTACCCAAACCTGCGCCCCCTCGACCTGGCAGCCAAAGGTCAAGCTCTCAGCCTGCTCAGCAAAGGCCCAGCCAGGCAAGTCGCCTCAGAAACCGGTCAATTGCTCGTTCACCTTGACCAGCCAAGCGCAGTGAGCCTCCAAGACAGCAACGGACTGCGAACCAACCTCCAGGCGGGCAAAGGCGAACTCGTGCTGCCCTTGACCAGCCCCTTCCGCCTCAGCATCGATCCCCCGCCCAAGGGAGCTTCCGCCGTGGAATGGGATGGGGCGCCGCTGGCCCCCCTGAAGGGGAAACCCAATCAGTTCGTACTGCCGCGGCCATAGCGATGGGCCATGGCGCCATAGCCAGCCAGGGGGCCTTCAAGCTCTGCCATGGATTGCTCCAGCCGCCAGGTCCAGTTGCCTGAACTGGTGCCCGGGGTATTGAAGCGGGCCCGATCATCCAGCTCCAAGAGATCCTGCAGCGGCACCACCGCCAGATCGGCGGAGGAGCCCAGGGCAAGTTCCAGCAACTGCCATGCGGGAGCGGTGATTGGCGATCCCACGGCCTCTTCCACCCGGGCGCGGGCGTCGTCATCAAGGCCCTGCCACCAACCCACCGTGGTGGCGTTGTCGTGGGTGCCGGTATAAACCACCCAGCGGTGCCCCCGAATGTTGGCGGGCAGGTACGGATTGGCGGGGTCGCCATCAAAGGCGAACTGCAGGATCTTCATTCCCGGCAGCCGGAAGCCATCCCGCAGGGCCTCCACCGGCGGCGTAATCACGCCGAGGTCTTCGGCGATCAAGGGCAAACGGCATCCCCAGCCCAACCACAGCAGATCCAGCAGGGGCCATCCCGGGGAGCGGCGCCAATGGCCGTGCTCCGCCGTGGCTGCCGAGCCAGGCACACACCAGAACGCCTCAAGGGCTCGAAAATGGTCGAGCCGCACCAGATCAAACAGGGAAAGTTGGCGCCTCAGGCGCTGCAGCCACCAACGGAAGCCCGATCGCCAATGGCACCCCCAGCGGTACACCGGGGTGCCCCAAAGTTGGCCGGTGGCCGAAAAGTAATCCGGGGGAACCCCGCTTTGCTGAGTGAGCTGACCTGCCTGGGTGAGCGAAAACAAGCCGCGGCGACTCCAGACGTCGGCGCTGTCATGGGCTACGTAAAAGGGCAAATCACCCACCACTTGCACCCCTTGGCGGTTGGCCTCGCGCCGCAGGTCCTCCCATTGCCGCTGGAGATGCCACTGGAGCAGGGCTTGCTCCAGCAGGCGTGTGGCCTGCTGCTGCTCGAGCTGGCGCAGGGCATGGCCCTGGTGCTGGGCCAGGGGCCTGGGCCAGTCCCACCAGGGCTGGTTGGCGTACAGCCGGCGGATCACCATGAAACGGCAGTGATCCTTCAACCAATGGCGCTGCTGGCGGCACCAGCAATCGAAGGCTTGGTGCGCGCTGGCCGGCTGATCGGGCCAGCATTGGGCGAGGGCCTGGCCCAAGGCTTCGGAGCGCCGGGGCATCAACTCCAGGGCCATCGCCCCACCCAGCGGCACTGGGGGCAAGGGCTCACAAGCTGCCGAGTAGGCCGCTTGGCCCAGGAAACCATCGGCCATCAGGGCATCGACGTCGAGGAGCCAGGGGTTGAGGGCAGACCCGCTGGGGGAGCTGTAGGGAGAGCCGGTGGAATCGGTGGGCGCCAGGGGCAGCAGTTGCCAGACGCCCACGCCGGAGCGGGCCAACAGGTTGACCCAGTCGTGGGCAGCCCGGCCGAAGGTGCCGCAGCCACCAGCTCCAGGCAGGGCCGTGGGGTGGAGCAGCACACCGCTGCTCCTGCTGCTATCGGATCTCATGGGGAGGGGAGGCGGTAGCGGCTGATGATTTTTTGGGCGAACGCAGGGATATGGGCCTCCGCCTTTTCAGGGTGGTTGCGCCGCACCCACAGGGCATTGCGGGTGAAGTGGGAATCAATCGAAAAGCGGCCATATTCCAAGCCCTGGGGCCCAACCCGCTTCACGATGCAACCCACCAGCTCGGCGAGCCACATCGGCAATTTGACGGCCTTGTCGTAGGCATCGATGCCCTGCTGCACCGCCGCCTGGCGCTTGCCCCGGCTGGTGACAGGGACGGCATCCAATTCGGCCTCCACCAAATCCAGGAGATCCTGGCCCCTCGGATTGCGCACCGTGAGCCACTGACGGCCGAAGGTGGCCCCCATGTAGCCCACCACCAAATCAGCCCCGGCATTGGTGTAGTCGAAACAGCTCAAGCAACTGGGCGCGAACACATCCTTGAGCTTGGGGGTGTCGAGGCCAAAAAAGGGCACCGTTTCGGTGCTGCCGTCGGAATGGCGGAAATGGATGCGGAAATCCTGCATGAACTCGTAGTGCACCACCGTTTCCGGCGAGCGGCTGGCGCTCTCCAAGAAGGTCTGCAATCCGTCGCGGCTGACGTTGTCCACGCAGGGCAAACCCAGCACATAGAGCTGCTCCAAGGGCAGGGTGGCCTCCACCGCGCGGAGCGCCTGGATCTGGCAGCCCACGCCAATGGCCATCAAGCGCCGGATCCCACTGCCGGGCAACTGCTCCAGCACTTCCAAATTTGGAGAAAGGGTGGGTTTGTTCACCCGGGCTGCCAGCACCTGCTCAGGGGTTCGGGCCAGCACCGGCACCGGGGTAAAGCGATCGTCGGGGCTCTGACCCACGCACAACACCGCATCCACCAGGCCGGTTTCCAGGGCCCTAACCCCAATCCGGCTGACAATCCCCGTCCACTGGGCGCCTTCGATGGGCTGGCTGAGGCGCGCGCTGAGCATGCGCTGGCTGACGCCGAAATAGAGCTCGTCTTCGTTGTTGAGGTCGCGGGAGCGGCCATGGACCCGCTCCTCCATCGCCTCAAACTGCTGGTTCAAAAAGGCACAGGCTTGGCGCACGTAGGCCACCCAGCGGCTATCGCAAAGCCCGCACTGGCTGCAGAGATCTTTGGCCGGGTAGGTACTGCCCTTCGCCAAGGGCTTGGCCCGCTCATGGGGAGCAATCGAAACCATCGGGGCCCTATCCACCCCGCAACGCTATCGGGTGCCACCAACGGAGTTGGGCCAAAGTGGGAACTTCTCTCGTTGCTCGGGCGCGTCACACCCCATGGCCCAGCGCCCCACACCCGCCAAAAAGCCAGTGCCATCGCGGCGCCAACGGGTGGCCCTTCGCCTTGGAGCGGCGGGCGCGGGCCTGGCCTGTGGCCTCGTACTCCTCGGCCAGATCTGGCCTGAAGCCGATCGCAGCCAGGAAGCCCCGAAGACCCTCACCGCCGCCGATCTGGCCAAGGCACCCACCCGATCGATCACGGTGCTGGTGATTGGGGTGGATTCAGACCGGCTGGGGGATCCCCACAACGGAGCGGCCCCCCTGGGGCCCGCTAACAACGATGCCCTGTTGCTGCTGCGGATCAATCCCTCGGGGCCGCTCCAGGCCCTCACCATCCCGCCAAGCCTGGCGGTGCAACTCCCTGGGCAACGGGCCCCGCAACCGCTCGGAACGCTTTATCGCATCGGCGGTCCTGCCCTGACCGCCGATGCGGTGCGGGAACTGGTGGGTCTGACGTCGGAGCAACCTGAGCGCTACGTGGTGATCAGCCGCGCAGGGCTAAGGGAGTTGGTGGATGGCCTCGGCGGGGTGAACGCCAATCCACCCATGGAAATGCGCTACAGCGATAAAAGCCAAAACCTGGCCATCAAGCTGGATGGCGGCCTGCAGCAACTCCATGGCCGCCAAATCGAACAGCTGGCCCGATTCCGCGATCCGCTCCATCCCGACGACAGCCTCCAGGACAACCAGCAGGAAGTGGCCAGAAGCCTGCTCCGGGAATTGGCCATCCCCGAACAGCTGGGACGCGTCCCAGGCTTGGTGCGCAATTTGCAGGGTCAGGTGACGAGCAATTTGAGCGAGGCCGAGATCCTCAGCCTGCTGGCCGCGGGCTTGGCCCAACCGGACACGGTGCAATTCAGCAGCATTCCCCTGGCACCGATCAACGGCACAACGCTTGACACCTCACCGCTAAAAAACTCAAAGCAGCCCCCAGGGGGCTTGGGCACCCTCAGGACTCCCCTGCGTCACATCGCCAGCGATGCCCCTAGCCCCCTGTGGCCAAGCCCCTAGCGGCTCCCTAGGACAGGCGGCAGCGCAGCGCCAAATCCAGGGACGATCGCAGCTGGGAAGCTTGGTCGGAGGAGGATTGGTCTGAGGAGGCTTGCTCAGGGGAGGTTTGCCGATCCGGGAGGGCACCGAGCCAGGGCAAACCATCGCGGCGGCGCTCTGCCGATGCCCAGGGCTCACCCCACTGAACCAGCCCCACCAACGGCACCTGCCAACGCTCAAGCAGGGCTGTCATGGCGGCAGGAACCCCAGTTTGAAGCTGCTCGGCGGCGCACACCAAGAGTGCTGGCTGGCGCCAGGCCCCCAGGGCCTCTGCCCAGTGGCCACCGCAGGCCAGGGGCAACCCTGGATCCAGGGGCAGGCCCACCAAAACGGGCCTCGGCCCTGGCGCTGGCTCCCCACCTGGGGGATGGAGCTGCTGCAGGGCACTGTTGGGATCGTCTCCAGGTCCCAGGTGCTGCCACCGGTCGTCCCAGGTCCATTGGAGCGCCCGGGCCAACAGCGGCCCCAGACCTGCCTGCAGGAGCTTCACCTGGCCAGCGGATCCCGCACTGAGTACCACCAAAAGGGTCATCGCTGTTTCTGGTGAGGGGACCGGCACGCTTCTACCATCGGGTTTAAGCCGACGCCCCCTCGCCCGTCGTGACCAGTTTCTTGACTGCTGATCGGGTCGCCAACGAGGGCCAGCAGCCCCAGGCCAACCACGACACCCGCCGATTGCGGTTGTTTAGTGGCACCTCCAACCAAGAGCTGGCCAAGGAAATTGGGGCTTACCTGGGTGTGCCCGATGGCCCCAGGGTGATCAAGCGCTTTGCCGATGGCGAGCTGTATATCCAAATTCAGGAATCGATCCGCGGCTGCGATGTCTTCCTGATCCAGCCCACCTGTGCTCCGGTGAACGATCACCTAATGGAGCTGCTGATCATGGTGGATGCCTGCCGGCGCGCCTCGGCGCGCCAGGTCACCGCAGTGGTGCCCTACTACGGCTACGCCCGGGCCGACCGCAAGACCGCTGGCCGCGAATCGATTACCGCCAAATTGGTGGCAAACCTGCTGGCAAAATCGGGGGTCGATCGCGTGCTGGCCATGGACCTGCACTCGGCCCAGATCCAGGGTTACTTCGACATTCCCTGCGACCACATCTACGGGTCCCCGGTGTTGGTGGATTACCTCAACACCCGTAACCTGGGTGAGCTGGTGGTCGTGTCTCCGGATGTGGGCGGGGTGGCCCGGGCCCGGGCCTTCGCCAAGCAATTGGGCGATGCCCCCCTCGCCATCATCGACAAGCGCCGCTCGGCCCACAATGTGGCCGAAAGCCTCACCGTGATTGGCGATGTGGCCGGCAAAACGGCGGTCTTGATCGACGACATGATCGATACCGGAGGCACCATTTACCAGGGGGCCAAGCTGCTGCGAAAGCAAGGCGCAGCCAGGGTGCTGGCCTGTGCCACCCACGCTGTCTTTTCGCCCCCAGCCATCGAACGGCTCTCCGAACCGGGATTGTTTGAGGAGGTGATTGTCACCAACAGCATTCCGATGCCCGAAGAACGCCGCTTTCCCCAGCTGAAGGTGCTCTCCGTGGCCAAGATGCTGGGCGAGGCCATCTGGCGGATCCATGAAGAGAGCTCCGTGAGCTCCATGTTCCGTTAATCACCACTAAACCTCCGCTGATCCCCATCAAGCCTGCGCTGATCGCCCCCAATCCCGCACGGCGTCTCTCCGGCCTGGCGCTCGCTGCCGTTGCTGGCCTCAGCCTGCTGGGGGGAGCTTCTGCCTGGGGCCAGCCCAAGCGGGTTGGCGTCTGGCTCACCAACAGCCCGAGCCCGCTCTACTACGACAACACCAGGATTGATCAGGCCGTCGCCGAGCTAGCCGAAGGCGGCTTCAACACCCTCTACCCCAACGTGTGGAGCCGGGGAAGCACCTTCCACCGCTCCGCTTATGCCCCGATCGAGCCGGGCCTGGGCCAGCTGGACCCCATTTGCCGCATGACGGCAGCGGCCCATCGGCGCGGCATGCAGGTGATTCCTTGGTTTGAGTACGGATTGATGGAGCCGGCCAATGCCGCCGTAGTGCAGCAACATCCCGACTGGCTCCTGCAAGCCAGCGACGGCTCCAGCAGCGTGATCATGCATGGCAAGGCAATGGTGTGGCTCAATCCCGCCCATCCAGCTGTGCGGCATCGCTTGATCGGGCTCCTTGGCGAAATCGTGCAGCGGTGCAGCGTCGATGGCATCCAGCTGGACGACCACTTCGCCTGGCCCGTCGATCTTGGCTACGACCCCTACACCCGGGCGCTCTACCGCAACGACACCGGCAATGATCCCCCCCTGAATGTGTCCGATCGGGCCTGGATGACCTGGCGGCGCCACCGGCTCACCGACCTGCTCCGGGAGCTGAGGCAGGTGCTCAAATCCAAGGGCACAGGCCGGGCGTACGTGAGCCTGTCGCCGGGCCCATTTCGCTTTGCCTACAACAAGTGGCTCCAGGACTGGGAGCTCTGGTCCCTCGGCGGACTCATCGATGAATTGGTGGTGCAGAACTACGCCTATTCCGTGGCAGGGTTTGCCAAGGATCTCCAGCAGCCGGCCCTGGTCAAGGCCAGTGGCTGGGGCATCCCCGTAGAAATTGGAATCCTGGCTGGATTTGGGGGGCGCACCACCCCCATGGACGACTTAAGCCAAAGGGTCCAGATCGCCAACGCCATGGGCTATGGCGTGATTTATTTCTACTGGGAAGGGCTTTGGGGCCAATACGCCGGCCCGGAGGGGGCCTCCCTGCGCAAGCAGGCCTTCCAGCAGATTCACGCTGGCTCGCCCCCACCGCCGCTTCTGCCACCGGTGTTTTGAAACCGATGGCCCCTGGCCTGGCTCTCTAAGCCGTAACAGGGCCTCCCAAACACTGCTCCACCACCTCGCGGGTGTTGGTGGAGAGGAACGAACTTGCCAACTGCTCGAGGGCCTCCCGCATGTGGGCGCCGCGCTGCTCGCCGTAGCTCTGCCAACGGCTCAAGACCTTCGCCATGCGGGAGGCGGTGATCGGATTGCGGTGGTCGAGGGCGGCGATCTGCTCGGCCATAAAGCGATACCCCGAGCCATCCGCGGCGTGAAACACGGGGGTGTTTCCAGCCAAACCACCCAGCACTGCCCGCACGGAATTGGGGGCGGCCGGATCAAAGCGGGGGTGCTCCAGCAGGCGGGCTACCCGCTCCAGCCCATCGGCGAAGGGGGCCGAGGCCTCCAGGCCAAACCAGGCATCGAGGATCACTGGCTTGTCCTGCCAGCGGGCAAAGAAGGCCGCCATGGCGGCCTCCCGTTCAGCCCCTTGATGGGGATTGAGGGCCCGCAAACCGGCCCGGGCCAAGGTCATCGACGGCCCCGAAACGGCCTCGCAGGCCAACTGCCTCACCCCATGGTCCCCGGCAGCGCACCGCCAGCTCCAAACCACACCGGTGAGCAGCCGATCCCCGTTGCCCTGGGGCCAGGCCAGTCCCCACTGGGGGCTGCAGCGCCCAAGGGCTTGCCCCAAGGGATCCGCCAAGGCCTCACCAAAGCGCTGTTGCAGAGCCATCAAGGCCGCAAACAGGGCCGGGGGATCAGGCACCTGGTGCTGCCCCCATAGGACATCTTCCAGCTCGGCCATACCGGGCAGCGCCAGCAACACGCTGCGGCTCGCCTCCGACAGCAACGGATCCGCCAGGATCCGGTCGAAGGCATCCACCAACTCCTCTTCCAACAGGCCATCGGATTCGCCCGCTGCCCGAGCCAACACCGCCTTCCTCAGCAGCAACTGCCCCGCATCCCAGCGTGAAAAAGGATCGCTGTCGCAGGCCAGCAAATGCACCAACTCACTTGTGGGGCGGCCCATCTCGAGCTTCACCGGCGCTGAAAACTGGCGCAGCAGCGACAGGCTGGGGGGATGGGGATCGCAGGGCAGGCCCTCAAGGCGCAGGCGTTGGTCCTCTTGATCAATCACCACCAAGCGGGTGCCTTCCCCCCAGCGGGGGGGCAACACGGCTGCAGCGGCCTGGACAGCATCTTCCCCATGGAGACGCACGGGCAGGGCCTTGCCGGCTTGGCCGAGCAACCCGATCGCCAGGGGAATCACCAGGGGCTGTTTGGTCGCTTGCCCGGGGGTGGGCGGCGTGTGCTGCTGGATATGGAGCTCCAGCACCCCTGCATCACCATCCCAGTGGCGTTGAATCCGGAGCACCGGGGTGCCTGCCTGGTGATACCAACGGCGGAACTGGGCGAAATCCAAGGGGGCTTCCCCCTGGGCGGCATCCTGCATCGCCTGGACAAACTCCTCACAGGTGGCCGCCGTGCCGTCATGACGAGCCACATAGAGGGCCATGCCTCGCATGAAGGTCTCCTCACCCAACAGGGTATGGAGGCAGCGGATCACCTCCGATCCTTTCTCGTAGATCGTCGTTGTGTAGAAGTTGTCGATCGCCTGGTAGGCATCGGGCTGCACGGGGTGGGCTGTAGGCCCTGAATCCTCACGGAATTGGGTATTGCGGAGCATCGAAACATTCTCGATGCGATTGAGGGCAGCCCCGTGCAACTCAGCAGTAAAGCTCTGGTCGCGGAAGACGGTGAGTCCTTCCTTGAGCGACAGCTGGAACCAGTCCCGACAGGTGATGCGATTGCCAGTCCAATTATGGAAATACTCATGGGCAATCACACTTTCAACCCGTTCCAATTCCGCGTCAGTTGCCGTTTCGGCATCAGCCAATACTAATTTTGAATTAAAGATATTGAGGCTCTTGTTCTCCATCGCACCCATGTTGAAATGGCGCACGGCAACAATATTGAACTCATCGAGGTCGTATTCGAGCCCATAACGTTTCTCATCCCAAAGCATCGAGCGCTTCAGCGATGCCATGGCATGGGCGGTGAGGGCCCCATCGCCGGGGTCCACGTGAATTCGCAGGGCGACCTGGCGTCCACTGGCGGTGGTGAAGGTATCGGCCACCTCCTCCAGCTGGCCTGCCACCAAAGCAAACAGGTAGGAGGGTTTGGGGAAAGGGTCATCCCAAATGGCGTAATGGCGGCCCCCTGGGCCCTCCCCAGAACCCGAATGTTCACCACGAGCGGAACTAACAAATGGCTCAGGGATCGCGCCCGTTTCAATGCAATTGCCGTTGGAAAGCAACACCGGGCAGCTCAAGCGATCCGCCTCCAGGCGCACCTGGAAGCGACTCAGCAGATCCGGGCGATCCGGATGGAAGGTGATCCGCCGAAAGCCCTCGGCCTCGCATTGGGTGGTGAACATGCCCCCACTCACATACAGGCCTTCCAGGGTGGTGTTGGTTTCAGGGTGAATCCGTACCCGGCTCTCCAACACAAAGGCGTCCCCAGGCGGAGCCAACAACCGCAGCCCGGCCGCATCCAGCTGATAGGCCCCAGGGGCCAGGGGCTCACCATCAAGCTGCAAATCGAGCAGCTCCAGATCAACGCCTTGTAGCTCCAGAGGTCCGAGCGCCGCTGCAGCTGGATTGGGGCTAAAGGCAAGCCGGGCTTGCACCAGGGTGTGATCCGCGAACAGCTGCACCGTTAAGTCGGTGCGCTCCAGCAGATAGGGCGCCGGGCAGTAATCGGCGAGGCGCACAGTGGGCATCGAAGCGTTCTCGGTGGGAGCGATCAAATCTGGGCTACGTGGCAGCCTCCTACTGGGCAGCCGCTTACTTGGGAGTGGGCGATTTGGCGGCCGAGGCCTTCGGACCTGGGGACGCCTTGAGGGCGGCTTGGACCTTCGCCATCACATCGGCTGGCACTTCCTTGGGGCAGATCTCAGCAGAACCGAGTACGGCTGAATTGATCGAGCCTTTGCGCAGGTCGTCGATGCTGAGGGGCTTGGGCCCCACCTGGGCAATCAGGCCCCCATGCTGGCCTTGGATGAGCTGGGCGATGGTTTCACCGGCAATGCCCACAGCCTTTTCGAAATCCACGCCAGCCCCCCGGGCAATACACACATTGACCGCAGCGATGCGGGTATAGAGATTCATTTCCGCCTCCGTGGCCGGCGCGTTCTCGGCCAGCGCAGCTGACGGAGCCAAGAAGAGTGGCAGCGCCAGGATTGGAAGTGCCAGGAATGGCAAGACCAGCAACGGGGCCACCAGGCCAGCGGACAGGCGACGCAGCAAGGAGATCACAAGATCAGATTCTGAATGGCTCCCATGCTGCTGCATCAGGAGATCGGGGAGCCAGCCTCTTCGACCCGGATTTCATGGTGGGTCGCCATCATCTCGAGCACCCCATCCTTCCAGGAGTAGATCGAACGGGATCGGTAGCGGTCCTGATCCACCAGACGGATTTGCTCAAGAATGCGCCACTGCTCGTAGTGCGATTCGAAAATCAATTCGTGCTCATCGACCTGGCGAATTTGGCTATCGATCGCCTTGCCGCAGAGGTAACCCCGGCTGCGGCGCAGTTGATGGCCGCAGAGATAGACCTCCATTGTGCCCTCAGCCACACAAATGGTGTTGTTCTCAAAAAAGCTGTAGTCCTGCTCTGGCCACCAACTGAAGCGATAGGCGGCATCGCCTTCGGCGGGTTCCCTGAAGGCTTCCACCCTGAGCATCATGTCGACCCGGAGGTCCTCGCCATCAGAAAAGAAATACAACCGCCGCGTACGCCACAGCCCCAGGTTGCGGCCAAACCAGCGTTTCAAGTTGGAGTCGAGCTGCACCCTGCTACGGACGCCACCCGATGCCACGCCAGCCTTGGGTACGGGCGGCTGGGTTGGCCTTGGTTCGAACGAGAACTCAGGAAGTTGGCCCATGACAGCGCCGCAAATGGACGTTTCACTGAGAACTCCTCAGTCATAGCCACTTCTGATGGCTGTGGCCCGATACCAATAAGGTATCGCCGTGAATCCAGACACCACACCCACCGTTCCCCAGGTCGCTGAGCTCGACGAAGGGCCTAATCGCCAGGAGCTGAAGCTGCTGTTGGTGGCGGCTAATTTCCATCTGGCCACGCCCGATATCCGCAGCCTGCTCCACACCCTCAAAACCGAGGCCTGCGGCTTTGAGGTGAGCCTGGAAATTGTCGACCCGGCGCTGCACCCGGAGTTACTAGAGCTCCATCGCCTCGTCGCCACCCCGGCGCTGGTGAAGCTGGAACCCCATCCCAAGCAAGTTTTTGCCGGGAATGCCCTCAGCAAGAAGCTGCGCAGCTGGCTGCCCCGCTGGAAGCAGGTGGAGACCGTCACAGGCCTGGGCCTCAGCCTGAGCCCCGTCGAAATCGACGGCAGCCGCACCATGCGGGAGGTCCAATTGGAAGACCAACTGCTCGTGCTGCGCCAAGAAAACGAGACCCTGATCGAACGGCTAGGGGTGCAAGAAAGCTTGCTGCGCATGGTGGCCCACGAACTGCGCACGCCCTTGACAGCAGCCAAGCTGGCGTTCCAAAGCCACCTCTTGGGCCAAATCGATGGACCCCGCTTTCGCGATGTGATCAACCGCCGCTTTGACGACATCGAAGCGTTGTCAAAAGACCTCCTCGAGGTGGGCACTACCCGCTGGGAGGCCCTGTTCAATCCCCAGCGCCTCGCCTTGGGGAAGGTGGGCGCAGAAGCGATCCTGGAACTGGAAAAGCTTTGGATGGGCCGCCAACTGCAGTTGAGCACCGACATCCCCACCGATCTGCCCGATGTGCTTGGCGATCAACGACGCATGCGCCAGGTACTGCTCAACCTCCTGGAAAACGCCCTGAAATTCACCCCAGACCAGGGCAGCGTGGGCCTGAAGATGCAGCACCACACGGACCAATGGGTGCAGGTGAGCATTTGCGACAGCGGACCTGGCATTCCCAGCGACGAGCATGAGCGCATTTTTCTCGACCGCGTGCGGCTGCCCCAAACCTCAGGCAGCACCTCGGGCTTTGGGGTGGGCCTCTCGGTATGCCGGCGGATCACGGAGGTCCACGGGGGGCGTATCTGGGTCGAATCCGAACTAGGCAAGGGTGCCTGCTTTCACTTCACGGTGCCCGTCTGGAGTGGCCAAGCTGCGCCACCGCCCGCTAGTCAACCTTGACGAAGGGTCCCACGGACCCGTAGCTTCCAACACATCAACACGCCGAGAGGTTGGGCCAAAAAGCTCGACCACACCTTGGAAGTTGTGGCCTCGCCCCCATCGTCTAGAGGCCTAGGACACCTCCCTTTCACGGAGGCGACAGGGGTTCGAATCCCCTTGGGGGTATGCAATGTGATGACGGCAGACCTCTAGGTCTTGGCCGCGCGACTTTGGGCTTCTTGTTGCACACCGCGCAGGTTGCTGACTAGGTCATCGCGCAAGCGCTGTTCAATCAAGCCGATTGGCATCCCAGCCCGTCCTTGGACGGTGAGCTCATAGACCAAGGACGTGGCCAGCTGGTCACCCTGGCCATGGCTGCTGATGCGCCAGACGCCCTCAAAGCGACGGAAGTCTCCCCGGCTCATGGCAAACCGCAACTCCCCGGCATCACGATCTTCCACCAGCTCCAGCTCCACCTTGGCGCTGAAGCGCAGACCGCAAATTTGCTGGGTTCCCACCTGCTCCAGTCCCACCCGGTTTCCCCGGCGCCAAAGCTGCCGCGAAGAGGTCAGGTTGGGGATGTAACGGCTGAGATTGGCGTAATCCGTCAAGACCGCCCAGATCCATTGGGGATCCAGGTCCAGGCGCAATTGCACGGCAAGACGCCTGGCCCCCTCGGGCAAGCGCTCCATCTCTTGCTGGATGGACTCCAGACTGCAGGAAGGCTGCTGGGCAGGCTCAAGTGGCTTGGTCAAGCGCACATGGTCAACAAGCAGCTGCACCAAGGGAGCGGCTCAAAAGTGTTCTTGCACACAAACCTAGCGGTGAAGTCGGGGGAAATGCAGCCAACAGCGTTCTCTATGATCAGCCGGCTTTACGGGGGCTGAGCCTGCATGAATGTTTCTACAGGCCGCGCCAATCAGTCCGATAGCCGCATGTTCACGGTTGTCGTTGAAGCCTTTGGCCTGGGCCTGCAACGCCAAGCCGAACGACGTCTGGTGGTGCCCTTCTCCCAACTGCAGAGCACGGTGAGAGCCATTGCCCTGCAAGGGGGGCGCATCACAGCCGTGATAGCCCAAGGCCCAGCCTCAGTGCCAGCGCACCTGGCCCCCGAATCCCCCTCCCAATCGGCTCCAGCTCCCAAGGCCGAAGCCAAAGCCGCCCCTTCGAAACCAGCAGCCGTGTCCCACGCCGACGTTCCCGTCAATCTTTACCGGCCCAAAGATCCCTTCATGGGCACGGTCACTGAGAACTACAGCCTGTTGGCTGAAGGAGCGATTGGCCGGGTGAACCACATCACCTTTGATCTCAAGGGTGGTGAGCCCCAACTGCGCTATCTCGAGGGCCAGTCCATCGGCATCATTCCCGATGGCGAGGACGCCAACGGCAAGCCCCACAAACTCCGCCTCTATTCGATCGCCAGCACCCGCCACGGCGACAACCTGGAAGGCGACACCGTGTCGCTGTGTGTCCGCCAACTGCAATACGAGAAGGACGGCGAAACCATCAATGGCGTTTGCTCCACCTTCCTCTGTGACATCGCTCCGGGCGCCAAGGTGAAAATCACCGGCCCGGTGGGCAAGGAAATGCTGCTCCCTGACGACGAGGATGCCAACGTCATCATGTTCGCCACCGGCACCGGCATTGCGCCGATGCGCACCTACCTGCGCCGCATGTTTGAGGCTAAAGAAAAGAGCCTCAACGGCTGGTCCTTCAAGGGCAAAGCTTGGCTGTTTATGGGCTCACCCACCACGGCCAACCTGCTCTATGACGACGATTTCAACCGTTATCAGCAGGAGTATCCCGACAACTTCCGCTACACCAAGGCCATCAGCCGCGAGCAGCAAAACGCCAGCGGGGGCAGGATGTACATCCAAGACCGGGTCAGCGAAAACGCTGATGAGATCTTCGCCATGATCGAAGATCCCAAAACCCACGTGTACATGTGCGGCTTGCGCGGCATGGAGCCTGGCATCGATGAAGCGATGGCCACTGCCGCTGCAGCCAAGGGCATCAACTGGCACGAATTGCGTCCCGTGCTCAAAAAAGCGGAGCGCTGGCACGTCGAAACCTATTGAGCTCCAGCCGTCAGAGCTGAACGCCAGGCCCGCCGCAAGGTGGGCTTTTTTTGCGCTCTCGTTTGCGTATTCCCACACAGAACCAGCTCCAACACCGAAGAACCCTCGCCCGTGGGTCCAGCCTCGGTAAACCAGGGGGCAGCAAGCCCAAAATCAACGATGAGTGCGGTTCTCACCAATCCGTTGCGCGTTGGCCTCCGCCAAGAGCGGGTCATCCCACCGCAGTGTCTGGTGATCTTTGGTGCCAGCGGCGACCTCACCCACCGCAAACTGATCCCGGCCCTGTTTGAACTGTTCCGCCAGCGCCGGCTGCCGAGCGAATTTGCGGTGCTTGGCTGCGCCCGCAGACCCTGGAGCGATGACGACTTTCGCGCCCGCATGGCCGAGGCGCTCAAAACGGAAATCGCAGACCACCAAAGTGCCTGGGAGACCTTCTCAGCCGGGCTCTTCTATGAACCCGTGGATCTGGAAGATCCCCAATCGGTGGTACGCCTTGGCAGCCGCCTCGAGGTGATTGATCGCCAACGGGCCACCCGGGGCAACCGCACCTTCTACCTCTCTGTAGCCCCAAATTTCTACGGCAGTGGCTGTCGTTCCCTCGCCGCAGCAGGTTTGCTGAAAGATCCCGCCCGAAGTCGGGTGGTGATCGAGAAGCCATTTGGCCGCGATTACGGCAGCGCCCAGGCGCTGAACCAGGTAGTCAAGGGCTCGGCAAAGGAAAACCAAATCTTCCGGATCGACCACTACCTGGGCAAGGAAACGGTCCAAAACATCCTGGTGCTGCGCTTCGCCAACACCATTTTCGAACCGATCTGGAACCGCAACTACATCTCCAGCGTGCAGATCACGGCCGCTGAAACAGTCGGTGTGGAAGAGCGGGCCGGCTACTACGAAAGCTCTGGAGCCCTGCGCGACATGGTGCAGAACCACCTCACCCAAATGCTGGCCCTCACCACCATGGAAGCGCCGGGGCGTTTTGACCCCGAGTCCATGCGCAACGAAAAGGCCAAGGTGCTCCAGGCCGCCCACCTGGCTAATGAAGACGAGCCTTGGAAGTGCTGCGTGAGGGGCCAATACGGACCAGGGGGCTCCAGCGGTCATCCGACCAGTGGCTACCGCCAGGAGCCCGGGGTGAATCCCAATAGCACCACCGAGACCTACGTGGCCATGAAGCTATTCATTAACAACTGGAGGTGGCAGGGGGTGCCCTTTTACCTGCGCACGGGCAAGCGACTGCCCAAACGGCTCAGCGAGGTGGTGCTGACCTTCCGCGAAGCGCCCGTGCACCTCTTCGATGCCGCCGGGGGGGCACCAACCCCCAACCAATTGATCCTGCGCATCCAACCCGATGAGGGTGCGGAGTTCAAATTTGAAGTGAAGGCACCGGGTTCGGGAATGCGCAGCCGCCCTGTGGACATGGCCTTCTCCTACGACGACAGCTTTGGCGAGCCCTCCGACGAGGGCTACGTGAGGCTGCTCGCCGACGCCATGCTCGGCGATCCCACCCTCTACACCCGCAGCGACGAAGTCGAAGCAGCTTGGCGCCTCTACACACCCCTGCTGGAGATGCTTGAAGAGTCCCCCTCCCAGTTGCCCGTGTATCCCTATGAGGCCGGCACCTGGGGCCCGGCAGCAGCGGACAGCCTGGTGGCCGATGACGGCCTGACCTGGCGCCGTCCCTAGACCCTCGACTTGCCCGCTGACCCTGCTTTCGTCTTCTTGCCATGTCTGCCCAACTCACCCTCCAGGCCCCCCACGCCCTGCCCCCCGGGGAGGTGCAGGGCTATCTCGACCAGCTCTGGCAACAGGGGTTAGACGAGTCCAGCGGTGCCGCCACCTTCACCCTCGTGGTGTGGGAT
>Ga0208249_1000253_pt1 | contig 17660 bp, 10 predicted proteins | sample CryBogmetaGMA1M_FD_184546 | JGI IMG/M metagenome (GOLD analysis project Ga0208249, IMG submission 184546) | Freshwater microbial communities from Crystal Bog, Wisconsin, USA - MA1M (SPAdes) | ecosystem: Environmental > Aquatic > Freshwater > Lake | place: Crystal Bog, Wisconsin, USA | collected...
GGGGAGCAGTGCCGTTGCGGGCGGCCCACTCGTCCAGCGTGATCAGTACCTCGCGGGCCTGCGACCCGGCGTACTGGCCGACCACGCCGTCCTCGGCCATGAAGTCGATGAGGCGGGCCCCGCGGCCGTAGCCCACACCGAGAGCCCGCTGGAGCAGCGACACGCTGCCGCGGCCCTCGCGGATCACCACCTCCACCGCCGCGTCGTAGAGTTCGTCCTTGTCCTTCGGGCTCGCCCCGCCCGCCTTGCCGGCTTCTTCCACGCCGGCCGGCTTGAGGTTCACCAGTTCGGCGGCGTACTGCGGCTCGCTCGTGCCGATCGCACCCATCACGCCGCCGATCTCGTCGTCGGAGAGGTAGGTGCCCTGGCCACGGAGGATCTGGCTCGTGCCCGGGGAGAGGAAGAGCATGTCGCCGTTGCCGAGCAGCCGCTCCGCGCCCATCTCGTCGAGCACCACGCGGCTGTCGGTGCGGCTCGCCACCTGGAAGGCGATTCGTGCGGGCAGGTTGCTCTTGATGAGACCGGTGATCACGTCCACCGTCGGCTTCTGGGTGGCGAGGATCAGGTGGATGCCCACCGCCCGGCTCTTCTGGGCGAGGCGGATGATGTGGGCTTCGATCTCCTTGCCCGCCGTCATCATCATGTCGGCGATCTCGTCGGCGATCATCACGATGAAGGGCATCGTGGTGGGGATCGCGGCGGCCTCCTCGTCGGTCTCGGGCTTCATCCGCTTGATCAGCTCGTCTCGGCCCAGGGCGTTGTACTGCGTGAGGTGGCGGACCCCCACCTTGGCGAGCAGGGCATATCGCTCCTCCATCTTGTCCACCGCCCAGGCGAGGATCGCCTCCGCCTTCTTCATGTCGGTGACCACCGGATGCATGAGGTGGGGCAGCGACTTGTAGGGCGTGAGCTCGACCATCTTGGGGTCGATCATCAGCATTCGCACCTCGTCGGGCCGGCGCGTCATCAGCATCGAGACGATGATCGAGTTGAGACACACCGACTTGCCCGTGCCGGTCCGGCCGGCGATCAGGAGGTGGGGCATGCTGGCCATGTCCACCACCATCGGGTTGCCCGCCACGTCCTTGCCGAGGAAGATCGGGATCTTCATCGTGCGGGCCTTGGCCTGCGTCTCCTCGATCACCTCGCGGAGGCGGACCATCTGGCGGGTGGTGTTGGGCACTTCGATGCCCACCGAGTTCTTGCCCGGGATCGGGGCCACGATGCGCACGCTCGGCACGCGGAGCGCGATCGCCAGGTCATCGGCGAGGTTGGTGATCTTGGAGAGCCGCAGGCCCGCCTCCAGCTCGATCTCGTACTGCGAGATCACCGGGCCGGTCTCGATCTCCACGACCTTCACCTTGAAGCCGAACTCGGCGAAGGTCTTCTCGAGCACCTTGGCCCGGTCGCGGACCTCCTGCTCCTGCTGGTCGAGCTCCAGGTATTCGGTCGCCAGCAGCAGGTCGAGGCTCGGGAGTTCGTAATCGGCCGCCGGATCGGGAGAGAGCTCGAGCGTGGCCTGCGGCTTGCGGCGGCTGGAGAGCGAGCGGATCGGCACGAGCCGCTGGGGAGCCGCCGGGGCCGGGGCCACCGGCTCGTCGTCGGCGTCCTGCGGGTCCAGGGCGGTGTCCTCGTCGTCCTCCGACTCCGGATCGGCCGCCACGGTCTCGCGACGCTTGACGCGGATCGTCGGCTCGTCGTCGGCATCGAGGCCGTCGTCCGCCCCGTTGGCGTCATCCGCCGCGGCCACCCCGAGCCGATGGCGGAGCCCGGGGAACCGCGCGGCCAAGCCCTCGGCCGTGGCGGTCTCCGGCGACGTCGCCCGGCGGGCGGCGCGGCGATCCATCACGCCCCGAATGCCTCGGACCACCGCCATGGTCGCCGTGCCCGCGGCCTCAGCGGCCGCGAGCACCACGGTGTCGCAGGCGAGGAACAGGCCGCCGAGCGTGGCCGCGATCACCACGATCGCGCCGCCCGTCCGGGCGAGATACGACTCGACGAGCAGCCGCCCCATGCCGCCGAGCCGGCCGCCCGGCCCCCACAGCGGCCGGTCGATGCCATCCGGAAGAAAGAGCGTCAGCAGCGTGCAACCGCCCGCGAGGGCCACCGTGGCCCCGAGCGTCCGCAGCGGCAGGTCGGGAAGCGGCCGGCGGCGGAGCACGGCGATGTCGGCCGCCAGCACGAGCGCCACCGCCAGCCACGCGCCGAACCCCAGCGCCTCGTGAAGCGATCCCGCGATCGCGGAGCCGATCAGGCCGCAGGCGTTCGCGGCCCGCGCGTTGGGGGGAAACACGCGGGAGAGAGGCGGGTCCGCCGCGTCGAATGTGAGGAGCGCCGCAGCCACGAACACGCAGGCCGCGAGCACCACCAGCGCCGTCAGGTCGCGGACGCGGTTTCGGGGCACCGCGACGTCGGCGGTGGGCCGCGGCTCCGCCGGCTCGGTGGCCGCGGCGAGGCGTTGACCGGAAACGAAGCGTTGCGAAACGGAGCGGTCGGCGAAGGCCATGCGACGATCCTTGTCGGGAAGTGGTCCTCGGCAACTCTACAGGCCGCTCAGCGGCCGGGCGGCCGCGGCCGCGTGGGATCGGACGCCCGCTCCTGCCGGTCGTGACGATGCTGAGGATCGCGCCGGTCGCGGCGGCGGCCTCGGCATCCGGCGCGATCGGGTACGCTGGCGAACCCGAGGCCATCCGTGTCAGACCGCAGTCCCCATCGCACCAGCCGCTCCGATCCGCTCGCCCTGCAGACCGGCCGCCAGATCCTGGAACTCGTCCTGATCGCGGCCGGCACCGCGGGCCTGCTCGCGGCGTGGCGGGCGATCCCGCTGACGCCCCGGGCGGTTTGCCTGCTCGTGGTGGCGCTGGCCCTGGCCAAGACGGCCTGCTTCCTCGTGGAGAACCTGCAGCACATTCTCCTCGCCACGTCGCAGGAGATCCCCTACCACCGCTTCCTCGCGCTGATGGGCGTCAACATGACGCAGATCACGCTCTCCTTCGCCCTCGACTTCTGGGTGCTCGAGTGGGCGGAGCGGGGGAGCTTCAGCGGCTTCAAAGACACCGCCGGCCCGGCAGGCGTGTTCTTCGACTGCTTCTTTTACAGCGTGCTCAACTTCTCCTTCTTCGGTTTCGGCGACATCATGCCGCAGACGATTCCCGCGAAGCTCGTGACCCTGCTCGAGGTGGTGCTCGCCTTTTTCACGGTGATCTTCCTCCTGTCCGACTTCATCAGCCTCAAGGACTCGCTCCGCCGCGAGCAGGAGCGGTGAGCACGACACCTCACGCGGCTCTCGGCGGCAGCGCGGTCGCGCTCGGCATGGGGGCAGGATTCGTGGCAGCGCTCGCGAGCGCCGTCGCCTACTTCATCTCCCGACACCACACCAGCCGGGGCGGCAGCAGCCTCCGGCTCCTGGTGCTCGCCCACGCGCTGATGGGCGCGGCCTGCCTGCCGGCGGCGTGGCTGCTCTGGCCGGCGGGCCTGCCCGCAGTCCAGGGATGGATCGCGCCGCTGCTCGGGTCCTCCTGCTCCTACCTGGCCGGTCAGGCGGTGGTGTTCGCCGCCCTCGCCCGCGCCGACACCTCGCGGGTGGCGCCGCTGCTCGGCCTCAAGATCGCCATGCTGGCCTGCATCGTCTCCTTCCTCCCTGGCGAGCCGCTCGACGTCCGGCAGTGGGCGGCCGTGGGCCTGAGCATCGGCGCGGCCGCGATGCTCCAGCGTGGCGGCGGGATGCGGCCGGCGGCGGTCGGCTTCACCCTGGCCGCCTGCGTGGCCTTCGCCATCGCCGACCTGTTCATCGTGGCGCTGATCGACGGCCTGCAGCGGACGGCGACCGACGCCGGCCTGCCGCTGGGCCGACTGCAGGCCGGCATCCTGGCGATGCTCGTGACCTACGCGACCTGCGGCGGCATCGCCGGCGTGAGCCTGTGTCTCGCCCCGGCCGTGCGGCCCACCACGCGATCCGACTGGATCGCCGGCGGTCGCTACGCGGCCACCTGGCTGCTGGGCATGGCCGGGCTCTACATCTGCTTCGGGCTCGTGGGCGTCGTCTTCGGCAACATCGTCCAGTCCACCCGCGGGATGCTCTCGATCGTGATCGGCGCGGGCCTGGCACACGCCGGCTGGCACGGCCTCGAGACGAGGCTCGACCGCGGCACGCTCATCCGTCGGCTCCTGGCGGCCGGCTTGATGACGGCGGCGATCGCCCTGTACGTGATCGACGTGACGTGAGTGGCCGCAGGTTTTCAACGTGCGGAAACCCGGTCGCGGCCTGGCGTCCCGTGCCGACTACACTGAGGCGTATGACGCAGTCATTGACGAGACCTGCCGTCGGAGGCCTGGTGGCGATCGCCATCGGAGTCCTGCTGCTCGCCGCCGCAGCCCGCGCCACGGAGCCCCGCGCGGTTCCGCGTCGCCTGCCCCCGCCCGCGGCCCCCCTCCGCGACCTGCTCGCCAGACTCCCGGCCGACCGCCGCGCGGCGTGGGAGGCGGTTCCCGCCCGCGCGGCCGAACTCCGCCGCCGGCTCGCCGCCACGCGGTTCACCGACGAGGCCGATCGGGCCGACGTGGAAGTGCTCGTCAAGGCGGTCGAGTTCGCGCTCGCCGGCGGCGAGTGGTGGCAGCCGGCCGATCTCGAGCACGCAACCTGGGCGGTCGACGAGGCCGCGGCACGGCTCGACGCCATCGCCCAGAGCGAGCGGCCGTGGCGCACCGCCCGCGGCCTCTCCGTGCATGGCTTCCGCTCCGCGCTCGACGGCTCCGTGCAGCCCTACGGCCTGTGGATCCCTGCGGGCCTCGACCTTGCAAACCCGGTGCCGCTCTGGATCTGGCTCCACGGCCGCGGCGAGAAGGAGACCGACCTGCATTTCCTCCACCAGCGTGCCAGCAAGCCGCCCGAGTTCATGCCGGACGACGCGATCGTGCTCCTCCCCTTCGGCCGCTACTGCAACGGCTGGAAGGGCCCGGGGCTCGTGGACGTGTTCGAAGCCCGGGCCGCGGTCAGCCGGGTGCACGCGATCGACCCCGGGCGGATCGTGCTCGCCGGATTCTCCATGGGCGGCGCCGGGGCCTGGCAGATCGGAGCGCGACGGGCCGGCGAGTTCTGCGCCGTGCACGGGGGCGCGGGCTTCGTCGACACCCGCCGCTACACCGGCGTCGACCCTGCCACGCTGCCGTGGTACGAGGTCCGTCTCTGGACCACCACCGACGTGCCCCCCGTCGCCCGAAATCTTCTCAACCTGCCCGCCATCGCCTACTCGGGCGAGGTCGACAAGCAGCGGGCCGCCAGCGAGATCATGGTCGAGACCCTGGCCGCCGAAGGCTGCGTGCTGCCCCACGTGATCGGCGCGGGCATGGCCCACAAGGTTGACGAGGCCTCGAAGCGGGAGATCACGACGTTCCTCCGGCAGGCCACGGCCGCGGGCCGGCCGGCGCGACCGACGGAGATTCACCTCGCGACCACGACGCTCGCCGACTCCCGCGTCAGATGGGTCGAGGCCTGCGGCCTCGCCGAGCATTGTCGCGCGGCCCGCATCGACGCGGCCCGAACGGAGCAGGGGGGGCGGGCGATGATCACCGCCACCACGGCGAATCTCACGGCCGTGGCCTTCGCCGACGTGCCTGGCGGAGCGCTCGTCTGCATCGACGGCGTGGAACTCGACGCCCCCGCCAACGCCGCCGGCGGTCCGCTCATGCTCGCCCGCGAGCAGCTCGCGGCCGAGGGCCACTGGCGGGTGACCGCGGCGGACCAACTGCCGCCGCGCCGCAAGCGGCCGGGGCTCTCGGGGCCGATTGACGACGCGTTCACCGCGCCCTTCATCGTCGTGCCCCCGGCGCGGCCCGGCATCGATTCCGCCGTCGATCGGTTCGCGCACGGGGAGTTCGAGCACTTCCGCCGCCGCTGGCACGACCTGTTCCGCGGCGATCTGCCGGTGGTGGCCGCAGCCGACGTCACCGCCGAGATGCTCCGCGACCACAACCTCGTGCTGTTCGGCGATCCGCTCTCGAATCCCCTGATCGCCCGGGTGCTGCCCGACCTACCGATCCGCTGGACGCCGAACGAGCTCGCGATCGGCGGACAGACCTACCACGCGGCCGGCCACGCTCCCATCCTCATCCAGCCGAACCCGCTCTGCCCGCCGACGGTGACCGCGGCGGGCCGCTACGTCGTCGTCAACTCGGGAGTCACCTTCCGCGAGGAGTCCGACGTCTCCAACGCGTGGCAGAATCCGCAGCTTCCCGACTGGGCCCTCGTGGACCTCGCGGTGCCCCCGGATGGCCGCGGGCCGGGGCGGATCGTCGCCGCAGGGTTCTGCGACGAGGCCTGGCGGATCCGAGCCCCTGACGAGATGTCGCGATGATTCCCGCACCGCGGCTCCTGCTCGGCCTCGCCGTCGCCGCACTCGCCGCGGCCACGGCCCCCGACGGTCGCGCCGCGACCGTCGGCCGGGAGGCCTGGACGGTGCACTGCGGCCAGTGCCACTGCGACGGGGCGGCGGAAGGCAACCTCGCGCTCGACGCACTCCTCGATCGGCTCCCTGACCGCCCCACCGCCGCCGGCGGCCCGGACGAGGCGGCGTGGACGGCGGTGCTCGAGAACCTCCGCGCGGAGACCATGCCTCCGGCCGACGAGCCGAAGCCCGACGCCGGGCAGCGGCGGCAGCTGATCGACTTCGTGGAACGGGAAGCCTTCCGCCTCGATCCCGCGCGGCCCGACCCAGGCCACGTCGTGCTCCGCCGGCTCAACCGCCACGAGTACGCCAACTGCATCCGGGATCTCACCGGGCTCGACGTCGAACTGGAGAACGAGCTGCCGAGCGACGACACCGGCTACGGCTTCGACACGATCGGCGACGTGCTCACGATGGCGCCGCTGTTGGTGGAGAAGTATCTCGCGATCGCGGCCCGCGTGGCCGAGACCGTGGTCGCGGAGGCGGTGCCGGACCGCGGGCCGGACGGCGAGGCCCGCCGCTATCCCCGGAGCGTCCGCGGGGTGTTTTCGCTCGGGCCACCACCGGCCGATCCCGCCGCACGGCCCGCGCATCTCCGCGGCACGATCGCGGGACTGGCGGACCGGGCGTTTCGCGGCCGCTCCGACGACGCCACGACCGGGCGGCTGGTGGCCGTCGCCCGCGCCGCCATCGAGCAGCCCGACGGCTCGTTCGAGAAAGGCGTGGCGGCGGCCCTCACCGCCATGCTCTCCTCGCCACGCTTCCTGTTTCGCATCGAGGACGACGGCGGCGCCGAGCAGCCGGTGGATCCGGCCACGACGGCGATCCCGCTCGACGACGTGGCCCTTGCCTCACGGCTCTCGTTCTTTCTCTGGAGTTCGATGCCCGACGACGAACTCTTGACGCTCGCCCGCGCGGGCACGCTCCACGCCGAGGTTGACCGGCAGATCGACCGGATGATCGCCGATCCGCGGAGCGACCGGTTCGTGGCCGACTTCGTGGGGCAATGGCTGCAGACCCGCGACGTGGAAACGCTCCCCTTCGACACCCGCCGCGTGCTCGCCGGCCGCGACCGCTTCCTCGGTCAGAAAATCTTCGGCCCGCGCGTCCGCCAGGCGATGCGGGAGGAGACGGAGATGCTCTTCGCCCACCTCCTGCGCCGCAATGAACCGGCGACCGACCTGCTCGTCGGACGGCAGACCTTCCTCAACGGTCCGCTCGCGCGGTTCTACGGCATCGCGGACGTGGAGGGACCCGAGATGCGGCTCGTGACCCTGCCCGCCGACGCGCGTCGCGGTGGCCTGCTCACGCACGGGAGCGTGCTGGTGGTGACGTCGAATCCGACCCGCACCGCGCCGGTGAAGCGGGGCAAGTTCATCCTCGATAATCTCCTCGGCACGCCCGCACCGCCGCCCCCTCCCGACGTCCCGCCGCTCGAGGCCGCCGCGGTGCCGTCCGAACGGAAGCCCACGATGCGGGAGCTGATGGCCCGCCATCGGCAGGATCCCCTCTGTGCCTCGTGCCACGCCCGGATGGATCCACTCGGCCTGGCGCTCGAGGAGTACAACGCCATCGGGCAGTGGCGCGGCGACGACGCCGCGGGGCTCGACACGAGCGGGCGGCTCGTCACCGGCGAGCCATTCGCCGACGCGGCCGAACTCGCCGCCCTGATCGCGGGGCCGCGCCGCCGCGACTTCCACCGCTGTGTCGCCGAAAAGCTGCTGGTCTACGCCCTCGGCCGCGGCCTCCAACCCTTCGACGGTCCGGCGGTCGATACGATCGTGGAGCGCGTCGAAGGAGATGGCGGCGGCGTGGGCACGCTGGTGCACGCCGTCTGTGCGAGCGTGCCCTTTCGGATGCGCCGGCCCCACACCCCCGCGACGGAGAATCCGCCATGAGCCTCGATCACCACGCGCACCCCGCGAGACTGTCGCGGCGGCGGTTTCTGACCGCGACCGCGATCCGGGGGCTCGGCACGGCGGTCGCGCTGCCAACGCTCGCGTCGCTCCGCGCCGCGGAGCCCGGCGCCGCGCCGCCGACGCGGATGGCGTTCGTCTACGTGCCCAACGGCGTGCGTGTCGACCGCTGGCGGTGCACCGGCACGGGCCGCGACTACACGCTCGGCGCCACGCTCGAACCGCTCGCCGAGTTCCGCGACCACTTTCAGGTGATCAGCGGCCTCGCCCACCGCAACGGCACGGCAGGCCCCGACGGCGCCGGGGACCACGCCCGAGCGACCGCCACGATTCTCACCGGGATGCGGCCGCGGAAGACCGCGGGTGCCGACATCCAGGTCGGGATCTCGGTCGACCAGCTGGCGGCGGAACGCATCGGTCGGGCGACGCGGTTTCCGTCACTCGAGCTCTCCTGCGACGGCGTCCGCAAGAGCGGGTCGTGCGATTCGGGCTACGCCTGCGCCTATTCCTACAACATGTCGTGGCGGAGCGCGTCGCAACCAGCCACGCCGGAGGCCAATCCGCGGCTCGTGTTCGAGCGGCTGTTCGGTTCCGGCACGGCCGCCGAGCGGGCGCGGAGCATCGCGGCCCGCCGCGACGGCCAGCGGTCGATCCTCGACTTCGTCGCCGAGGAGGCCCGCAGCCTCGCCGGCCGCCTCGACGCCGCCGACCGCCGCAAGCTCGACGAGTATCTCACCGGTATCCGCGAGGTGGAGGCCCAGCTGGCCCGATTCGATCGCATGCCCGCGCCCGAGGTGCCCGACATCGACCTGCCCGACGGCCCGCCGCCGTCGTACGGCGAGCACATGCGGCTGATGGCCGACATGCTCGTGCTCGCCTTCCGCACCGATTCGACGCGGATCGCCACGCTGATGTTCGCCCACGACGGCAGCGACCGCACGTTCCCGGAGATTGGCGTGGGCGATGGCCACCACTCGATCTCCCACCACCAGGACGACGCCGAGAAGCTCGAGAAGATCGCCCGCATCGACCGGTTCTACGCCGAACAGTTCGCCTACCTGCTGCGCCGCCTCCACGAAGCCCGCGAGGCCGACGGCGGCACGCTGCTCGACCGGTCGATGATCGTGTATGCCAGCGGCCTCTCCGACGGCAACCGCCACCGCCACGATGACCTCCCGGTGATCCTCGCGGGCCGCGCGGGAGACCGGCTCGCGGCCGGCCGCCACCTTGCCCTGAGCGGCGAGCGGCCGATGAGCGACCTGTTCGTGACGATGCTCGATCTCGTCGGCGCGCCCGTCGAGCGCTTTGGCGACTCAGGCGGCCGCCTCGACGACGTGTTGGCCTGACTCGCTCAGAACGTCGGTGCAGGTTTCCGAAGTGGGCGCAGGTTTTCAACCTGCACAAGAACCAGAGCCCGCGTGGGTATTCCGCAGGTTACAAACCTGCGGCCACTTTGCCCGACCGTGGGGCCACGTTTTCCGAAGTGGGTGCAGGTTTTCAACCTGCACAGGTCAACAGCTGAGGCTCCTCACTCCGGCCGCGGTGCGCCGCGATCCGCCGCGCCGTCGGCCTCCGGCGGCTTCTTCGCCGCGTCGCGGACCAGCGGGAGATGGCGGTAGGGAATCTGGAGGGTGAGGAGCGCGAGCGCCGTGGCCTCCATGCGGCCGCCGTCGGCGCCGTCGGGATCCCAGCTGCCGTCGAGGTCTCCGGCCTGTCGCTGTCGCCGCACGAGGTGCTCGCGGGCCTGGTGATTCCAGGCGTCGAAGTCCTCGCCGCCGATGTCGCGCAGCGCCTCCGTCGCCAGGAAGAGGTAGGGCATCGGCGCGACCCCCCGGGCCGCCGGCGCGGTCGCGAGCAAAAACCCGCCCGCGGCCCGGAGGTCGGCGTCGTCCGCGGGCTTCGCACCGAGGTCGATCTGGGCCACGAGACCGGCGGCGGTGGCCAGCGGCGTGACCTGCTCGGTCGCCGTCAGCCGGTATCGCGACCGCACGGCGGCGGTGGGGCCGGCCCCGCAGCCGTCCACGAACTGCTGCGCCTTCTTCAACTGCCGCGGCGCCGTGCCCAGGCCGGCCGCCTGAACCGCCCGCAAGGTCTGGATCGCCCACACGGTGGTCACGAGGTCACCCGGCCGATCGGGTTCAGGTCCCCAGCTGCCGTCGTCCTTCTGGATGCCGCCCAGGTACTTCATCGCCTGTCGGATGTGGAGCTTGAGGCGGTCCTCCCGCGACAGCTCGTAGTCCTCGGCGACCGCGATCATGGCCAGGCAGTGGGCTGCGGTGGAGCCCTTGAAAAACCCGTCATCCCGGCCGCGCTCCCGCGTCTGGTTCACGCACAGGAAGACGATCCCCTTCTGCACCGCCGCCGGGTAGCTCTGAAACGCCTCCGGCTCAGCGGGCGCCCGCAGGTGGGAAATGCCCTCGCCCAGGAACGGCAGCACCGCGAGCGCCGTGGCGAGCGTGGGATTCGCAGGCGGCTCGGGGTCGGACGGGGCATCGGAGGCCGGCTGGCCGGTCGTGCCCTTGAGCGTCCAGCTCCCGTCGCTCTGCTGGCCGCGGGCGAGCCACCCGAGGCCACGCGCGACCGCGGCGGCGCTTTCGGCCGTGCCGCCGTGGAGATCGGCGAGCGCCTGCTTGGCCGCGGCGGAAAGCCTTCCGCTCATCGGTGTCGGCCGCCGCGGGCGGCCCTCGGCGCCCCCCGCCGTCACGGCCGCCGGCACGACCTGCTCCTCGCCCGGCCGCCGCACGCGAACCACGATCGGCTCATCGATCACAAAGGGTCCGCCGCTCGACCGGAGCGTTGCCGACCGTACGCGCGGCTCGGCGTCGCCCGACGCGGCGACGGTGAGCGTAGCGGCCGCGGCCCCGGCGTCGATCACGACCGGCTCCGCCGTCACCCCGGCGGGAAGCTGTTCGACGCGAACCTGGATCGGCCCCGCATACGCCGGCCGGGTCGCGGCCAGCGTGAGCTCCTTGGTCTCGCCCGGCGCGAGCGTCACCACCCGCGGCGCCGCCAGGGCATAGGGCCGCGCCCGCACCTCGAGTCTGAACTCCGCGGGAAACGACCGGCTCATGGTGCTGCCCGAGAGCACGACCGTGCGTGGGCCGTCGGCCACCTCCGGATCCACCGCGAACTCGACGGTCGCCACCTCCGCATCGGCGGGGATGGTGAGGGGCGTGCAGGTGATCTCTCGGGGCGCTTCGGCGACCACCGGTTGCCCGTCGGCGCTCCCCGTCGCGTCGCGAAGTTCGATCGGTCGCCCCTCGTAGCCATGGCGATCGATGCGGACCGTGGCCTGCACGGCGCGGCCTGGCTGCGCGATCGCCGGCTGCTCGGGCACGAAGGTGGGGGGATCGAACTGCGGCACGCGAATGGTGAGGTTTTCCTGGGCCGTCATGCCGTCGAGCGTCACCATCACCTGGCCCACGCTGACGGACTCCGCCGTGCCGAGCGTCTCGGCCGCGGTGACCACGACGGCCCCCGTGCGGGAATCAGCCGCGATCGGCTCGGCCGTGGACGTGAGCGCCGGATCGGAGAGCGGTGTCAGCGTGACGGTCGCCTCGCCCGCGTGCCCCGCGCGATTGACCTCGATGCGGGCGGTGCCGCTCGTGCCGGCCCGGACGACGAGTTCGGGGATCGGATCGAGGCTGATCGGCCTCGGCGGCGGGGGCGCAGCGGCCTGCGGCGGGGGCGGCGGAGGCGGCGGCTCTCCGCAGCCAGCGGCGAACGCCATGCTGAGCACGACCGCGGCTTCAAGGAGTCTCCACCCGGCACGGCCTGTCGTGACTTGCATGCTACTTGCTCGACGAAGAGTGATCCCGGAAGCCGACTCGCCTCCGCGCCGCGTTCAGGATAGCAAACACCGCGGCGACCGAGCTCACGGCCGTGGCCCGCTCCGAAGCGCGTCGAGGGCCCGCGTGATTGCGGCCTCGTCGCCCACGATCAGCCAGGCACGAAAGCGAAACACGCTCCGCGGATCGAGCCGCGCCGTCACGATCGGCGCCACGTGCATGCAGGGACCGGCGGCCGGGTCGGCGGTCGCGCCGGCGCCGTGCGGCCCCACGTTCCACGCCTCGGTGGCCTCGGGGGACCACACGGCCACGCCCTGGCCGGCCGCGTCGAAGCAGGCGAGGGCGGCCTGCGGCGGCTTCACCCGGCCCCACGGCGGCCCCGGCGGAATCGCCTCGTCGCGCCAGCGGCCGGCCCCGAGATACGACCGCACCGTCGCGAACGACCGTGTGAGATAGATGGCGGGCAGTTCCTGGTGCCGCGGCACCGCAGGCCCCCAGCGATCGCCGTCCTGCCGCCGGCATTCGAGCTCGCACTCCAGCCGCACCACGTTGGCGAAGCCCGACTCGAACCGCGTCGTCTGCCGGATCACCGCCTCGGCCTCTTCGTCGGGCATGTCCCAGAGCTTGGCCGCCGTCTCGCCGACGAGGCTGCCGTCGGCCGACCGCTCGAACTGCGTCATCCGCGACCAGCTCCCCACGCCGCCGGCCTGGATCGGATTCCAGGGCCATGGACTCCAGGCCGCGTGCTGCCCCGCCGCGCGGCGATCGACCGTGCGACCCGCGTAGTACGACTGCTGGATCAGCCGCCCGGGATCGCTGAGGTTGACGGCATTGCCCGGATGGCCCCGCCACGAAAGCCAGGCGATCGCGCCTCCTTTCGCGCGGTCGATGCCCACGGTCGTCGTGCCGTTGTCGATCCGCTCCACGGTCTCTGCCGCCGCCACCGCGCGAGCCGCGACCGCGGCCACCATCAGCAGCAGGAGCCTGACGATCCGTATGCCCTCCCCGCTCCCCACCCCTCAGCCCTCCCCGCGAAAGTTCGGCCGCAGCCGCCAGAGCCCCGAGGCGTGCGGCTTGAGGATGCCGACGAGGTCGCCGGTGTCGTCGAGCGCCGCGACCGACTCGGCGGCGGGAAGCTCGACGTCCAGGAGTCCGCCCCGCACCGCCTTGTCGAGCCGCTCGCCACCGAGCGTCAGCCGCGGCAGCGCGGGCACGGCCTCGATGGGCGGCAGGAGTGCGGCCCGCGCCGAGTCGGGCGTCACCGAGCCCAGCGGGAGCGCCCGCGTGCGAACGAACGGGCCGACCGCCGTCCGCACGAGCGACTCCATCACCGCGGTCGAGCCCAGGGCCCCCGCGAGGTCGCGGCCGATCGCCCGCACGAAAGTGCCCGACGAGCAGACGATCTCCAGGCCGAGCCGCGGCCACTCGTAGCCCGTGATCTCCAGCCGCTCGATGCGCACCGGCTTCGCGGCCAGCGCGACCGGCCGTCCCTTCCGCGCGAGGCGGTAGGCCCGCTTGCCGTCGACGTGCACCGCGGAGTAGTCGCAGGGCCGCTGAAGAATCTCGCCGCGAAAGGCGGGCAGCGCGGCCTCGACGGCCTCCCGCGTCGGCCGCGGCGGATCGGCCTCCAACTCGACGGGCGTCTCGAAGTCGTCGGACGGGCTCGAGCGGCCGAGCAGAAACGACGCGGCGTAGTGCTTCGCGAACCCGTGCACGGAGTCGACGAGCTTGGTCGCATGGCCCGCGCAGACCACCACCACGCCCTCCGCGAGCGGATCGAGCGTGCCTGCGTGGCCCACGGTCGCCATGCCGAGCGCCCGGGCCACGGCATCGACGACCCGTCGCGAGGTCACGCCGGTCGGCTTGTCAACCGGGATCACACCCGTGAATGGGAAACGCATACAGCTCCGCGATCTGGGCCGACGTGGCGGCCGCCAGTGACATCCGGGCCCGCAGCGCCGCCGGATCCGCGACGGCGCCGGCGACGAGCCGATCGAACTTGAGGTCGACCACCGCGGCGGTCCGGGCCGCGTCGGACCGGGCGTGGCCCAGCGGAATCGTCACGAGGTCTCCGCCCACGCGGCCGAGCGTGGCGTGGTCGATGGCCACGCTCGTGGGAATCCCTTCGGGATAGAGCGCGTCGTACGCGGCGCCGCCGTGCTCGAGGGTCATCGTCGCGATCAGCCGCGCGACGGCGGGATCGCGGATGGCCTCGTCGGCGTAGTCGTCGGGCAGGAGCATCAGCGACTCCCAGCCCAGTGGGTGTCCCGCCTGAGCCGCAGCGCGGGCCTTGAGCAGCGTCTTGGCGAGGATGAAGGGGAGCGAGTGGTCGGCCGACTGCCGCGTCGTGGGCGTCCGCTTGGCGGGGTCGGCGATGATGGAGAAGGCGGGCTCGTAGATCCGCACCGTGATCCCGCGGATCTGCCCGAGATCGGCGGCCAGGCCCGGATGCGCCGCGAAGAGCGCGACGAGCGACTCGAGGGCCCCGGCCGACTGGTGCTCGTAGAGCCCCAGCTTGAAGTGCATCGCGTGGATCGCGAAGGCATCGCCGGACGTGCCGAGCTCCAGGTCGAACGGACTGCGGCCGTCGGGGGAGGGCTCGTTTTTGCGGTAGATGGCCAGCGGATTGCGAAACACGTCGCGCGGGCCGACGAAGCCGGCCAGCGCCCGCCGCGCCGCCATCACCGCCACCTCCGCCGAGAGGGCGGCCGAGGCCCCCTTGCTGTCGGAGAGCTGGTGGCCCGCCCGGATCGCGCGGAAGGGAACGTAGTGGGCCACGACCATCCCGATCGCCGACTCGATCTGGTCGGCGGTGCCGCCGAGCGCCGCCGCGTACGCCACGGCCGACGCGACCGCGCCATGATGAACGTGGTCGATCGCGTACTTCCGCAGCGCGAACACTTCGGCGAGCCGGCCGCGGATCTCGTCGATCAGGAGCATGAGCCGCAGCGTGGCCGGGCCGTCGAGCCCAGCCTCCCCGGCCGCCGCCACCGCGACGGGGTAGTAGTCGTTGTGGCCGAACTCGCCGGCCGTCCGTCCCTTGGCGGCATCGTGGCCGAAGTTGGTGCCGTTGGAATCCCACTCGCGGACGGCGGAGGAGTTCGCCGCCACGGCCCGCTCCGTGAGCACCCGACGTGGCGACCCGAAGCAGACCGCCCCCCGGCTTCCCAGCATCGGCGGCGTCGCCAACGCCTCCCGCCGCAGCACCGTGGGCGCGTTGGCCCCGGCCGCGATCGCCGACACGCCGCAGCCGACGCTGTCGAGATGAAATCGCTCCAGGAGCCCGAGCGTCGCCGAGCCGATCGGCCGCGGGTCTCGGGCCAAAAAGTCGAGTGCGTAGTCGGCCAGGCCCCGGGCCTGGTTGGTGTCGGCCGGCAGGAGCCGGGTGTCGCCCTGGAGGGTCATCGTGTCTCCTCGCGCCGCCCGGTCGTCGAGGCGGTCGCGGATGTTGTACCCGACCGCGACGAGCACGGGGGCCGTCCCGTCGGCGGGTCGCGGCGACTACACTCCACTCATGCACCCGACGCAGCTCGGACCGTACGCCCTCTCGTCGCTGCTCGGCCGCGGCGGCATGGGGGCGGTCTACGAGGCCGTCGATCGCGGCACCGGTCGCGCGGTGGCCGTGAAGACCCTCGCCACGCACCTCGGCGACGATCCCGGGCTGCGGAAGCGGTTCGCCACCGAGATCGAGACCCTCAAGAGCCTGCGGCATCCCTGCATCGTCGAGCTGCTGGCGTTCGGCGAGGACGACGGCCAGCCCTACTTCGCCATGGAGCTCGTCCGCGGGCGGAGCCTCGAACAGCTGCTCCGCTCAGGCCGCCGGTTCACGTGGCGCGAGACCGTGGAGGTGGCGCTCGCCGTCACCCGGGCGCTGAAGTCGGCGCACGACCACGGCGTGGTGCACCGCGACCTGAAGCCGGCGAACCTTCTCTTTCCGGACACTCCGCTCGGCGATGCCACGGTCAAGCTGGCCGACTTCGGCATCGCCCGCCTGTTCGGCTCGGCCGGCCACACGCTCGAAGGCATGATCGTGGGCACCGCCGACTACATGGCCCCCGAGCAGGCAGCCGGCGGCGCGGTCGATCACCGCGTCGACCTCTACGCGCTCGGCCTGGTGATGTTCGCGATGCTCGCCGGCCGGCCGCCGTTTCAGGGAGGCCACGTGACCGACGTGCTCAAGCGGCAGCGCAACGAGCCGGCGCCGCGGGTGTCGTCGCGGGTGGCCGAGGTGCCGCCGGAGCTCGACGAGCTGATCGACCGCCTGCTCGCCAAGGATCCTGCCAAGCGGCCCGCCAGCGCCTTGGCCGTGGGCCGACAGCTCGCGGTGATCGCCGCGGCCCCCGACCCGCCACGCGACGCGGCGGCTGCCGCCGGGCCGGTCGTCGATCCGGGCGTGACGTTCGCACCGTCCGGCGGCGCGACCGACTGCGACGAGAGCCGCCGGGGCACGGCCGCCGGTACCCGGAGCGCGGCACTGCCGGCGCACGCGATCGACCTCGAGGCTCCGACGCAGGATCTCACCCGTGGAGAGACGGCTCCGCCGGTGCCCGCCGTCATCCCGGGAACCCGCACCGGAGAGATCGCCGCCGACGCGCCCACCATGCCGATGCCGACCAAGCCCGAGCCCACGTCCGGGAGGCCGGATCCTGCCACTGGGCTGCCGCGGCGGGCGACCGTGCCGACGCACGACGGGGGCCAGGCCGCGGCCCCGCGCACCACCCGGTTCACCACGGTCGAGGAGCTCGACCGGGTAAGCCGGGCTGAGGCCGCGGCCCGGGCACGACGTGACCTCGCGATTCGTCTCATCGCGGCGCTCGGACTGGTGGCCGTCGTGGCCGGCTTGGGCTACGCGCTGCTCCGCCCCCCCACGGGCGACGAGCTTCATGCCCGCATCCGCACGATCGCCGACGACGCCGCGGCCGATCTGCGGGATGCCCGCCCGTTGATCGAGCGGTTTCTCGCCGAGCATGCATCCGACCCGCGGGCCGCCGGGGTCAGGACGCTCGACCGGCAGCTCGATCTCGACATGCTCGAGAAGCGGGCCCGGCGGCGGCGGGACGACGACGATCCCGCGCTCACGCCCCTCGAGCGGGAGTACCGCGCGGCGATGGCCCGGGAGGAAGAGAGTCCCCTGGCGTGTGCGGCGGCACTCGCCGCGATCCTCGCCCTCCACGCCGACGACGCCACGGCCCCGCCCGCTGCCGACGCCCCTCCGGAATCCCAGCCCGGCCTGTGGCTCGATCTCGTCCGCCGTCAGCTCGCCCGCGTGGAACCGCTCGCCGATCGGGAGCGGGAGCAGGACGTGGACCGGGCCGCCGAAAGCCTCGCCGAGGCGGCCGACCTCGCCGCCGACGCCGCGGTGGCTCCGGACGACGCGGCCCGCGAGGCCCTGCTGCGCCGCCGGCGGGCCCTCCTCAGCGGCGTTGTCGAGATCTACGCTTCGCGGCCCCACGTCGCCCCGGCGGTCGCCGAGGCCCGGCGGCTGCTCTCCACTCCCGAGCCCACCCCATGAC
>Ga0208249_1000255_pt1 | contig 17645 bp, 13 predicted proteins | sample CryBogmetaGMA1M_FD_184546 | JGI IMG/M metagenome (GOLD analysis project Ga0208249, IMG submission 184546) | Freshwater microbial communities from Crystal Bog, Wisconsin, USA - MA1M (SPAdes) | ecosystem: Environmental > Aquatic > Freshwater > Lake | place: Crystal Bog, Wisconsin, USA | collected...
TCCATGGCCTTTGTCCACTTGGTCGACCGCAGGAAACGCCGAGGGTTTCCTGGGTCGACTTCGGCCGCATCGTGCGGCGCGACGCTTTGGCCACGGCCTGCTAGGACAGGGGCGCGCGACGATCCGACGTTGACAGTACCCACGACGCAGATACAGTTAGGGAGAGTTCGTGAAAAAAATCACGAACTCGCGCAATCGCGGCCGAAACATGCTTTTTACGCGGCTTCGCGTCCCGTCTCTCGGCTCCGTTCGAGCCGGGGAGGCGGACGTGCCGCGGTGAGGCTTCTTTATGGCAGAGAAGAAGAAGATGTCGGTCGCCGACATTCTGGCGGCCGCCAGGGCGGCGGATGGCAAGGGCGGGGCGGTTGGCACGCCCCCGGAGCAAACGGCTGAACCGGCCGGCGAATCGCCAGCGGATGCCTCCGCGGCTCCCGCACCGGCGAAGCAGAAGCCCGAGGCCAAGCCTGCCGCGGCCGGCGGCGGTCGGCCGAGCGTTGCCGACATCCTCGCGATGGCCCGCGCCAAGCAGGAGGCGGGCGACGCTCCGGCACAGTCCAAGCCGGCTGCCAAGGCCCCGGTCGAGAAGCCCGCGGCCGCGGCCAAGACGGCGAAGCCGGCCGCGAAGCCGGCGGCTGCCCAGGGGGCCGCGAAGGCCGGCGTGCAGCGGGATACGGCGAGCATCCTCGCCGCGGCGCGGGCCGCCGCGAAGCCGGGACCGGTGAGCAAGGCGGATGCCCCTCCGCGTCCGGCGGCGAAGCCCAGGGAGCCCGGTCGGGTCGCTGAAGACAAGCCCACGCCGCCGCGCACCGTGGCCACCGTTCCTTCGAAGCCGGTCAAGCCGGCGGCGAAGAAGGGTGAGGAGCAGGAGGATCGGCGTGGCTTCCTCGAGATCGCACTCGGGTCGGCGATGGCGCTCGGGTTCACCGCGCTTTCCGTCACGGGAGGCCTCTTCTCGCTGGGCCTGGCCCGGTTCCTTTTTCCGAACGTCCTGGCCGAGCCGCCGAGCAAGTTCAAGGTCGGCTTCAAGGACGCCTTCCCCGCGGGCAAGGTCGAGACGAAGTACGTGCCGCAGTACGGTGTCTGGGTCGTGAACGGCGATTTTCAGGGGCAGCAGCAGCTCTATGCCCTGAAGACGGTCTGCACGCACCTGGGCTGCACGCCGAGCTGGCTCGAGGCCGAGCAGAAGTTCAAGTGCCCGTGCCACGGCAGCGGCTTCTACAAGGACGGCATCAACTTCGAGGGGCCGGCGCCCCGGCCGCTCGAGCGGTACGCCATCCGCACCGCCGACGACGGCCAGCTCGAGATCGACAAGAGCAAGACGTTCCAGGAAGAGCTCGGCCAGTGGGCCGACCCTGATTCGTACGTCACCGTCTGACGAAGGGACCGTTTTCAGACATGGCCATCGGCGAGACCATCCGCAACTCCCAGATCTGGAAGAGCATCTTCCGCCATCCGATGCCGCTCGATCGGCGGAACCGGATCGTGGTGATGCTCACCAACTTCTTCCTGCACCTCCATCCGGTGTCGATCAAGAAGCAGGGCATCGCCCTCTCGTTCACCTGGTGCATGGGCGGAGTGACGTTCTTTCTGTTCCTCGTCGAGACGGTCACCGGCGTGCTCCTGATGTTCTATTACCGGCCCACGCTCGAGTGGGCCTACAACGACATCCTCGCCCTTCGCGACGTCACCAGCCTGGGGATCCTGCGGGAACTGCACCGCTGGGGAGCGCACGCGATGGTCATCACGACCTGGCTCCACATGTATCGCGTGTTCCTCACCGGCAGCTACAAGCCGCCGCGCGAGTTCAACTGGGTGGTGGGGGTGATTCTCCTCCTGCTCACGCTCCTGCTCTCGTTCACGGGCTACCTCCTCCCCTGGGATCAGCTCGCGATCTGGGCGATCACGGTGGGGTCGAACATGGCGCGGGCCACGCCGTTCCTCGGTTACGAGGGGCCGGGCCAGCAACTGCTCACGGTGGGGGGCATCGACATGATCACCGACGCCTCCGACGCCCGTTTCGGCCTCCTCGGCGCCCGCTTCGTGGGCGAGGAGACGCTCAATCGCTTCTACGTGCTCCACTGCATCGCGATTCCGCTCGCGGTCGCGCTCCTGCTGGCGATCCACTTCTGGCGCGTGCGGAAGGACGGCGGCATCAGCGGCCCGCTCTGAGACCTCACCCATGCATGCATCCGGTTTTTTCCTCAAGGACGTCGCAGGGTTCCTCGGCGGCTACTACTCGTTCATGGCGATCATGAACGGTGTCGCGGCCCTGATCCTCTGGCGCAAAAAGGGCCAGGTCGGCTGGGCCTTGGCGTGGACGGCGTTCGCCGGAGTGCTGATGGTGCTCGCGAGCCTGGCCTTGTCCGGCAATCCTGAATACGTGCCGGCGCTGCCGGCGGAGGCCCGCGCGGTCGTCAACCGCTTCTCCGGTCCCGTGCTCTACACCCTCGGCACGTTCGTGCTGCTCACGGCGCTGTTCGTGTTCCGGCGGTTCTTCGTCCAGCCGATGGTGGCGTGGACGATCCTCAACGCGATGTTCCTTCTCATGGGCCTGTCGATGGCCGACGAGAACTTCGCCTCGATCGTGATGAAGCCCGACAACGTGCCGATCGTGGGGCTCGTCTTCCTCCTGGCGTTCTTCACCTGGGTGGCCACCAAGCAGGCCGTGGTGAACGACGAGCGGATCGCCCGGGGGCTGCCGCCGCTCGAGAAGGAGAACGATGAGAAGGTCCTGGTGTGGCCCGATCTCGTCTACACCGAACTCATCTGCATGGTTGCCGTGTCCGCGTTCCTGCTGATCTGGGCCATCTTCCTCCCGGCGCCGCTCGAGGAGCCCGCCTCGAGCGTGAAGACCCCGAACCCGTCGAAAGCCCCGTGGTACTTCCTCGGACTGCAGGAGATGCTCGTCTACTTCGACCCGTGGTATGCCGGCGTCGTGCTGCCGAGCCTCGTGATTTTCGGCCTCATGGCCATGCCGTACCTCGACTACAACAAGAAGGGCAACGGCTACTACTCGATCGAGGAGCGGAAGTTCAGCTACCTGACGTTCCAGTTCGGATTCTTCGTGCTCTGGATCACGCTGATCATCCTCGGCACGTTTCTCCGTGGCCCGAACTGGAACTTCTTCGGCCCGTTCGAGTTTTGGACGCCCTACAAGGTCGAGGTGCTCAACAACGTCGACCTGCCGCAGATGTTCTGGGTGAACCTGCTCGACAAACCGCTGCCGAAGGCCCCTTCCGGGGCGAGCGGGCTGACGCAGTTCGGCTACATCCTCTTGCGCGAGGCGCCTGGCCTCGTGGTCATGGGGGCCTACCTCGTGCTCCTGCCACCGCTGCTCGCGGTCACCGTCTTTCGCGGGTTTTTCGCGAAGATGGGCTTCGTGCGCTACATGATCATGGCCAACCTCATGCTGCTCATGCTGACGCTGCCCCTGAAGATGATCCTGCGCTGGACGCTCAACCTGAAGTACATCATCAGCATCCCGGAAATCTCCCTGAACTTCTGAGGCCGGCCGCGCCGGTCGCGCCGGCCGGCACGTGACGCACTCCCCTCCCACGCGTTCGTCGAGACCGCGTCAAACCCCATGCCCGCAACAGAACAGACCTGGCGGAACCTGAAACTGCTCCACGTCGTGTTCGCGGTGGCGGCGGTGCTGCTGCTGCTGGCGACCGTGCTCATGCTCACGGCGGACCACAATCGACCGTGGAAAAAGTATGCCCGCGAGTTCCGCGAGCTGGAGACGTGGTCGGCCGCGGCGCGGATCGACGAGCAGGATTCGAAGTCCTATGAGGCGCGGCGGTCCGAACTCGAGCAGGCGCTCGCGGAGGCGCGGCGGGCCGATCTCGACCCGGCGCTCGCCGCGGCCTTCATCGCCGAGGTGCGGACGGCGCCGGAGGACGCGCAGGCCGCCGACCGGGCGCAACTCGACATCGATCAGCTCGGGAGCCAGAAGGATGCGGGGGAGCGGATCGTGCTCCGCGGCGACCTGCTCGAGCGCCTCCGCGACATCGTGAGGCGGAGCAAGTTCCGCGAGGACAACCTCGCGGGGAGCCTGAAGCTGCGGAGGGCCGAACTCGACAAAAACCGGGCCGACTACGAGCTGGCGGTCGCGGAGGAGGCTCCCTCCGCGCGGCAGGCGGAGCTGCTGTCCCTGGCCGACGCGAAGCGGGAGCAGGTCGCCGCCGCCACGCTCGCGTTCCAGCAGGCCAACACCCATCGCAAGACGCTCGATTCGCTGCTCCAGCGGCTGACCGCCGGGGAAGACGCCGCGGCCAAGGACGTGGCCGATCACCGGACGAAGCTCGTGCAGTTGCAGAAGACGTTCGAGCAGCGCCGGCCGAACGCGGGCAAGAGCCTCCTCGAACTGCCGGTGCTCGACGCGTTCAACGGCCCGCTGCGGGTCGACCAGATCTGGCTGCCCCAGCTCACGCTCAACAACAACTTCCGTGACGTGGCGCGGTTCGATCGCTGCACCACGTGCCACCGCGGCATGGACAAGTCGGCCCCCGGGGCGCCGACGGATCCGGCCTATCCGCAGGCGCGCACGATCGAGGTCGCGCTGCAGACGCCCGCTGGGAAGCCGGATGACGCCGTCGTGTCGGGCGACGGAAACGACGCGCTCGAAAAGCTCTACGGCCTGCGGCTCGCCGCCCGCGGGATCTTTTCTCCAGAGGAGCCCACCGTGAGCGTCGTCGTGCCGGAGTCGCCGGCGGCGGTCGCCGGTCTGCAGGCAGGCGACGTGATCGAGTCGATCGGCGGCGCGAAGACGCTCGCGCGGCAGGTCGCCGTCAGCGGGCTGGTGGAGACGCCGGCCTGGGGCAAGCCGCTGGCCGTCAGCGTCCGTCGTGGGGTTCCCGAGCCCTATTCCACGCACCCCCGTCTCGACCTGTTCGTGGGCGACTCGAGTCCGCACCCGATGAAGAACTTCGGCTGCACGATCTGCCACCAGGGCCAGGGCAGTGCCACGAGCTTCAAGTGGGCCTCGCACTCGCCCAACACGCCCAAGCAGGCGCACGAGTGGCACGACGAGCAAGGGTGGTTCAACAACCATCACTGGATTTATCCGATGCTCCCGAATCGGTTCGAACAGTCGAGCTGCCTGAAATGTCACCACCAGGTCGTCGATCTCGAGCCGAGTGAGCGGTATCCCGATCCCCCGGCCCCGAAGCTCGTCGAGGGCTACCACCTGATCCGTCAGTACGGGTGCTACGGCTGCCACGAGATCAACGGCTGGGCCGGTCCCGACAAGCGGATCGGCCCCGACATGCGGCTGGAGTCGAACTTCCACGAGGTCGCCGAGGCGCTCGAGGCCGATCCGGGCCTCGGGCAGATGGGCGACACCTTCGTGCGGTGGGTGGAGGAGGTGCGCTCGGGCCCAGAGTCGAAGGGGGCCCGCCACCGCCTGCGCGAGGCGATCGATCGGGACGCCGCCGCGGGCGGCGACGGCAAGCTGTCGCCGCGGTCGCACCAGCTCGCGGGACTCCTCAAGGATCCCGAGACCCCGGGCACGCTGCCGAAGGTCGGGCCATCGCTGCGGCACGTGGCGAGCAAGGTGGGGTTCGACTGGCTCTATTCGTGGCTCCGCAATCCGCAGGACTTCCGCCCTTCGACGAAGATGCCGCGGTTCTTCGGGCTCTGGGACCACCTCGAGGGCAAGGGGCTCGAGGAGTCGATGCGGTACGAACCGCTCGAGATCCGTTCGATGATCAGCTACCTCAACGGCGCCAGTGCGCCGTTCGACTACGTGAAGCCGTTCGACGGCATCACGGCCAAGGCTGACGCGGGCCGGGGCAGGAAGGTGGTGCAACTCCGGGGCTGCCTCGCCTGCCACCAGCACGCCGACTTCCCCGACGCGACGAGCACGCACGGCCCGAACCTCTCACGGATCGGTGCGAAGGCGGCGTCGAGCCCGAAGGGCCGCGATTGGCTCTACAGCTGGCTCCGCGAACCGTCGCGATACCACCCGAAGACGATCATGCCCAACGTGCTCCTCGAGCCCGTCAGGCTGGCCGACGGCACGGTCAGCGACCCGGCGGACGACGCGACCGAATACCTCATGGGATCGACCGAAGGCTGGAAGCCCGAGAACATCCCGGCCGAGAACTCGCTCACCGCCGAGGAGCGGCAGGCCCTCGACGAACTGGCCCTCATGTACCTGAAGGAGCGGTTCACCTCGACCCGCGCCCAGCAGGTGCTCGCGAAGGGGCTGGGTGCCGATCCGAACTCCGTGCAGGGGGACGAGCGGATGCTGGTGGGCCTCGATGGAGCCGGCCGCGACCGCACGCTGCTCGCCTACGTCGGCAAGAAGACGATCAACAAGCTCGCCTGCTACTCGTGCCACGACATTCCCGGCTTCGAGGATGGCAAGCCGGCCGGTGCGGCGCTCGCCGATTGGGGCCGCAAGGATCCGTCGCGGATCGCGTTTGAGCAGGTGTCGCACTTCGTGACGCACCAACTGGCCGGCGGGCACGGTCACCACGGTGGCGGGCACGGCCATGACGCGGGCGGTGCGACCGGGGCGAGGCCGGCGGTCGAGGCCGCCGACGAGGCGCTCGCCCCCGACCTCGCCTACGCCGCGACGGCGGACGAGGCCCACGTCGATCCGGAATCGGTCGATCCCGACACCGGGTACTTCCTGCAGAAACTGCTCGGCCACGAGCGGGAGGGCTTCCTCTGGCAGAAACTGCGGGCGCCGCGGAGTTACGACTACAAGAAGGTCGAGAACAAGACCTACAACGAGCGGTACCGCATGCCGCAGTTCCCGTTCGATCAGGCCCAGCGCGAGGCCGTGATGACGTTCGTGCTCGGCCTCGTGGCGGAGCCGCCCGCGCCACAATACGTGTACCAGCCCGGGCCGCGTGAGAAGGCCCGCCTCGACGGTCTGGTCGTCGCGGAGCAGTACAACTGCGGTGGCTGCCACGTCCTGCAGATGGACCGCTGGGACATCCGCTACAAGCCGGGCACGCTCGGCGAGTCGCCGGCCGTCGCCGATTACCCATTCCTCTCCCCGCACTTCACGCCCGACCAGGTGGCCACGTCCCTCGCGACCGACCGTCAGGGTCGACGCCGGGCGTCGCTCGTCGGCATGCCCGTGCTCGACGCGGAAACGGGCCGTCCGCTGCTGGTCGACGAGGACGGAGTGGCGATCGAGGAGGGGGACGCCGAATCGGTGCCTCACCGTCCGTTCATGCTCTGGCACGACGCGCTCGTCGACGGTGAGCCGCGGCCGGTGGGCGGGCAAAACCTCGTCGTGCCCGAGGATGCGATCGCGGCCGGCGCTCACTACCCGGCGCACGGCGGCGATCTGGCACGGCTTCTCTTCCCGGTGGTGATCGCCGACGAGAAGGTGGCCAACCCGAACGTCAAGCCCGACGACGCCTGGGGCTGGCTGCCTCCTCCGCTCGTGGGCGAGGGGCGGAAGGTGCAGTCGGCCTGGCTCCACAAGTTCCTGCTCAATCCGCACACCATCCGGCCGCCCGCCGTGCTGCGGATGCCCAAGTTCAACTTCGACTCGAAGAAGGCGGCGGCGCTCGTCGATTATTTCGCCGCGGTCGACGGGGCCGACTATCCCTACGTCTATGACCCCAGGCTCGACGACAGTTCGCTCGCCGAGGCCGAGAAGTCGCATCCCGGCCATCTCGACGGGGCGCTCAAGATCGTGACCAACAACAACTACTGCGTGAAGTGTCACCTCGTGGGCGACTACACCCCGCCCGGCAGCGTGAAGGCGCTCGCCCCCCAGCTCCAGAGGGTGCACGAACGGCTGCGACCCGACTACGTCCACGGGTGGATCGGCAATCCCAAGCGATTCCTCCCCTACACGGGCATGCCGGTCAACATCCCGTTCGACAAGCCGGTGAGCCAGGATCTCTACCAGGGAACGAGCGAGCAGCAACTCGACGCCCTGACCGATCTGCTCATGCACTTCGACGCCTTCGCGAAGCAGAACCTGTCGCTGGAGGCGTTTCTCCGGCAGCAGCCTGCCGCGCCTGCCCAGGGGGCCGCCGCCGATCCCGTGCCGGCGGCGGAGCGGACGGCGACGCCGGCCGTGCCGCCCCCCCGTTCGGCCGCGGCCTCGCCGGCCGTCGCGCCGGCACTAAACTGAAGGTGTCCCGAGCCGCCTGTTCCGAGCATTCCGTCCCGTCCAATTCCGGAGCCTCCCCGATGACGCGTTCCTTCTGGGGTACGAACCTGCTGTGCACCGCCGCCGCGATGACCCTCGCGATTCCCGTCGCGGCGGCGGCCGACGAATGGGGCACGATCAAGGGCAAGTTCGTCTTCAGTGGCGACGCCCCGGCGGCCGGCGAACTCAAGGCCGACAAGGACGTGGAAGTCTGCGGCAAGCACAAGTTGCTCGCGGAGGAGCTGGTGGTCGGAGCCGACAAGGGCATCGCCAACGTCGTGGTGTTCGTCCGCGACAAGGGGGTGAAGGTCAAGCCGGAGGCCGCGAAGTCGGCCGGTGAGAAGGTCGTGCTCGACAACAAGGGCTGTCGCTTCCAACCCCACGTGGTGGTGGTGCAGGTCGGCCAGGAGTTGGTCGTCAAGAACTCCGACACCGTAGGCCACAACAGCAATATCGCGACGGTCAAGAACCCGCCTTCCAACAATCTCATTCCGGGCGGCGGCGAGACGGTCGTGAAGTTCACGAGCGACGAGGCCGTGCCGGCCCAGGTGACCTGCAACATCCACCCCTGGATGAAGTCCTGGCTGGTCGTTCGTCCGAATCCCTACGCCGCGGTGTCGAACGCCGATGGCACGTTCGAGATCAAGGACGTTCCGGTCGGGGAGGTCGAGCTGCAGTTCTGGCACGAGAAGGCCGGCTACCTCACCGAGATGAAGATCGACGGGAAGGACGACAAGGCGCCGAAGGGCCGCAAGAAGGTGGCCGTGGCCGCGTCAGGCACGGACCTCGGCGAGATCCAGTTGGCGCCCGGCGCCTTCCAGAAGTGACGCGAGGGCAATCCATGATTTCATCGGCGTCGCTCCGCATGCTCGGGCTGTGTGTGGTGGTGTGCTCCGCCCAGGGCTGCGGGGCCCAGCGTGTCGCCGCACCGGTCGCGGATGCCGCCGCGGCAGAGAAGATCCGCGCGGGGCTCATCGTGGCGGCGCCGGCCGCGGAGGATGGCAGCGTCGAAGCCGCGGCGACCGGCACCGGCTGGGCGACGCTGAAGGGCCGGTTCGCGTTCGCCGGCTCGCCGGCGGAACCCAAGCCGCTTTCGGTCGACAAGGACACCGAAGTCTGCGGCAAATCGGCGAAGCTCTTCGACCGGTCGCTGCGGGTCGATGCGTCGACCAAGGGGCTCGCCGATGTGGTGATCTTCGTCCGCAAGTCGAGTCGCGTGAAGAATCCGGTGCCGGCCGCGCCGCTGCTCTTCGATCAGAAGAACTGCGAGTTCCTCGCGCCCGTGTTCGCGGCCCGCGTCGGGCAGCCGATCGACGTGCACAACAGCGATCCCGTCGGCCACAACACCAACGTCGACGGCACCAGCTTCAACCAACTCATACCGGCCGGGCAGGGCACGACCTACAAGCCCGACTCGGAGATGGGCGCCCCGAAGGCGGTGACCTGCAACATCCATCCCTGGATGAAGGCGTATGTCATCTTTCGCAAGGACGGCTACGTCGCGATCTCGGCGGCCGACGGGTCGTTCGAGATCGCCGACCTGCCGGCGGGCGAACCGCTCGAGTTCCAGGTGTGGCATGCGCGGTCGACCGGCTCCGGCGGCGGCGTGGGCATCGAGCGGCCGGAGCTCAAGTGGAATCCCAAGGGCCGGTTCCTGATCACGCTGCAGCCCGACGAGGTCAAGGATCTCGGTACGCTCGAGGTGCCGGCCGCGGGCCTGGGAGCGTGATCCACGGCACATCCGTTTCACCGTCATGTCCACGCACCCCCGACATCCCATGAACCGTCATCTCGTCGTCGCCTCGGTCGCCCTCCTCGTCCTCGCGGCTGGGTGCGGGAAGACGCCTCCTGCGTCGTTCCGCCTCAACATGGTGCAGGCCACGAAGACGGCCGCGCCGGATTCCGAACTGAACACCTCGTGGACGTCGTGGTCGCGGGAGCGTCAGGAGCAGGTCGCCACGATTCTGGAGGCGTTGTTTGGCACGCCCGACGAGCCCGTCGCCCTGGCCGAGTCGGGGCTCGACGAGGCGAAGTTGAGGCTCGCGGCCGGTCCCGTCCGCAGCGACATCGTCGGCCGGAAGAACGGGCTCTACCGCGAGCACTGCGTCCACTGCCACGGCATCTCCGGCGACGGCATGGGGCCGACGGCCGCGTTCCTCAATCCCTACCCGCGGGACTACCGGCCGGGGAAGTTCAAGTTCAAGAGCACGTGGCGCGACGCCAAGCCGACGCAGGCCGACCTCGTGCGTGTGCTCCACGAGGGGATCGCCGGCACGTCGATGCCGTCGTTCGCCCTTCTGAGCGCCGGGCAGGTCGACGCGCTCGCGGAATACGTCCGGTATTTGAGCATCCGCGGCGAGACCGAGGCGGCCCTCTTCGGGTATGCCGAGCAGGAGCTCGGCAGCGGCGACAAACTGCCGACGACGCGTGAGTTCCTCGTCGGCGAGATCCTGGCTCCGATCGTCGAGAAGTGGAAGGTGGCGGAGGAGTCGCAGATTCCCGTCGCCGCCGTGCCCGCGGGGATCGATTTCTCGCTCCCGGGAAGCGACCTCGCCAATCGCGAGTCGGTGGCCCGTGGCAGGGCGCTCTTCCTCGGTGACGGTGGATGCGTCAAGTGTCATGGCGTGACGGCGCTGGGCGATGGCCAGGCCAACGATTACGACGACTGGAACAAGGCGATCGTCGAGGTGTCGAAGGAGGTGGCGGGAAGTCTCGAGACCTCCCGCACGACGTCGACGTCGGGGATGCCGGCGGAGAAACTCGCCGAATACCGGGCCCGCGCGGAGTGGCTCCACGCCTTTGCCGGCGTGCTCGAGGGCGACGCCCTCCGGCCGCGGACGATCCCGCCGCGAAACCTCCGCCTCGGGGTGTACCGCGGGGGACGCCGGCCGCTCGATCTTTACCGCCGGCTCTACACCGGCATCAACGGCGCGCCGATGCCGGGTGTCGGCCCGTCGGGTCCGGGTGCCAAGGGGAGCGTGGCGGACGCCGAGATCTGGCACATCGTCAACTACCTCCGGTCGCTGCCGTACGAGTTCGACGGGGAACTCGGGGCGGACCGGCCGATGGTGGCGAAGGATCGGTTCTAGCGGGTTGCCGGGGGCCGCGAGGCTGCCGGGGTCGACGGGTTCAGGGAGTCACGAGACGTGGGCAAGCGACTGGCCGGGATCTTCTGGGCGCTGTTGTTTCTCGCCGTGCCGGTGTTCGGCGTGGCGACGTTCGCGATCGCGCCCGCGTACGACCACTGGCTTCCCAAGGACGTGTCGGAGCATGGGGCGAGCATCGACTCGCTCTTCTACTTCATCCTGGCGCTGACGGGCGTCGTGTTCGTGGTCACGGAAGTGCTGCTGTTCTGGTTCATGTGGAAGTACGACGCCGCGAAGCAGCAGGGTGGGGCGACCTACATCCAGGGCAGCCACACGCTCGAGGTGGTCTGGACGATCATTCCCGCGGCGACCCTGCTCTTCCTCGCCATCTACCAGATGAACGCCTGGGCCGACGTGAAGATGCGTCGCCCGGCGATGGCGCCGACCGTCGAGGTCGTCGCACGGCAGTTCGAGTGGCGGCTCCGCTATCCAGGTCGTGACGGCACGCTCGGCACCGCCGACGACCTGTTCCTGGTCAACGACCTCCACCTGCCGATCGACGAGGACGTGCTGATCCAACTCAAGAGCATGGACGTGCTGCACAGCTTCTTCCTGCCCAACGTCCGCATCAAGCAGGACGCGGTGCCGGGGATGAAGATCCCGGTCTGGTTCAAGGCCCGCGAGGCCGGGGAGTTCGACATCGTCTGCGCCGAACTCTGCGGCTGGGGCCATTACAAGATGAAGGGCCGCATCACGCTCGAGCCGCGGGCCAGCTTCGACGCCTGGCTCGAGCGGAAATACGCCGAACAGCAGACCACGCAGCCGCCCCCCGAGTCTCCCGGCGATCTCGCCGCATCCAACTGATCACGCGACCACGAACCGAGTCACGCCCCGCCCCCGGAGGATTTGCACGATGACCCCGCCCACCGCAGCGACCGTCGCCCCGACGACCGTCCACGGCTCCGTCGCGCTGCACGCGCCGCGGAAGCATCGGCCCGTGGCCGAGTTTCTCTCGACCTACGTCTTCTCCAAGGACCACAAGGTCATCGGGCTGCAGTTCCTGTTCTCGACGCTGCTCTGGTTCCTGGTGGGCGGGCTGCTCGCGCTCGCCGTCCGCTGGCAGGTGGCCTGGCCGTGGTCCGACGTGCCGGTGCTCGGCAAGCTGTTCGCCCAGGAGGGCGGCCAGATGTCGCCCGAGTTCTACACGATGCTCTTCACGATGCACGCCACCGTGATGATCTTCCTCGTCATCATCCCGATCCTCGCCGGCGCGTTCGGGAACTTCCTGATCCCGCTCATGATCGGCGCCGACGACATGGCGTTCCCCACGCTCAACATGCTCTCGTACTGGTTCATGTGGCCCGCCTTCTTCGCCTTCGGGGCGAGCTTCTTCGTGGAGGGCGGTGCCGCGTCGGGGGGCTGGACGAGTTATCCCCCGCTCTCGACGAACGTCGCCTCCTCCCCGGCGAGCGGCTGGGGGCAGACCCTCTGGCTGATCGGCCTCACGTTCGTCGGCGTGTCGTCGATGCTCGGCAGCGTCAACTACATGACGACCATCATCCTCATGCGGGCCCCGGGGATGACGATGTTCCGCCTGCCGATGACGATCTGGGCCATGTTCATCACCGCGGTGCTGCAGGCCTTCGCCCTGCCGGTGCTCACCGCGGCCGGCTTCATGCAGTTGGCCGATCGGATGTTCGGCACCGGCTTCTTCTCCCCCGAGGGGAACGTCGTGAACAACACCGTCACAGCGGCCGGCGGCGGCCAGCCGCTCCTCTGGCAGCACCTCTTTTGGTTCTACAGCCACCCGGCTGTCTACATCATGATCCTGCCGGCGATGGGGATGGTGAGCGACATCCTCACCGTGTTCGCCCGCAAGCCGCTCTTCGGCTACCGTCCGATGGTCTATTCGATCGCGGGCATCGCGGGCCTCGGCTTCATCGTCTGGGGTCATCACATGTTCATGTCGGGCATGAACCCCGCCCTGGGCATCACGTTCATGGTGTCGACCATGATGATCGCGCTGCCGAGCGCCGTGAAGACGTTCAACTGGCTGGGCACGCTGTGGGGCGGCAAGATCCAGTTCACGACGTCGATGCTCTTCGCCATGTCGTTCGTCTCGATGTTCATCATCGGCGGGCTCTCCGGCATCTTCATGGCGGCCACGCCCGTCGACATCTTCATCCACGACACCTACTTCATCGTGGCGCACTTCCACTACGTGCTGTTCGCCGGCACGGCGATGGGCGTGTGGGCCGCGATCTACTTCTGGTTCCCCAAGATGTTCGGCCGCACGATGAACGAGTTCTGGGGGAAGGTGCACTTCTTCCTGACGTTCATCTTCCTGAACGGCACGTTCTTCACGATGCACATCCTGGGAGCCGTCGGTTTTCCGCGGCGGCTCGCCGACGCCTACCACTACGAGACGTTTCATCACCTCCAGCCGCTGAACGCCTTCATGACCTACTGTGCGATCGGCATGGTGGCGACGCAGGTCATCTTCGCCGCCAACTTCATCTACAGCATGTTCTGGGGGCCGGTCGCGGGCCGGAACCCGTGGAACGCCAACACCCTCGAGTGGACGGCGCCGAGCCCCCCGGGCCACGGGAACTTCGACTACCAGCCGGTGGTCTACCGAGGCCCGTACGAGTATTCGGTGCCGGGCGTCGAGAAGGATCACCTCATGCAGACCGATCCGCCGAATGCCGCCGCGGCAGCCGCGGCAGCGGCCGCGCACTGACGCGAGAAGCAGGCCACCCGAGCCCGTGGGCACCAGCACTTCGATGACGAGCCGCTCCATCAACTGGACCCATCCCGTGGCCTGCCTGCTCGTGGCCGTGACGGCGGTGCTGCTCTCGTTCGGCGCCCTCGTGACGACGTACGAGGCGGCCATGGCGGTGCCCGATTGGCCGGCGACGTATGGGCACAACATGTTTCTCTTCCCGCTGGGCGAGTGGCTGGGCGGGCCGTGGGATCTGTTCCTGGAGCACGGCCACCGGCTGCTCGGGGCGTTGACCGGCATCGTGACGCTGGCCCTCGCGGCCTGCGCCGCCCGATCGGCTGCGTCTCCCGCCGTGCGCTGGCTGGTCGTGGCGGCGGTCGCACTGGTGATCCTCCAGGGCGCCCTCGGCGGAGCGCGGGTGCTGCTCGACGACAAGACCGTGGCCAAGGTCCACGCCTGCACCGGACCGCTCTTCTTCGCCGTGGCCGTGGCGATCGCCACGCTGACGAGCCGGGGGGCGGACGGCGGGCCGCGGGCCGTCGCCTCGCGGGCGCCGGTGCTGCTGCTGGTGGCCTCGTACCTCCAACTCGTCGCCGGTGCCCAGCTGCGGCACCTCGACGCCGGCGTGGAGCCCGCCACGTTTCATGGGCTCGTGGGCCTGCACATCCTCGGAGCGGTCGCGGTGACGGTGCTCGCGGCCGTGAGCGTGGCGGCCATCAACACCGACGGACCGGCGGCCGCGCGGCGCTGGGCCCTGGGCATCGCGGGGCTCGTCGCGGTGCAGCTCGTGCTCGGGGCAGGGGCCTGGGTGGCGAACTGGGGCGTGCCGGGGGATCTCGTCCCCGAGGCCTGGATGCCGGCCCGGCCGCTCGTGGCGCGGAGCGTGTGGTCCGCCGCGGTGGTCACCGGGCACGTCGTGCTCGGAATGATGATTCTCGGGGCGTCGGTGGTGCTCGCCATCGAGGCGGGTGGCCTCCGCGGCCATGCCCGCCCGACGACCGTCGCGCCGGGAAGGGCGTTCGCATGACGCCCCCTCCCGATATCGCCGGAGCCGGGGCGCTCGCGCCGCTGTCGGTCGAGGGTGCGCTCGGTGAGCGGGCCGTCGCGACGTGGGCCGCCGACGTGTCGCGGCTGGCGCGGCCGCGGATTGCGATCATGGTCCTGGCGACCGTGTTCACCGCATCGTGGCTGACGGGGGGGCGGCCCGACGACCCGTCCGCGCTCGCCTGGCTCCTCGTCGGAACGGCGCTCGTCGCGACGAGTTCGAGCATCGCCAATCAGATCCTCGAACGGACCACCGACCGGCTCATGCGCCGCACGGCGTCGCGACCGATCGCCACCGGCCGGATCGCGGTGCCCGCGGCCTGGGGACTCACCGCCGTCCTCGGCGTGGCCGGCGTCGCCATCGCGGCGACGGCGGCGGGGTGGGCGGCGGCGGCCGCCGCCGCCGCGACGTGGGGTCTCTACGTGGCGGTCTACACGCCGCTCAAGCGGACGACGCCGCTCAACACGGCGGTGGGTGCCGTCGCCGGCGCCCTGCCGGTGGCGATCGGCTGGCTCGCGGCCGACGGCCCGGCCCGGCTGGCGGCCGGTGACGCGCGTGGCGGCCTGGCGGCCGCGGCTCTGGCCACCGTCCTCTACCTCTGGCAGTTTCCGCACTTCATGGCGATCGCGTGGCTCTACCGAACGCAGTACGCCGCCGCCGGCCTGCGGATGCTCACCGTCGTCGATCCCTCCGGCCTCCGCGCCGGCGGGCAGTCGCTGGCCGCCGCCCTCGCGATGGTGCCGGCGAGCCTGGTGCTGGCGGTGCCCTCGGGCAGCATCCGGCTCTTCCTCACGGCGGCCGTCGCGGGGATCGTCTATGTTCTGGCGTCGGCCCGGTTCGCAATCCGCCGCGACGAGCCCTCGGCGCGGCTCCTCCTCTTCACGTCCCTCGCCTCCCTGCTCGGCCTGCTGTGTGCGGCGGTCGCGTTCGGCAGGCCCGTCTGAAACAGTCACCCGAGTCCCCGAGTTCCCCATGACCGCCTCCGCCGCCTCCATCCCGCACGGACACGATCACGGCCACTCCGGCCACGGTGACGACCACGGCCACGGCCACGTCACCCTCCAATACCAGCCCGGCCTGCCGCTCTCGCGCGGCAAGCTGATCATGTGGCTGTTCCTCTCGACGGAGATCATGTTCTTCGCGGCGCTGCTCGGCAGCTACGTCGTGCTCCGATTCGGTGCCTCCGTGTGGCCGAAGCCGCATCACGTGCACCTCAGCGAGCCGATCGGCGCGTTCAACACCTTCGTGCTCATCTGCTCGAGCGTCACCGTGGTGCTCGCGCTCGAGGCGGCGCGGGTCAACAAGACCTCCCTCGCGAAGCTCTGGATGGTGCTCACGTTCCTGCTCGGTGCGGTGTTCCTCGGCGTGAAGGCCTACGAATACGTGGCGAAGTTTGATCACGGCATCTATCCCGCGTCGCCGCGGGGCCGGCTCTACGAGCGGCCCGACCTCTACTACGGTTCGGCGGTGCGGGCCCGCCTCGACGAACTCCGTCGCGAGCCGACCAGCGGCTGGAGCGCGGCGAAGTATCGCTGGGCCGTCTGGCGGCACGGGTCGCCCCAGGCCGCGGCGCTCGCGGGATGGAAGGAGCCCGAGACGGTCGATCGGCTGAAGGAGCTCGACGAGATGCCCGAGTCGGCCCTCTCCGCCGAGCAGCAGGAGAGCCGGCGCCGGCTCCAGCAGATCCAGAAGATGCTGGCCAGCCCCGACCAGCAGGCCTTCGACATGGCCGTGGTGGCCGATCAGGTGATGCCCCTGCCCTCCGAGGGACCAGGCGGCGGCGCCCACCATGGCGGCGGCCACGGCCTCAACGACGCCTTCCCGTGGCTGAAGCTGCCGGTGGTGATCCCGGGAGGCAACATGTGGGCGAGCACCTACTTCCTCCTCACCGGTTTTCACGCGGTGCACGTCATCGTGGGGTTGATCGTGTTCGCGATCCTGCTCACGTACCGGCTCGGCGCGAAACAGGCCGGCATGATCGAGAATGCCGGTCTCTACTGGCACTTCGTGGACCTCGTGTGGATCTTCCTGTTCCCGCTCATGTACCTGTTCTAGTCATCCGTCGCACGGGCCCCCGCGGACCCGTTCGACCCGGCGATGCCGGAGCCGCCCCAACCTCGTGACCATCGACGAAAGGCCTTCCATGTCCGACCACGGCAGCCACAGCCACGGCCCCGTCACCCGCGCCGGGGAATCGGCCGACGACGCCCTCGAGCACGCGCGGGAGGCGGCCCACGGCGATGCAGGGAGTCACGGGGAGCACGGCGGCCTCGGCAAGTACCTGCTCGTGTTCCTGGCGCTGTGCGGGCTCACGACGATGTCGTTCTTCACCTACTCCGCGGCCTGGCCGTGGCGGGACCAGCCGCAGGTGGGCTGGGCCTTCATGATGGCGGTGTCGTGCACGAAGGCGATGCTCGTGATCCTGTTCTTCATGCACGTCTGGTGGGAGGCGAACTGGAAGTACGTGCTCACCATCCCCGCCGCGATGATGGCGCTGTTCCTGGGCATCATGCTCGTGCCCGACGTCGGCATGCGAAACCGGATGGTGTCGCAGGAGCGGGCGCTGCACATGGCCCGGGGCTCCGACCTGCGACTGATCGAGGAGGCGTCGGCGGCATCCGCCGCGTCGGCCGCGCACTGAGGCCCGCCCCGTGGCGATGAGACCCGCTC
>Ga0208249_1000257_pt1 | contig 17560 bp, 12 predicted proteins | sample CryBogmetaGMA1M_FD_184546 | JGI IMG/M metagenome (GOLD analysis project Ga0208249, IMG submission 184546) | Freshwater microbial communities from Crystal Bog, Wisconsin, USA - MA1M (SPAdes) | ecosystem: Environmental > Aquatic > Freshwater > Lake | place: Crystal Bog, Wisconsin, USA | collected...
GGATTGCTGCGGATCCCGGCGGAATCACCGCTCCTGAAGCGGCTGGCGATCGTGACGCTCGAACCCGAGCGCACGATGCAGCCGACCGCCGTCGTCAGCGGCGTCGTCGCCGCACGGATCAGGAGCGGCCCCCAGCCGCTCGAGGACCGGTGGCAGTTCGGCTCGGCCGCCATCTCCAGCCTCTACAGCGACTTCCAGCGGGGCCGCAACGAGGTGGCGTTCGCGACCCAGCAGCTCGACAAGACGCGGGAGCTGGTGCGGGCGGAGACCGATTTCCTCGCCTCCACCGTCGAGCGGCTCTCGGGTCTCGCCCAGTCGGCGAACATCCCGCAGAAGGAGTTTCTCGCCGCGAAGGCGGCGCTCCTCAAGGCGCAGCTCCAGGGGGAGAAGGATCTGTACACCGCCGAGGCCGAAGTGCGGACAGCCCGCAAGAATCTGGCCGCGATCGAGCGCGGCCTCGCGCAGACCGGGGTCGAGCCGGAGATGCTCGGCCGGGCGGAGGAATCGATGGCGATCATCGCCGCCGACGTGCCGGAGATGAAGATCGGCCTCGTCCACGTCGGGCAGCGGTGTGAGATGCGGTTCTACGGGCTGCCGGACCGGGTCTACGCGGGCCACGTGGAGCAGCTCGGCTCGACGGTCACGCCCGACCGACGGACGCTGCGGGTGTTTCTCCATGTCGAGGACAAGGCCGGCGACCTGCGGCCCGGCATGTTCGGCGAGGTGGCCATCGGCACGGAGGAGCGGCAGGCGATCCGGGTGCTCGAGACATCGGTGCTCCACCTCGACCTCCAGGACTTCGTGCTCGTGTCGGCCGGTGCCGACACGTGGCGGGCGGCGCCGGTGCGCATCGGCGAGGGACGCGGCGGCAGGTGCGACGTGATCGACGGGCTCGCGGCGGGTGACCGGGTGATCGATCGCGGGGCGATCCTGCTCAAGGGGCTGCTCGCCCAGTCGCTGATGGAGGCCGCGGCCCCCGCGGCCGAATCGACGCCATGATCGCCCGCTGGATCGAGCTGGCCCTGCGTTTCCCCGCGGCGGTGATCGCGGCGGCCGTGGCGATCTGCGTCGCGGGCGTGTGGTCGTTCACCACGATGCCGATCGACGCCTACCCCGACATCTCGGCCCAGCAGGTGCTCGTCATCACGCCGTTCCCGGGCCGGGCGCCCGAGGAGATCGAGCGGCAGGTGACGATCCCCATCGAGTTGGCGATGGGCAGCGTTCCGTCGCTCGACGTGATCCGCTCGCGGACCATCTTCGGCCTCTCGGTCGTGTCGCTGGTCTTCGAGGAGGGCGTCGACAAGTATTTCGCCCGTCAGCGGGTGCAGGAGCGACTCGGCGCGATCAACCTGCCCGACGGCGTGGTGCCCGAACTGGGGCCGATGGCCACCGCCTATGGCGAGATCTACCGCTACGTGCTCGCCTCCGATCGCGACCACGACGTGATCGAGTTGCGCACGATCAACGACTGGACGGTGATCCCCAGCCTGCAGCGCACGCCAGGCGTGGCCGAGGTGGTCAACTTCGGCGGCCAGGAGAAGGTGTTTTCCCTGACGCTCGACCCGCGTCGGCTCGAGCGGTTCGGCCTCTCGGTGGCCCAGGTGGTCGAGGCGATCGCCTCCAACAATGCCAGCGCCGGCGGCAGCGTGCTCCGCCGCGGAGACATGTCGTTCGTGATCCGCGGCCATGGCCTGTTCACGACCGAGCGGGACATCGAGGACGCGGTCGTCAACACCATCGCCGGGGCCCCGGTCTACCTCCGCGACGTCGCCACCGTGGAGGTGGTCGGCCGGCCGCCGGCCGGCATCCTCGGCAAGGACGACCTGCCCGAGGCCGTCGAGGGCATCGTGCTCATGCGGCGCGGGGAGAATCCGTCGCACACGCTCGCCCGCGTGAAGCGGGAGGTCGCGGCGCTCGCCCGCGAACTGCCGGCGGGGGTCACGATCGAGCCGTTCTACGACCGCGAGTTTCTCGTCGACAGCACCCTCCACACGGTGGCCCACAGCGTGGTGACGGGGGTCGGGCTCGTCCTGCTCGTGCTGCTCGCGTTCCTCGGCAGCCCGGCGATGGCGCTGCTCGTCGTGCTCACGATCCCGTTCTCGCTCCTTTTCGCGCTCGTGCTCATGAAGGCGACCGGCATCCCGATCGGCCTGCTCTCGATCGGGGCGATCGACTTCGGCATCCTCGTCGACGGCGCCGTGATCATGGTCGACACGATCGCGCATCACCTGACGCGTGCCGGTCGCGGCGCCGACACCCGTCGCACGATCCTCGGCGCCGCCTTCGAGGTCGAGCGGCCGGTCTTCTTCTCGACGCTCATGATCGTCTGTGCCTACCTCCCGCTCCTGACCCTGACGAGCATCGAGGGGCTCCTCTTCCGGCCCATGGCCCTGACCGTGATCTACGCGCTGACCGGCGCGGTGCTCTTCGCGCTTTTCGTGATTCCGGGCCTGGCGGCGCTCCTCTTCCCCCGCGGCTACACCGACTGGGAGAACCCGCTGCTCACCGCCGCCCGACCGGCGTATGCGGCGGTCCTCCGGGGCCTGCTCGCGGCACGGTGGGTGGTGGCGGCGGCCGCCGTCGCGGTCGTCGCCTGGGTGGCGTTCGTCATCGTGCCCCGGCTGGGGTTCGACTTTCTCCCCTATCTCGACGAGGGGGTGATCTGGGTGCGGGCGAACTTCGCCGAGGGCACCGCGCTCGAGAGCACGGCGGGCTACGCGAACCAGATGCGGGCGATCATCAGGGAGTTCCCCGACGTGACGTTCGTGGTGTCGCAGGCGGGCCGCAACGACAGCGGGACCGACCCGTTCGTGCCGAGCCGCGTCGAGATGATGGTGGGCCTCAAGCCGATGGAGGAGTGGGTGTCGGCGAGCAAGCAGGACCTCGTGGCCGGAATCGGCCGCCGGCTGCGGGCCGAGTTCCCCACGACGCGGTTCAACTTCACCCAGCCGATCATCGACAGCGTCACCGAGGACACCAACGGCACGTCGGCCAACCTCGCGGTGGAGGTCTCCGGTGACGATCTCGACCAGCTCCTGCCGCTCGCCCACCAGGCCGTCGACGTGCTCCGCGGCATCCGCGGCGCGGTCGACGTCAACATCGAACAGGAGGGGCCGCAGCCCCAGTTGACGATCGTGCCCGACCGGGTGCGGTGTGCCCGCTACGATGTGCACATCGACGACGTCAACGAGCTGATCAACACGGCACTCGGCGGTGAGTCGATCGGCACCCTCTACGACGAGGAGCGACGGTTCGGCATCGTGGCCCGCTTCGACCGCACGCGGCTCTCGTCCCCGGAGGCGGTGGGTGGTCTGCCCGTGTTCAGCCGCGCGGGAACGCCCGTGCCGCTGGCCCAGGTGGCCGACTTCCGGCTCGCCGACGGGCAGACGATGATCGCCCGCGACACCGGCCGGCGCCGGATCACGGTCCGGGCCGACATCATCGGCCGCGATCAGGGGAGTTTCGTGGCGGAGGCGCAGGAGGCGTTCCGGAAGGCCGTGCAGGTGCCCGAGGGGGTCACGGTCCGGTGGATCGGGATGTTCGAGAACCTCGAGCGTGCCAGCCGGCACTTCGCCGTGATCATGCCGGTGACGGTGGCCGTGATCTACGGTCTTCTGTACGTGACGTTCGGCCGGCACCGGGAGGCGCTCCTCGTGCTGCTGTCCGTGCCCCTCGCCTTCGTGGGAGGGGCGCTGGCCCTCTTCGCTCGCGGCATGTCACTCAACGTCTCCAGCGGCGTGGGGTTCGCGGCGCTCTTCGGCGTGTCGATCATGAACGGCGTGCTCCTCGTCGAATGGATCGCCGAGCTGCGCCGCAAGGGGCTCGGGCGCGATGACGCGATCCTGCGCGGCGCGCTCGAGCGGATGCGGCCGATCCTCATGGCGTCGCTCGTCGCGATCCTCGGGCTTCTGCCGGCCTCGGTGGCCCGCGGACTCGGCTCCGATGTCCAGCGGCCACTCGCGACCGTGATCGTCTGGGGCCTCGTCAGTTCGGTGATCCTCACGCTCTTCGTGCTGCCGGCGCTCTGTCGGATCGTCCTGCCGGCGGGCGCCGAGCCGCGTGCCGACGAGGGCGGCTGACGCGGCCGGCAGCCGGAGATGACCACGGCCGCCCGCGGGCCGCACGGAGCCGCGTCCCCGCGCCTTGCCCATGACATCCCCGCGGCACCATCCAGACACCCACGTCTCCGCGGGCATCCAGCGGGCGGCCGCCGAGGATCCCGCGAGCACGCTCGGGCGGCTCGGGTCGTCCTCCGCGGGGCTTTCCGCCGCCGAGGCCGCGCGGCGGCTCGCCGTCGGCGGTGCGAACGAGCTCCGTCGGCAAGGGCCGCGTTCCGCCGCGGCCATCCTCCTCCGGGCGGTGGCCAATCCGCTCACGGCCGTGCTCGTCGTGTTGTCGGCGTCGGAGTTCGTGGCGGGTGACGTGGCACCGGGCTGCCTGATGACCGCGATGCTGGCGATCGGCGTCGGCGTGCGGTTCGTGCAGGAAGCGCGGGCCGACGCCGCCGCCGCGCGGCTCGGGGAGATGGTCCGCATCCATGCCACGGTCGTGCGCGACGGCGCGGCGGCGGAAGTGCCGATGGCCGAGCTCGTGCCGGGTGACGTGGTGCGGCTGGCCGCCGGCGACATGGTGCCCGCCGACGTCCGCCTGCTCGCCTGCAAGGACCTCTTCGTCACCCAGGCGATGCTCACCGGCGAGTCGTTTCCGGTCGAGAAGTCCGCCGCCCGCGAGGCACCGGGACGGGGCGCCTTCGACCTCGACAGCATCTGCTACCTCGGCACGAGCGTGGAGAGCGGCACGGCCGAGGCGGTCGTCGTGGAGACCGGCCGCCGCACGCTGCTCGGGGGCATCTCCGACACGCTCGACCTCCCGGAGCCCCCCTCGGCGTTCGACGTCGGCACCGCCCGGTTCGCCTGGTTCATGGCCGGCCTCGTGGCGGTCATGGCGCCCGTGGTGTTCCTCGTCAACGGGGTGACCAAGGGGGACTGGTGGCAGGCCTTCTTCTTCGCCATGGCGGTGGCCGTGGGGCTGACGCCCGAGATGCTGCCGATGATCGTCGGCGTGTGCCTCTCGCGGGGAGCGCTGGCCATGGCCCGCAAGCGGGTGATCGTCAAGCACCTCGACTCGATCCAGAATCTCGGCGCGATGGACGTGCTCTGCACCGACAAGACGGGCACGCTCACGCTCGACCGCATCATCCTCGAGCGGCACTGCGACGTGGCCCTTCGCGAGGACGGCGACGTCCTCGCGTTGGCCTGGCTCAACGCCCACTTCCAGACGGGCCTGCGCAATCTCCTCGACCGCGCCATCCTCGACCACGAGCGGTTCCGCGAGCACGTGCCGCACGCGGGATACGCGAAGGTGGACGAGATCCCGTTCGACTTCGCGCGGCGGGTGATGTCGGTGGTGGTGTCGACACCGGACGGCGGGCGGCGGCTGATCTGCAAGGGGGCGCTCGAGTCGGTCTTCGCCCGCTGCACCGCCTACGAACTCGACGGCCGGGTCCGGCCGCTCGACCCCGCGGTGGCGCTCGCGCTCGAGCGCGAGTGCGACACGCTCGGCGGCGAGGGGTTTCGGGTGCTGGCGCTGGCCTATCGCGACGTGCCGGTCGCGGAGTCCTACGCGCAGGCCGACGAGCGCGACCTCGTGCTCCGCGGCTACGTGGCGTTCCTCGATCCGCCCAAGGACTCGGCGGCGGAGGCGGTCGCGGCGCTCGTGGCCGGTGGCGTCGCCGTGAAGGTGCTCACGGGCGACAACGAACTCGTGGCCCGCACGATCTGTCGGGCGGTCGGGCTCGACACGTCGTACGTCGTGCTCGGCCGCGACGTCGACGGCATGGACGACGCCGCGCTCGGGGCGGCCGCCGATCGGGCGACCCTCCTCGCGCGGCTCACGCCTGGACAGAAGCAGCGGGTCGTGCGGCTGCTGCGGCAGCGGGGCCACGTCGTCGGTTTCCTGGGCGACGGCGCCAACGACGCGCCGGCCCTCCGCGAGGCCGACGTGGGCGTGTCGGTCGACTCGGCGGTGGACGTGTCGCGCGAGAGCGCCGACTGCATCCTCCTCGACAAGGACCTCATGGTGCTCCGTGACGGGATCGTGGAGGGCCGCAAGGTCTTCGTCAACGTGCTCAAGTACATCCGCATGGGGGCGAGCTCGAACTTCGGCAACATGTTCAGTGTGCTGGGCGCGAGCTGCTTCCTCCCCTTCCTGCCGATGACGCCGCTGCAGATCCTGACGAACAACGTCCTCTACGACTGCTCGCAGGTGCCGATTCCCGGCGACGAGGTCGATCCCGAGTTGATCGCCCGACCGCGTCCCTGGTCGATGCGGCAGATCTCGCGGTTCATCCTCCTCGTGGGCCCGTGCAGTTCGCTCTTCGACTACACGACGTTCGCCGTGATGCTCTATGTCTTCGGCTGCACCGACCCCGAGCGGGCCGGCCTCTTCCAGACGGGCTGGTTCGTGGAGTCGCTCGTCACGCAGACGTTCATCATCCACGTGATCCGCACCGACCGGATCCCGTTCCTGGGCAGCCGTGCGAGCCCCGCGCTCACGGCGACGACGGTGGCGGTGATGGCGATCGCGATGTGGCTGCCTGGGTCGCCGTTGGGGCCGCTCCTCGGCTTCGTGCCGCTGCCGGCGGGATACTGGCCGATCCTGTTCGTCACGCTTCTCGCCTACGCCCTGGTCACCCACCGGGTGAAGGCCTGGCTCGTGCGCCGGGCCTGGATCGACTAGGGCTCCTGATCGCCGCTGCGCGCGGCGGACCGGGTGGCGTATCGTGGATGCGGTGCACGGGGATTCCGGAGCCGCCGGCGGAGGGCCGACGATGACGTCGCTGACGCGAGCCGAAGTACGGGAAATCGACCGGCTGGCGATCGATCGCTACGGCCTCGCCGGCGTCGTCCTCATGGAGAACGCCGGGGCGGGCGCGGCCCGGCTGCTCGCCGGGATCGGGATCGACGGCCCCGTCGCGATCGCCTGTGGTCCCGGCAACAACGGGGGTGACGGCTTCGTGATCGCCCGTCACCTCGAGGCGGCGGGGCACGCGGTCCGCATCCTTCTGGCGGCCGCCCGCGACGGCTACCGGGGCGACGCCGCGGCGAACCTCCGCGTCGCCGAGCGGTCGGGTCTGCCGATCATGGATTTGGCCGCGGCGGCCGCGGATGGCTGGGATGCGGCACTCGCCGGCGCCGCGTGGATCGTCGACGCGCTCCTGGGCACGGGGGCCGTCGGCCCGCCGCGCGGGGCGATCGCGGCGGCGATCGACGCCGTGAATCGGGCGCGGGACGGGGCCGGGGGCGCGAGCGGCGGCGTGCGGGTGCTCGCCATCGATCTGCCGAGCGGGCTCGACGCCGACACCGGCGGGACGGCGGGCGCGTGTGTCCGGGCCGACGTCACCGCCACGTTCGTGGCGCCGAAGCGTGGCTTCGACACGCCCGGGGCTGGCGTTCTCACCGGCCCGGTGCACGTGGTGGGCATCGGGGCGCCGGCGTGCGTGCTTGCCCGCTACGGCGTCAGTGCCCCAGCGCCTCGGTGAGGAACGTCCAGGCCAGCGCGTCCATGAACGCCTTCTGGCGGTTGTCGGCGGCGCCGCCGTGGCCCCCCTCGATGTTCTCGTAGGAAAGCACCGACGCCCCGAGTTCCTCGAGCCGCGCCGTCATCTTGCGGGCGTGGCCGGGGTGCACGCGGTCGTCTCGGGTCGACGTCGTGATCAGGATCGGCGGGTATTTCCGCTCCTTCACGACGTTGTGGTAGGGGGAGAAGCCGCGGATGAACGCCCACTCCTCCGGCTTGTCGGGATCACCGTATTCGCCCATCCAGCTCGCGCCCGCGAGGAGCTTGTTGAAGCGCCGCATGTCGAGCAGCGGCACCTGGCAGACCACGGCGCCGAAGAGGTCGGGCCGCATCGCGTACATGTTGCCCACGAGCAGTCCGCCGTTGCTGCCCCCCATGACGCCCAGATACTCCGGCGACGTCACCCGGCGGGCGACGAGGTCTTCCGCGACCGCGATGAAGTCCTCGTAGGCGCGGTGCCGGTGCTCCTTGAGGGCCGCCTGGTGCCAGGCTGGACCAAACTCGCCGCCGCCGCGGATGTTGGCGATCACGTAGGCGCGGTCCTGCTCCAGCCAGGCGGCTCCCGCCACGGGGTTGTAGCCGGGGACGAGCGGGATCTCGAAGCCGCCGTAGCCGTAGAGGAGCGTGGGCCTGTGGCCGCACGGCCGAAACGGCTTCGAGATCTGGAAGTAGGGAATCCGCGTGCCGTCCTTGGAGATCGCCTCGAACTGCTGCACGTCGATGCCGGTCGCGTCGAAGAATGCCGGTGTCTGCTTGAGCGGCTCGGGCTGCCGTGCCGGGTCGGCCGCCGACCCGAGCGCGAGCGTCGAGGGCGCGACGGGGCTCGACGTGACGAGGAAATAGTCGTCGGAGTCGATGTCGTCCACCGGCGTGGCGCTCGCAGTGCCCGACTCCGGCACGCCCGGCATCGGCGTCGTGTCCCAGCGACCCTCGTGGAACGTGAGGATCGCCACGCGGCTGCGGACGTTGTCGAGCGTGCTGAGGAGGAGATGGCGGCGGGTGCCCGTCCAGGCGACCAGCGACGTGCGGGGCGTGGGCGCGAAGAGGACGTGGAACGTGCGTCCCCCCTCGAGAAACTCCTCGAAGTCGATGGCGAGGAGGGCTCCCGCCGGGTGCATGACGCCGCCGGCCGACCACGCCGAGCGCAGTTCGATAACGAGCCATTCGCGGTGCACGCTCGCGTTGGCATCGTCGGGCTTCTCGACCTTCACGAGCCTGGCCTCACGGCGCACGAAAAGCTCGTTCGTCCAGAACGTCACCTGTCGCACGACGAAGTCGCGCTCGAAGCCGGGCGTGAGATCGCGGTAGGCGGCCACCGACATGTCGTCGGCCTCGCCCTCGAAGACGACCGGCGAGTCGGCGAGCGACGTGCCGCGCGTCCACTCGCGGACGGTCCGCGGGTAGCCCGACGACGTCAGCGAACCGGGCCCGAAGTCACTGGCCACGAAGAGGGCGTCCCGGTCGCGCCATGCCACGCGACTCTTGGCCTCGGGCAAGGCGAAGCCTCCCTTCACGAACGCCTTCGTGGGAAGGTCGAACTCGCGGACGACGTCGGCGTCGGCGCCGCCGCGCGAAAGCGACACGAGGCACAGGCGGTCGTCGGGCTCGAGCACGGTTGCCCCGTGCCACACCCAGTTCTCGTTCTCATCTTTCGCCAGGGCATCGACGTCGAGCACCGTCTCCCAGGCAGGCTCGGCCGTGCGGTACTCCGCGAGCGTCGTCCGCCGCCACAGGCCCTTGGGGTTGGCGGCGTCGCGCCAGAAGTTGTAGACGTGGTCGCCGATCTTCGAGACGAACGGAATCCGCTCCTTCGAGTCGAGGATCGAGAGGATCCGGGATTCGAGGCGGCGGAACGCGTCGTTCTCCGCAAGCGCCGCGACGCACGTCGCGTTCCGCGTGCGGACCCAGTCGAGCGGCTTCTCTCCCGCCACGTCCTCGAGCCAGAGGTGCGGGTCTTCGGGCTCGGGGGCGGGCGGCTCGGCGAGGGCGGTCGGCATGAGGATGAGGAGCGCGACGATCGAGAGGGGCGGTTTCATGAACGGGTCTGGCCGGTGCCAGTGACGACGTACTTGTAGGTGGTGAGCTCGCGGGTGCCGCAGGGGCCGCGGGCGTGGAGCTTGTCGGTCGAGATGCCGATCTCGGCGCCGAGGCCGAGCTCGCCGCCGTCGTTGAACCGGGTGCTCGCGTTGACCATCGCGCACGCGGTGTCGACGCGGGTGGCGAAGCGGCGGGCGGCGGCCGCGTCGTCGGTGACGATCGCGTCGGTGTGCCGTGAGCCATGGCGGTTGACGTGGTCGATCGCGGCGTCGAGCGAGTCGACGACGGCGACCGAGATCTTGGGGCCGAGGTACTCGGTGTCCCAGTCGGCGTCGGTCGCCGCGCCCGCGGCCGGCACGAGGCGGCGGGTCGCCGCGTCACCCACGATCTCGACGCCACGGGCCGCGAGGGCGGTGGCGATCCGCGGCAGGAAGGCGTCGGCGACGTCGCGGTGCACGAGGAGCGACTCGGCCGCATTGCAGACGCCCATCCTCTGGCATTTCGCGTTGACCGTGATCGCCTCGGCCATGCCGAGGTCGGCGGCGCGATCGACGTAGATGTGGCAGTTGCCGGTGAAATGCTTGAGCACGGGCATCCTCGCCTCGGCACAGACGCGGCGGATCAGGGCCTCGCCGCCGCGGGGGATCGCGATGTCGATGAGATCGTCCATCGCGAGGAACGCGCCCACGGCCTCGCGGTCGGACACGTCGACGAGCTGCACCGCGTCGACCGGCAACTGCGCGGCGGCGATGGCCGCGCGGACGTTCTCCACGATCCGCCGGCTCGATCGAGCGGCCTCCTTGCCGCCGCGGAGGATGATCGCATTGCCGGCGGCGAAGGCGACGGCGGCCGCGTCGGCCGTGACGTTGGGCCGCGACTCGTAGACGAAGAACACGACGCCCAGCGGCACGCGGACCTTCGTGACCACGAGGCCGCTCGGCCGTGTCGACCGCTCGATCACCTCGCCCACGGGATCGGATTGTGCGGCGACCGCGTCGAGGCCGGCGGCGATACCCTCGACGCGCTCGGGCGTGAGCAGGAGCCGGTCGATCTGTGCCGGTGTGAGACCGTGGCCCGGAGCCGCCGCGACGTCGGCCGCATTGGCCTCGAGGATGCCTGCGACGTCGGCGCGGATGCGGGCCGCGGCGTCTCGCAGGCAGGCCGCCTTGGCCTCGCCCGGCACGTCGGCCAGATCGACGGCGGCGCGGTGGGCCCGCTCGGCGATCGCCCGGCAGTGGGCGTGCAGAGCCGGGGCGGTGACGGGAGCGTCGATCGTGGCCATGGCGGGTCGTCCGAAAGGGGGCGGCGAGCCCTTCATCTTACCCGCCGTTCACGGGCCGGTCGCCGCCACGAGCTCGAGGGCCGCGCGGACGAGCCCCACCGCGTGGACGCGCACGATGTGGATGCCCCGGGCCGCGAGCCCGCAGGCGGCGCCCGTGGTGGCGGCGTCGCGCTCGGCGAGCGTGGCGGGACGGCCGAGCGACCGCTCGATGACCTTCGCGAGAAAGCCCTTGCGCGAATGGCCCACGAGGATCGGCGTGCCGAGGTCGAGGAACCGGTCGGCGTGCCGCATGAGGTCGAGGTTGTGCTCGTGCGTCTTGCCGAAACCGATCCCCGGATCGAGGCAGATCCGTGCGAGGGGGATGCCGGCGGCGACGAGTGCGTCGCGCCGGGCGGCGAGGTACCGGTGGATGTCGGTCACGACGTCGTCGTAGCGAGGTTCGACCTGCATGGTTTGTGGCGTGCCCTGCATGTGCATCGCGCAGACGGCGGCACCCGAGTCGCGGGCGACGCGGATCATGTCGGGATCGCCGTCGAGCCCGGTGATGTCGTTGATGATCTCCGCGCCGAGTGCGACGGCCTGGGCGGCCACGCGGGCCTTCGACGTGTCGATCGACACGGGCACGCCGCTCTCCGCCGCCAGCCGCCGCACGACCTCCGCCACCCGCCGCAGCTCCTCGTCCTCGGCCACGGGCTCTGAGAAGGGCCGCGTGCTCTCGCCGCCGACGTCAAGGATGTCGGCCCCCTCGGCGACGAGCGCGAGGCCGTGGGCGACCGCGGCGTCGACCGACGCATGCCGGCCGCCGTCCGAAAAGCTGTCGGGCGTGACGTTCACGATCCCCATCACGAGCGGCCGCCGCAACGGCCCGCCCGGATGCGGCAGATCGAGGCTCCTCGTGCAGAGCCGCCACTGCGGGGGACGTGCCGGATTCACCATGCCGCCATGCTACCCCACCATCCCGACCCGGGAAGCGGGCAGCACCCCGCCGCTCACCACGGTTCCTCCATGAGTCCCACGATCTGCTGGGCGAGCTTCACGATCGCCTCCTGCTGCGTGCTGACCACCGAGCGGCCGTACTCCGGCACGAGGCCCGCCGCCTGACCGACGTCGACGGTGGCGGCCGGCAGCGGCACGTCGCCCGAGGCGATCACGGTGCCCCCGCGGTCGGCCCAGGTGACGATCGTCTGGTAGTTCATCTCCACGAACCGCGACTGGTCGGTGGGGCTCTCGATCACCATCCGCTTCGTGTCGGCCACGATCCTGGCGGTGAGCACGCTGTCGGCGCCCGCGGCGCTGCCGACGACCTTGAACGGCGTCCGCTTCTCGATCTCCTTGCAGAGTGCCTCCGTGAGCCGCTCGCCGATGTCGACCGCGGGCGTGGTGCGGAAGCTGTCGCACTGCACCATCGGCACGTAGACCGTCCGGACGTTCGAGGCGTAGAGCGTGTTGTTGCCGAACCGGTAGGCCGCGCAGCCTGCGGTCACGAGCAGGATCGGCGCGACGAGGAAGGCCAGCCGGCGGAGGGCGCGGTCGTGCATCTCGCCTCCTGGGCCGGGGCGCGTCAGAAGCGGGGCGGGGCGATGCCCGACTCGTCCTGGCGGGCGATCTGGGTCTCGGCCTCGGCCATGGCGTCGAGCTCCGCCTCCTTGAGGGAGTCGGGGTTGAGCACGCGGGTGAGGAGCGGGAACGGGTCGTCCGAGACGTCGTCCTTGCCCTTGATGCCCAGGTACTTCTCGCGGGCCTGCTGCGCGAGCATCGTCTTCGGGTAGTCGCGGGCGACGAGCGCGTAGTAGATGCGGGCCGACGAGTAGTGCTTGCCCTTGGCGTAGAACTCCGCCCGGTTCCAGTGCCGCTGGGCCTGCTGGGCCGCGATCTCGGCCCGCGCCTTGTTCACGCGATCCTCATCGTCCCGGGCGAGCTGGTCGGGGAACTGCACGATCACCTGGTCGGCGAGGATCTCCGCCTCGTCGAGGATGCCCCCCTCGTAGCCAGGGCCCTGGTAGGCCCGGATCTTGGCCTGCAGGCCGAGGAGGTGCGCCTGGAGGAGGAAGTCGCTGTCGGGATATTCGCTGCGGAGGAGGCCGTAGAAGTAGTCGGCGTCGAGCCACTGACGGTCGAGGAAGTGGGCGTTGGCCTGGGCCATGATGCTGTCGTCGGCGAGCGGTCCCCGCGGGTCGTTGATGCGGACGTGGTCGTAGGCCTTGAGGGCCCGGCCGCGGGTGTCGAACAGGGGCCGACTGCGGTCCATCAGGTTCGGCACGATCGTGGGAAGGTGGTTCTTCTCGTCGATCGCGATCCAGTAGCGGGCGATCACGAACTGTCGCTGCGCGACGCGGTCGAGGTACTTCGTGTTTGCGTACTTCTTCACGAGCTCGTCGTACTGGTCCTCGGCCTTCGGATACTGGTCGGTGAAAAAGTAGCTCTCGGCGAGTTGCCACAGGGCGTCCTCCTCGATCGCGGAGTCGGGCCAGCGGTCGATCGCCACCTTGTACTTCTTGATCGCCTCGTCGTACTTGGCCTCGCGGAAGAGCGCGTCGGCTTCGGCGAGCGCCTTGCGGGCGACCGGCTCGTTGGGTCCACGCCCCACCATCTTCTTCCACCGCTTCTTGATGTTCTCGCCCTTGAGGTAGTCCCAGCCGGCGTCGCGGGATGAGGGGGTGTATTCCGAGGAGATGACCTCCGACTCGGCGTCCTCGCCCAGCTGCCGGTCGATCGCCTTCTCGGTGTCGGCGGCCTCGCTCGTGGCCCAGGGCCACTTCGGCTTGGGGAGCGTGGTGCAGCCGGCCGCCACGACCGCGCAGAGCGCGACCGCGATGGCGAGGGGGCGGCGGGCTGCGGTGCGGGCCGGGGGCATGGTCGGCGGTGTCCGGTGGGGAGGCGTCAGCGGGTGGTCCTGCGGGCTGCGGGCCGCGGCTGCGCGGGAACCCGCAGCGGCCTGCCGAGAAGGTGGGCGAACAGGGTGGTCATGATGCCGCGAACCTCGCCGCCCACGGCGGCCGGAAGCGGAACCTCGGCGGTCGGCACGCGGCCGTCGGCGAGGAGGCGGAGCGCGGCGAGCGCCGCCGCGGAGACGGAGACGACACCGCGTCGCCCCCGGCGGCAGCCGTCGCACAGCGTGCCACCGTCGAGCATCCCGAAGGCGGTGCGGCCGGATGCGGGGAGCGATCCCCGGCACTCCGCGCACCACGCGAGCACCGGCATGTGGCCGACGAGCCGGAGAAACGCGAGCTCGGCCCCGACGATGAGCGCCGGGAGCGGGCCGTCGTCGCCGCGCCAGTCCGAGAGCCTTCGCACCGTCGCATGCGCCACCTCGAACAGTTCCGGTTGGGGATCGGCATCGGCCGTGAGGGCGTCGAGGAGTTCGGCCACGTGCAGACCGCCGAGCACCGCCGCCAGGCTCGTGCCCACGCGGAACCGGCTCTCGAGGCCGGCCTCGGTGAGCAGGTCGAGTCCGCCCGACGATTTGCGGAGGACGAGTACCTGACAGGCGGAAAGCAGGTCAAGGCCGCCGTCGAAGTGGCTTTTGGGCCGCCACGCCCCCTTGGCCAGGGCCCGCAGCTTGCCGAACTCCCGGCAATAGAGGGTGACGACGCTGCTCGTCTCGCCGAAAGGCGAGGCGCGGATGACGAGTGCCCGCGACTTCTCAGCGGCCATCGTCGGACGCCGTGCCGAGCCGCTCGACCCGCACGAGGTCGATCCGCCGTCGCGTCGCGGCGAGCACCTCGAGCTGCACGCCGTGCGACTGGATGCGCTCGCCCACCTCCGGGATCCTGCCGAACTGGTGGAACACGAACCCACCGATCGTCTCGAAATCCTCCTCCTCGGGCAGGTCGAGCCCGAACCGCTCGTTGAGCGTGGCGATGCGGACGTGCGCCAGGGCTTCGCAGGCGTCGGGCGACGTCGCGCGGATGCCGTCGGTGAAGGCCTCGTCGTGCTCGTCGGCGATCTCGCCGACGATCTCCTCGAGCGCGTCCTCGATGGTGACGATCCCCGAAACGCCGCCGAACTCGTCGGTCACGACCGCCATGTGGGTGTTGCCGCGTTGAAACTCGAGCAGCAGCTTCTGCACGCTCATCGACTCGGGGACGAACCACGGCGGCCGCAGCAGGGGCCGCAGCGCCGCCGCCGGCCCGGCGCCGCCGCGGCCCGCGAACGTCTCGGCCAGCCGCGTGAGCACGTCGCGCGTATGGAGGATGCCCACGACGTCGTCGGGGGAGCGGTCCCAGACGGGCAGCCGCGTGTGGCCGCTCTCCGCCGCCAGCCGCACCGCCTCCTCCCACGCCGTGTCGAGCGGGATCGCCGACATCCGGGTGCGCGGCGTCATGATCGCCGCCACGCGGACCTGATCGAGGCCGATGATGCCCTTGATCATGTCGCGGGTGGCCCCCTCCAGCCGCCCCTCGCGATGCGCCTCGTCCACCACGAGTCGGAGTTCGTCACGGGGCCGGCCGTCGCCGCCGTCGGAGGCACTGGCGAACGCCGACGAGACGCTGCCGAGGAGCGCGACCACCGGCGTGATCGCCCGGACGATCGGCCGCCAGATGGCCCACGTGGCGACGACGATCCACGGACCGGCGAACCGGACGAGCACCATCGGCACGACGACCAGCACGAACCACACCGCGGCGATCCACGTGGCGACGGCCGAGACCTCGAGCGCGAGCGACCCGTCGCCCGCCGCGAGGAGCGCGCGGAGGGCCAGGAGCGTGGCCACGACCGCGGCGATCACGACGACCGACGCCGCGACGAACGCGATCGTCTCGCTCGCGGCGATGATCTCGGCGAAGTGTTCCGGGCGGCCGCGCCGGCCGCAGAGGTCCTGGATCGTCGTGCGCTGCGCGCCGCGCACCGCGCGGGCCTGCACGGCCGCGAGGCTCGCCAGCACGAGGAGCACGACGGCCGACTCGAATCCGAGCGCGCCCGAGTCGTTCATGGCGTTCCCCGGGCGGGGCGGGATCGGCGGCCGGACGCCGGCGGCCGCGGCAGGCCGGCGGCCGCCATGAGCGATCGCTCGCGGGCCCGCATCCGGCGGCGGGCGGCGGGCTCGTGGTCGTCCTCGCCGGCGAGGTGCAGGAGGCCGTGGACGACGTAATAGGCGACCTCGTGCCGTGGCTGCCAGCCGAGGATCCGGGCCATCCGGCGGGCCGTCTCCGTGCTCACGGCGATGTCGCCGTGGATCCCGCCGGCCGCCGGCGGCGCGGCGAGGTCGAACGTGAGCACGTCGGTCGGGCCCGGCAGCCCCGACCAACGGTCGTGGAGCCTCGCGATCCCCGCGTCGTCGACGAGGAGCACGCCGATCGTCGCGCGGTCCACGCCCGCGGCCGCGAGGCTCCGCCGGACGACGCCCGCGAGCCACCGCGGGCCGATCGTGAGGATGCGCTGGCGGTCGGTCACCTCCACCTCGATGGCGGCGGCCGGCGCCGCCGGTCCGGAGGCCGCCACTGGCCGTTCGCGTCGATGGTGGGTCGTCGTCCGCCGCTGCATGCTGCCTCGTGCTCTAGGCCGTCCGCTGACCGGGATACTTGACGCGGCCGTGGTACACGGCGGTCAGCGTCTTCACGAGGCTCTGCTCGACGAGGCCGAGTTCCTCGAGCGTGAGGCCGCACTCCTCGAACTGGCCGTCGAGGAGCCGCTTCATCGCCAGCTCGTGGACGAGGCCCGCGATCCGCGCGGGGGTCGGCTCCGTGAGCGTGCGGCTCGCGCTTTCGACCGCGTCGGCGAGCATCATCACGGCCGACTCCCGCGTGCTCGGCTTCGGGCCCGGGTAGCGGTAGGTCTGCTCGTCGACCTCATCGCCGTTGGGGTCGGACTGCGACCGCTCCTCCGCGCGGCGGAAGAAGTATTCCACGAGCGTCGTGCCGTGGTGCTCCGCGATCAGGTCGATGATCGGCTGCGGGAGGTTGTACTGGCGGGCGAGTTCCACGCCCTCCTTGACGTGGGCGATGATGATGAGCGTGCTCATCGCCGGCACGAGCGATTCGTGGCGGTTCTCCTTGCCCTGGTTCTCCACGAAGTAGGCCGGCTTGAGCATCTTGCCGACGTCGTGGAAGTAGGCCCCGACGCGGACGAGCAGGCCCCGCGCGCCGATCGCCTCCGCGGCCGACTCGGCGAGGCTCGCCACGTTGATCGAGTGGTTGTAGGTGCCGGGGGCACGGCGGACGAGCTCCTGGAGCAGCGGGTGCGCCACGTCGCCCACCTCGAGGAGGCTCAGGTCGGTGAGCACGCCGAAGGTCCGCTCGATGAAGGGGAGGAGGCCCGTCATGAGGAACCCGGCCAGGAGCGTCCAGGCGCCGGTGCGGCCCGCCTCCTGGAGCATCGACGCGTCGAGCGGTCGCTCGTCGAGGAGCCCCACGCCGAGCTGCGTGAGGACGGCGACCGCACCGGCCCAGAGGCCGACGTAGATGAGCTTGCTGCGGCTGCGGATGCGGCCCATCCAGAAGATCATGGCGGCGGCCGCGGACGTGAGCGTGATGTAGGGGGGAAGGCCCCAGCCGAGGCCCTGCACGACGACGAGCGCGACCTGCGCCGTGAACAGGAGCGCGAGATCCTCGTCGTAGGCGATCGCCACGGTCATCGCGAAGAGCAGGAGCGGCACGATCTCGGCCTGCCAGGCGTCGTTCGCGGAGAGGACGCAGAGGACCACCGTGGCGATCGCCTACGACG
>Ga0208249_1000262_pt1 | contig 17253 bp, 17 predicted proteins | sample CryBogmetaGMA1M_FD_184546 | JGI IMG/M metagenome (GOLD analysis project Ga0208249, IMG submission 184546) | Freshwater microbial communities from Crystal Bog, Wisconsin, USA - MA1M (SPAdes) | ecosystem: Environmental > Aquatic > Freshwater > Lake | place: Crystal Bog, Wisconsin, USA | collected...
TGCCTGAGGAGACCCCCACCCCCCCCGACTCCGCAACCATCGCCCCGCTGACGCCCGGTCCGGTGAGTGCCTGGCTGACCGAACAGGGGTTTGCCCATGAACTGCTGCCCGCCGACCACCTCGGAGTGGAAACCCTGGCCGTGGAGCCGGCCTTCCTGCCGCTGCTGGCCACGGCCCTCAAGGCCGCCGGCTACGACTACTTGCAATGCCAGGGGGGCTACGACGAAGGGCCCGGCGGCCGGCTGGTGAGCTTTTATCACCTGGTGCGTCTGGCTGCCCTTGCCGATCAGGTGGCCGCCCCCGGCGATCCCGCGGGCAGCGGCCAGGCCCTGCCGGCGGAGGCCCGCCCGGAGGAGGTGCGGATCAAGGTGTTCCTCGCCCGCGACGGCGACCTCACCATCCCAACCCTCTACGGCCTCTACCGCGGTGCCGACTGGCAGGAGCGGGAAACCTTCGACATGTACGGGATCCGCTATGAGGGCCACCCCCATCCCAAGCGGCTGCTGATGCCGGAAGACTGGAAGGGCTGGCCGCTGCGCAAGGATTATGTGCAGCCTGATTTTTATGAGATGCAGGATGCGTATTGAGGGATTTTCGGCGTCTCCGCGTATGCCTTGAAACCTGACGCGCTCGAGTGTTGCTTGAATCTGTGGCTGTTGTAGCCCAAACCAGGCTTTTGCTTCAATGGCCAGATAGATGCCTGGGTAGCACAGCCCCAAGCTTCAACTTATAAACCTAGTCTCTCCTTGAGAGCGCACTTTCCTCGGGCCAGAACAAGGAGGGGGAAAAGGATCCGGAGATGCACCAGACCAAGAAAGGAAACCAGTGTTATTCCGGGATGTAGCCTCAGGCCCGCGAAGCGGTAGATCCCTGCAGACGTGGATAAAGACTCAGGCCTGATCCACTAGGTCGTGGTCACCGAAGCAAACGTGCACGATCTGACACCGGCAGCCGATCCAAAGGAGGGCACCCATTCCGGGTGATCAAGCAGCAGTCTTGCTTTCAGAAAACCAGATTGCGTGGCCTGGCCAAGAACCGCTGCAAGATCCACGTGCTGGCAGCACTGTCGAACCTGTTCAAAGTCCGACGGCAGTTGCTCTCCGCAGGCTGACCAGGGTCTTGGTGTGCCTGAAAACATCAATTCAGCCTCACAAACCAGCCCAAACTGGTTGGCTGAAAACAAGGATCGTCAGAAAAACGCTTGAGAGGATATTCACCGTCAAAACCAGTCTTCGTGCTTACGGCCGCTGCTCAAACCCCATTTGCCCAGAGCTTCCCTAAGCCACTGGCCCGGAAGCTGGCAGGACCAGACCACCTCAGCCTACCCTCACTGGACCGCTTCGGATCGCGCTCGCTACGGTGATGGCGCAATGCAATGGGCTCACTACAGAGGAGCCATTCCCGTGGCTAGATCAATCCGGCCCGGCAGCTCTACTGGCCAACCCTTGGTGGTCCTAATCACGCTCTTTGGCTACGACGAAGTCTTCTCCGTAGGTGTAGTTAAATTGGCATCCAACGCTCGATGCGCAGATCAACGTGATCGAATCGTGGCAAGAATCCGGGCGGCTGAGGAGCAAGAATGAACACCTCGCCGCTCTCGAATCCAAGCTCGACTCGCTGCTGCTCAGTGCCGATTGCTCCTCGCCGATTCCCCCCGTAGCCGACTGCAACTGAGCGAAATCCTGGCCTTGCTGCTGGAGGATCTGGTTTTTAGTGTTCAGTTGATGCCGCACCACCGAGGATGTCATACTTATGGATTGCACCCGCAAACAACGCGGCCGTCTGCAGGTATGCAGTGAGACTGCCAGTAGCCGTAGGATGCATTGACGATGTAGGCTTGCCTTTCTGCAAAAACAATGGGCGCTCAAGACATCCGTTGGCAGCAACGGTTTGCGAACTACTGCCGGGCCCTGGAGGAATTGGAAACTTTCTTCCAGCCCCCCGCCCTGAACCAACGCGAACAACAGGGATTGATTAAGGCATTTGAGTACACCTTTGAGTTGGCCTGGAACACCTTGCGCGATCTCTTGCGCAGCCAAGGTGATGCTTCCTTGCTGGGGTCGCGCGACACTCTGCGAGAGGCCTACCGATTGGGCCTGATCGGGAATGGAGAGGCTTGGATGTTGATGATTCAAGATCGCAATCTCACCTCCCACACCTACAACCGTTCTACAGCAGACGCCATCAGCAAAAGCATCACCATTACCTACTTGGCCTGTTTTCAGGAGCTGCGCCAACGCTTGCAGCGGCGCTTACTCCAGGAGCAGCAATGATTCCACCGGCAATGCCTAATGCAACCATTCCCGGCATCCCGGCGTCGAGCCAAGTACGATTGGCAAATTTGTTTGCCGCTCAGCCGAGCTTGCAGTTGGTATGGCTGTTCGGCTCCCGGGCAATGGGCCGGCACCAGAGCGGTTCCGATATTGACTTATGCCTGGAAGGGCATCAGCTCACCCACCTAGATCGCCTGCGGCTGATGGCCGCGATCGACGATTTGTTGTTGCCTTGGAAGGTGGATCTCGTTCTTTACCACGAATTGCCGCCAGAGCTCTTGGCCCATTTGGATCGGGTGGGCCGCTGCATCTGGCGTCGGCCAGGCACCTCTCACGGGTTCTCCACGAGCCACTAATCCGTCATTCCACGGAAGCCATTCTCATGGGTACACGCGTACAATCGCTAGTCCGCTTCGGATCGCGCTTGCTACGGCAATGGCATAAAGCAATCAGCTCACTATAGAATAGCCAATCCCGTTGCTGGATCAATCCGGCCTGGCGGCTCTGCTGGCCGGCAGCCTGCTCGTCCTGAGCGAGACCCTGGCCCTGTTGCTGGAGGATCTGGGCTTCTTCAATTGAGGTCACATTGCAAGATCCGCTCACCCCTCCCTGCGGTGTTTCTTGTAATAGCGCATCACCGCCTGGGCGACGCTGCGGGGTTCGTGACGCAGGGCGGCACTGGGACGGTTGCCCTGGAGAGGCGCCTGCATCACCTCGTAGCCCTGGCCCGTGAGTCCGCGCACGTCGCAACTGACCGGCTCGGCACCCCGCAGGCGGTAGTGATCCACGAGCACCGATTCGGCCAGCTCCTCCTGGGCGAGGACCGCATTGAACAACCGCTGCTCCACCCCCAGGCTGGCCAGCTGGGCCTCGATCGCCCGCAGGTGGCCGCCCACGTCGAGGCCGTCGGTCTCGCCCGGCTGGGTCATCAGGTTGCAGATGTACAGGCGGGGGGCCTTGCTGCGGCTGATGGCGCTCACCAGCTCCGGCACCAGCAGGTTGGGTAACAGCGAGGTGTAGAGGCTGCCAGGACCCAGCAGAATCAGGTCGGCATGGGCGATCGCCTCGATCGCCCGAGGCAGGGCCGGCGGGCGGGCGGGGATGCAGCCGAGCCGCACGATCGGGCTGGAGGCCTTACCGATCCGCGATTCGCCCTCGATCCGCTCGCCATTCTCCAGTTCTGCCCAAAGACGCACGTCGGCATTGGTGGCGGGCACCACCTGGCCCTGCACCGCCAGCACCCGGCTGCTGGCGGTGATCGCCGATTCGAGGCTGCCGGTGATGGCGGTGAGGGCCGTCAGAAAGAGATTGCCGAAGCTGTGGCCCTCCAGGCCACTGCCCGACTTGAAGCGGTACTGGAACAGGCGGGTGAGCAGCGGTTCCTCCCGGGCCAGCGCCGCCAGACAGTTGCGGATGTCGCCGGGGGGCTGCACCCCGAATTCGCGACGCAGCACGCCACTGCTGCCGCCGTCGTCGGCCACCGTCACGATGGCGGTGATGTTGCTGCTGTAGCGCTTCAGCCCACTCAGCAGGGTGGACAGCCCGGTGCCGCCACCGATGGCGACGATGTTCGGGCCCCGGTTCAGCCGCCGCTGAGCCAACAGGGCATCCACCAGCACCGTGTCCTTCTCTGGAGCCAGGGCCTGCTGGATGGCACCGAAGCTGCGGCTCTGGCCCAGCCAGATCAGGCCACCGCCGATCAGCAGCACCAGCGGGCCAGTGATGCTGCGGGGCATCACCTTGGTGATGCTGGAGAGGCCCCACTTCACCGACTCCAGGGTCCAGTAGATCGGCTGCAGATCGGCCCAGACCGCCGCCCCGAGCAGGGCAATCAGCAAGCCCAGGCCGGAGGTGATCATCCAGCGCTTGACCACCAGCCCCGGCTGCAGCCAGCGGGCGGCCCGGCGCGATCGACTCACCAGATCCTGCTGGCGCCGATCCCCACGCCCCACCCAGCCCGGCCGGGGGCCGGGCCTGGAACCGGGCCGCAGCAGGCGGCGGTTTCGGGCGGCAGGGCCTCTGGAGGGCAAGGGCGGGGCGCTGAAGCGCCGGTGGCGGGTGCTGGAACTGTAAGGATCGAAAGCCGATTGTGAACCCGTCAGGATGGGGGCGTTCCCCCTCCAAGCCCCGATGTCGTCTGCCGCCCCGTCAGCGGAGGCCCGCGCCGACCAGCCGGGGACCACCCCGCCGGTGGTGGAGATGCGCAACCTGACCATGCGCTGGAGCGGCCGGCCGGTCCTCGACAGCGTCAATCTCACCCTGGTTGCAGGTGAACGGCTGGTGGTGGTGGGGCCTTCAGGGGCAGGCAAATCGACGATCCTGCGCCTGCTGGCGGGTCTGTTGCTGCCCACCTCCGGTGAGCTGTTCGTGCACGGCGAACGGCAGACCTACCTGCGGCTGGATCAGCGCCACCCGCCCGACGTGCGCTTTGTGTTCCAGAACCCGGCCCTGATCGCCTCCCTGACGGTGCGCGAGAACGTGGGTTTCCTGCTTTACCGCTTCAGCCGCCTGGGGGAAGCGGAGATCCGCGAGCGGGTGCGGGCCGCCCTGGCATCGGTGGGGCTGTCCGGCATCGAGGACCGGCTGCCGGGCGAACTCAGCGGCGGCATGCAGAAGCGGGTCAGCTTTGCCCGAGCCCTGATCGATGACCCCGCCAGCGGCGATGGCCGCGTGCCGCTGCTGCTGTTCGATGAACCCACCGCTGGCCTGGATCCGGTGGCCTCGACCCGGGTGGAGGAGCTGATCGTGCGCACCACCACCATGACCCATGGCACCGGCGTGGTGGTGAGCCACGTGATGAGTACGATCGAAGGCTGCGCCCAGAAGGTGGCCCTGCTCTACGACGGCCATTTCCGCTGGTGTGGAACCCTAGAAGAGTTCCGCCGCACGGACAACCCCTACGTGGTCCAGTTCCGGAGCGGTAGTCTTCAAGGCCCGATGCAGCCCACCGAGCTCTGAGCCCATGCGCCGCAGTGTTCGTGAGGCCACGGTGGGATTCTCGATTCTGGCGGCGGCGGCCAGTGCCTTCGGGCTGTCGCTCTGGCTGCGGGGCATCTCCCTGAACCGCAACACCTGGAGCATGGAGGCCCGATTCGCCGACGCCGCCGGCCTGGCGGTGCGCTCACCGGTGTCCTACCGGGGTGTGCTGGTGGGCAGCGTCAGTCGCATCGAGGTGAACGACCAGGACGTGGTGGCCCGGCTGGAGATCACCGATCCGAAGCTGCACCTGGCCCGGCCGGTACTGGCCCGGGTGGTGAACAGCTCGGTGCTGGGGGGCAACGCCGAGGTGGATCTACTCAGCAGCGGCAAGGCCCTGCCTGCGGGCACGCCGCCGCCCCAGGAGAAGGGATGCGACAACAGCCTCATCGTCTGCAACCACGGGAAGGTGCCAGGGGTGGCCATGCCCAGCCTCGACGATGTCACCAGCACGATGCAGCGGCTGCTGGATCAGGCCGACCGGCAGCAGCTGGTGCAGAAGCTTTCGGCCGCCACTCTCCGCTTCGACAAGGCGGCCGATGCCACCACCAAGCTCACCGACGACGGTCGTCTGTTCATGCAGGATGCCCGCCAGCTGGTGAAGCGGCTGGATGGGTCGGTGGCCAAGGCAAATCCGATGATCGCCAACCTCAACGGAGCTTCACTCGATGTCGCCAAGGCCAGCAAACACGTCCGCAACATCACCTCGGCCCTGGACAATCCCAAGACGGTCTCGGAGCTGAAGCAAACGGTGAGCCACGCCCGCCAGCTCGCCGAACGCTGGGATGCCGTCGGCGGCGACGTCAACAAGCTCACCGCCGATCCCCGCTTCATGGATGGCATGCGCAGCGTGGCGACGGGGCTCGGCAAGTTCTTCGACGAGCTCTACCCCGCCCAGCGGCGCGATTCGCCGCCGGCGGCCAATCCAAGCCCCTGAGCGCAGCGGGACACAGGCGGGGGCACAGACAGAGAGAGCGGAAACCATCCTGGCAGCAAGGGCGCGAACCCCTACCATTCTGCGCCCTAATTCTTGACGAATTAAGCGATGAGATCATACGATCTTTCCATAGAGCATGTGCCAAATCAGGCAGCCATGGATTCGAGCCCGAATCACAACGAAGACAGCGCAAACAATCGCGATGGCAACCGGCTCGGCGTATTGGAGCTTGTGCTATGTAGCGTTTTCACTTATTGCATTATATCACGGCTGCAGGCAATTTTGCCGATAGCCGAATCATGTCATTACGACATCGCCGAATGGCTGATCTCCTGGGAGGGGGGCTTCGTTCGCCGTGGCTTGCCAGGCACTCTCTTGAATCTGCTGAGCTCAATTCACCTGAACCCAGTCGCACTGATCAAGACCACTGCAATCGCTTCCTATCTCTGCCTCGCAACGGCAATCCTCAAGCTGGGATCACATCGATTTCGCCTGTCTCTCCTGCTTTCGCCGGTGCTGCTTCTTGCACCATTGTCCCAGGGCTTTTTCTACAAGAAAGATACTTTTCTTCTGGCCATTTACATCGCAATGATGCTGGTGCTCAAGAGGTGCCTGCAAACCAGGACAAACCCTGCTAGAGAAAACGATCAATCAACATTCCCATGGGCCGGGGCCCTTGCTTTCAATGCCATGGCCCTTGTAGTTCTGCTGTTCCACGAAGGCTTCTTTCTGCTGATATTGCCATCATCGCTGATTCTTATCTTGACGCTCATCAAGCGCAACAGACATCGAAAGCGCGCCCAGTGGCTGGCCATCACCCTTTCCCTGCCTTCAGTCCTTTGGCTAACCCTGGCAACCCGATACAACGGCCAAGGGATTGACATCAGTGCCATCGAGCAAGGTTGGCATGAGCTCGCTCAACATCATGCCAACCTGGGATGGCTGAACGGGAACTCAACCTTGGAGCCCTTAAAATACCTCAGTCTTTCCACCGGAGATGCCCTCAAGCAATCACTCACCAAGCACTTTCAAGCCCTCTATTTTTACGTGGCGCCCGAGCCCCTAATCTGGATCATCCTGGCGTTGCTGATGATCGGACTGATGCTGCACGGGACTCTGCCGCGCGAGGGCTTACCCAGCAGCGAATCCACTCCTGAAACCCCGGCAGCACAAAGATTTCTTGACCTGACCTTGATCGCCTCGCTCCACCTTTTCTGCCTATTGCCACTGTTTGCGGTTGCGATTGACTGGGGGCGCTGGCTGTTCTATCTATCTATCGGCTCCTTCACGACCTACTGCTTGGCTACCGACCCGCCTCGGATGCAGGGACAAAACACCTGGATTCCTGATTCAGGAAGCGCACATCTGCCAGCAAAAGCCCCCATCCCATTACCGCCTCGGTATCTGCTCCTTGCAGTAGGTATTCCCATGGTCACCTGGTCCCCGGCTGGAGCGATCTCCACCATGCCTGTTTACGATCTTTGGCGAGGAATCAAAAGCATTTATCAAGCCTTCCCATTATAAATTAATCGCCTCAAGGACAATGCCGGCAATCGCCTGGTCACTGGCCTTGGGCAGTTGTACATAGCGACCGCCGGCGGCTTCGGCCAGGTCCTTGCCCATGCCGCTGCCGATGAACTTGCGCTCAGTGTCGATCACCAACAGCTTGATGCCAAGGGCGCGGTAGCGGCTGGCCACCTGCTTCACCTCCTCCCGCAGGTCCACGGGCTCCTCGCCTTCGAGCTGGGGCTGGCCGAGGGAACGGCTGAGCGGCACGTTGCCGCGGCCATCGGTGATCGCCACCACCACCACCTGGCCGAGGTCACCGGTGGCCAGGGCATTGGCCCCGACCCGGGCCGCCTGGGTGAGGCCATGGGCCAGGGGAGAACCTCCGCCGCAGGGCATCGATTCCAACCGGCGACGGGCGGCGGTGATCGAGCGGGTGGGGGGCAGCAGCACCTCCGCCTGCTCACCGCGGAAGGGAATCAGAGCCACCTCATCCCGGTTTTCGTAGGCCTCGGTGAGCAGGCGGATCACGGCCCCCTTGGCACTCTGCATGCGATTGAGGGCCATCGAACCGCTGGCGTCCACCAGGAAGATCACCAGGGCACCGGCCTTGCGCTGCAGCTGCTTGGCCCGCAGGTCGCCGTCCTCGACAATCACCCGGCGCTGGGGTTCACGGGCGCGGCGGGCTTTCTGATAAGGAGCGGCGGCGCGCAGGGTGGCGTCGACGGCGATCCGCTTCACTGGCCCCCGCGGCAGCATCGGCTTCACATAGCGACCGCGGGAATCGCTGAACACCACGGCGCGGCTGCCACTGCCGCCGCTCTTCGCCCTGGCGGCCGAGAACAGCAGCAGGTCGGGGTCAATGGCGGTGGCCTCCGGATCCAGCAGGAATTCCTCAGGAATCGAAGGCGGGGCTTCGTCCTCGGGGCGGTCGTCCTCGTCGGGATCGTCCGGTTCGTCCGGCTCTTCGGGGTTGTCGTCGGACTCGTTCTCGGGCGGCTGCTCCGGCGGCTGCTCCCCCTGGGGCGGCGGCGGCGGCTCCAGGGGCTGGTCGGGGTCCGGTGGCGGCAGCTGCAAGGCCCGCGGCGCGATCACCAGCCGCACCGCCACCTGCAGGTCGTCGGCCTCCACCTGGTCCCGGCCGCTGAGGGCGGCATGGGCCCGGGCGACCCGTACGGCGTAGAGCTCACTGCGGTGGCCTTCGACCCCGCCCCGGATCGCCTCATTCACCAGATAGGTGATCTGCTCACGGCTGATGCGCACATCCGGCAGCCACTGCCGCGCCAGCAACAGCTGGGTGGCCAGGGCATCGGTCTCCTCCTGCCAGCGCGCCCGGAAGGCAGGGCCGGCTTCGCCGTGGGCCAGGGCGCTGCGGGTGATCTCCACCCGCTGCTCGATGTCGAGCAGCTGGTTGGCGGACAGGGCGATGGCGAAGCGGTCGAGCAGATGGTCGCGCACGGCCCCCTCCTCGGGGTTGTAGGTGGCGATCAGCAGGACACGGCAGGGGTGGCTGAGGCTCAGCCCTTCGCGCTCGATCCGGTTCTCGCCGGATCCCACCGCCGCCAGCAGCAGGTTGGTGATGCCGTCGTCCAGCAGGTTGAGCTCGTCGATGTAGAGCACCCCCCGGTGGGCCTCCGCCAGCAGGCCAGGCTGAAACACTGGGGCGCCGGCAGCGAGCGAGGCGGTCACATCCACCGAGCCCACCAGCCGGTCTTCGCTGACACCGAGCGGCACCTGCACGAACGGCGCCGGCACCACGGCCGTGGGCAACAGGGCCTGGGGATCGGCACCGCTGGGGTCGCCGCCCAGCTCGGTGATGCGGCGACAGGCGGCGGCATCCCACTCCTCGGGTCGGCGGGGATCGAGGTTGAGGCCGGTGGGACCGCTGCCCACAGCGAGCACATCGATCGGCGGCAGCAGGGCATGCAGACCACGGGCCAGCACGGATTTGCCGGTACCGCGCCCGCCGGCGATCACCACTCCGCCCAGGCCCGGGTCGACGGCGGCCAGCAGCAGGGCCAGCTTGAGGGTGCCGTGGCCGGTGATCGCCGCCAGGGGGAAGGCGCGGGCCGCCATCGCGGCGGCGTCACGGCTGGAGGTGGCGCTGGTGGCGCTGGCGACCATGGGGTCAGGGGGGCCCGGAGGTGGCGCCAGTCTCGCCGATCAGGCCCACCCGGCGGGCCCGCCGCGGCGGCGGACGCCAGGGCGGCAGGGCGGCCCCGCTCGGTGCCAGCATCCGCTCCGCCTGTCGCGTCGCGATGCTCGCACCCTCAACGCCGAACCTGCCCCATACCGGCGCCGTGACCGGGGTGCTGGAGCTGGTGGGCTTCCTGAGCGATCCTGCCTTCCTGCGCCGCCGTTTCGAGCGCCACGGCGATGTGTTTGAAACGGTGCTGCTGGGCCAACCCCAGGTGTTCGTGCAGGGGGCGGCGGCCCTGGCGGAGCTGTCGTCCCAGTCGGCGGCCCTGGCCGGCTGGTGGCCGCCGACGGTGCGGCAGCTGCTGGGCAGCCATTCCCTCGCCAACCGACAGGGGGACGCCCACCTGGCCCGGCGACGGGCGGTGGGCCAGCTGTTTTCGGCGGCGGCTCTGCGCAGCTACCTGCCGGGGATCACGGCGCTCTGCGATCGCCTGGTGGCGGAGCTGGCCGCCTGCGCCGACCGCGGCGAACCGGTGGCCCTTGTGGACCGGCTGCGCCCCTTCGCCTTCGATGTGATCGCCGAGGTGGTGCTCGGCCTCGGCGCCGAGCAGCGGCAGGCGAAGGCCCTGCTGTTCGCCGATTTTGAGCAGTGGACCGCAGGCCTGTTCAGCCTGCCGTTGGCCTGGCCGGGCAGCCCCCTGGCCCGGGCCCTGGCGGCGCGGCAGCGGTTACTGAAGCGCATCGCCACCCTGCTGCCGGCCATCGAACCGCTGCGCCAGGCCTGTGATGAGGCCGGCCTGCCGCTCAGCCAGGACGACCTGGTGGAACAGTTGCTGCTGTTGCTGTTCGCCGGCTACGAAACCACCGCCGCCTCCCTCAGCGGCCTGATGCTGACCCTGCTGCGCCACCCGGAGGTGATCGACTGGCTGCGGCCGGAGCTGGACGCCCTGCCCTGGCCCCTGGCGGCCGATCAGCTGCACCGGCTTGAGGGGGCCGGGCGGCTGGAGGCGGTGACCCAGGAAGTGCTGCGGCTGATCCCACCGGTGGGGGGCTTCTTCCGCCGCACCACCGCCCCCGTGAGCCTGGCCGGCTTCACGATCCCGGCGGGGCGGGTGATCCAGGTGAATGTGGCCGGCACCCATCGCGATCCGCGGGTGTTTGAGGCACCGGAGCGCTTCCTGCCCGAGCGTCATCTGAACGAGCCGCTGCGCCCCCCCGGCCATGTGCCGTTCGGGATCGGCAGCCGTGTCTGCCTGGGCAAACCCCTGGCCGAACTGGAAGTGCGCCTGCTGATGACCCGCCTGCTGCAGCAGCTGGATTTCGAGCTGGTGCCCGACCAGGACCTCAGCCTGACGCTGCTGCCTAGCCCCCTGCCGAAGGATCGCCTGCAGGTGCGGCTGCGCCGGCGGGAGCGGCCGTGAGCGGGCAGACGGGCCTGGCGATCGCCCTCGGCGCCAACCTCGGCGATCCCGCCGCCACCCTGGCCGCGGTGCGCCCGCTGCTCACGGAAGGGTTGCAGCGCTGGTTGCCCCACCAGGCCCCGCCGCGGCTGCGCTGGTCGCCCCTGTTCAGCAGCGCCGCCATCGGCGGCCCGCCGGGCCAGCCGGATTTCATCAATGCAGTCCTTCTGCTGACGCCTCTGGCCGCGGCGGCGACCACCCCCGCAGCCGCGGACCCGGCGGGGGCCGCCCGGGCGGTGCTGCGGATGCTGCAGGGGCTGGAAGCCCGTTTCGGCCGCGAACGGCTGGTGCACTGGGGCCCGCGCACCCTGGATCTGGATCTGCTCTGGTGTGGTGCGCTCCACTGCCGCACCCCGGAGCTGGAGCTGCCCCATCCACGCCTGCTGGAACGAAGCTTCGTGCTGGCGCCACTGGCGGCGATCGACGCCCACCTGGTGCCACCGGGCCAGATCCCCGGCGCCGGCCGGCCGGCGGGGGCGTTGCTGACCGAATTGCTGGCCCGCACGGCAGCCGATCCGCCCCGGCCCCTGCCGCCGTCGCCCGGCTGGCCGGAAGGCGGACAGCGATCGGCATGAGCCAAGCTGGCTCCAGCATTGCAATGTCCGTCGATGGCGCCCCTGCCCCCACCTGAACCCAGTCGCCATCTCGAAACCCTCGGCAGCCTCGATGCCCGCAAGATCCGCTTCGAGGTGAATCGCATCGAGCTGCCCATGGGGGTGGAGGGCAGCTTCGGGATCATCCGTCACCCCGGTGCCTCCCTGGCGGTGCCCCTGCTCGACGACGGGCGGGTGGTGGTCCTGCGCCAGTACCGCTTCGCCGTGAGCTGCCGGCTGCTGGAATTCCCCGCCGGCACCCTCGATGAGGGCGAGGATCCGCTGACCACCATGCAGCGGGAACTCCAGGAGGAGACCGGCTATGCCGCCAGCCGCTGGGATCCGCTCGGGGCGATGCTGCCCTGCCCGGGCTATTCCGATGAGGTGATCCACCTCTTCCTGGCCCGGAACCTCAGCCTGCTGGCGGAACGCCCCCCCGGCGACGACGACGAGGACCTGGAGGTGCTGCTGCTGCCGCCCGCCGAGCTCGACGCCCTGCTGGCCAGCGGCGACGAATACCTCGACGGCAAGAGCATGGCCGCCTGGTTCCGGGCGCGGCAGGTGCTGGGCCTGTGAGCGGCCAGCGCTGGCTGTTCTGGCACCGCCGCGACCTGCGCCTGGCCGACAACCTCGGCCTGGCCGCCGCCGCTGCCGCCAGTCCCGCCGTGACCGGTGTCTATGTGCTGGATCCAGTCCAGCTGGCCGCCACCACCATGGCCCCTGCCCGGCTCTGGTTCCTGCACGAGAGCCTCGGGGAGCTGGCCCGGCGCTGGCGGCAGGCGGGCAGCCGGCTGCTGCTGCTGCAGGGCGATCCGGTGGAGCTGCTGCCGCGCCTCGCCGAGGCCGTCGGCGCCGAGGTGGTGGCCTGGAACCGCGATGTGGAGCCCCTCGCCCGCGAGCGCGACCGGCGGGTAGCGGCGGCGCTGCAGGCCGCCGGTCGACGCCTGCTGGTGGACTGGGACCAGCTGCTGGTGGCGCCGGAGGCACTGCGCACAGGCCAGGGGGATCCCTACCGGGTCTACGGGCCGTTCCTGCGTAACTGGCGGGGCCAGGTGGAACGCAAGGCACCGCTGGGCAGCGCCGCCGCCGGGGGGCTGGAGCCCTTGGCCGCTCCCACGGGCCTGCTGGACCTGCCGGCCGATCCCGCCGCCGCCTGGCCGGCGGAACGGGCGGCCCTCTGGCGCGACTTGCCACTGCTGGAAGCGCTGCCGGCAGCGGCCAGCCTGGGGGCCGGATCGGGCGGCTTCAGCGGCGCCGAGCTCTGCCCCTGCAAACCGGGCGAAGCGGCGGCCCAGGTCCAGCTGCAGGCCTTCTGCGCGGGCCACGGCCCCGCCGGCAGCGCACCGCTGCTGACCTACGAACCCGGCCGCAATGTCCCCGCCGAAGCCGGCAGCTCCTGCCTGAGCGCGGCGCTGGCCTTCGGCACCCTCAGTCCCCGGCAGGCCTGGGCTTCGGCCCAGGCGGCCCGGGCCGAAGCCCGCAGTGAAGAGGCCCTCGGCTCGATCGGGGTGTGGGAGCAGGAGCTGGCCTGGCGGGAGTTCTACCAGCAGGCCCTGTTCCATTTTCCGGAGCTGGCCGATGGCCCCTATCGGCCCCAGTGGCGACACTTCCCCTGGCAGGACGACCCAACCTGGCTCGACGCCTGGCGGGCCGGCCTGACCGGCGTGCCGATCGTCGATGCCGCCATGCGCCAGCTGAATGAGAGCGGCTGGATGCACAACCGCTGCCGCATGATCGTGGCTTCCTTCCTGGTGAAGGATCTGATCTGCGACTGGCGCCACGGCGAGCGGTACTTCATGCAGCAGCTGGTGGACGGCGACCTGGCCGCCAACAACGGCGGCTGGCAGTGGAGCGCCAGCAGCGGCATGGATCCCCGGCCGCTGCGCATCTTCAACCCCGCCACCCAGGCGGCCCGCTACGACCCGGAAGCCAGCTACATCCGCCGCTGGCTGCCGGAACTGGCCCATGTCTGTGACTCAGACCTGATCAGCGGCCGCATCGGCTCCCTTGAACGGCGGGGCTACCCCGAGCCGATCGTGGATCACCGGCTGCAGCAGGCCCGCTTCAAGGTGCTGCATGCGGCGCTGCCGCGGGGTACGGCCTGAACTCAGCGGCCGATGCCGATCCCACCGACTCCAGGTCCCGGGCGCACCCCCAGGCCGGAGGCAGGACCGCCCAGCCCACCGGCGGCGGGTACGGCGGCGGGAACCACCGCCGGCGACACACCCGGCGCCCGCGTCAGGCCAGCACCAGGGGCCCCCAGGCCGGCTCCGGGCCGCACCCCCAGGCCGGAGGCAGGACCGCCCAGCCCACCGGCGGCGGGTACGGCGGCGGGAACCACCGCCGGAGATACACCCGGCGCCCGCGTCAGGCCAGCACCAGGGGCCCCCAGGCCGGCTCCGGGCCGCACCCCCAGGCCGGAGGCAGGGCCACCCAACCCGCCGGCCGCAGCCGGCGCGCCGACCAGCGGCATGGCCTGCAGCGGCAGGCTCGCCAGCAGGGGCAGGGCCATCGCAGCAGCGGCGAAAGCCAGGGCGGGGCGGCAGGACGATTCCATGGGGGCAGGAGAAACTGATTTCAGTCTGCCGCCGCCGGACGAACCGTGCCGCCGGGCAATCCGTGCCGCCGGAGCGCCAGAACCATCAGACCGCCAGCGCAGCGGCCCCCACCAGGCTGCGCAGGGCGCCGATCACGGCCTGCTGCTGGGCCTCGGCCAGCTCAGGGAAGATCGGCAGACTCAGCACCTCGGCGCAGAGCCGCTCGGTGACCGGCAGGCTGCCCGGGCCGTAGCCGAGCTCGGCATAGGCGGGCTGGCGATGGATGGGAATCGGGTAGTAGATGATCGTGCTCACCCCGGCCTCCTGCAGCGCTTGCTTCAGCCAGTCGCGGCAGCAGGCCTCCGGCAGACCATGGTCGGCACTGTCGGCGGCGGGGGTGCAGCTGCCGGCACAGGCCGCCTGACCGACAGGGCAGCCGGGCACCCGCACCACGAACTGGTTCCAGCTGTGGCCCTCGGGACCGGCCTCGGCGAGCTGCACCATCGGCAGATCGGCAAGCTCACGCCGGTAGCGGGCAGCGATGGCGCGGCGCCGCTCCACCCAGCCCTCCAGGTGGGGCAGCTTCACACTCAGCACCGCCGCCTGGAGGGCATCGAGGCGGCTGTTGTAACCGAGGCTGGTGTGCAGGTAGCGGCGGGGCATGCCATGCACAGCCAGTTCGCGGATGCGCTGGGCCAGCTCCGGGTCACGGCAGGTGACGGCGCCACCGTCGCCGGCGGCACCGAGGTTCTTGGTGGGGAAGAAGCTGAAGCAACCGGCATCTCCCCAGCTGCCCACCGGCCGGCCGGCCCAGGTGGCACCGCTGGCCTGGGCACAGTCTTCAATCACCCGCAGGCCATGGGCGCTGGCGATGGCGTTGATCCGCTCCATGTCCACCGGCCGACCGAACAGGTGAACCGGAATCAGGGCGCGGGTTGCGGGGGTGATCGCCGCCTCGATCCGATCGGAATCGATCAGGTAGGAGCGCTCCTCCACATCCACGAACACCGGCGTGGCACCCACGGCGCTGATCGCCTCAGCGGTGGCGAAAAAACTGAAGGAGGCGGTGATCACCTCATCTCCCGGGCCGATCCCCAGACCGCGCAGGGCAAGCACCAGGGCATCGGTGCCGCTGTTGCAGCCGATCACCTGGGGAACGCCACAGACCTCGGCGAAGGCCGCCTCGAAGCGGCCGATCGTGGCGCCACCGATGTATTGACCACTGCGCAGCACCTCAAGGACGGCAGCATCGAGGGCATCACCGAGATCCCGCAGTTGCTCGCTGAGGCTGAAGGGGGGCACTTGCATGGCGGCCACCATAAATCCGCCGGTTCGGGGGGACGTGTCCGCCCTGGACCGCTTCAGCGGGCCCAGAGCGGCTCACCGCCGGGCTGCCATTTGATGTTGCAGCCGATCGCAGGGATCTGGGCTGCCGCCACCGGGCGCCCCTGGCGCAGGGCGGCCAGGGCGGCGCGCAGGTCGCAGCCGTCACTGGGGAGGCCGTTGCCGGGGCGGCTGGGATCCAGCTGACCGCGGTAGACGAGCCGGCCCTGGCCGTCGAACAGGAAGGGGTCGGGGGTGCAGGCGGCCCGGAGGGCCTTGGCCACCACCTGGTCCCGGTCGAGCAGGTAGGGGAAGGTCCAGTCCTGGCGGTCGGCCTGGGCCCGCATGCCCGCCGGCCCATCCTGGGGATGGCTGAGGGTGCTGTTGCTGGCGATGCCGATCAGGGCCGCATCGGCCTTCAGCTCAGCCTGCAGGCGGCCGATCTCAGCCTCACAGTGCTTCACGAAGGGGCAGTGGCAGGAGAGGAACAGCACCAGCAGCGGCCGCCCCCGCAGCTCCGGTTCGGCCGGCAACCTTCCCACCACCTCCTGCAGCGCCCCTCGCTGCCGTTCGGCCGTCAGTAGCGGCAGGGGGAAGGGGGTTCCCAGCGGCAGCATGGTGGACGGGGTGAGGGCCATGGGGCTGGCACCGTCCGGCGGTGCAATCACGGATCGTCCGTCAGCATGCCCCTCTCACCGCCGGCCCGTTGTGCGTGCCCCCCTGCTCCTGTCGCTGACCCTGCTGCTGGCCGGCTGCGCGCCGGGCCATCGCCTGGCCAGCTGGCGCATCTACCCGCTGCCGCGTCAGCAGGCCCACGACGGCCTGGCGGTGGTCAGCCAGCCCGATGGCTACGGCCTGCACATCTGGCTCGACACCGACACCAGCCGGCCGGGGGAGTGTCGACCCCGCTGGAATCCGGATGCGGCCCGCCTGTTCAACGGCAACGGCAGCGCCCCGTTCAGTTCTGGCTTGGCCAGCCGGGCGGAATTCTTCGAGGCGATGGGACGCGGCGGCGTGCGCTGGGCCCTGCGCCGCCAGATGCGGGACCTCTGCCAGGGGCGTGCCCCCAACCGCCAATTCCGCTGGAGCGAACCGCCCAGATCCGCCGCGGCCTTCCGTCCCGAACCGCTGCCTCCGCTGGAGGAAGAGCATCTGCTCAGCCATCCCACGGCGATCCGGCGGGCCGAGAAACGGTTGCTGGGCCAGCCGCTCACCCCGGAAGACATGAACGACAAGCCGACGCCGCGGCCGCCGAGTGGCCCCTGAGCCGCGGGCCTTCCCCCCGCAGGAGCGGCCAGGTGGGCGAGGGCGCGGTAGCTGGCCGAATGTGCTGGCCTGGTTCGCTGGCCCTGGACGATAAGCGTAAATTTGGAATTGTTGAAGTCGTGGAGTTATCGCCGGGCGTTCACCCCAACGCCTTGGAGTCAGCGCCTGTTCGTCAACGGCTTTCCCCCAACCATTGTCCACCGCACTGGCCGTCAGGCCGGTTTCCATCCGGCCGCCCCACCC
>Ga0208249_1000267_pt1 | contig 17119 bp, 10 predicted proteins | sample CryBogmetaGMA1M_FD_184546 | JGI IMG/M metagenome (GOLD analysis project Ga0208249, IMG submission 184546) | Freshwater microbial communities from Crystal Bog, Wisconsin, USA - MA1M (SPAdes) | ecosystem: Environmental > Aquatic > Freshwater > Lake | place: Crystal Bog, Wisconsin, USA | collected...
GCATCCGCGGTCGCCGCCGGCCTGATCCAGGGAACCCGTCCCGCACCGCCGAGGCCCGCCAGCGCCGCCAGATCGACGAGCACGCCACCCCCGAGGTTCGCCTCCAGCCGGTCGTCGCCCGCGGTCATCACCCATCGGGCCCGCTCGACCGCGGCCACTCCCGCCGTGACGTTCGCGACCGATTCGGCCTCGAAGGCGATCTCCTCGTCCCGCCACACGCGCCGGCCCGGGATCTCGACCTCGACGTCCGACACGGTCGCCGCGAGCTTCAGGTCGGTGAGGCCGGGGGCGCCGTCGACCAGGTCGATCCGGCCGCGGGACCGCCCCCGGGCGACGACCGCTCCGAGATCGAGCACGCCGGAGAGCTCCGCGACGAGGCTGCCGATGTCGGCCGTCCACTGGATCGCCATCGCGGCCGGCGAGCCGGCGGCCGACACCTCCACCGCCTTCGAGACGAGCCGCGCCTCCTCGATCCGCAGCCGCTCCCCGCGCGCCGGGCCGCGGCGGGCCTTGAGCCACGCGGTGAAGGGTTCCTGCCAGGCGAGCTGCCGCCCCGCCGCGCCGTCGGACGCGTTGGCCTGTACCGCCGCGAGATCCCGCGCACTGGCCCGCAGTTCGAGCAGCCGGTCGTCGCCGTCGGCACGCGCGGAGGCCGCGAACCGCAGGCTTCCCCCGGTGACGCGGACGTCGGGACGCACGGCGATCCCCGCGGGCAGCGCCCGTGCGGCCGCCGCGAGATCGACGTCCACGGCGAGCGTGAAGGTGTCGCTCACGAGGTCGTCGGCCCACGTCCGCACGTCCTCCCGCGGCAGCCGCACGCCTCCCGATGCCTCCGCGCGGAACACCGGCGATGAGACCACGAGCCGCTGCACCACGAGCCGGCCATCCTCGACGACCACGTCGAACGGCACCGCACACCGCTCGATGGCGAACCGCTCGTCGAGCCGTTCCGCACCGCACACGGCGAACTGCTCGAGCGTCATGTCTCCCTGGAGACGCCGGCCGGAGGCGGACGCGGTCATGTCGAGGCGGACGTCGGCCACGCCGTCCACGAGGTGCGTCGCCCCGAACCGCGTGGCGAACACGCTCGAGAACCCCAGGGGCAGCCGATGGGCGGCGACCGTCACCGTCCGCATGCCGTCGCCGGCCGCGGCCGGCGACGAGAGCGACCAGCCCCCGTCGCGCACCAGCACGGCGGCGGCCGCGGCGGGGATCGTCGAGCGGTCGAGCCGCACGGGCGCTCCCGGTGCCGGCAGGGGGGCTCCGCCGGCAGGAGCCCCGGCGGCCCCGCCCGGACCGTCGGAGTGACGCAGGCGGCCGGCGGCGGTCCAGCCCGCGAGCGTGCCGTCGCGCTCGAGCGTGCCCGCGGCGATCACGTCGCTGAGCCGCCACGCATCCTCCCGCGCGGCGTCCACGAACTCGACCGTGGCATCGACGATCTCGAGTTCCATCGCGGGCGGCCGGCCACTCGCCGCCAGCCAGGCCGCGAGGATGTCCTCGAGCGAACTGCCGTCGCCCCGCACCTCGACGAGCGCCTCGGGCTCCACGAGCCGCACGGTGCCGAGGTTGCCAGGATCGAGCGCGAGCCGCACGAGCCCGCGGTCGATCAGCAGCCGCGGCACCACGACCGCCGCGCGGCCCGCGCGGTCGCGGAGCACGACGTCCCGATACTCGATGCCGCCGAGCCAGCCCCACTGCGCGCCCGAGCTCGTGATCGTGCCGTCGATGCCGGCGAACGCGGCCGCGAGGGGCCGATCGCGGAGGTTCGTGCGGACGATCACCTCCGGCGCCAGCCACACGACGGCGGCGGTCACCGCGAGGACCACGACCGTCCACAGCATCCAGCGGCGGCGCGGTCGATATGTTTCGACGTGCCGGGAATGTCGCCTCGCCATGGGCGGAGTATAGGAGTCGCGGGTCAGCCCGGCGAAGGCGGGATTCCGGCGGCGACGAGCCGGGCGAGGTCTTCGGGCGTGTCGATGTCGCGAAACGAGTCGAGCGCCGGGTCGAGCGCCACGAGTTCCGCCTCGCCGACCCGGCGCACCCCCAGCGGGTCGCCGGCGGCGACGGCATCGACGAGCCCCCGCAGGCTCGGGTGCCCCGTGGCGACGAGCGTCACGACGAGCGTCACAAGCGCGGTGTCGAGCGCCGACATGAGCACCTGCGGATGGCCGCCCACCACGGGCACGACGAACCTCACGCCGGGGTCGCGGGCCATGGCGACGAGCCCCCGCACGAGCGCCGGCCGCACGAGCGGCGCGTCGCACGAGGTGAGCAACGCGATCGACGGTCGCGGCTCCGCCGCCAGCGCGTGCGCGAGGCCGTCACGGAGGCCGGCGAGCGGGCCCGCGCCGGGCGTGGCATCGCGGACGACCTCGACGGGCACCGGCAGCGCGGGAAGGGGCTGCCCCGGCGCCGCCACGACGACGATCCGCGGCACGGCCGCCGCGAGCGCGCGGCACACGTGGCCGAGAAGGCTCGTGCCCCCCACCTCGACCGCGGCCTTGCCGCCGGCGCCGACCGCGACGCCGGCGAGCCGCCGCGACGCCCCGCCGGCGAGCACGATCGCGACGACGTCTTCTTCCACGACCGGGCCCTCCGCTGAGGGCGTGCAGCCCCGCTCGTTCGCCATCGTAGCCCCGCGACGACGGACGCGGTGAGCCGTCCGGTTCGCTTCGGGAACCCCGCGCTCGCAACTACACTCGTCGCATGACACGCGAGTGCGATCCGCTGTTCGCCGACGGCCCCGACCGCCGCGGCACGGGCTCCGAGAAGTGGGACCGCTACGCGGGTCGCGACGTCGTGCCGGTGTGGGTCGCCGACATGGACCTGCAGGCGCCGCAGGAAGTGCTCGCGGCGATCCACGACCGCGTCGACCATGGCGTGTTCGGCTACACCCACGAGCCCCCCGGCTTCGCGCCGGCGCTCGCGGCACGCCTCGAGCGACGCCACGGCTGGACCGTCGATCCCGCCCGGATCGTCGGGGTGCCCGGCGTCGTCACCGGCCTCGCGCTCACCGCACGACTGCTCGCCGAGCCCGAGGCGGAGATCCTCACGTTCACGCCGGTCTATCCGCCGTTTCTGTCGCTGCCGGGCCTCGCGGGCCGGCGCTGCGTGCGGGTGCCCCTGGCGCAGACGGCGAGCGCGTGGGCGTTCGACTGGGACGCGCTCGAGGCGGCCGTGTCGCCGCGAGTGCGGCTCCTCTGGCTCTGCCATCCGCACAATCCGACCGGCACCGTGTTTCGTCGCGAGGAGCTCCTGCGGCTGGCAGACGTCGCCCTGCGGCACGGGATCACGGTGGTGAGCGACGAGATCTGGTCGGACCTGCTCCTCGACGACGACCACGGCGGGCCGCGGCACGTTCCCTTCGCGAGCCTCGACCATCCGGCCGCGGCGACCGCCGTCACGCTCGTGGCGCCGTCGAAGACCTGGAATCTCGCGGGCCTCGGTTGTGCCGCCGCGATCCTGCCCGAACCCGACATGCGCCGCCGCCTCCGGATCGCCGGCGGCGGCCTCGTGCCGATGGTCAATCCGCTCGGCTACGCGGCCGCCGAGGCGGCGTGGACGCACGGTGACGCGTGGCGCGTGCGGCTCGTCGCTCTCCTGCGTGACCACCGCCGCCTCGTGCAGGAGGCGGTCGCGGCAATTCCGGGGCTCGCCTGCGTGCCGGCCGAGGCCACCTACCTCGCCTGGATCGACTGCCGCGGAACGGGTGTGGACGATCCGCAGGCGGCCTGCGAGGCGGCGGGGCTCGGCCCCTCCGACGGCCGCGAGTTCGGCGCGCCGGGGTTCATCCGCATCAACACCGCCTGCCCGACCGACCGGCTCGCGCTCGCCCTCGACCGGCTGCGGGCGGCGTTCGTGCGTGCGTGAGCGCCCTCAGCCCCGCGTCCACCCGCCGTCGACGTACCGCCAGGGATTTCCCGGCGGCAACGCGTCGCGGACGATCGCGGGCAGCCGCGACTCCGTCCAGCCGTCGTAGCAGACGCGGCGGGCGAAGCGGAGGATCGTCCACGGAAAACCGACCGCCGAGAAGAACGGCGGCCCCGCCGACGGCCACGGGCCGCCATGCTGCATCGAGGGCACGACCGCGAGTCCCGTCGGCATCCGGTTCTCGATCACGCGGCCCGCGCGGGCCACGAGCGCCGGCGCCAGCGCCGTGAACGCGGCATCGTCGCGGCCGTCGGTCGCCGCGTAGAGGCTCGCCCCGAGCGAGCCGTGTGCGCAGCCGACCGCCTGCTCGAGCTCGGCGAGCGACGCGCAGACGACGAGCACCGTCGCGTTGCCGAAGGCCTCGATGACGAGCCGCTCGCACGCGGCCAGGAGCGCGCGGCCGGTCACTTCGAGGAGCACCGGCACGTGGCTCGCGGGCCCGGACGCGGCCGCGACGCCGGCGACGATCCGCGCCCCGGCCGCCTCGAGCCGGCCGATCGACGCCACGAGCCGGTCGCACCCCGCCGGCCCGAGGAGCACCTGCGGCCCGATCGCAGCGAACCGCGCCGCGGCGGCCTCGGTGAACCGCCTGCCCGCGTCATCGTCGACGAGGAACACGACGCCCGGCTTCGTGCAGAACTGGCCAGCCGAGCCGGTCACGCTCGCCGTGAGCTCGTCGGCGATCGCGGGGCCGCGCTCGGCGAGCGCTCCGGGGAGGAGCACGACGGGATTCACGCTCCCCATCTCCACCCAGATCACGCGGCCGGCGGCGCTCGCCGCGCGGAAGAGCCGCTCGCCGGCGGCCTGGCTGCCCGTGAACCCCGTGGCCCCCACCCGCGGATCGGCGACGAGCCGCTCGCCGTCGGCCGGGTCGAGCCCGTGAAGGAGCTGCACCGTCGCCGCGGGCAGGCCGGTTTCACCGAGCGCCGCCAGGGCCTCCTCCGCCGCGAGCCGCGACACGGTCGGATGCCCCTCGTGGGCCTTGGCGATCACGGGATTGCCGGCCGCGATCGCCGCGGCGAAGTCGCCGCCGGTGACGGCGCCGTAGGCGAACGGAAAGTTGGCCGGCGGGAACACGACGACCGGCCCGAGGCCCGCGGCCGCCGCGCGGATGTTCTTCGCGCGGTCGATCGTCGCCATCCGCCACGTGCCCTCGCGGGCGCTCACCGCGGCCTGCCGGAGCTGGTCGAGCGTCCGGGGCATCTCGATGGCGGCGAGCCGCGGCTGCACCGCGAGGCCGGTCTCGGCATGCGCGACGGCCACGAGCTCCGCGGCCCGGGCCTCGAGCCTGGCGGCATACCGGTCGAGGAAGTCGGCGATCGCCGCGGCCGGCAGCCGCGCGAGGTCCGCGGCCGCGGCGGTCGCGGCGGCGAGGGCCTCGTCCACGTCGCTCCACCGGCTCACCGGCCACACCGTGTCGCCGGCCGTGCCGGTCGCGGGATCGACCGCACGGTAGGTCCTGGCGGCCGCGGCCGGCCGCCAGGCGCCGGCCACGAGGATCGGTGCGGGGGTCACGGGCATCGCGCTCCGGGAGGCGGGACGGGGAGCCGCGATTCTAGCCCGCACGCCGCCTTGCGACGCCCCGGAAAACGCGGAGAATGTCCGGTTTCCTCCGGAGTTGCCGCGCCGCATGCGCCACGCGCCGATCGACCCCGCCCTGTTCGCCGCGAACCGCCGCCGGCTCGTGGGGCTCCTGCCGCCGAAGTCGGTCGCCGTCGTGCACGCCGCCGACATCCTTCCCACGACGGGCGACGGCTCCCTGCGGCTCCACCCGGCGGGCGATCTCTTCTGGCTCACGGGGATCGAGCAGGAGGAGAGCGTGCTCGTGCTCGCGCCTCACGCGAGCGAGCCGGCCCACCGCGAGATGCTCTTCGTGCGCGAGCCGAGCGCGCACCTGGCCACGTGGGAGGGACACAAGCTCTCCAAGGACGACGCCCAGCGGATCTCGGGCGTCTCCAAGGTCCGCTTCCTCGCCGATCTGCCCGCCGTGATCCACGCGGCCGTGTGCGAGAGCGACGCGGTGTTTCTCAACTCCAACGAGCACGAGCGGGCCGTGATCGACGTCGAGAGCCGCGACGTGCGGATGGCGCGGCAGCTGATCGCCCGGTATCCGCTGCACCGCTTCGAGCGGCTCGCGCCGCTCCTGCGGCGGCTGCGGGCGGTGAAGACGCCGGCCGAGATCGCACTCATCCGCCGGGCGGTCGACATCACCGACGCGGGGCTGCGCCGCGCGCTCGGCATGCTGCGGCCGGGGGTGATGGAATACGAACTCGAGGCGGAGTTGATGGGGGAGTTCACCCGCCGCCGGGGCCGGAGGGCCTACGAGCCGATCATCGGTTCGGGGAAGAACGCCTGCGTTCTCCACTACCTCGACAACGACCAGGAGTGCCGCGACGGCGACCTCGTTCTCATCGACGTCGGCGCCACCTACGCCAACTACAACGCCGACCTCACGCGGACCTACCCGGTGAACGGCCGGTTCACGCCGCGACAGCGGGCGGTCTACGACGCGGTGCTGCGGGTGATGCGCTCGTCGATCGCCCGCACGACCGTCGGCACCCGGCTCCGCGACTGGAAGCGGGCGGCCCAGGTGGAGATGGCCGCGGAGCTCGTGGGGCTCGGCCTGATCACGGCGGAGCAGGCGGCGGCCGACACGGCCGACGAACCGGCCTGCAGGAAGTACTTCATGCACGGCCTCGGCCACTCGCTCGGCCTCGGCGTCCACGACATGGCCCCGGTGGACGGCCCCCTGGAGGCGGGATGGGTGATGACGGTCGAGCCCGGCATCTACATCCCGGAGGAAAACCTCGCCGTGCGGCTGGAAAACGACGTCGTCGTCACCGAGAACGGGCCCGTCGACCTCTGTGCCCACGTGCCGGTCGAGGCGGACGAGATCGAGTCGCTGCTGGCCGCCCCTGCGTCCGGCGGCGGCCGGGTATGATGCCGCCCGAGTTTTCCTTCCCCGGAGTCATCACCGTGCGCGCCGCCCTCCTGCTCGCGTTCCTGTCCCTCACCTTCTTCGCAACGGAGACCATCGTGGCCCAAGCCCCCGACGCCCAGGAAGTTCCGCACCCCACGCTGCCCGCGGGCGCCGGCAAGATCGACGCCGACGCACCCAAGACGTTCGCGAAGACCCCCTCGGGCCTCCAGTACCGCGTGCTCCGCAAGGGCGCGGGCGCAAACCCCAAGGCCACGAGCCACGTGAAGGTTCACTACCACGGCTGGCTCGACAGCGGCAAGGTGTTCGACAGCTCCTACCAGCGCGGCGAGTCGATCGACTTCGGGCTCAACCAGGTGATTCCCGGCTGGACCGAGGGGATGCAGCTCGTGGGCCAGGGGGGGATGATCGAGCTGCTCATCCCCAGCGACCTCGGCTACGGCAAGCGCGGCACGCCCGGCGGCCCGATCCCGCCCGACGCCACGCTCCACTTCCTCGTGGAACTGCTCGACGTCCGCTGAGCGACGTCGTCCGCACGGGGATCCTCAGCCGATGGCCGGCGCCGGAAAGGGCCACGCCATCCGTCGCGTGGCCGTCCTCATCGAGGCCTCCAACGCCTACGCGCGGGGGCTGCTCGCCGGCATCCACCGGCACGTGCGGGAGCACGAGCCGTGGACGGTGTTCCTCCCCGAGCACGGTCGCGGCGCGCCGCCGCTGGGGCGGCTCGCGCACTGGCACGGGGACGGCATCGTGGCGCGGATCGAGACCGCGGCGATCGCCCGTGTCGTCGCCGACCTCCGCCGCACGGGGCGCATCCCGGTGGTGGATGTCAGCGCCGCCCGCCTCCTCGCCGACGTGCCGTACGTCGAGACCGACGACGGCGCCATCGCCGCCCTCGCCGCGGCCCACTTCGCGGAGCGTGGCTTCCGGCGGTTCGCGTTCCTCGGCGACGGGCGGTTTCGCTGGAGCACCAACCGCCAGGAGGCGTTCGCCGCGGCGGTCGTCGCCCGAGGCCATGCGGTGGACGTTTTTACGCCGCGGGGCAGGCGGAGCGCGGCGGCGGGAGACGATGACGCGGCGGTCGAGGCATGGCTCCGCGGCCTCGAGAAGCCGATCGGGCTCTTCGCCTGCTACGACGTCCGCGGCCGGCAGGCCCTCGACGCCTGCCGCCGCACCGGGATCGCCGTGCCCGACGAGGTCGCGGTGCTCGGCGTGGACGACGACGAGGTGCTCTGCGAACTGGCGAGCCCGCCCCTGTCGAGCATCGTGCCCGACGCGGCGGGCGCCGGCCGCACCGCGGCCGAGATCCTCGATCGGCTCATGGCCGGCGGCACGGTCGGCGGCACGGAATGGCTCCTGCCGCCCCTGGGGATCACGACGCGCCGCAGCACCGACGTCGTCGCCATCGACGAGCCCCTCGTCGCGGCCGCCATGCGCTACATCCGCGACCACGCCGACCGCGGCATCAAGGCCCTCGACGTCTCGCGGGCCCTGGGCATCTCGCGCCGGGTGCTCGAGACCCGGTTCGTTCGCCGCGTGGGCCACACGCCCCACGACGAGATCGCCCGCGTGCAGATGCGATTGGTCGAGGGCCTGCTGCGGGAGACCGACCTGCCACTGGCCACCATCGCCGCACGGACGGGCTTTCGCCACCCCGAGTACCTCACGGTGGCGTTCACCCGGCACCACGGAACGCCCCCGAGCCGCTGGCGGCGGGAGGTCTGCGGCGACCGCTGACAGCCGTGGTGCATTTTCTCAAGCATGGCGTGCACGCTCTCATGGACTGCCGCGTCTCGGTGCCGGATACTCTTCTTTCCGGGGTTCCGCATCGGGAGGAATTTCTCAACATGGCTGTCCACGTCTCTCCGCGGCGCGTTCGCACCGCCATCGTCGGCCTCGGCTTCGGCGCCGAGTTCATCCCCATTCACCAGCGGCATCCGCACGCCGATCTCGTGGCGATCTGCCAGCGGTCGCAGGACAAGCTCGACCAGGTGGGCAAGGCCTACGGCGTCGAGCGACGCTACCGGAACTACGCCGACGTCCTCGCGGACAAGGAGATCGACGCCGTCCACATCAACTCGCCGATCCCCGACCACGCGGCGATGTCGCTGGCCGCCCTCGAGGCGGGGAAGCACGTAATGTGCACCGTGCCGATGGCGACCTCCGTGGACGACTGCCGGCAGATCGTCGAGCTTTCTGCGAAGACCGGCCTGAAATACATGATGGCCGAGACGGTCGTCTACGCCCGCGAGTTCCTCTTCATCAAGCAGATGGCCGACCGGGGCGATCTCGGGCGGATCCAGTTCGTGCAGGCGAGCCACCAGCAGGACATGGACGGCTGGCCGAACTACTGGCCGGGCCTGCCGCCGATGCACTACGCGACCCACTGCGTGGGGCCCTGCCTCGCGCTCGAGCGGAAGGACGCCGAGGAGGTGAGCTGCTTCGGTTCGGGCCGGATCCGCGACGAACTCGTCGGCCACTACGGCTCGCCGTTCGCGATCGAGAGCGCCCACGTGAAGCTCCGGAACAGCGACGTCGTGGCCCGCGTGATCCGCTCGCTCTTCGACACGGCGAGACAGTACCGTGAGAGCTTCGATGTCTACGGCTCGAGGCAGAGCTTCGAGTGGCAGCTCTGCGACGGCGAGGAGCCGGTGCTCCACACCGCCAAGGTGCCCGAACCCGAGATCCCGAAGCGGGTCCCCGTGCCCGACTTCGCGCACCTCCTTCCCGAGCCGATCCGTCGCTTCACGACCGGCGGTGTCTACGATTCCGACGAGCACCAGCACCTCTCCTTCACCCAGGGGGGCGGCCATGGCGGCAGCCACCCGCACCTCGTGCACGAGTTCGTCACGGCCCTCGTCGAGGGCCGCGACCCCTATCCCAACGCCCGCCAGAGCGCCAACTGGACCTGCACCGGCCTCCTCGCCCACGAGTCGGCCATGAAGGGGGGCGCGATCATGAAGCTGCCCGAGTGGAGTTTTTCGTCATGAATCGCTCGCTCATCGCCTGCGTCCTGTTCGCGTGGGCCGGTGCCGCGGCCCTCGCCGCGGCGGCGCCGGCCACCGCCGAGCCGCCGATCAAGGTGCTCTTCCTCGGCGACGAGGGGCACCACCGCCCTGCGGAGCGGTTCGTCGAGCTGCAGCCGGTGCTCGCGTCGCGCGGCATCGAGATGACCTACACCGAACGGCTCGCCGACCTCGACCCCACGGTGCTCGCGGGCTACGACGTCCTGGCCGTCTACGCCAACATCGACAACCTCCCGCCGGCTGCCGAGGCGGCGGTGGCCGAGTTCGTCCGCTCTGGCAAGGGGCTCGTGCCGCTGCACTGCGCGAGTTTCTGTTTTCGCAACTCGCCCGTCTGGATCGCGATGGTGGGCGCACAGTTCCAGAAGCACGGCACGGGTGAGTTCACCACGGTGATCCTCGCCCCGGACCATCCCGTGATGCGCGGCTTCGGCGGCTTCACGAGCTGGGACGAGACCTACGTCCACACGAGTCACAATGAGCAGGGACGCACCGTCCTCGAGGAGCGGGTCGAGGGATCGCACCACGAGCCGTGGACGTGGGTCCGCGCGGAGGGCCAGGGCCGCGTCTTCTACACGGCATGGGGCCACGACCGGCGCACGTGGGCGCACCCGGGCTTCCACAACCTGGTCGAGCGGGGCATCCGCTTCGCGGCCGGCCGCGACCCCGCCGCCGCCGGGCCCTCCGTGAGCCATCCGCCGATGACCGCGCCCCCCGCCGGGCTCGCCCCCTTCGAGTACGAGCCGGCGAACGTCCCCTACTACGTGCCCAATGCCCAGTGGGGAAAGATGGGCGACGCGATCACCCAGATGCAAAAGCCGCTCCCGCCGGAGGAATCACGAAAGCACGCCATCACGCCGGCCGGCTTCGCGATCGACCTCTACGCGAGCGAGCCGCTGTTCGCCGCCAAGCCGCTGGCGTTCGCCTTCGACCACGACGGAAAGCTGTTCGTGTCGGAGAGCGTCGACTACCCCAACGGCATCGTGCTGCCGGGCGAGGGGGAGGGGCATGACCGCATCGTGTCGATCACCGACACCGACGGCGACGGCAGGGCCGACGAGCGGACCGTGTTCGCCGAGAACCTTTCGATCTGCACGAGCCTGCTTGCCCACGACGGCGGCCTGATCGTCACGCAGGCGCCGCACACGCTCTACCTCAAGGACACCGACGGCGACGGCAAGGCCGACGAGCGGCGCGTGCTCTTCAGCGGCTGGGGCACGTTCGACACGCACGCCGGCCCGAGCAACCTCACCTGGGGCTTGGACGGCTGGGTCTACGGCATCGTCGGCTACTCGGGATTCAAGGGGGAGGTCGGCGGCGAGAAGCTCGAGTTCAAGCAGGGCTTCCTGCGATTCCGGCCCGACGGCTCGAAGCTCGAGTTCCTCCGCAGCACGAACAACAACTCGTGGGGCTTCGGCTTCAGCGAGGAGGGGCTGCTCTTCGGCTCGACGGCCAACGGCAACCCCAGCGAGCACATGCCGCTGGCCAACCGCGTCTATGAGCGGGTCCGCGGCTGGAGCGCGACCACGCTCGGCGGCATCGCGGGCACGCCCGAGATGGAGCTCGCGCCGCGGAAGGACGGCCCCGACGGGAAGGCGCCGATCCGCCAGGTCGACCACCACGGCCACTTCACCGCCGCCGCCGGCCACCGGCTCTACACGGCCCGCGCGTTCCCGCGGGACTACTGGAACCGCACGGCGTTCGTCTGCGAGCCCACCGGACACATCGTGGCCACGTTCGAACTCACGCCGCAGGGGGCCGCGTTCACCAGCCGCATGGGTTGGAGCCTCGTGGCGAGCGACGACGAGTGGACGGCGCCGATCCAGGCCGACGTCGGCCCCGACGGCGGCGTGTGGGTGATCGACTGGTACAACTTCATCGTCCAGCACAACCCGACGCCGACCGGCTTCACCAACGGCAAGGGCAACGCCTACGAGACGCCGCTCCGCGACAAGGTGCACGGTCGGATCTGGCGGGTGGTGCACGAGCAGGCGCCCACCCCCGCGCGGACCACGCTCGCCGGTGCCAACGCCGCCACGCTCGTTTTGGCGCTTCGCGACACGAACATGTTCTGGCGGGAACGGGCGCAGCGCAAGCTCGTCGAGCGGGCGGCCGGCCGGCCCGACGGTGGCCGCGACGTCGTGCCCGCGCTCGTGGGTCTCGTGAACGACACCGCTGTCGATGCGATCGGGCTCAACCCGGCCGCGATCCACGCGATGTGGACGCTCGCCCAGCTCGGGGCCCTCGAGGGCGCGACGGCCGACGCGGCCGCCGTCGCCGCCGTGCAGGGCGCGCTCGCCCATCCCTCGCCCGGCGTGCGCATGAACGCGGTGCGGGCACTGCCCCGCACGCCCGCCACGCTCGCGGCCTTCGCGACGTCGGCCGTGGCGAACGACACGTCGCCGCTCGTGCGGATGGCGGTCCTCGAGGCCCTCGGCGAACTGCCGCCGAGTGTGGAGGCCGCGGCCGTCGTGATCGCGATGGTGGCCGATCCCCGCACCGACGCCGACGCCGTGCTCGCCGACACGGCCACGAGCGCCGCGGCGGTGCAGGCGGCGGGCGTGCTGCCTGCGCTCCTCGCCGCCCAGGCGGCCGAGGTGCCGAAGTCGCGGCTCGCGCTCGTGGAGCGGATCGCGGAGCACGTCGCCCGCGGCGGCGACGGCCCCGCCGTCAACGGCCTCGTGCCGCGACTTGTCGAGGCGCCCCCCGCCGTCGCGAACGCGGCCCTCGCGGGGCTGGCCCGCGGCTGGCCGAACCGCATGCCGATCGCGTTCGATCCCGCCGCCCGGGAGGCGATGGTGAAGCTGCTCGCGAAGCTGCCGACGGCGGCCCAGGGCCAGCTCATCACGCTCGTGCAGCGGGCCGGCAGCGACGCGCTCGACACGCAGATCGAGGGCGTGACGAAGTCACTCCTGGCCGGCATCGACGCCCCCGGCGCCGGCGACGGAGAGCGGATCGACGCCGCGCGGCGGCTCATCCTCCTCCGCCCGGCCGATCGATCCATCGCCACGCAGGTGCTCGGGCGGATCGACGCCCGTAGCTCACCCGAGTTGGCCCTCGGCCTGCTCGCTGCCGTCGCCCAGTCCGACGCCAAGGGCCTGGCCGAGGCGGTGCTCGACAAGGCGGCGACGCTGCCTCCCACGGTCCGCGAAGCCGCCTATCGCACCGCGGTCAACAACAACGCCTGGACACCCCTGCTGGTCGAGCGGCTCGAGAAGGGCACGATCCGTCTCACCGACCTGCCGCTCGTGGAGCGGAACCGGCTCGCCGAGCATGCCGACCGCAAGCTCCGCGACCGGGCCCGCGCGCTGATCGCGCAGGGGGGCGGCATGCCGAGCGTCGATCGTCAGAAGGTGATCGACGAGGTCCTGCCGGTCGTGCTCGCGGGCGGCGACGCGGCGAAGGGCAGGGCGATCTTCAAGGAGCAGTGCGGGAAGTGCCACGTGCATTCGGGCGAGGGGGGCAAGGTGGGCCCCGAGCTCACCGGCATGTCGGTCCACCCGGCGAAGGAGCTGCTCGTCCACGTGCTCGATCCCAACCGCTCGGTCGAGGGCAACTACCGCGCGTATGCGGTCACGACGGCGGACGGCCGCGTGGTCAGCGGCCTGCTCGCCGCGGAGAGCAAGACGGCGATCGAGCTCGTCGACGCCGAGGGCAGGCGGCATGTCATCCAGCGGAGCGAGATCGACGAGTTCACCCCGTCCACCAACTCGCTGATGCCCGTGGGTTTCGAGAAGCAGATCCCGCCGCAGGGGCTCGCCGACCTCCTGGCCTTCCTCACCGCCCGTGGCAGGTTCGTGCCCGTGCCGCTCGACAAGGTGGCGACCGCGGTGAGCACGAAGGGGATGTTTTACGATCAGCGCACGGAAGTGGAACGGTTGGTGTTCCCCGACTGGGGGCCGAAGACGTTCGCCGGTGTCCCCTTCTCGCTCGTCGATCCGCAGGGTGACACGGTGCCCAACGTGGTCATGCTCCACGGGCCCGAGGGCTACCTGGCGCCGAAGATGCCCAAGAGCGTGTCGCTGCCGTTCGGCGCCGCGGCCAAGGCGCTGCACGTCCTCGGCGCCGTGTCGGGATGGGGCTGGCCCCACTCGGGGAAGGGTAGCACCTCGATGACCGTGCGGCTGACCTACGAGGACGGCACGAAGGAAACGCACGACCTCGTCAACGGCGAACACCTCTCCGACTACATCACCCGCAACGACGTGCCCGGCAGCCAGTTCGCGTTCGACCTCGGCGGCCGGCAGCTCCGCTACCTGGTCGTGCGGCCGAAGGAGGCGAAGCCGATCCAGACGATCGACCTCGTGAAGGGGGACGACGCCACGGCCCCGATCGTGGTGGCGATCACCGCCGAGATGCCGTAGCCGTCGCTGCCGATCAGGCGCGGGTTCGCAGGCGGGCGAGTCGCTCCTCGACGACCCGGGCCGCTGCCGGCGTCGAGCCTCTCCCCCCTGCGCCCATCACCACAAACAGGCCTCACACAGACGGTTTTCAGGCGATCGCAGCCTGTCCGCCGGCCCGCATGACTCAGCCCGGCCCGATCCGCTACGCTCAAAGGCCCGTTGGCACGCAGCGAAGCCTCGCGACCGTCCTCTTCGTTTTCAGGAATCCGTGTGATGGGCATGATCAAAGAGGCGTTGAGGCAACTGACGCCGCCAATCGTGTGGGGGGGCTTGCGGCGCGCTCGCCAGGCACTCCTCCCCGATCCGGTCGATGTGTTCCAGCACGAAATCACCACATTGGAGGAGGGGTTCCGGACCGCGAACGCCGGGCTCGGGCAGAGTGTCATGCGGATTCGCCCCGGGTTGGATCTTGGTGTCCACCCCGAAAGCCGTTTCGGCTACGAGCATTTCTGCTTCCGATCGCTCCAGATGGTGAAGGAGATGGATAGTTTTCTCCGCGAGGCGGGGGATCGCTCGCGACTGCTCGACATCGGCGCGCTTCACGGCATCTTTTCTTTGGTGTTCACGAAGAATCGACCTGACAAGCGGGCGATAGCGGTCGACGCCTCACCCCTCGCGTACTCGCGATTGCTCTACAACGTGCATCGCAATCCCGACTGTGCGATCACTCCGGTCGAGGTGGCTATTTCGGACCACGCAGGCGTGATCCGGATGCATTATGAATGGGAGCACGCTGTCTTCGCGGAGCGTGGCGAAACCGATCAGACCGTCGAGATTCCGACGATCACCGCGGACGACCTGTGCGACCAAAGGCGATTCGATCCCGACATCGTCAAGGTCGATGTCGAGGGGCACGAGGTGAAGGTCTTTCGTGGTTTTTCCAAGACCATGAATCGCTGCCGGCCCGTCGTGTTCCTCGAGTTGCATCCGAGCAGTATCAACAACGAAGGTGAGTCAATTTCGTTCTTGGTCGATCTGTTTTCCCGACTCGGCTACCGTGCTCGCACCGTTGCCGGCCAAACGATCGCCTTGGACGACATTTCACGGCTCACCCAGCACGAGAACATCGTCCTCAAGCCTTGACTCGAGGGTGGCGGATGGATCGGAGGCGGTCCTGCCCCTTCCCACGGATCACACGTGCGCCTCCAGTGTGACCCACCGGGTGTTGCAGAGTGAGCGGATGTCCTCCCGCCGGAGCGTGCGGCGCCAGGAACAGCGGCGTGATCCGCCGGTCACGGCGGTTGAGCCGCGTCACGCCGGCATGTCGATCACGGCCTTGATCACCCCGCTCTGCGGATCGAGCAGCCCCGGAAAGGCTTCGATCACGCCGGCGAACGGGATGTGGTGCGTGATCCACGGCCGCGTGTCGATCATGCCCTCCTCGATGAGCCCGATGATCCTGGAGAAGTCGCGGGAGAGGGCGTTGCGGCTGGCCAGCAGCGTGAGCTCGCGGCGGTGCATCACCGGTGCGTGCGGAAACACGAGCTCGTGCTGCGTGATCCCCACGTAGACCACGCGGCCGCCGAAGCTCGCCAGCTCGAGCGACCTCGCCATGCTCGCCGCGCTCCCGGTGGCGTCGACCACGACCTCGGCCATGCGGCCGTCGGTGAGTCGGGCGAGGGCTTCGACGTCGGCCGGCGTGCCCGTGGCCAGCACCGTGTCGGCCACGCCCATGCGGTCGCGGACGAAGGCCAGTCGCTCGGGCACCATGTCCATGACGATCACCCGGGCTCCCGCCACCTTCGCGAACTCGAGCGCCGAGAGGCCGATCGGCCCGGCGCCGATCACGAGCACCGTCTCGCCGGGCACCGGCGCCGCGCGGTCGATCGCATGGCAGCCGATGGCGAGCGTCTCGACCAGCGCGTTCTGCTCGTGCGTGAGGTTCGGCGATGGGTGGAGTTTGCGGGCGGGCACCGTGAAGAGCGGCCGCAGGCCGCCGTCGCAGTGCACGCCGAGCGTCTGGTGGTGCTCGCAGCAGTTGGTGAGCCCACGGCGGCAGGAGTGGCACCGCTGGCAGTTGATATAGGGCTCGACGCACACGCGGTCGCCCGGCTTCACGTTGGTCACGCCCGCGCCCGCCGCCACCACCTCCACGCCGAGTTCGTGCCCGGGGATCCGCGGGTAGCTGAAGAACGGCATCGTGCCGAGGTAGCCGCCGTAGTCGGTGCCGCAGATGCCCACCGCACGCACGCGGACGACCGCCTCGCCCGGCCCGGGCGGAGCCGGCTCGGGCGCGTCGATGAACCGGAACTCCTTCGGCTGCTCGAGAAGCAGGGCCTGCATGGCAATCGTCTCCTGGTGGTCAGTCGAGGCCGTAGAACCGCGCGGCGGTGCCGCCCTGGATCGCCGCCCGCTCGGCGGCTGAGAGCCGTGAAAAATACTCGCGCGGAATCGCGGCGATGCGCTCATAGTCGGCGGCAACGAGGCACACCGGCCAGTCGCTGCCGAACATCAGCCGCTCCGGGCCGAAGGCCTCGAGGACGACGTCGAGAAACGGCGTGAAGTCGGCCGGCTTCCAGGCCTTCCAGTCGGCCTCGGTGACCATCCCGGAGACCTTGCAGCACACGTGGTCGTGCCGGGCGAGGGCCACGATGTCGCGCCGCCAGGAGGCGAAAGCGTCGGCCGCCGCCGCTCGCTCGAGTTTCATGCGCGGCTTGGCGATGTGATCGAGCACGAAGGGCTGCTCGGGCAGGAGCCCGGCGAGTTCGACGGCCGCCGGCAGCTGGTGCGGATAGACGAGCAGATCGTAGGTGAGCCCGAACGGCGCGAGCGCCCGCAGCCCCCGCACGAAGGCCTCCCCCACGAGGAACCGCGGATCGGGC